>Ga0209048_10002709_pt1 | contig 17442 bp, 17 predicted proteins | sample FrelakmetCRP12CR_FD_187146 | JGI IMG/M metagenome (GOLD analysis project Ga0209048, IMG submission 187146) | Freshwater lake sediment microbial communities from the University of Notre Dame, USA, for methane emissions studies - CRP12 CR (SPAdes)... | ecosystem: Environmental > Aquatic >... | reverse complement strand
CCGACCATCCGCAGTGGCTCGCGCGCTTCACCGAATCCTCGGCGAACGCGCGCGCGGCGCTCGCCTGCAAGCTCGACCTGCGCTACGGGCCCGGCGCGAAGGAGACGCTCGACCTGTTCGTGCCTGCCGGCCGCGCGCGCGGCACATTCGTGTTCCTGCACGGCGGGTACTGGCGCGCGCTCGACAAGGCCGACTTTTCGTTCGTCGCGGAGTCGTTCGTCGCCCAGGACATCGCGGTCGCCGTGGTCAACTACGACCTCTGCCCGGACGTGTCGATCGCGACGATCGTCGACGAATGCCGGCGCGCGGTCGCGTGGGTCGTTCGCGACGGCGCGGCGCATGGAGCGGGTCCGGAGCGCGTCGCCGTCGGCGGGCACTCGGCGGGCGGGCATCTTGCCGCGACGATGCTGGCGACGGACTGGACGGCGCAGGGGCTTCCGCGCGACCCGCTTGCGGGCGCCGTGTCGGTGTCCGGCGTGCACGACCTCGCGCCGCTGGTCCAGTTCTCATTCAACGCCGACTTCAGGCTGGACGATGCCGAGGCGGCGCGGCTGTCCCCCGTGCGCATGATGCCGCGCAGCAAGGCGCCCCTGCTGCTCGCCGTCGGCGCCGACGAGACCTCCGAGTTCATACGGCAGACAAGTATCCTGTGGGACGCGTGGCCTGGCAACCGCCCGGCCGGCGCACGCGCGCCGCTGATCGTTCCCGCGTGCCACCACTTCAGCGTGATCGTCGACTACGCCGATTCCGCGAGCGAGCTCACGCGCGCGACGCTCGCGCTGTTCTAGTCAAACGCGGGGCGGGACGCGGCGCAGCCGGCGTCGCGTCCCGCTCGTCGGTGGATCGGTGCTTCAGCCGCCCGGCGCCCGGTACACGACGTTCTTCTTCGCCGCTGCGTCGATTTCCTCGGGCGTCAGCAGCACGACGGTCTTGGCCGAGGCCTTCCCGGACTGCGCTACGGCCATCGCCATGGCCGCGGCCGTCGTGTTGTCGGGAAGGTCCACGATCGTGTAGACGTCCGTGCCGCCGAACGCGAAGTAGAACGCCTCGAGCCGTCCCCCGAGTTCCGCGACGGCCTTCTGGACTGCCGCACGCCGGGCCGAGCCGCCGTCCTTGGCGATCCCCTTGGCCCCTTCCGCCGTGTAGTTCGCCTGAAACAGATACTTTGGCATGGGTGGTTTCCTCCTGGGTTGTACACGCCCGAAAGCCCTGCCGGCGCGCCCCGTCCGGGGCCCGGTGGCCCGGCGCGTCGGCGGATTCTGCCTTGCGCGGTCCCGCCCGTCGACCGGTTTCGGACCGGTTTCGCCTGTTCGCGCGTCCGCTTGACAACTGACCGACGGTCATTTATCCTGCCCATTAAATGACCGCAGGTCAGTTAGGGTCGGAGGAACCGATGCCATGGTGATTCGCCAACGTGCCGTCCAGGCGGAGGACAAGCAGGAGCGCCACGACGCCATCCTCGATGCCGCCGAGCGGCTCCTGCTGCGCTCGCCCGAGCGCGTCGCGAATGTCGCCGACGTCGCCGACGAGGCCGGCCTCGCCAAGGGCACCGTCTATCTCTATTTCCCGAGCAAGGAAGAGCTGTTGCTGGCCCTGCACGAGCGCAACGTGCACGGGTTCTTCGCGGCCCTCACCGCGCTGGTCGAAGGTCCCGGATCGGTCGCGATCGACGACATGCTCCCGATCACCCGCAGGCACCTGGTCGAGCCGCCGCTCTTCCTCCCGCTCGCGTCGCGCTGCTTCGGCTTGATGGCGCAAAGCGTTCCGACGAGAGCCGCGGACGCCTTCCGGCAGCGGATGTCGGATCGCCTCCAACGCGCCGGCGCGGGGCTCGAGCGGCACTTTCCGCAACTGCAGCCCGGCGAGGGCATGCAGCTGCTCCGCCACAGCTACGCGTTGATCATCGGCCTGTGGCAGATGTCGGCCGCGGCCGGCGCCGCCTGCGCAGCGGTCTCCGAAGACGCGCCGCCGGCATTCGCCTGGCAATACGAAGACGATCTCGAACGCGCGCTGCGGTCACTGTGGCAGGGCGCCGTGGGCGGCGCGGCGTCGGCGTCGCAGCGATGAAAGGGAACGCGGCAATGAACGGTCCGACGCACATCCTCGCAGTGCTGCTGGCGCTCGCGGCGATCACCGGCTGCGCGAAGCACGAGCCCGCGCCCGAGACCGTGCGCCCGGTGCAGCTCGTCCAGGTCACGCTCGGCGCCACGCCCGATGCGGCAGGCTTCGCCGGTGAGGTGAAGCCGCGTTACGAAATGGATCTCGCGTTCCGCATCGGCGGGAAGATGGTCGCGCGAACCGTCGATGTCGGCGTCCGCGTGAAGAAGGGCGAGGTCCTCGCCCGTCTCGATCCCGCCGACGTCGCGCTGCAGTCGGAGGCCGCGAAGGCCGCGGTCGCCGCGACCGAGGCCGAGTACACGTTCGCGAAGGCCGAGCACGAGCGCTACCAGAACCTCTACATGCAGAAGTTCGTCAGCGGCTCCGCGCTCGACCAGAAGCAGAATGCGCTGGCCGCGAACCGGGCGAAGTACGAGCAGGCGAAGGCGCAGCTGGCGGTCGCGCAGAACCAGTCAGCGTACGCGACGCTCACGGCGCCCGAAAACGGCGTGATCACCGCGGTCGCCGCCGAGGCGGGGCAGGTGGTCGCCTCGGGCCAGACGGTGATGAAGCTCGCGCGCGAGGACGAGCGCGAGGTCGCGATCAGCGTTCCCGAGAACCGGATCGACGAGCTCGCGCGGGCGAAGCAGATCGGCGTCGCTCTTTCGGCCAATCCGCAGAAGATCCATCCCGCGCGCGTGCGCGAGATCTCGCCGGCGGTCGACCCCGTGACGCGGACGTTCGCCGTCCGCGTGGCGGTCCTCGCCCCGGATCCGTCGCTGCAATGGGGAATGACGGCGACCGTCGGGATCCTCGCCCAGGGGCCGGCCGACGCCGCGCTGCTGCCGCTCACTTCGCTCTACCGGCAGGACGACAAGCCCGCCGTGTGGGTGTACGACCCGAAGACGCAGAAGGTCGCGCTGCGCCCGGTGACGGTCGGCCAATACCGCGAGGACGGCGTCCTCGTCACCGCGGGACTTGCCGGCGGCGAATGGGTGGTGAGCGCGGGCGTGCACAAGCTCCTGCCGGGACAGACGGTCCGTCCGTACGAGGGCGGCGCGCGCACCGGCCCGTCGTCCGCCGCGCCGGGCGGCCCGTCGGCGCAGGCCGCCGCGAACTGACGCCCCGGCGCGTCGCCGAGCATTCGAGCCATGAGCGCCGTTCCGCCGCCCGGCATCACCCATTCGCGCTTCAATCTCTCCGAGTGGGCGCTGCACCACCGGCCGCTCGTGCTCTTCCTGATCGTCGTCTGCGCGGTGGCGGGCATCCTCTCGTACGAGAAACTGGGCCAGTCGGAGGACCCGCCGTTCACGTTCAAGGTGATGGTCGTGCGCACCAACTGGCCCGGAGCCACGGCGCGCGAGATGGAGCAGCAGGTCACCGACCGGATCGAGCGCAAGCTGCAGGAGGTTCCGTACATCGACTGGGTGCGCAGCTACTCGAAGCCCGGCGAGTCGCTGGTGTTCTTCTCGATGAAGGACTCGGCCCCCACCTCGGCGGTGCCGGAGACGTTCTACCAGGTGCGCAAGAAGGTGGGCGACATGCGGAACACGCTGCCTGCCGGCATCCAGGGGCCGTTCTTCAACGACGAGTTCGGCGACACCTACACCAACATCTACGCGCTCACCGGCGACGGCTTCGGCTATCGCGAGCTCAAGGACTTCGGCGACCGCGTCCGCGCGGAACTGCTGCGCGTGCCGGGCGTCGCGAAGGTCGATTTCATCGGCGAGCAGGAGGAGAAGGTCTTCGTCGAGCTGTCGAACGGCAAGCTCGCCACGCTGGGCATCGAACCGTCGCAGATCCTCCAGACGCTCGCCGCGCAGAACACGATCGCCGCCGCCGGCGTCTTCGACACGGCCACCGACCGCATCTACCTGCGCCCGACCGGGGCGTTCGCGTCGCTAGCCGCGATCCGGGACATCGCCATTCGCGCCAACAACCGCGTGTTCCGGCTGGGCGACATCGCGACCGTCGAGCGCGGCTACGTGGACCCGCCGCAGCAGCGGATGCGCTTCCTGGGCCGCGAGGCGCTGGGGCTCGGGATCACGATGACCAAGGGCGGCGACGTGATCGAGCTCGGCCACGGGCTCGACGCCGAGGTCGCGCGGATCGGGAAATCGCTGCCGGTGGGCGTCGAGATCGAATCCGTGGCGAGCATGCCGCGCGCCGTCCAGCGCTCGGTCACCCAGTTCGTCCGCTCGCTCGCCGAGGCGGTGCTGATCGTCCTCGCCGTGTCGCTGCTCTCCCTCGGGCTGCGCACGGGGCTCGTCGTCGCGGTGTCGATCCCGCTGGTGCTCGCGATCACGTTCCTCTGCATGTGGCTCCTCGACATCGGGCTGCACAAGATCTCGCTGGGCGCGCTGATCCTGTCGCTCGGCCTGCTCGTCGACGACGCGATCATCGCCGTCGAGATGATGGCGATCAAGCTGGAGCAGGGCTTCGACCGCTTCCGCGCCGCGAGCTTCGCCTATACCAGCACCGCGTTCCCGATGCTGACGGGCACGCTGGTCACGGTCGCGGGCTTCCTGCCGATCGCGACCGCCAAGAGCAGCACCGGCGAATACACGCGCTCGATTTTCCAGGTGTCGTCGATCGCGCTCGTCGCGTCGTGGTTCGTCGCGGTGATCGTGATCCCGTACCTCGGGTACCGGATGCTGCCGGACTACCTGAAGCCGCGCGCGCCGTCGCCGTGGGCAAGGGCGTGGGCGCGCCTGCGCGGCCGGCCGGCGCCGCCACCGCACGCGGCGGCGCATGCCGACCCCGAGGCCGTCTACCAGACGCCGTTCTACCGGCGCTTCCGCACGCTCGTCGAGTGGGGCGTGGCGCACCGGGCCTTCGTGATGGCCGCGACGCTCGCGGCCTTTGCCGCCTCGCTTGCGCTCTTCCGGTTCGTGCCGCAGCAGTTCTTTCCCGCCTCCTCGCGCCCTGAACTGCTGGTCGACCTGCGGCTCGCGGAGGGAAGCGCGTTCACGGCGACGCTCGCCGAGGCCCGGAGGCTCGAGGCGATCCTGGATCGGGAGCCGGGCGTCGAGAGCTACGTCGCGTACGTCGGCAGCGGGTCGCCACGCTTCTACCTGCCCCTCGACCAACAGCTGCAGCAGTCGAACTTCGCGCAGTTCGTCGTCCTCGCCACGAGCAACGCCGAGCGCGAGCGGCTGCGCACGCGCCTCCTGCGGCGCTTTGACGAGGATTTTCCGGCGCTGCGCGGGCGCGTCTCGCGGCTGGAGAACGGGCCGCCCGTCGGCTTCCCCGTGCAGTTTCGCGTTTCCGGCGAGGACATCCCGAAGGTGCGGGCGATCGCGCAGCAGGTGGCGGCGGTGATGCGCGCGGACCCCGCCACCGACAGCGTCCAGTTCGACTGGGACGAACCGACCAAGGCGGTCCGGCTCGCGATCGACCAGAACAAGGCGCGGGTACTGGGCTTCACGTCGCAGGACATCGCGGCGTTCCTGAACAGCGCGGTATCGGGGGTCACCGTCACCAGCTTCCGCGAGGGCGACAAGCAGATCGACGTGGTGATCCGCGGCGTGGCGGCCGAGCGCGCGGCCCTGTCGTCGCTGAAGGACGTCGCGATGCCGTCGAAGAACGGCAAGGCGGTTCCCATCACCCAGTTCGCGGAGATCCGGTACGAGCAGGAGGAAGGCATCGTCTGGCGCCGCAACCGGCTGCCGACGATCACGGTCCGCGCGGACCTCAGGGGCGACGCACAGGGGCCGGACGTGACCAACCGGATCAACCCGCAGCTCGACGCCGTGCGCGCGCAGCTGCCGCTCGGCTATCGCGTCGAGATCGGCGGGGCCATCGAGGACTCGACGAAAGGGCAGCGGTCGATCGCGGCCGGCGTGCCGCTGCTGGTCATCACGGTGCTGACGCTGCTGATGGTGCAGCTCAAGAGCCTTTCGCGCACGGCGATGGTCGTGCTGACGGCGCCGCTCGGGCTCATCGGCGTCACGCTGGCGCTGCTCGCCTTCGGCAAGCCGTTCGGCTTCGTCGCGATGCTGGGCACGATCGCGCTGTCCGGGATCATCATGCGCAACTCGGTGATCCTCGTCGACCAGATCGACCGGGACATCGCGGGCGGGGCGGCGCCATGGGACGCGGTCGTCGGCGCGACCGTGCGCCGCTTCCGGCCGATCGTGCTGACCGCCGCCGCCGCCGTGCTGGCGATGATTCCGTTGACGCGCAGCGACTTCTTCGGACCGATGGCCGTGGCGATGATGGGCGGCATCCTGGTGGCGACGGTGCTGACGCTGGGCTTCCTGCCCGCGCTCTACGCGGCCTGGTTCCGCGTCGCCCGGCCGGCGCCCGAGACCGCGGCAGCCGATTAGCAGGCCGCCCGGCGTGCCGGGGCGAGAGCCGTATCGGTGGACCGCCGGCGCGGGTAAAATGCGCTGCGATCCCGGACGTTCGTGCCCATGACCCTCTGCCCGATCAACGACATCGTCGCCGACCTCAAGGCGGGGCGAATGGCCGTGCTCGTCGACGAGGAGGACCGCGAGAACGAGGGCGACCTGATCTTCGCCGCGGATTTCGTGACGCCCGAGAAGATCAACTTCATGGCGATGCACGGCCGCGGCCTCATCTGCATGCCGATCACCGCCGCGCATGCGGAACGCCTCAACCTCGCACCGATGGTGGCGCAGAACCGCTCGGTCCACGGGACGAACTTCACGGTCTCGATCGAGGCGGCCCGAGGCGTGACCACCGGCATTTCGGCCGCCGACCGCGCGCACACGATCCGCGTCGCGGCAGCGCCCGGCGCCAAGCCCGGCGACATCGTGCAGCCGGGCCACGTGTTTCCGCTGATCGCCCAGCCGGGCGGAGTTCTGGCGCGGGCGGGGCATACCGAGGCCTGCTGCGATCTCGCCGCGCTCGCCGGGCTCACGCCGGCGGCGGTGCTCTGCGAGATCATGAACGCCGACGGCACGATGGCGCGCCTGCCCGATCTCGAGGTATTCGCTGCGGAGCACGGCCTCAGGATCGGCGCGATCGCCGACCTCATCCATTACCGGAGCCGCACGGAGCGGCTCGTCGAGCGCATCGCCGAACGGCCGCTCGCGACCGTCCATGGCGCGTTCAGGCTCGTCGTCTACCGCGACAAGCTCTCCGACGCGACGCACCTCGCGCTCGTTCGCGGGCCGCTGTCCCCGGACTCGGAAACGCTGGTGCGCGTGCACGAGCCGCTGTCGGTGATGGACCTGCTCGACACCGGCAGCACGTCGCATTCCTGGAGCATCCCGGCCGCGATGGCCGCGATCGGCGAGGCCGGCCGCGGCGTCATCGTGCTCCTGCACCGGCCGGAGAGCGCGCAGGAGCTGCGGCACCGCGCGCTGGACGCCGAGCCGCCGGTTTCCTCGAAGATCGACCTGCGCAATTACGGCATCGGCGCGCAGATCCTGCGCGACCTCAACGTCGGCAAGATGCGGCTCCTCGCGAAGCGCCGCAAGATGCCGAGCATGACCGGCTTCGACCTCGAGGTCACGGGTTACGAAGAGCAGCCCCCGGCGCGGAAGGCGTCGTAGCGCGGTCGCTCCTCCGGCGCCGCCAACGCAACGCTCGCGTCGCACACGATGTCGCCACGCCGCATTCTCTCGAGCACCAACGGCGCCGACCGCCGCGTCGGCGTCGTGCTGTCGCGATTCAATCCCGCCATCGGCGAACTGATCCTCGCGGGCGCGCTGCGCGCGCTGCGGGAGGCCGGCGTCCCCGAGGAAGACATCACGATCGCCACGGTTCCCGGCGCGCTGGAAACGCCGCTCGCGCTGCAACGGCTCGCGCAATCGGGCGACTTCGACGCGCTGGTCGCCCTGGGCGCGGTGGTCCGCGGCGACACCTTCCATTTCGAGATCGTCGCGAACGAATCGGCGCGCGGAGTCGCCGAGGTCCAGCTCGAATTCGGCATACCGATCGGCAACGGCATCCTGACGACCGATACGGACGAGCAGGCCCTCGCCCGCGCCGAGACCAAAGGATTCGAAGCGGCGCAGGCAGCCCTCGAGCTCGCGAACCTGCTGGAAGCGATCGATGAGGTCTAGCCCTCGCCGTCGCGCGCGCGAATTCGTGCTGCAGGGACTCTACCAGCGGCAGCTCTCGGGCAATTCGCCCGATGCGATTCGCGCGCAGCTCACGGAAGCCGGTGGATTCCCGAAAGCCGACGACGCCTATTTCGACGCGCTCTGGGCGGGCGTCAACCTGGAGTACGACGCGCTCGTCGAGCTTCTGGCGCCCTGCCTCGACCGGCGCGCGGCCCAGCTTTCGCCGATCGAGCGCGCGATCCTCGTGATCGGCGCGTGGGAGCTCAGGAACCGGCTGGAGATCCCGTGCCGCGTCGCGATCAACGAGGCGATCGAGCTGGCGAAGGCCTACGGCGGCACCGACGGGCACAAGTTCGTCAACGGCGTTCTGGACAAGCTCGCGCTGACGCTGCGCGCGGCCGAGATGGAGGCGCTGCGCTGCGGAACCGGCGCGGCGTGAGCCGGAGGTGAACGAGTTCGAGCTGATCGCGCGGTTCTTCTCCCGCCCCCCGCGAGCGTCCTCGGTGCATCTCGGGGTGGGCGACGACGCGGCACTGCTGGCGCCGACGCCCGGCTGCGAGCTCGCGGTCTCGGTCGACATGCTGGTCGGCGGGCGGCATTTCTTCGTCGACACGGACCCGGAGAAGCTGGGCCACAAGACGCTCGCCGTGAACCTGTCCGACATGGCGGCGATGGGTGCGGTGCCGCGATGGGCGCTGCTCGCCGGCGCGCTTCCGGAGTGCGATCCCGACTGGCTCGCGGCCTTCGCGCGCGGTTTCTACGCGCTTGCCGACGTGCACGGCGTCGACCTCGTCGGCGGGGACACGACACGCGGCCCGCTCAACCTGTGCGTGACGATCCTGGGGGAGGTGCCCGCGGGGCAGGCCCTGACGCGCTCGGGCGCCGCTCCCGGGGACGACGTCTACGTGTCGGGCGCGCTCGGCGACGCAGCGCTCGCGATCGCGGCGATGACGGGCCGCGCGAAGCTCGACGCCGGCGCGTTCGCCGCGGCCCGCGCGAGACTCGAAACGCCGGCGCCGCGAATCGCGCTCGGCATTGCGCTGCGCGGCGTCGCAACCGCTGCGCTCGACGTGTCGGACGGGCTCGTGGGCGATCTCGGACACATTCTGGAGCGCTCGCGTGTCGGCGCGACGGTCGATCTGATGGCGGTACCGCGGTCGCCCGCGCTCGCGCAGATGCTCGGCGGCCGCGACCGGGCGCTCGCACTCGACTGCGTTCTCGGCGGAGGCGACGACTACGAGCTGTGTTTCACCGCGCCGCCCGCGCAAGCCGCCCGAATCGCAGCGATCGCCGAAGGCGCTTCGCTGCCGCTCGCGCGGATCGGCACGATCACGCGCGGTCAGCGTCTCGTCGTCCGCGACGAGGAAGGCACGCCGCTGCCCGCGCTGCCGCGCGCCTTCGATCATTTCGCCTGAGAACGCATCGCCGTGCACAACGCCGACCCCCAGCGGTGTCCCGCCTGCGGCGAGCTGTCGATCACCGCGCTGCGCCGGCTCCTGGGCGGCTGGTTCTTCATCCCGTGCCCAAACTGCCGGCGCCCGCTGCGCGTGGATCCGCAGCACGGCCAGCGATGGATCCTCCTGGTGGCGTTCGGGCTCATCGGTGCGGCGTCGATCGCGGCGGTGGCGGTGACCGAACAGCCCTACGTATTGGTCGCCGCCGGTGCGATGGCGTGCGCCCTGCTCTATGCGTGGGAATTCGCGCTGACCCGGCGCTCGCCGCTCGAAGCTGTCACCAGGGAGGAAGCGCGGGGGTACCGGCGCAACTGGGCGTTCGCGGCGATCGCGACGCTGTTCGCGACGGGCGCCATCGCCTTTGCCGCCACAAGTTTCTGATGGATTCCGCCCCGCCCCGTCCCGCCGCGGGGCCTTCCCTCGCGTTCCTGTTCCGCCATCCGGCGCATTTCATCGCGCTCGGCTTCGGCGCAGGACTCGCGCCGGCGGCGCCCGGCACTTTCGGCACGCTGGTCGCGATTCCGATCGCCCTGTTCCTGCGCGCGCATTTCCCCGACGCGGTGTTCGCGGCCGCGATCGCCGTGTTCGCGCTGATCGGCGTCTGGGCCGCGCAGATAACCGGTCGCGATCTCGGTGCCGCCGATCACGGGGCGATCGTATGGGACGAAGTCGTGGCGTTCCTGCTGATCCTGTTCTTCGTCGGCGACGATGGCGTGCGCGTCGCGCTGGCGTTCCTGGTCTTTCGCATTTTCGACATCGTGAAGCCGCCGCCGATCCGGCAGCTCGACGCCGCGCTCAAGAACGGGCTCGGCGTGATGCTCGACGATCTGCTCGCCGCGGGCTACACGCTGGTCGTGCTGGCGTTCGCGCAGCGGATGCTGGGTTGACGCGATGAGCAGCGCCGCCGACCGGACATCGCCGCCGCCGGACCTCGTGCGCATCGAGGAGGCGGGATTGAACGCGCTGCAGACGCGGCGGCAGCTCTTCTACGACGGCTGGCTGCTGCGGGTGTCGCCCGGGACCGCGAAGCGGGCAAGAAGCGTCAACGCGTACTTCGGCTCGTCGCTGCCGCTCGCGGGCAAGATCGACTACTGCGAACGTGTGTTCGCGCGGCACGGGCTCCCGATCCTCTTTCGGATGACGCCCTTCGACCACCCGGCCGGTCTCGGCGCCGCGCTCGCGGACCGCGGCTACGCGGCGTTCGGGGAGACGCTCGTGCAGACCGCGGCGCTCGCCCGCCCGCCGGAGCTGCCCGATCTCGGCGACGAGGTCGCGCTGGATGCGCCCGACACGCCGGCGTTCGTCGACGCCGTGGGCGAGCTTCGCGGTTCGACGGCGGTGCAGCGCGAGGCTCACCGCGAACGGCTGGTGAATTCGCTGTTGGGGAAACGCTTTGCCATCGTGCGCGCCGCGGGGCGCGTCGTGTGCACGGCGCAGGTCGCCGTCGAGGACGGGTTGGTCGGCGTGTACGACGTGGTCACGGCTCCGGAGGCGCGCGGGAAAGGCTACGCGACGCTCGCCTGCGCGTCCCTCCTGTCGTGGGCGTGGCAGCACGGTGCGCACGTTGCGTACCTGCAGGTCAGCGCCGACAACGCGCCGGCGATCGCCGCATACCGCAAGTTCGGGTTCGCGACGGCCTACACGTACCACTATCGCGGCCGGCCGGGGGCGTGCGAATGAGCGCGGAAACCGCCGCCGCAGCTGCCGAGCTCGGACGCGTGCTGGAGGCCCGAAGATTCCGGGTCGCCACGGCCGAGTCCTGCACCGGCGGCCTCGTCGCGGGTGCGATCACGGACGTCGCGGGCAGTTCGGCGTGGTTCGACCGGGGCTTCGTCACGTATTCGAACGAGGCCAAGGTCGAGATGCTCGGCGTGCGCCCCGAGACCCTGGCGGCGCACGGCGCCGTCAGCGAGGCCACGGCGCGCGAAATGGCCGCCGGCGCGCTGGCAGCGAGCGGCGCGGAACTGGCGGTCGCCATCACCGGGATCGCCGGGCCGTCGGGCGGGTCGCCGGACAAGCCGGTCGGGAGGGTCTGCTTCGCCTGGGCAACGCGGAACGGACCCCTCGACAGCGCGACGATGGACTTCGCAGGCGACCGGGCCGCGGTCCGGCAGGCCGCGGTCGCCGCGGCGCTCCGGGGCCTGCTCGATCGCGTCGGCCCGGGCGCGGGAGCCGTTCCGGCCGATGCCGCCAGCGACGGCTGACACTCGTCCGGCGGGGTGCTGTTCCGCCCAAATCGGGCAGCCGGACTAGGCCGTTCGGGGGCTGGCGTCGAACGATCGTTCTATGCCATAATCGGCGCCGATGACGGGTTCGAAGGCCGGATCGGGTTCCGGCGGAGCCCCGAAGCACCCGCGAAACCCCCACCTCAGGAATCACGATGGAAGACAACAAGGGCAAGGCGCTGGCGGCGGCGCTGGCACAGATCGAAAAACAGTTCGGCAAGGGCTCGATCATGAAAATGGGCGAGGCCCAGGTCCAGAACGACCTGCAGGTCGTGTCGACGGGCTCGCTCGGGCTCGACATCGCGCTCGGCGTCGGCGGGCTGCCGCGCGGCCGCGTCGTCGAAATCTACGGACCGGAGTCGTCGGGCAAGACCACCCTGTCGCTGCAGGTCGTCGCGCAGGTGCAGAAGGCGGGCGGAACGGCGGCCTACATCGACGCCGAGAACGCGCTCGATCCCGTGTACGCGGGCAAGCTCGGCGTCAATGTCGGGGAGCTGCTCATCTCGCAGCCCGACACGGGCGAGCAGGGGCTCGAAATCGCCGACATGCTGGTGCGCTCGGGCGGCGTCGACGTGATCGTCATCGACTCGGTCGCGGCGCTCGTGCCGAAAGCCGAGATCGAGGGCGAGATGGGCGACCAGCTCCCGGGCCTCCAGGCGCGCCTGATGAGCCAGGCGCTGCGCAAGCTCACCGCCAACATCAAGCGCGCCAACACGCTCGTCATCTTCATCAACCAGATCCGGATGAAGATCGGCGTGATGTTCGGCAACCCGGAAACCACGACGGGCGGCAACGCTCTCAAGTTCTATGCGTCGGTGCGCCTCGACATCCGCCGGATCGGCGCCATCAAGCGCGGCGACGAAGTCGTCGGCAACGAAACGCGCGTCAAGGTCGTGAAGAACAAGATCGCGCCGCCGTTCCGCGAGGCGCTGTTCGACATCCTCTACGGCGAAGGCATCTCGCGCCACGGCGAGATCATCGAGCTCGGCGTCGCGCACGGCATCATCGAGAAATCCGGCGCCTGGTACGCGTACAACGGCGAGAAGATCGGCCAGGGCAAGGACAACACCCGCGAGTTCCTGCGCGAACATGCCGCGATGGCGGACGAGATCGAGGCGAAGATCCGCGCCGCGGTCGGGGTCCCCGTCCCGGGCGCTCTGCGCGCGCGCGGCGAGCCGGCGCCCGGCGACGAATAGCGCGTGCGGCGAGGCGGCGCGCGGGCTGCCCGCCGACACGGTTGACGACGTGATCCGCAACCCGCCCCCCGATTCCCATCGGCGACCGAAGTCCCTCAAGGCGCGCGCGGTCGGCTACCTGGCGCGGCGCGAGTACTCGCGTGCCGAGCTGCGCGAGAAGCTGATGGCGGGCGCTTGCGCCACCGGCGAGGCGGCCGCCGGCGTCGAGGCGGTGCTGGACGAGCTCGCGGCGCTCGGATACCTGTCCGACGCGCGCTACGCAAGGTCGGTCGTCCGGCAAAAGGGGGGCGGCTACAGCAAGCGCGCGATTGGCGCGACGCTCGCGGCGAAGGGCGTGCGCGGCGAGGACGCCGCGGCGGCGCTCGCCGGCGTCGGCATCGACGACCACGAAGCCCTCGTCGCGCTGTGGCATCGCCGGTTTGGCCGCGCGCCGACGAACGACCGGGAAAAGGCGCGCCAGGTCCGCTTTCTCCAGAGCCGCGGATTCGCGCTTTCCGCGATCCTGCGCCTGCTGCGCGACCCACCGGGTCCCGGCACCCCGTAGGTCCGCTGTCGCGGCATCGCGCGGCGCCGCGCCGTCCCCCGAGCATGCCGGGCCTACGCGCCCGTTGGCGCGCGGCCCGGGCGCGAAGGCTCCGTTCCCGGCGACCGCCGGACGCCGCGCGCATCGACGCGCAATGGCGAGGCTCCGGCAAGCCGCGTAAAATCAGCCGGTTTGCCGCTGTGCCCGGCAGCCACTGACACCGCGGTACATCCAGACGGGATCCACGACCGCCATGAAAGCCGCCGACATACGCAGCCGCTTCCTCCGGTTTTTCGAGGAGCGCGGGCACGCGATCGTGCCCTCGTCGTCGCTCGTGCCCGGCAACGACCCCACGCTGCTGTTCGTGAACTCCGGCATGGTCCAGTTCAAGGACGTCTTCCTCGGGGCGGACAAGCGTGCGTACAGCCGCGCCACGACGGCACAGCGCTGCGTGCGCGCCGGCGGCAAGCACAACGACCTCGACAATGTCGGCTACACGGCGCGCCACCACACGTTCTTCGAGATGCTGGGCAACTTCAGCTTCGGGGACTACTTCAAGCGCGACGCGATCGCGCTTTCCTGGGAGCTGCTGACCAAGGTATACGGCTTGCCGCCGGAGAAACTGTGGACGACCGTCTACATCGACGACGACGAGGCGTACGACGTCTGGACGAAGGAGATCGGCGTCCCCGCGGAGCGTTGCGTGCGCATCGGCGACAACAAGGGCACGAAGTACGCGAGCGACAATTTCTGGCAGATGGCGGACACCGGGCCCTGCGGCCCCTGCTCGGAGATTTTCTTCGACCACGGCCCCGAGGTCTGGGGCGGCCCCCCCGGGTCGCCGGAGTCCGAAGGCGACCGCTACATCGAGATCTGGAATCTCGTGTTCATGCAGTTCAACCGCGACGAGAGCGGCGTGATGCACCCGCTGCCGAAGCCGTCGGTGGACACCGGGATGGGGCTCGAGCGTCTCGCCGCCGTGCTGCAGCACGTCCATTCGAACTACGAGATCGACCTCTTCCAGGACTTGATCCGCGCCGCGGTGCGCGAGACGGGCGCGAAGGACTATCTCTCGCCCAGCCTGCGCGTGATCGCCGATCACATTCGGGCGTGCGCGTTCCTGATCGTCGACGGGGTCATACCGGGCAACGAGGGCCGCGGCTACGTGCTCCGGCGCATCGTGCGCCGCGCGATCCGTCACGGCTACCAGCTCGGCCAGAGAAAGCCCTTCTTCCACAGGCTCGTCGCCGATCTCGACCACGCGATGGGCGACGCCTATCCCGAGCTGCGGCGCGACCGGCTCCGCGTTGCCGAGGTGCTGCGGCAGGAGGAGGAGCGCTTCGGCGAGACGATCGAGCACGGGATGAAGATGCTCGAGCAGGCGCTCGCGCGCGGCGGCAAGGTGCTGGACGGCGAAACCGCCTTCACGCTGTACGACACGTTCGGCTTCCCGCTCGACCTGACCGCCGACGTCTGCCGCGAGCGCAACGTTGCCGTGGACGAGGCTGCCTTCGACGCCGCGATGGAACGGCAGCGCGAACGGGCGCGGGCGGCGAGCCAATTCAGGACCGGCGCCCGCCTTGCGTATTCGGGGCCCAACACCGCTTTCCGCGGCTATGACACGCTCTCGGTGGAGGGCCGAATCACCGCCCTGTACCGGGAGGGCGCCCCGGTGCCGTCCCTCGCCGCCGGCGAGCGCGGCGTCGTCGTCCTCTCCGCGACCCCGTTCTACGCCGAATCGGGTGGCCAGGTCGGCGACCGCGGCGAGCTCGCGATGGGGGGCGTGTGCCTGACGCTGTTCGCCGTCGACGACACGCAGAAGATCCAGCCGGATGTCCTCGGGCACTACGGCGTGGTGGTCACGGGCGAGCTCAAGGTCGGCGACACCGTGGCCGCCAACGTCGACCACGCGGCGCGCGCGCGGACCGTGCGCAACCACTCGGCGACGCATCTGATGCACAAGGCGCTGCGCGAAGTGCTGGGTGCGCATGTCCAGCAGAAGGGCTCGCTCGTCGATCCGGACCGGACGCGCTTCGACTTCGCGCACAATGCGCCGATGACCGACGACGACATCCGCCGCGTCGAGGCGATCGTCAACGACGAGATCCTGCGCAATGCCGCCACGCAGGCGCGCGTGATGCCGATCGACGAGGCGCAGAAGGTCGGCGCGATGATGCTCTTCGGCGAGAAATATGGTGACGAGGTGCGGGTGCTCGACATCGGCAGCTCGCGCGAGCTGTGCGGCGGCACGCACGTCGCGCGCACCGGCGACATCGGCTTCTTCAAGATCGTGGCCGAGGGCGGTGTCGCGGCCGGAATCCGCCGCGTCGAGGCGGTTACCGGCGACAACGCGCTCGCGTGGGTGCAGGCGCAGGAGGCCATGATCGCGGCGGCGGCCGCCGCGCTCAAGGCTCCCGCGGCGGAGATCGAGGCGAAGATCGCGCAGCTGATCGAGAGCGCGAAGGCGGCGGAGAAGGAGCTCGCGCGGTTGCGCGGGCAGCTTGCACTCGGTCGCCTGGAGGAGGTTATCGCCGCCGGCATGCGCACCGTCAAGGGCGTCAAGGCATTGGCGCTGGTTCTCGACGGCGCCGACGCGACGGTCATGCGCGAAACCCTCGACAAGGTGAAGGACCGCCTGCAAAGCGGCATCGCGGTGCTCGCCAGCGTCAACGACGGCAAGGTGGCGCTGATCGCCGGCGTTACCAAGGATCTGACCGGGAAGGTCAAGGCCGGGGACCTCGTCAACCACGTCGCGCAACAGGTGGGCGGCAAGGGTGGGGGACGACCCGACATGGCCCAGGCGGGCGGGACCAATCCGGCCGCGCTGCCCGACGCCCTGCGCTCGATCGAGGCATGGCTCGAGCAGCGGCTTTGAACGCCCGGTTCCCACGGGTTGCCCGTAGCGCGCGGTCCTTCGCGGGACCCGCCACGTTCGGGCAACCGCCGGTGGCCGATCCGGCCGCCTGAAGCGGGACGCGCGGGCAAGTTGCCGCATGCGCGACGAAGGGCGGGGCGTTCCGTCTGTTGCAGGTACGCCCCCCGGCACAGGAGCATTCCGATGTCGCTGCGACCGGACGTCACGATCGAATCGCTGAACCAACGCGGCAAGGGCCGGCTGCCGGACCTGTTCGGCTACCGCGTGATGGCACTCGAGCAGGGGCTGCTCGTCGCCGAGCTCGACATACGGCCCGAGCTCCTCGCACCGAACGGCTTCCTGCACGCGGGGACCGTGGTCACGCTGGCCGACACCGCGTGCGGCTACGGCTGCATCGCGCACATGCCCAAGGGTGCGGAGAACTTCACGACCGTCGAGCTGAAGTGCAATTTCCTCGGGACCGCGCGCGAGGGCACCATCGCATGCATCGCGAAGCCCGCGCATCTCGGCCGGAACACGCAGGTGTGGGACGCGACAGTGACCCGGCGCGGCGACGGCAAGCCGATCGCGCTCTTCCGCTGCACGCAGATGATCCTGGGGTCGAAGGCGGCCTGATGCTCACCCCGTTGCGCCTCGATCACGTCGTTCTCACCTGCCGCGACGTCGCGGCGACGATCCGCTTCTACACGGAGGTGCTCGGCATGCGCGAGGTCACCTTCGGCAACGGGCGCAAGGCGCTCTCCTTCGGACAGCAGAAGATCAACCTGCACGCGGCAGCTCCGGCGGCGCCCGGAGCGGCGGGCGACATCGCCGCGGTCGCGACGCGGCCGACGCCGGGCTCGGCCGACCTGTGCCTCATCGTCGCCGAGGCTCCCGCGGTCGTCGTCGCGCATCTCGCTGCCTGCGGCGTGCCCGTCGAAACCGGCCCGGTCGTCCGCACCGGCGCGCTCGGGCCGATCGAATCCGTCTATATCCGGGATCCGGACGGCAACCTGATCGAGCTCTCGCGCTACGTCGATCGCTGACACCGGTCCGCC
>Ga0209048_10002708_pt1 | contig 17452 bp, 16 predicted proteins | sample FrelakmetCRP12CR_FD_187146 | JGI IMG/M metagenome (GOLD analysis project Ga0209048, IMG submission 187146) | Freshwater lake sediment microbial communities from the University of Notre Dame, USA, for methane emissions studies - CRP12 CR (SPAdes)... | ecosystem: Environmental > Aquatic >... | reverse complement strand
CCGGCAAGCGCTTTGTCGTGCACCGAGGCGGCCACGCCTTCGCTCTCTAGCCCGGCGGCGCCCGGGCTGCACGCCCCCCGGTCGGTGGATGGGCTGCCGACGCGCGCCCAGGGCGTCCGTCAGAGTCCGACGCGGAATCCCACCCGCGCCCCGCCGCCCGGCCGGTTCTCGGCAAAGGCCTGGCCTCCATGTGCCTCGGCGATGCGCCGCACCAGCGCCAGGCCGAGTCCCAGTCCGGCCTGTTCCCCCTGCTTGGACGTCGTGCCGCGCCGGAAGGGTTGAAACGCCTGGGCGGACTCGCCCGAGGCAAAGCCCGGGCCGGCGTCCTCGACGGAGAAGGCCAGGGCACCGCCTTCCTCCGCCACGCGCAGCGCGGTCACGCCACCGCCGTGGCGCCTCGCATTCTCCAGCAGGTTCGCCAGCGCCCGACCCAGCAGGGTCGGGTCGCCCTGGAAAGTCCGCCGGACCGCGTCCACCTGCAGCAGCGTGGGGGCCAGCCCGGCGCGCTCCAGCGCCCGCGCCGCGACGTCCCGCGCGTCCAGCGTGACGCGGCTCAGCGCCGCGAAGTCCATCCGTGCGCTGGCCAGCAGCTGTCCCACCAGCCGGTCCATCTCCACCACCTCGCCTTCCACCTCATTCAGCGTCCGGTCCGTCTCGGCGCCGCTGCGGCCCAGTTCCAGCAGCAGGCGCACCCGCGCCAGCGGGGTCCGGAGTTCGTGGGACACACCTGCGAGGAGCTCGCGCTGGTCGCGCAGCTGCCGCTCGATGCGGCTCGCCATCTCGTTCATCACGCTGGCCAGCTCGCGGACCTCGGCCGTGCCGTGCACCTGGGCGCGGGTCGACAGCTTCCCCTCCCCCAGGGCCCCGGCGACGCGCGTCAGCTCGGCCAGCGGCCACGCAATCCCGCGCGCCACGCGCCCGGCTGCGGCCCACAGCATTCCGAAGAGGAGGAAGAGAACCAGAACCAGCTTCCACCAGTCGCGGGACGGGCCCGCGTCGACGCGCACGTACCCCACCCGTGCCCCCTCCACCTCCACCGGCGCCAGGACTTCGGTGCGTGTCGGCGGTGGCCCGTAGCTGGCCAGGCGGTGGTGCGCGACGTCCTCCAGCTGCACCGCCCAGCCCAGCCCCTCGGCGAGGTGCGCCGCCCAGGCCGCCCGCTCCTCGGGACTGTTCCACACCTGGGCCGCCTGCCACGACAGCAACTGCACCGCGCCCCGGAGCCGCGTCCGACCGGGGCCTTCGACCTGGCCAAGGCCGGAGAGCGCGACGGCGACCACCACGCCGGTGATGAAGATGGAGGCGCCGAACCATAGAAACAGCCTGCGCTGCAGGCGCATCCGCCCCCGCCGCCGGAGCCGCCGGTGGTCGCCTCCCCAGGGGCGGTGGTGGCGCCAGGGCACGGCGGATTAGGACTCCCGCGCGAGGACGTAGCCCACGCCCCGCACCGTCTTGATGCGCCGGGGGGCCCGCGGGTCATCGCCCAGCTTCGCGCGCAGGTGGGAGATGTGGACGTCCACGGTGCGTTCACCCACCACCACGTCGGAGCGGCCAGCCTCGGCCAGCAGCGCGTCCCGGGGCACCACCCGCCCCGGCCTCCGCATCAGCGCGATGAGGATGTCGAATTCAATCCCGGTCAGCTCCACCGGCTGGCCGGCCACCTGCACTTCCCGAGTGCCCACGTCGGCGCTGACGTCCCCCACCGCCAGGCGCTCGGCGATGGACTCCGGCTTGCTGCGCCGCAGCACCGCCCGGAGGCGGGCGAGCAATTCGCGCGGACTGAAGGGCTTGGGGATGTAGTCGTCCGCGCCGATTTCCAGCCCCACCACGCGGTCGGTCTCGTCGCCTCGGGCGGTCAACATCAGCACCGGGACGCCATTCTTGCTGCGGATGCGGCGGACGACTTCCAGGCCGTCCATGCCCGGCATCATCACGTCCAGCAGGACAGCATCGAAGGTGCCCGCGCCGAGAAGCTGCAGGCCAGTGGCCCCGTCCGGAGCGCCGACCACCGAGACGCCGTTCTGCTCGAGGAACGCCTTGAGCAGTTCCTGGAGCCGGCGGTCATCGTCGATGAGCAGCACCCGGACGGACATGGCCGTGGGGAGCCTACCAGCCCGGGCCAGGGCCCGGGCCGCGCCAGGCGCCCGGCCCAGGGGCCGCTGGAACCTGACCGGTCCGTGCCGCGTCAAGGCAGACTTCGGCGACGTGCCGCTCGAAGGCGGCCCGTCGCGCCCAGTGGTGCCAGCGCAATTCGTTCACGCCGGAGCCGAAGCCGACAAGAGCGCCCACGCCGAGAAGGAACGCCAGGGGGAGTCGTCGCATGGCGTGCCTCCTAGACATTCCACCGGCCGCGGCCGGGAGCGCGCTCGAGGAAGTCGGCGAGGGCGGCACGCTGGCGCCCGTCGAGTACTTCGTGCACCCGCGCACCCTGCGTCACCAGCACCTCCCGGAGGACCTTGATGCGCTCATCGTGGCGCCCGAAGAGGCCACGCATCGCCTCGACGTCGAAGGCATCGGCGCGCAACGCCCGGGCCAGGTCTCCGCGGGACTGCTGCCACTCCCCCCGGAGGCTTTCGAACGAGCCAGCCACGGCTTCCGCCGCGTCGGCGAGCACGGTCTCCTGTGCCGGCGACGTCCCCAACCTCTCATAGACGAAGCGCAGCATCCGGCGCGCCCGGCCGAACCCCCGTCCGGGGCCCTGGCCACCCCAGGGCTGCTCGTCCTGCCACCCACGCCGGCCCGGTCCACCGTGCCAGCCATGCCAGCCCCGGTCGTGGGCAAACGCGTACGGGCGCCGGAGCACGAAGACCATGCCGGCGAGACACATTGCGCCAAAGAAGAAACCAAACATCTGTACCGCTCCTTGCGAGGGCGGCTGACCGGTCCATCCGGTCAGAGCGCCGTCCTTCGTCACCAGGAGCTAAGAGGCCTGTGTGAAGGTCCGACCCACGGTGGCGTGAAGAAGTGCAAAGGGGCGACGGGGCGCCTTCACGGCAGCTCGAGAGCGCGCCACAGGTACCAGCTGGCGACACTGCGAAAGGGCCGCCAGCGCCACCCACGCCGTTGGAGTTCTCGCGTCGAAGGCAACCGGCCCCGGCCCAAAGCGCGGGCGTAGCCCTTGCGAATGCCGAGGTCTCCGAGTGGAAGCACGTCGGGTCGGCCCAGACGAAACAGCAGCACCATCTCCACCGTCCACCGACCAATCCCGTGAATCCTCGTCAGCGTGGCGAGGATGCGCTCATCCGGCCAGCGGCGGAGCGCCGCCCAGCCAGGCACCTGCCCGGCAAGTGCGTGGGCGGCCAGGTCGCGAAATGCGCGGGCCTTGCCCGCGGACAGGCCGGCCGCTCGCAGCTGGCCGTCGGGGGCCTGGCGAATGCGCTCGGGTGGCGGCACACCAGGCGTGCCGAACACGGACGCCAGCCGCGCGAGGATGGCCTGGGCGGCGCGCCCGGAAATCTGCTGGCCGACGATGGAGCGAGCCAGCGCCTCATACGGGGAGTGGCCGCGGCGCAGGCTGAGGCGGTAGGGCCCCACCTGCTGGATAACGTCGCCGAGGGCGGGGTCCCTGCGCCGCAGGGAGTCCAGCGCCTCTTCCACGCGTGGCGCCGCTGGCTGACCGTCCCCGGCATGCAGGGGCGGGTGCGCCATCGACTCAAGCCCCAGCAGTCGCTCCTGCAGCAGCTCACCCCCGCCCCAGGCCCCCAGCTGGCCCTCCGGGCCCAACACCCGGTGGCCGGGGAGCAGCACCGGAAGCGGGTTGCGTGCCAGCAGCCGGCGCAGCTGGGCTTCGGCCAGCCCAAGGCGCGCAGCGAAGGCACCGGCCTCCACCGTGGCGCCCGACGGCGTCGCCCGCAGCAGGTCCGCCAGGGCGCGCAGGGGTGGCGAGGCCCGAGCGAAGTCGAGTGGAACGGCGGCCAAGTCCTGCGGTCCCCCGGACAGGTGCTTTCGCAGCCGCCCGACGGCCTCCCGGACGAAGCGCGGCAGACGCGCCGCCTCCGCCGCACCCCGGGCCGCCAGGCGCTGGCGCCGCAGCTCCGCGTCGCGCCCGAAGGTGAGGCGCTGCACGCCCGCCTCGCCCCACTCGACGGCGCAGGGGCCCAGCGGAGTCTCGAGGATGGCGAACGCCATGTCCTAGGGCGGGGACACCAGGCGCTCGGCGTCGTGCAGCAGTCCCTCGGCGCGTCCCACCACGCGCATCCAGCCGACGGAGTGTTCGCTCCGGGCGAACCAGCCGCTTTGGGCACGTGCGAATTCGACGAAGCCGAGGGCCTGGCTGCCGCGGAGGAAATCCACCCGGAGTTCAACCCGCGGTTCTCCCTCGGCGGGGACCTCCCCTCGCCCGAGGACGTCCGTCGGCACCACCTTGTTCAGCCGCTCCACCCACCCCTGCGCGTACGCGTCCGGCGTCTCGGTGCGCACGTCGTTGAAGATTTTGGCGGTCCCCCCGACGCGCTTCTGGACGAGCGTCCGGGACTGGGTGCCGAGGCGCACCACCACCCGGTCCGCGTCCTCTGGCCGGAAGGCATGGACCCGGCGGTCGACCAGCCGGCTTGCGGCGGCGGCCAGGTCCTGGACCACTGTCCCGCCCAGCACGTAGACACGCCCATCCTCCGTCCGCACGTAGGAAGCGCCCGTGCCCACCGGCGTGGACACCTCGAAGCTGAGGTGGCGGGCCTGCGTCCAGACGTCGAGGCGGCGCAGACCGCTGTCCAGCCCCAGCTCCCGGAGCTTGGCGGTGTCGGGGACGCCGAGCGGGCGCGCGGCGGTGAAGGGCGAAAACTGGTCGAGCACTTTCTCGGCGACTTCATTGCCCCGAAGTTCCCGGTCGGGCGCCGGCGGGGCCACCTCCAGCGCCGAGGGACCACCGTCGCCCCTGGCGCCCGCGTCGGCATGCGCCCCGGCGTCCGGCGCGAGGGCAGCCCGAGAGCCCGCGTCCACCCCGGCGTCGGGCTGCAGCAGCGACGGGCTGCGGGCGATGCGCACCCACACGTCCGGCTGCCCCTGCGCCACCCGTTCGACCTCCACGCGGTGGCTGCCGTCGTCCCAGACGACACTCTGTACGGAACCCCGCGGCAACTCGGCAATGACGACGCGGCCGGGCGTGTCCGGCTCGGGCGCACGCAACCAGGTTGCGGCCGCCAGGGCCAGCGCCCCCGCGGCGATGGCTCCCTGCAGCGCTGCGCTGCGGGCCCTCAACGCCGCACCCGCCGCCGCCGCGTCACCACCAGGCCGGCCGTCAGCGCGAGTGCCGGGGCGAGAAACAGGGTGGCGTAAAACCAGAGGACGTCCTGACCGCGGGTGTGCTGCATGGGCACGTCGACTTCGCTGGTGGGCGCCCCGATGGCGTCCTCGCCGAGCAGCCAACGCACCGAGTCCAGCGCGAAGGTGCGGTTTCCCACGTTGCCCTCCATGGCCACGTCGGTGAGCACGTCCGAGTCGGCCACCACCACCGCGCGCCCGTCGGTGGCCCCCTTGCGCTGCAGCGTCACGGCCGCTGCCAGCTCCCAGGCCCGCCGCTTGCCCACCCGCGGCTCGAAGGAGAAGTTGCCCTGCAAATCCCGGAACGTGTCCGGCAGTGCCAGCACCGTGAAGTCCACCGCAGTTCCGGTCGGCTTCTGCTTGAGCACCTCCAGGGAGCCGGCGGTGATGAAGAGCAGCGGCGCCGAGACACCCAAGCGGGCCAGGGTGGCCACCGACGGGTGGAAGGAGTAGCTGGCCGTCACCAGCAGCGCCCGGTCGCTGGGCTGGTGCGCGCGCGGGACGTAGACCCGGTCGTTGGCCAGCATGGTCGGGACGAAGCGCACCCCAAGCGGTTGCAGCAGGGCATCGAAGGCCTCGCCCACCTCGGGGTCGAGCGCGATGAGCATCCGGCCGCCGCCGCGCACGTAGCGATTGAGAGCCTGGATTTCCTCGGAGAGAAAAGGCGAGGTGGGCCCGAGGATGAGGATGGCGCCGGCGTCCTTCGGCACCTCGGTGGCGAGTCCCTCGGCCAGCCCGAGGGGGCGCAACTCGTCATTCTGGGCCCGCAGCAAGTCACGGAAGATGCGCACGGTGCCGCGGGCATCCAGGGCATCGGGGTTCTGCTCCATCCGCTCTCCGTGCCCGCTGGTGAAGTAGAGCACCTGTCGGGCACGCGCGACCGCCGCCAGGCGCTTGGAGACCTCCGCGTCCAGGGCCCGCAGCTCCCCGCGCGCTTGCTCCATCTCCAGGCCCGGGACATACACTTCCTTGCGCGCTCCCCGGCTCACCACCACTGAGCCGTTGGCCGTCACGCCGAGTTCCCGGGCCCGCCCCAGGTCGATGGCCTGGTCGAGCAGGCGGACCTCCAGGCGGGGGTTCTCGCGGGCGAGGTCGCGCGCGTATTCCCCGACCGCCGCCCCCACGTCGTTTCCCGGAGGGAAGAACAGGGTCAACGTCACCGGCTCCGTCAGGCCACGGACGATGGCCCGCGTGGCCTCGCTGGGGCGGGCCGTGCGGAAGTAGGAGAGGTCCACCTTGGCATCGCGCGCGTCCGCGACCCAGCCCAGCGCCAGCGCCGACACCAGCACCGACGCCAGGCCGAGGCCTGACAGGACGGCATCTTGCACGCGCTGCTCCTCCACCGCGGGAGCGCGGGACATGGACGCGAAGGCGAGCTCGCCGAGCGCCAGCGGTAGCAGCGAGAAGAGGGCCAGCAGGGCGCACATGGCACGGAAGGCCACCGCCAGGCGGGGCGCGGACTGGGTCAGGTCTGGACCGCCGAGCCTGGGCAGGAGGTCCGACTGGAGGAAGTACGCCAGCAGGGCCAGAAGTCCGACGGCCTTCAGCGCGGAAAACGTGCGCTCCACCGAGGCGCGCCGGTCATCCTCCTCGGAGCTGGAGCGTCCCAGACGGACGGCAAAGGCGCCGAGTGCGAGGAGGGCGCCGAGGGTGGTGCAGCCCACCCGCGCCGGACCCGCGCTGAGGAGACGCTCCCCGATGAAGACGGCGAGCAGCCCGACGGCGAAGGCCGCCGACAGCCACGCGCTGCGTGGGCTTAGCGCCACCGTCTGGCCTCCACCACCCGGGTGGCAGCGAAGAGAAGCACCCAGGTGACGAGCAGGTAGTAAGCGACGTCCCGCAGGTGCACCACCCCCGACTGGAAGGGGACGAAGTGCAGGTTGTGCAGAGCGAGCGCCGCGAAGAATCCAGCGAAGGGCGGTTCAGCCACCCGGGACAGCTGCCAGGCCACCAAGAGGCCCACCAGCATGGCTCCCCCGAGGATGCCGGCGACAATCTGCGTGCGCGCCAGGGCCGAGGCAAACGTCCCCAGCGCCATGCAGGCCGAGGCCAGAAGCACCAGTCCGAGGTACCCGGCGGCGAGGTGGCCGAAGGACACCTTGCCGTGGATGAGGATGAGCAGCGGCATGTAGGCGGTGAGCAGCGTCACGCCGCACAGGAAGGCGAGTCCGGCGACGAATTTTCCGAGGACGATGTCCACGTCCTGGACCGGGGACGCGTACAGCAAGGGCAGCGTCCCAGCCTGGCGCTCCTCGGCCAGCAGCCGCATGGAGACGAAGATGGCCGCCACCATCGTCGTGCCGCTCGAGAAGTAGAAGAAGCGAGTCAGCACTTCCGCCGAGCGGCGGATACCTTCCAGTGCGAAGGAATTGAAGAGGAGCCCGTCCACCGCCAGCACGGCGGCGAGGATGACCCAGCCGGCCATGGTGCCCACCATGGCCAGCAGCTCGCGGCGCGCGATGAGGACCACGTTGCGCACGCTCACGTCTCCGTCCCCCGGGTGAGCCTCAAGAACAGCGATTCGAGCCGGTCCTGGCCGACGTCCAGCCGGACGAGGTCGAGGCCGGCCGCGACGACCGCGCGCGCGATGGCGGGACGGAGGCCTTCTGGCGCATCGGCGTGCAGCTCCACCCGGTCCTCCTCGGCGGACGCCACCGTCACGCCGCTGACTCCCGGCACGCTGCGCAGCGCGTTCTCAGCGGCCGGGGCGGGCCCGCGTACCTGCACCACCACCGTGCCGCTTCCGCCGAGGCGTTGCTCGAGTTCGTGCTCCGTCCCCTGCGCGACGAGTTCACCATCGCGGATGACGAGCAGCCGGTCACAGGTCTGAGCAATCTCCGGGAGGATGTGGCTGCTCACCAGGACGGTGTGGGTGGTGCGCAGGCTCCGCAACAGAGAGCGCATCTCGATAATCTGCGCCGGGTCCAGCCCCTTGCTCGGCTCATCCAGCAGGAGGACGGAGGGGCCGTGGACGAGCGCCTGCGCGACGCCCACCCGCTGCCGGAACCCGTGGCTGAGCGCTCCCAGCAGTTCCCGGTGCACCTCGCGCAGGTCGGTGCGCTCCTCGACTGCCTCCACCGCCGACGGCGCGCGCGCGGCGGGGACGCCGTGGAGTTCGGCGACGAAGCGCAGGTACTCCCCGACCGTCATCTCGTCATAGAGGGGGGGCTGCTCGGGCAGGTAGCCAATCCGTTGCTTGAGGCTGAGGGGCGCCCGGGCAACGTCCAGCCCGTCGATGCGCACGCTGCCCGAGGACGGCAGCAGCACGGCGGCGAGAATCTTCAGCGTGGTTGTCTTCCCCGCCCCGTTGAGGCCGAGAAAGCCCACCACCTCTCCGGTGGAAATCCGGAAACTCAGGTCGTGAATGGCGGCACGCGCCCCGTAGTACTTGGTGAGACCGTCCACCTGAATCATCTGCGCCCCTCTCTTTCAGAGGGACTCCGCAGCGTCAAGGCTGACGGCGCCCACTTGTGTCCGGCGTGGCGTCGGGCACGCCTCAGGGGACGCCGGGCAGGCGGTCGACCCCGAGGCAGAAGCGCAGGGCCTCACGGAGCCCAGGCCAGCGAAACTGGAAGCCGGCGGCGAGGAGGCCGCGGGGGAGGACGCGCGCGGAGGCCAGGACGGTAGCGCTCCCCATCTCCCCGAAAAGAGCATGCACGGCGGGCGCCGGCACGGGGAAGGGCGTCGGGCGTCGCAGCACCGCGCCCAGCACGTCGGTGAAGACCCGGTTGGTGACGGGCTCCGGCGCGGTGAGATTCAGGGGGCCACGGACGGAGGTGCGCCGAAGGGCGAAGTGCAGGGCCCCCACCATGTCCTCCAGCGCAATCCAGCTGTAGTACTGCTGGCCGTTTCCCACCCGGCCACCAAGGCCGGCGCGGAAGATGGGGGCCAGCTTGGCCAGCGCGCCGCCGTTCGGGCTCAGCACCAGGCCAGTCCGCAAGGTGACGAGCCGTACGCCCAGGGCCTCGGCCGGCCGTGCCGCGGCCTCCCAGGCCTGACAGACGTCGGCCAGGAAGCCGCTGCCGGGGGCCGAAGACTCGTCCAGCGCTTCGCTTCCCCGCTCGCCGTACACGCCGGTGGCGGAGGCGGCGAGGAGGACCTGAGGGGGCCGGGTGCAGCCCCGCATGGCCTCGACCAGGCCCGCGGTGCTGTCCACGCGGCTGCGGGTGATTTCTTCCTTGCGTTCCGGGGTCCACCGGCCATCGGCCAGCGAGGCACCGGCCAGGTGCACCACCGCGTCCAGGCCCTCGAGGAGGGCGGGGGTGTAGCCCGAGCGCGGCAGGGGCTGCACCTGGTGCCCTCCGGTGGTGAGGAAGTCGGTGAGAGCCGTGCCGATGAGGCCGTGGGAGCCGCTGATGCCGACGCGGAGGGTCGGCCCCGGCAGCCCGCCGTGGCGCGCCAGGTCCGCAGCAAGCAGCGCGTGCCGGTAGGCGAAGAGTGATTCGAGCTTGGCCCGCGCCAGGGTGCCCCCGCCGAGGGCGCCCACCCAGCCAAGGGGAAGCCGGTAGTGGACCTCATCCTCGAGGAAGGAGTGGTTGGGACCGTCCGGCAGCATGCGGTGGGTCTGCTCCCAGAAGGCAAAGGGGCCCGACTCCTGCCGGTCGCTGAAGGACACACCGTCTTGGTAGGCAGTGTGCACCGCCACCCAGGTGCGGGGCAGCGGGCCGAGGTGCATCCGCAGCACGGTGCGCGCCCCGACCTCCAGGCCGCCGGTGCGCTCGACCACCCGCACCGGGTCAAACGGGGGGTTGAGGCGCTCGAAGGCCCCGGGGCGGCCGTGCCAGTCGAAGAGGGCCCGGGCGCTGGCGGGCATCGGGCTGCGTGCAAGGTACCGCTGTGTCTGCGCCATGGCCTCTCCCGCAGCGGCCCGAAGCATTGTTCAGCAGCCGCTGGGCATGCTTACTAGCGCTCCCCTGGAGGAATTGCCCTGCCGAAACCGCCGAGTGTGCCTCAGCCACCGACGCCCGAAGCGCTGCACCGCGCGGTGGAGGTGCTGCGCGGCGGGGGCCTGGTGGGGCTCCCGACGGAGACCGTCTACGGGCTCGCTGCGGACGCCGAGAACGAACTCGCAGTGCGGCGGATTTTCGCGGTCAAGGGACGTCCGTCCGCCCACCCTCTCATCGTCCACCTGGGAAGCTTGGGTGCGGCGCGGGAATGGGTGAGCCGTCTCAGCCCGGAGGCGGAGGCGTTGGCCGCGGCGTTTTGGCCCGGGCCCCTGACGCTGGTGCTGCCGCGGTCCACGCGCGCCTCGGACGCCGTCACCGGGGGCCAGGGGACGGTGGCGGTGCGCGTCCCGGCCCACCCGGTGGCCCAGGCGGTGCTTCTCGCCTTTGGCGGCGGCCTGGCCGCCCCCAGTGCCAACCGCTTTGGCCGCGTGTCTCCGACGCGCGCCGAGCACGTGGTGGCGGACCTCGGGGGGGAGGTGGACCTGGTGCTCGACGGCGGCCCCTCGCTGGTGGGCGTCGAGTCCACCATCGTGGATTTGAGTGGGTCCGCGCCGGCTTTGCTGCGTCCAGGGGGCGTGACGCGGGAGGCGCTGGAGGGGGTGCTGGGGCGCCCGCTGCCGAGCCGGACGACGGGCGACGTCCGCACGCCGGGAATGCTGCCCTCCCACTATGCGCCGCGCGCAGGCCTCGTCCTGTCCAGCCGCGGCGAGGCGGGCCAGCAGGCATCGGAGCTTCTGTCCGCCGGCCGTCGTGTTGCCGTCTGCGCCCCTGCGGACGTCGCCGTCCCGCGGGGCGCGGTGCACCTGAGGGTGCCGGAGGACATCCCGGCGCTTGCCCGCGCTCTCTACGACGTGCTGCGGGCAGTCGATGCGGCAGCGGTGGACGTCGCCGTGGTGGTGGTGCCGGAGGAGGCCGGGCTGGGCCTGGCCGTGCTGGACAGGCTCCGGCGGGCCGCTGCGCCACGGGGCGGCGTGGAATGAGGGCCGGCCGGGAGAGGCTGGCAGATGCGGCCGCCACCGGCGGGGCTTTTCCCCCTCCGGGGCAGATGGCCCGACCGCCTAGGCGGCGGCCTCGTCCACGCCGGAGAGGCGACTGCCCTCGCGCACCATCTGCACCAGCGCGCGCACCCAGGCCGGGTGGGCGTTGAGGCTTGGCACCAGCGTCAGCGACTCCCCCCCCGCGCGGAGGAAGTCCGCCTCGGCGCGGATGCCGATTTCCTCCAGCGTCTCGAGGCAGTCGGCGACGAAGGCCGGGCACAGCACGGCGAGCCGGCGGACGCCCTGCTTCACCAACTCCGGGAGCAGCAAGTCCGTGTAGGGCTTCAGCCAGGGCGTCCGGCCGAGCCGGGACTGGAAGCTGACGGTGAAGCCCTCCGCCGTCAGGCCAAGTCGGGCGGCGAGCGAGCGGGCCGTGCTGAAGCACTGGGCCCGGTAGCACCAGCGATTCTCGGGGACGGACACGTCGCAACACCCGGCCGACTGCAGGCAGTGCTTGCCGGACACGTCGCTCTTGAGAACTTGCCGCTCGGGGAGGCCGTGAAAGCTGAAGAGGACGTGGTCTGCCTGCGCCTGCGCCAGGACGGGGCGCGCCACCTCCACCCAGGCGTCGAGAAAGGCCGGATGGTCGAAGAAGGGCTGCACCACGCGCAGGGCGGGAACATTCCAGGCCGCGCCCGTCAGCTGGTGGACACGTTCCAGCGTGGAGCCGGTCGAGCTGGAGGCGTACTGCGGGTACAGAGGCAGCAGGGTGATGGTGCGTGCGCCGGCCGCCGCCAGCTTGTCCAGGGCGGAGGCCAGGGACGGATTGCCATAGCGCATGCCCAGCTCGACCACCCAGCGCGGGCCGAGCGCGTCGGCGACCTGCGCCGCCAGCGCACGGCCGTGGAACAGCAAGGGGGAACCCTGTTCGGTCCACACCTTGCGGTAGGCCTCCGCGGAGCGGGCGGGACGCGTCGGCAGGATGAGCAACTCGAGCAGCGCCCAGCGGAGGGGAGCCGGGATGTCCAGCACCCGTGGGTCGAAGAGAAACTCGCGCAGGTACCGGCGCACCTCACCCGTCTCCGGCGCGTCCGGCGTCCCCAGGTTCACCAGCAGCAGCCCGTGTGGCTCGACCATCAGTGCAGGGCGTGCGGCTGGGTAAGAGCGAACTCGGCGATGACGGCGTCGAAGCGCTTCCCGTTGGGTCGTTCCATCTGGTAGCTGCCGCGCATCGTCCCAAAGGGCGTGCGCAGCATGGCCCAACTCGCGTACTCGAAGCGTTCGCCGGGGTTGAGGTGCGGCTGCTTGCCCACCACTCCCTCGCCGCGCACCTCCTGTACGTTGCCGTTGGCGTCGGTGATGACCCAGTGGCGCGTTCGCAGGTGGGCGGGCTCGTTGCCCAGGTTGACGATTTCCACCCGGTAGTTGAAGGCGAACTGCCCGCTCTCGGGCGAGCTGCGCTCGGGCCAGAAGGAGGGCTTCACCGTCACTCGGATTCCGTCGGTGGTGGTGCTGGACATTCGGACGGAGGGGAGAATCCCAGGGACCTCGCGCCGCTGCAACAGGGCGTTGGGCCGTCTTACGCCCCGGCCCGGGGCGGACGGACCGCCGAGGCCAGGGCGGCCGCAGTCAGCACGCTGCAGATGACCAGCAGCGACACCCACAGGGGAAGGTGCAGCCAGGGGTCGAGCACCATCTTTGCCCCGACGAAAGCCAGCACCGTCGCCAGTGCCGCCTTGAGGTAGGTCATCCGGGTCACCAGCCCTTCGAGAACGAAGAACAAGGAGCGGAGCCCGAGGACAGCGCAGACGTTGCTGGTGAAGACGATGAAGTTGTCCTGACTCATCCCCAGAACGGCCGGAATGGAGTCGAAGGCGAAGAGCAGGTCCGTCGTCTCCACCATCACCAGCACCAGAAACAGCGGCGTGACGCGCAGCCGTCCGTGCTCCCGGACGACGAAGGCGAAGTGCGTGCTCGCCGGGGCCTCGCTCATGGGCAAGAACCGGCGCGCGGCCCGGAGCACGGCATTTTCTCGCCGAGCGACCTCCTTGTTTCCCGGCTGCCACAGCAGCCTCAGCGCGGTGAGGAGGAGCAGGCAGCCAAAGGGGACGAGAAGCCACTGAAAGTGGCGGACGAGGGTCACCCCGGAAAAGAGGAGGCAGCCCCGCAGCAGGATGGCCCCCAGGACGCCCCACAGCAGAAGCCGGCGCCGGTGCTCGGAGGGAACCCGGAACGCCTCGAAGAGAACCAGGAAAGCGAAGAGGTTGTCGACACTGAGTGCGTACTCGACGAGGTAGCTGCCAAAGAATTGAAGGCCGGCGTCGGCGCCCCGCGCGGCCCAGATGGCGGCCCCGAGGCCGACGCTGAGGCTGACCCAGAGCGCCACCCAGCCGACCGCCTCTCGCCGGGTGGGGGCGCTCGCCCGGCGGCTGCTCAGCGCCAAGTCGAGCGCGAGCACCCCCAGCACGCCGAGGCAGAAGGCCACCCAGGCCATGGCGAGATTCAACCCGCGCCTTCCGGTGGGCCCGACGCAGCCACCGCCATCAGCTCCCGTGCGGGACGGCGCGCCGCAGGACCAGCAGGGCCCGCCCCGGGACCGTCACCACGTCGCCCGCCGGGTAGTCCCGGCGTCCGGCGACGTGCCCGTCGCTGGTGTCGAGCCACCATTCCCAGTCGCGGCCCCACTCCACCGCGGGAAGGACGAAGGGGACGGGGCCCTCGCCCGAATTGAGGAGGATGAGCAACGTGTCCCCCATGCGCTTCCCCCCCTGCTCGTCCCGCTCGGCGATGGCGTCTCCGCCGAGCAGGAAGCCCAGGGTGCGCAGCACTGGCCGCTGCCAGTCGGCCTGCTGCATCTCGGTGCCGTCGGGGCGAAACCACGCGACGTCCTTCAGCTGGGAGTCGAAGATGTGGTGCCCCTGGAAGAAGCCCTGTCGCATCAGCACCGGCTGCGACAGCCGGCCATGAATCAAGCTGCGCGTAAACTCCAGAAGACGCTGGCGGCGCTCGTCGAGATTCCAGTCAATCCACGAAATCTCGTTGTCCTGGCAGTAGGCATTGTTGTTGCCGCGCTGGGTGTGCCCAAGTTCATCCCCGGCGACGAGCATCGGGACGCCCTGGCTCAGCAGAAGCGTGGCGAGGAAGTTGCGCACCATCCGGTCCCGCAGGGCATTCACCGCCTCGTCAAACGTCTCTCCCTCCACCCCGCAGTTCCAGGAGTTGTTGGCGTCGCTGCCGTCGCGGTTGTCCTCGCCGTTGGCCTGGTTCCGCTTCGCCTCGTACGTCACCAGGTCGCGCAGCGTGAAGCCATCATGCGCGGTGATGAAGTTGATGGAGGCCGTGGGCCCGCGACCAGACATCTCGAAGAGGTCCGAGGACCCCGTCAACCGGTAGCCAATCTCGGCGGCCAGGTTGTCATCGCCCTTCCAGTAGCGCCGGAACGCATCGCGGTACTTGTCGTTCCACTCGCTGAAGTCGGCCGGGAAGTTCCCCGACTGGTACCCTCCGGGGCCGAGGTCCCACGGCTCGGCAATCAGCTTCACCCGGGCCAGCAGCGGGTCCTGGTGCAGGGCCTGGAAGAAGGCCGCCTGGCGGGAGAAGGCGCCCCCCTGGCGCCCCAGTGCAGGGGCGAGGTCGAAGCGGAAGCCGTCGACGTGCATCTCCTGCACCCAGTAGCGCAGAGAGTCCATCACCAGCGTCAGGGTCTGCGGGTGCTCGACGTTGAGGGTGTTCCCCGTGCCCGCCACATCGACGTAGAAACGCGGGTCCGTGGGCGCGAGGCGGTAATAGGTGGGGTTGTCCAGCCCGCGGAAGCTCAGCGTCGGGCCCTGGTGGTTTCCCTCGCCGGTGTGGTTGTAGACGACGTCGAGGATGACTTCGATGCCAGCCCGGTGGAGTGCCTTCACCAGCCCCTTGAATTCGTTGATGACGTTGCGCGGACCACTGCACCCGTGGGCGACGTCCGGCGCGAAGAAGCCGATGGTATTGTAGCCCCAGTAATTCACGAGGCCTCGCTCGCTCAGAAACCCCTCGTCCACGGCCTGCTGGACGGGAAGCAACTCCACCGCCGTCACGCCCAGCGACTGCAGGTGGGCGAGCGCGACGGGATGGGCAAAGCCTCCGTAGGTTCCCCGCAGCTCGGCCGGGATGCCTGGGTGGCGCTTGGTGAAGCCCCGGACGTGAACTTCATAGAGGATGGTGCGCGTCCAGGGAACCCGCGGGGGGCTGTCTCCCTCCCAGTCGAAGTGGCCATCCACCACCATGCAGCGGGGCATGGCCACGGCCGTGTCCGTGGAACTGGGCAGCTCCTCCGCGCCGGGCTCGGCCGCGGCAGTCGCGAAGGCCGGGTGGGAGAGGTTGGGCCGGCCGGTGAGGCAACGCGCGTACGGGTCGAGCAGCAGCTTCTGGGGGTTGAAGCGCAACCCACGGTCGGGGGCCCACGGGCCATGCGCCCGCAGCCCGTACAGCGTTCCCGGCGGCAAGCCGGGGACGTAACCGTGGTGGACGCCCCGCGTTCTGCCGGGCAACGCGAAACGGCCAATTTCCCTCGACGCGTCCTCCGCGTCGAAGAGGCACACCTCCAGCCGTTCCGCGCCCTCGGAGAAGACGGCGAAGTTGACGCCACGCCCGTCCCAGGTCGCACCCAGTGGACGCGCGCTCCCGAGCCAGACTTCCGCCGTCCCGTGGGTCATGCGTCCCCTTGCCCGTCGCCGCTTGTAGCCTGACGCTGCCGCGGGTGCGGGTACAATAGCGAGGGGATGTCCTTTGCTACCCCGCGTTGCACGCTGCACCCCCGGCGGCTGGCGGGCTGGCAGTGCACCGGCTGCCGGCGGAGTCTCTGCCCGGGGTGCCTCGTGGAGGTGGAACTTCACCCCACCGCCTACCTCCGGTGTGGCCCGTGCGGGGCCGCGGTGGACGTCCTCACCCGCCCCGGCTCGGACCTCTCCTTCCCCCGGGCCCTGCGGGCAGCACTCCGCTTGCCGGTGGGCCTTCCGGGGCTGCTCCTCGTCTTCGCCCTGGCGGCGGCGGCGGCTGAGATGGACGCGCTGCCCTCGCCGGTCCGGGACGCCGCGCTGCTGTTGTGGAGTGCGGTGGCGTGGTTGGTGGGGGTGGCCATCGTGCGGGCCACCGCCGAGGGGGCCGCGACGCTGCGCGCCGTGCCTGCTTCAGCCTGGTCCGACCTCGCGCGCCCTGCCCTCGTCCTGGCCGCCCTCACCGCGCCGGCCCTGGGGGTGCCGCGGACCGGGTGGGCGGGCCTCGCGCTGGTCGCCCTGCCAGCGCCGCTGCTGGTGCCGATGGTGCTGGGCGTCGTGGCCCTGCATCCGCTGCCGGACGCCCTCTCGCCTGTCCAGGCGGTGCGACGGCTCCGCCGGCTGGGCGCAGACGCGGCGCTGGCGGTGGGGTGCATCCTCGCGCTGTGGCTTTTCGCGCGGATGCTGGGGGGGCTGGCCGAAGCGCCGCCCACCGAGGTGCCAGCCCTGTGGACGAAGACGCTGGGGGCCCTGGGCGCCTTCACCCTCTTCCTTGTCCCGCAGGTGCTGGGGCTTCTGGTGGAGGCCCGTGGCGAGGACCTCGGCTACCCGTTCCGGACGCCCCGGGCCGTCCCGGTGCTTCCCGGCGCGCGTGCGGAGGTCCGCGTACCCTTCCAGTCTCCGGAGCCGCCGCGCCGGGCCCCGCGTGCTCCCATTGCCGTGGAAGAGACGTCCGGGCGGCTGGAACTGGAGCCCCTGGCGCCGCGCCGGCCTGGCGAGGAGTAGGGCCCCTTGTTGGCTCAGGCCAGTCCGGCAGCCCGCAGCGGTGCTGCTGCACTGGCCTTCGCGCAGCGGGAAAACAGCACGCGGTCCAGCGAGATGGCCCCCGCGCCGGCGAGGGCCAGCCAGACGAAGCAGGCCAGGTAGGTGAACTCGCTGAAGCCGAACAGCGTGGCCACGCCGTCGATGTCGCCCCGCTTGGCCGTCAGGATGGCCACCAGCATGCTGCAGGCCAGAGGCAGGGAGGCCAGCCGGGTGAAGAGACCCACCAGCACCAGGCTGCCACCGACCAATTCGGTGGTGGCGACGACGACGGCGGTGAAGCCAGGCAGCGGCAGCCCGAGCTCCGTGAAGTAGCCCGTCACCTTGCCAAGGTCGTGCAGCTTTCCCCAGCCCGTCACGACGAAGACGGAAGCGAGTGAAATCCGCACCAGCAGTGGGCCGAGCCACGCCAGCCGGTCGCCGATGGACCGGGCGCGGGAGAGAAGGGTTTCGACGGACAGGGACATGGGGAGATCGG
>Ga0209048_10002707_pt1 | contig 17455 bp, 20 predicted proteins | sample FrelakmetCRP12CR_FD_187146 | JGI IMG/M metagenome (GOLD analysis project Ga0209048, IMG submission 187146) | Freshwater lake sediment microbial communities from the University of Notre Dame, USA, for methane emissions studies - CRP12 CR (SPAdes)... | ecosystem: Environmental > Aquatic >... | reverse complement strand
CAGTATGCCCGCAAGGGGACCCCCCTTCTGCCAATAGTCCCGCCACCGGCGGGTCCAGGTGAGGTAGACTGCCGCCACGATGAGGGGTACGGCGAACCCGACCGGTCCCTTTGTCAGGGTGGCGAGGGCCATACCGACGTAGAAGACCCAAATCCATCGGCGTACGCCGCCTTCTCCATGCAGCCCCAGCCACAATCCATACAGCGATGCGGTGGTGAAAAAAATCAAGACACTATCGGTCAGCGCCATGCGCCCGAGCCCAAGAATTTCGAGGTTGAGCAAGAGCATCAAGGCGCCGAAGAGCGCGATCGAACGATCGCGCTGGTGCGCAAGAAACAGGTAGTGGATGAGGATCAAGCCCACACCGAAGAGGGCTGAGGGGAACCGTGCAGCGAACTCGTTGACGCCGAATAGGCGATAGGACCGATCCATCAACCAATAGAGAAAGACCGGTTTCGCGACGCGCAGATCGCCGTTGAACGTCGGCGTCAATCGGTCTCCCGATTCGAACATTTCGCGCCCGGCCTCGGCGTTCCTCCCCTCGTCACGGTCGGTCAACCCCAGGTCGCCGAGCCCCAGGAAGAACAGCAGCCCCGACAGAGCCAGGAGTGCGAGGAGGAGCAGGGCGTGGTGAGAGCGGTCGTTAGTGGTCATAGGATCGTTAGGCTCGCGGGGCGACTGGAGCAGATGAGGGTATCGGATTCCTGGCAGTCATGATTGTGGAGAGGATGGGCCGGCGAGATGTTTCGCCTGGTTTGCACGAGAGATGAGGATCAGATTGCGAATATAGACCACGGCTCCGATGCTCTGGCCGGCGATGAACACCGGATCCTTCCGATAGAGCGCATAGGCCAACGTGATGAGCCCACCGATCAGACTCATGTACCAAAAGGCGATGGGGACCTGACTCTCCGCCTTTCGCTCGGAAGCAATCCATTGGATGACCCAGCGGCCGAAGAACAGCCCTTGGCCGAGGAATCCGATGGCGAGCCAGATGGTTTCGGTGGTGGTCATAAGAGTGTATTTGGTTTGGCGTGTTTTTCTGGTTCGTTTCGTGAGCGATCAGTCATGCTGACGAACCACATACGCCAGACAAACATCTATTTCCTGAACTTGTACTTCAGCACCCGTCCCTGCATCCAGCGCACGGCGAGCAGGTCGTATAGGCTTTTGAAGAGGCGGTTGCCCACACCGTATTTTGACAGGCCATGCGCGCGCGGGTAATGGCGCACCGGCACTTCTGTGACCGTGAAGCCGTGCATCAGTGCCAGCGCGGGGAAAAATCGATGCATGCCGTTGAAGAGCTGCAGTTTGTCCACGACGGCACGCCGGAAGATCTTCAACGAGCAACCGGTATCGTGAACCCGATCGCCCGTGACCGCGTTGCGCACCGCGTTGGCAATTCTCGATGACAGCGTTCGCACGAGGCTGTCATGCCGGTTTGTCCGCCATCCGCACACGACATCGAATGTTTTCACATGGGGAAGCAACGTGCCGATATCAGCCGGGTCGTTCTGGAGGTCGCCGTCGATTGTGATGACCAGGTCGCCGGCCGAGTGTTTGAATCCCGCGTCGAATGCCGATGATTGTCCGTAATTGCGATCGAAATGAAAGACCCGTACCAATGGATAGTCCGTGGCCAGCCGATCGAGCACGTCCGAACTGCCGTCCGTGCTGCCGTCGTCGATGAAGAGGATTTCGAAGGGAGCCGAGCGCGATTCATCACAGGCCTCCAAGGCCTTGAGCAATTGCTCAGTCAAGGGAACGAGATTGTCTCGCTCATCCTTGATGGGGATGATGACGGAAGCCCATGGATGGGATGGCACGGTCATGCGGGGTAGATATTCCTGGGGCAGAAGGGGGACCACACAATCACGCGGGCATTCTACAGAATGCCGGGAGGAGCGTCAAACCATGCGCGCGGTCTGCGCGACGGGCGAGAATAACGGGAACAGCGAGATGGGCGAGACATGCGGGACAGCCGATTTCGCAGGTTCATCGAGTCTTGCCAGTCTCGCTTCTCTCGCACATTCCCGCTACTGTTCTGACGTAGTCGAGATCGTGAACCGCATCGTGCCCATCAGACTCATCTCGTTGACCTGCTCTCCCACGTGAATTTCCACCCTGTATCGGCCGGGTTTCCATGCTCCCTGTGGAGGGGAGAGCGTGAGGTAGCCGCTTTCGTCTTCGAGCGCAATATGCATGGCATCTTGTCCGATCATCACAGTGGGATCGAGGCCGGCTACCGCTTCCGGGAAGCACCGTCCGAACACCTGGAACCCCTGATAATGCTGATGGAGGTGGAAGACGATGAAGACGGCGGGGGTATCGGGACGGAACCGGTCGGTCGGTTTCACCGGCACAATCTCGTGTGTGCGGCGAAAGCCGAGTTCCTCGTCAAATCCTTCCGCCGTCGTAATGGTGAGGAACAGGCCTTGTGGCGGGGCGTCGAAGTCGTAGGGGATGACGTCCTGGGGGCGGTTCTGAAAGTCCTGGATCGGGGGATTCTTGGTGATCGGCAGCTCCGCCGCCTGGGCCGAGGTTCCCGGAAGGCCGCAGAAGACTAGGAATAATGCGATGAAAAGGGTAGGCATGGCTGTTTTCGTACACCGGTCGATAGGAGCTGTCAAGGTAACGAACCCGAGGTGAGAGGCCAGAGGCAAGGGGCGAGAGGCGCGGAAGAGGCGGTTGCGACTAAATTTCCGGTTCTGCTAGAATTCGTCTCCTTTGACGAAGCCCGTCTGGCGAGGGATACGAGGCAGTGGGCAAGAAGGGATTTAAGGATCTACTCGTGTGGCAGACGGCAAAGGACTTGGCGGTGAGAGTGTATCGCATATCGGAAAGCCAAGAGCTCAAGAAAGACTTCGGCCTTTGCGATCAGATTCGGCGGAGTGCCGTCAGTGTCGCGAGCAATCTGGCTGAGGGAGATGAGCGTAGCTCGGATCGAGACTCGGTGCGCTTCTTTTACATGGCGAAGGGTTCGGTTGCTGAAGTGCGGACGCAAATCCAAATCGCTTGCGAAACTGGCTATCTAAGGAAACTTGAGTACGACAGCCTTGAAGCGGAGTACGAACAGCTAGCTAAGATGATTGGGAGTCTCATCAGGGCTCGGAGCCAAGCCCCTAGCCATTAACCAACCCTTTGCCCCTAGCCTGGATTTATTTATGTTGCAGGACGCAGACGCCTTACCTCAGCTCATCGGCGACTATAAGCCGGTCGATCAGTGGCAAGTCCACATCAATACGCTCTTCTACCGCTTCCGAGGCGATCAGATCCGTAGCTTCTACCAAACGTTTGCCTCAGCCGATTATCGGCTGGCCCATGCCCTCGCGGCGGACTATTTCGAAAAAGTCGTGAAGCGCGAAAAAACGTCAGGCGTCAGGCGCCAGGCGTCAGGCGAGAACATTTCGAACCCACCCCTCACCCCTCACCCCTCACCCCTTACTGTTATGGAGTGTGGCCCAGGCAACGGCAACCTCGCCGCCTGTTTTCTGAGCCATCTCAAGGTTCTCGATAAAGAAGGAGCGATCTATCCCCGCATTCGATATGTGCTGGTCGATTGGGAGCAAGCAGTGCTCGATGCAGCCCTGGCTCACCCGGAGCTCGCGTCCCACCGCGACTTGGTCGAGACGCATCGAGGGACCGTGGACCGGCTCGACGGTGCCGCGGATGGCAGCGTGGATCGCATCATCTGCAACGAATTGTGGAACGATCTCCCGACGAAGCTGATGTCGCGCCAGGCAAACGAGATTGAAGAAGAGTTCCTGCGACCGAACTTAAGCGAAGCCTTGCATGCAAAAATTTCTGACTGGGCGGCCTTTGTCCGGGCGTTTGACGCCATGGATATGGAGGCGCTTAAGGGTTTTCCCCCGTTCCTCGACGACCTGGTGTGGGAGCGTGAGTATCGGACGGTCGAATGGAAAGATGTCCCCTACCGGAAGACGATTACGGAATTCCTTAAGCGAATCGATGAGCAAGTGGTAGTTCCCGTCAATCTGGGGGCCTATGCCACGATCAAGGAAGCCAAGCGCCTGTTGGCTTCCGATGCGATCGGGTTCAGCAGTTTCGATGCGGGCACGGGTGATATGAACGTGCTGAACGATCCGGAGAAGCCCTGCTATGGCCAATTCGGGGGGCAACAGAGTTTCATGGTCAACTTTGCGTTGGCCGAAGCGGTCGCCAAGCAGTTGGAGGCCGGCACGATGACAATAGAAAGCCAGCGTGAGTTCGTGGGGCGCAGCTTAGGAACCAACGTCTTGACCCTCATGGATCTCATCGCCACCCATCCTTCCGCCGGTACGAGAATGGCGCCGTGGGAACAGGACCGTCTGATGCTCAAGACCCTTCGGGCATTGAACGAGACCTACCGAAGCCCCTATGCGCGCCATTTGGAGTTCCCCGTTTCGTTGGAGATGCCGCCGGAGGAGCGTGAATCGCTTCAGGCCCTCGTGCATTCTCTGAAACCGACAGGCATGCCGGACACCGTCGCCTATCTCACAGAAGAAGAGCTGACGCTGGCCTCGAAGGACCTCGAAGATATCGGCTACGATCCCCAGTCGTTCATGATTGCCTTGACCGCACCACCGAGCCCGGTGGATTACTTTCACGCCTTCGTCCGCCCTCGCTGATCCTTCCAGGCTGAACGGCCTGATTACGTACTTTCTGCTTGACTAATCCCTTGTTCTTATATAGCCTTCCCCCCGTTTGGGGAATGTCCCCCACCTTTTGACTGGTTCAGCGCCGCAGGGCGAGCGGGCCTGGGTGGGACAAAAAGAGAAAGCGAGTCTTTGATGTTTGGATCATTCGGATGGATGGAATTGGTACTGATTCTGATCATTGTCTTGATCATTTTCGGCGCAGGGAAGATTCCGCAGTTGGGTGAGGGGCTGGGGAAGGCCATTAAAGGATTCAAGAAGAGCGTCAACGAGGCCGATGCCATCGACGTGACGCCTCCTCCGTCCGATGCGCCTGAAGCGCCGCCGACTCAGATCGCGCAAGCCCAGGCCGCCCCGCCGGCCAATGCGCCGGTGCAATCAGGGCAGCAGGTCAAGCAAGGGTAGCAACGTAGTGAACAGTAATGCGTGATGCGTGATGAGAGAAGACCTTGGAAACCGATCACTGATCACCCATCACCGATCACCCGTCATTGGATTGCAACATGTTCGGATTGGGCGCCGGCGAAATTCTCATCATTTTGGTGATCGGGTTCTTGCTGTTCGGCCCCAAGCAGTTGCCTGAAGTCGGTCGCCAGATTGGGAAAGCTGTGAAGGGGTTCAAGGAAACGGCGGAAGACCTGCGGAAGTCGGTGGAGCCGGAGATCAACATGATCCAGCAGGAAGTCAAGATGGTCGAGCAGGACTTTCAATCCTCGATCAAAGACGCAGAAGAGCAGATCAACGCCGCGACAACACCTAACGAGAAACAGGATGGTTCAAAGGGGTCAGCCAATCAAGCGTGAAGAGTGCAGCGAAATAGACAAGCACTGGGTCGGCGGGCCGCCTGTCAGATATCGAAGAAAAGCTTGTCAGAAAAGGCATGTTGAGGAAGGATGGGGCCAGGCACAAGGGCCTCAGGACAGAAACGAGAAGAAGAGAGTGGGGCAATGATGGGGCGGGCGGTTGGATGTCATGTCGGCGGCCTAAAGGAAGGCGCGAGGCAAGTGGCGAAAGGCAAGGGGACCATTCCTCTAGCCTCAAGCCTCGAACCCCGTGCCTGCTGTGAAGCCGTTATCCAATTCACAGGAGGGACGTTATGAGAATCATCAGACAGACAGGGTGGGCCGGTATAGCCACCTTCTTCAGTGCGGCCGTCATGGCAGCGGGGATGTCATTCGTGACTGCCCCGGCGCAAGCCGCGTTTGAATTGCCGGAGGGTGAGAAGATCACCAACGTCCCGGCCATCCCCCGCGCGATTCCGCAGAAGGAAGCGTACGAACTCTACGACCCGAAGATCGGAAAGAATTTCGACATCAAGAACTTCTGGGTACGCGCCGATCTCCGCGTGAGGCCGGAAATGCGGACCGGGATCTGCTTCGGTGGAGGCCCTGGACCTACCTGTAACACGTTCGCTGCAGGTACTGCTAATGCATCAAATGCAAATGCTGGCAAAGCCCAAAATGACCAGTACACTCAGCAGATGACAAGGTTGGGCATCGGGTATGACCTTTCGCCTGACGTGAATTTCTATATGGAGCTCATTCAGTCGTCCACCTGGGGCGGCAACGGTGCTCCGGGCAACACGGGAGCTAACTACGATGCGCTGAACCACAACGGTTCATCGGCCGCCGTAAACGGGAACGGAGGCGTGTTGGGCGTCCGGGCTGCCTACATGTTGATCCGGAACTTTGCCGGCATACAGGGATTCAGCGTGAAGGCCGGTCGTCAATATGTGGTGTTCGGCAACCACTCCCTGTTCGGCCACTTCGACTGGGCCAATACGGGATTTTCCCATGACGGTATCATGTTGCAGTACAGCACGAAGGCCTTTGAAAGCTACCTTGGCTGGTTCCGGACGTCAGAGGGTGATATCGCGCAGGCTGCTCCAACCGGCGGTACTGCCGCCAACGTGGCGGGCGGCCTACCGGGGCAACAGGGAGCCTCCGCGGATGCCAACATGTTGATCTTCTACAACCAGATCAAATCGTTGCCCGGCTTCCTGGTTGAACCCTACTATATCCTCTACAGCAACCAAAACCCCAGTGCTGCTGTTGGCACAGCTGGCGCACCAGCAGCAGGTCAAACGCTCGGGACGCCTAAGTCCCAGAACCAGACCCGTCACACGATCGGAAACAGGATCGAGATGCGCAAGGGCAACTTTGACGCAATCAACGAATTGGTCTACCAGTTCGGTGCCATGGGCGGGACTGCTACCGGTCAGAATGCGAATTCAGCCGCGGCGGGCAACCAGAAGGATTTTCACATCAACGCCTTTGCAACTAGAAACTGGATCGGCTATACCCATTACCAGTCAGCCTGGAAGCCGCGGTTGGCCTTCAATTACGACTATGCTTCGGGTGACGGCCGGGCAAACTGTACGTTGCAGGCCGCAGGGACAGCCGGGGCAACCGGCTGTAAGTCGAGCAATACGTTTGAAAACCTCTTCCCGACCAACCACATCCATATGGGCTACATGGATGTCCAGGCCTGGAAGAACATGTCGAGCCCCTCGGTGAACCTCCAATTCCGTCCGACCAAGGATGATCACGTCGAATTCTGGGGCACCAGCCTGAATCTGGCTAGTTCGAAGGACAACTGGTACCGTGGCTCACAGGGTGTCTACGTCTTTTCGAAGACGGGCAACACCAAGACGCACATCGGCGACGAATTGGACGTTGCTTACACGCACATGTTCATGGATGGGAAGCTGGCATTCCAGACAGCCTGGGGTTACCTGTGGTCAGGTGGCTACATCCAGCAGAACCTGAACACAAGCACCAACCAACAATGGGCCTATGCCCAGTTGTGGATAAATTTCTAGGGAGAAAGCACGACGAAGTATAAGGCAAAGCACGAGAGGATCTCTCGGTGCTGCCAAGAAAGAAAGCCCCGCTGGGAAGATCCCCGGCGGGGCTTCTTTTTGCCTGCTTGTCAGTTCTCTGTCGGCATGTAGCATAGCTTGTCACTGTCCAATCCATGCAGTACACTTGCAAGCATCACGCGTCGGCTGGTCTTCCAGAGCAACAGGAGAAATTTCCATGAAGCTCCACGTACTCATTGAACAAGATGAAGCCGGATACTATGTGGCTGAAGTGCCGGCCTTGCCGGGCTGCTTGTCTCAAGGCAAGACTCATGAAGAAGCCCTGGCCAATGTGAAGGAGGCCATCGCGGGCTGGCTGGAGACCATGGAAGGCAAGGCGGAGCTGGATCTGAACCAGAGCGTCGAGGTCATGGTCTGATGGGAGCGTCCCTCCGGCTCTGTTCCGGTGCCGAGGCGGTCCAGAAGTTTCGACGAGCCGGTTGGACAGTGGCGCGGCAACGCGGGTCTCATGTGATGATGGTCAAGTCCGGATACGAATATACCCTCTCGATTCCCCAGCACGAAGAACTCGGTCCTGGCCTTCTCAGAAAGCTGATTCGTCAGGCAGGAGTGACTGTAGAGGAATTTAATCGCGTTTAGCTCGCTGAGCTTCGCGCCGTCGATCCGAATGTCTAAGGTAGGCTGATGCTCCGTATGGCTATTGGGTTTTCCTCTCACCATCCGAGAGCTATTCCTTCAGAAGCTGATTGCTGACGGTTGAGCGCTGATGGCCACAGGTCGGCTGATCCGACTTGCCCGCAGTGAGTCAGTCGTCTATACTCTGTTCGCTCTCACGCTTCACCACAATCCTTCTTTCTGATTAGCCTCACCGTGGATGATCTGACCAGACAGCTCAGCGAACAGTTCGGCTTTGCGAAGTTTCGTCCCGGCCAGGAGGAGGTCATTCGCGCGGTGCTGGCTGGGCGCGATGCCATGACGGTCATGCCGACCGGGCAGGGGAAATCGCTCTGCTATCAATTGCCGGCGACCCTCTTGCCAGGGTTGACCCTGGTCATTTCTCCCCTCATTGCCTTGATGCAAGATCAGGTGGCCGGTTTGAAGCAACGCAATATCAATGCGGCTGCGTTCCACTCTGGTCTCACCGGGTTTGAAAAGAACCGCGTGATTCAGGATCTCAATCAGAAGCGTCTGCAGTTGCTCTATCTGGCGCCGGAACGGATGCAGCATGAGGGGTTTCTCCAACTCTTGCGGTCGCTCTGGGTCTCCCTGCTGGTGGTCGACGAAGCTCATTGCATCTCTCAGTGGGGCCACGATTTCAGGCCCGACTATCTCAAAATCGGCCGCCTCCGCCAGGAACTCACCAATCCTCCCTGTCTCGCCCTGACCGCCACTGCCACGACCCGCGTTCAAATTGATCTGTGCAAACGGTTGTCGCTCCGCGATCCATTCCGCTTGGTCTCGGGGTTCCGTCGGCCCAATCTCTCCTTGTCTGTCCGTCTCTGTCAGTCACGCCAGGAGAAACTGGCGACGTTGGAGCGTCTGGTTCGCGATAGGGAGAAAGGCACGATCCTGGTCTATTGCGCGACGCGCCGTGCAGTCGAAGAGGTGGCGGAATGGCTGGGACAGTCTCACCATTCGGTCGGCTACTACCATGCAGGTCTCTCGGATGAGGAGCGGCGACTCGTGCATAACGACTTTCGCCGCGGGACTGTGAGGATTCTGGCTGCGACGAATGCCTTCGGTATGGGCATCGATAAGTCTGATGTCCGGCTGCTCGTCCATTTCGACATTCCGGGAAGTGTGGAGGCCTATTATCAAGAGGTCGGGCGGGCCGGGCGAGACGGACAGCCAGCTGACTGTGTCTTATTGTTCCACGAGCGGGATCTGGCCACGCAGGAATACTTCATTCAGCTGGCGTCAAAAGATTCAGAAGGCTCAGATCGCGCAGCGAGGATGAGGACGTTGCTGCAGGAAATGCTGGGGTACGTGTCGGTATCCACCTGCCGGCAACTCGCGATTCTTGACTACTTCAGCGATGAAGCCGAGCGGGCCTTGGGTCCCTGCGGCCTTTGCGATCGCTGTCTCGCTCCGATGCAGCAGGCGAGCGGGGAGGTCCCCCGTGATGACGTTGCTTCCGCGAAGGCTGTCCTAGAGACTGTGTCCTGGTGCGGGGGGCGGTTCGGTGTGAGTCGCATCGTCGAGATTCTCCGCGGAAGCCGTTCGAAAGCGTTGTTGGCCTATGGTGCGGAAGACTGTCCGACCTACGGAATTTGTCGTGCGCTCTCGAAGCCATCCGTGACTGGTCTCGTGAAGAGCCTGATCGACTCGGGGTATCTTCAGGTCGAAGGAACGGAATATCCCACACTCGATGTGACGAGCAAAGGACAGGAGGTCCTGCAAGGGATCAGTGCAGCGTTGTTGAAGGATGCAGAGAAGTATCAGCCTGATTCACCGCTGAAGAAACCGTCCCGCGAGAGGGCCGCGTCTGTGGTCGCTCTGGGAACATCGCCGGCGGACCCGCAGCTCCTTGAGCGGCTCCGGGAACTCCGCACGGAGCTTGCCGAGGAAGAGAACGTCGCGCCCTTCGTGATTTTTCACGACAAGACGTTGAAGGCTATTGCCATCTACAGGCCTGTGACGCCCGCTGCTCTGCTGGAGATTCCCGGCATCGGCGATCTGAAGGCGGAACGGTATGGCCGGCGTGTGCTGGCAGTGGTGAATGAAACTCAATAAGCCATCAGCATTCAGCTTCTTCACCCCTCCTGGCCTCCCATTATAAAGGAGAGGAACCGTCTAGAAGCTGAAGGCTACTTGAGATTCCCTGCCTGTGCGAAGCGCGCTTGCAGCTCCCCGTATGTCTTTGTCACTGGAAACTGCGGGAACTCCTTGGGAAGGTGATCGGGCGGACAGAAAAAGAACCCCGCGTGGGCTTCTGCTAACATCGCTGTGTCGTTGTAGGCATCACCTGCTGCCAGGACATGAAAGTTGAGGGACTTCAGCGCCGCCACCGAATGTTTCTTCTGATTCTGCATCCTCATATGGTAATTGACGATGCGGCCGGATTGATCGATCTCCAGCTGGTTGCAAAAGAGCGTCGGGAATCCCAGCTGGCGCATCAGCGGTTGGGCGAACTGGTAGAACGTGTCAGACAAGATAATCACCTGGCATCGTTCGCGGAGCCAGGCCACAAAGTCGTTGGCCCCTTCCAGCGGGCCCATCTTGTCGATGACTCTTTGGATATCGTGAATGGTGAGCTTGTGCTGATCCAAAATGGCCAGCCTTCGTTTCATCAAGGCATCGTAATCCGGCATCTCGCGGGTGGTGACTTTCAATTCGTCGATGCCGGTCTTGAGCGCGACGTTGATCCAGATTTCCGGCACCAATACTCCTTCCAAGTCTAAACAAACAATGACCGGACTCTTCATATTTTCTCCTTCTAAACTGGAAAATTTGCGAGGTGCGAGTGGCGCTAGGCGAGGGGTAGAACTCATAGCCCCTTGCCGCTCGCCTCGTGCCGGTTCGTAAACTCCTGGCTTAGAAACCGCCACATGTTGTCGAGGACCTGGTCCAAGAGGGATGAGCCGGGCCAGGTCCGTCGGGATTCCTCTTCATGCCGCTCGGCCCACTCCAACGCCATCGGGAGTGGGATGAGCCGAGGAGGAGAGCTGGTCAAGGCTCCCCAGACCAACCCCAGGATGGAACCAATTCGCATCGAGACCGGCAGGGGCATAACAGGATTCTGCACCATATCCTGACAGAGTTCAGCAGGCGAAGTAACGAGGAGCTCACGGCAGGCGGCCGGTCTTGCCTCGTAAATCGAACACATCTCGTTCTCCAGATAGGGACAAGGGATTCTCAATGCATAGTAGGACCGGTTGATTGGGTCGAGTTCTTCATCCGGTACCGGCCGGGAGGCCTCTGCTACGTCGTTGAGCCGATCCCACAGACCCTCCTGCTTCAAGCGATCCTTCGTGTCGCTGAGGCGCTTCAGCAGATGGGTTCGCCGATCCTTCGGCAGCTGCTCCACATATTCTCGCAGCGCGAACACTTCCGGCGCGGAGAGCGGAACCAGCATGCGGCAACAGGCGGCGCAGCCCATCTGGCAGGAGATGGTTTGGCCTGTTTCGATGGCGTGCCGGACTTCCAGCTGTGCGGCCTCCTCCCCCAGGCGGCGCGAGACCGGGACAATTGCGGTGATGGGGATAAATCCCGTCGGTACGTCGATGGCCGTGGTCAGCCGCCCGGCAGGAGTGTTCAGCGCCACCTCAAATCGTTCGACCATAAAAATTCTTCGCCTCGTACTACTTTCTTGTCGGCATCATAGAGAACCGTTCAACGGCTGGTCAACCGCGCCGGTTCTTGCTCCCTCTCCGGCACATCCGCATAATGTGGGCAAAGGAGAATTGCGATGGCTCTGTCCGGTCATGTGGTCGGTTTGCTCAAAGAGTACATGAGGGATCTGGTTGAGCAGGCGAAGCAAGAGACGGCGACCCATGCATCCTTTGGCTTTTCCGCCACGCCTTATGGGTCGGATCAGGCCCTGTCGGACTTGTTGTCCATTCTGGACGATCGCATCGAATCCGAAGGGATGCAAGTCGGATTGCCGGACGGGTTTCTCCACCAGATGTGGGGGCTCTGCAACGACGCTCGTGCCCAGGTGAAGGAACGTGTGTGGTTGGATATGAACAGCAGCGATCAGCCTGCGTCGAAATCCAGGGTTCGAGAGCTGACCTATCGAGCGCTGCTCGCCGTTCTAGAGGCTCCGAGCTAGGAGGAGCGATCAATGAAGAGTGCAATCATGTCCGGTGTTCCCGGGGTGCTGCTTCTAGGTCTTCTGCTCGGTTGGCCCGCGGAAGCGGCTGAGACGGTCGATCGTGTGGCGGAGCCGGAGGTCGATCTCGTGCCGGTGGTTTCCCAAGGTCTTCAATCGCCGCTCTATCTGACCCATGCAGGCGATGGGTCCGGGCAGCTCTTCGTCGTCGAGCAGCCTGGAACGATTCGGGTCATCGTGCAGGGCATCCTTCAGGATAAGCCGTTTCTCGACATCACGAATCGAATCTTGTCGGGGGGAGAGCGCGGGTTGCTCGGGCTGGCGTTTCACCCGAATCACCGGAAGAACGGGCGATTTATTGTGAACTATACCAGGCGCGATGATGGCGCCACAGTCCTCGCCGAGTATCGTCGGCAGGGCCTGAGCCTTCAGGCCTTGACTGAGGAACGAACGCTGATGGTCGTGCCTCAGCCCTATGCGAATCACAATGGGGGGATGGTGGCATTTGGACCGGATGGGTTTCTATACATCGGTCGCGGCGACGGCGGGTCACGTGGCGATCCACAGAATCGCGCACAGAATCCGGCGGAGCTGCTGGGGAAGATTCTCCGCATTGATGTGGACGGTGCGCCGCCCTATGCCATTCCATCGGACAATCCGTTTGCGCACGAGGGAGGCCGTCCTGAAATCTTCGGCTATGGAGTTCGGAATCCCTGGCGATTCTCCTTCGATCGCGAAACGGGAGCGCTTTGGCTAGCCGACGTCGGACAGGACAAGTGGGAAGAGATCGATCTCGTCACGCGAGGGGGCAACTATGGCTGGCATATCATGGAGGGAACGCATTGCTTCCTCCCGGAGAAGGACTGTCACGTTGAGGGGCTGATCATGCCGGTTTTCGAGTATGGCCATGACCAAGGCCGATGTTCAATCACGGGAGGCTATGTCTATCGAGGCAAGAATCTTCCAGCGCTCCAGGGGAGCTACCTGTTCGGGGACTACTGCAGTGGAGAGCTCTTTGTTGTTTCCGTTGGGAGCGGCTTTGCCGCAGGCAGTGAGCCACGCGTGCTGCGAAAGACCGGAATGAGGATTTCTTCGTTCGGCGAAGACGAAGCGGGCGAAGTCTATGTGGTCGATCACAGAGGAGGCCTCTACCGTCTCGGCCCTTCTCCTGCACCGCCTGGTCCTTAGCAGGAGGCTCAATGGGCGGACTTTATCAGCATCCTTTAGAGTTTCCCTGCCAGCCAATAGATCACCATGCCGGCAATCTCCGAAACGGCTTCCGTGGTGTGGTGTAACGCGGTTTCGTTCGGCAAAAAATCAAACAGGTCGCTGTCGTCCCAGCTCTCTCGCGGCAGGTGTCGTGAGACGTAACCGCAGGGGGCCGGCGTGACGCGGAAACCCTGTTTGGTGAACACCGGGACGGCACGTGGCAGATGGCTGGCTGAGCTGACGAGGAGAATCGCGGCAGGTCCGAGCAGCTGCTTGGTCCCCGTTGCGTTTTCATAGGTGTTTCTCGCTTCTGTGTCGACTTTAATGGCGGACATGGGAACGCCGAGGCGAACCGCCCATCGTTTCATTTCGACCGCTTCTTGGGGACCCGTACCGAAGATCCGGCCGTCTCCCCCTGTCAGCACCAACGTGGGGGCATAGCCCTGCTGGTAGAGGTCCACGCCGCAGGTGGTTCGATTTCTAGAATAGGACGATGGCTCTGTGGTTGGTCGAAGCGAGCCCTTCTCTTCGATGCCTCCCCCCAAGACGACGATCGCATCAAAGCGATCGGATTGCGTCAGCTGTGGCGGTTGGTACCGGGATTCGAGCGAGCCGATCAGTGGGTAGGCGATCAACGGACTGGAGATCGTCACGAGCAGGAGAAGGGAGGACAGGACGAGCAGGCGCACCCACCGCAAGCGTTTTGGCGAGACAGGGAAGAGAGCCAAGACCGTCGCCACGCTGAGCAGCAGCACCACCCAAGTCAGTGGATAGAGGCCGTACTTGACGAACTTATATAGACCGAAGAAGAATGGAGTCAGTTCCATCGGCAGACCTCAATCGAAAAACGAGGCATCGCCGACAGCATACACGGAGTGAGCCCAATGACCAAGCGGGTAGAGGTGGCGTGATGAAAGAAGGGCGCCGCTATTGGCTGATGAAATCGGAACCACGCGTCTTTTCGATCGAGGACCTTGCGCAGTCTCCGAAACAGACCACCTGTTGGGATGGCGTGCGGAACTACCAGGCGCGCAACTTCATGCGTGCGATGGCCGTCGGCGACCACGTGCTTTTTTACCATAGTAGTGCCGAGCCGCCGGCCGTGGTGGGGATTGCAGAGGTCGTGCGTCCTGCCTACCCAGACAAGACGCAGTTCGACAAATCTAGCCATCACTATGACCCAGCCAGCGTTCCCTCTGCTCCACGGTGGGATATGGTGGACATCCGGTATCGCCAGACGTTCAAGACCAGTCTGCCGCTCGACCGACTGAAGCAGGAACCTAAACTGAAGGACATGGTCTTGGTGCGAAAAGGTTCTCGCCTCTCGGTCCAGCCTGTGACAGAGGCGGAATGGGCTGTGGTGCTGAAGCTTGCCGGGGCCAAGCAGGCAGCGGAAAAATGATGCCGGGCTGGGGGAAATCTAAATGGTCCGCATGTCGGAGACAGCAGAGCACGACTTCGCAGGATGCTCAAAAAGTTCGTCCAGCAAGGCCGCAGCGAGTGAAGGCCCGAGGAGGTACATACCGCACTTCGTGTGGGCCGTTCGCCCTTTGAATGGGTCTTGGCGAACGGAAAGGCCCCTCCAGGGATTCCGATATCCGGGAGGCTCTCTTCTGTACGTTGAAGGTCTGAACGATGCGAGAACGGTGCAGGGGAAAAAGCGCGTCTTGGCGCGCTAGGGTTGGGCGGGTGAGAAGAGCGACTTTTTCAGCATCCTGTTAGGTTTTGGCCTTGCCGTTATCCAAATGCCGGTGCTGCCAGTCCAGCCATGCATGGCCCAGTTCATGAGCCAGAATGTACCGCCGCCTTGTCAGAGGTAATCGCTTGCGAAGATAAATGGTCTTGGTGGCGTCGTCCCAAATGCCATCGGCGTTGGGGTCCCGACTGTCCATCTCCGTATCGGAAATCTGGCGTACGGAGATCCGGTAGCCGAAGGGGAGCACGACTCGAGAAGGCATGCGCAACATAAACATTACCTCTGCTCCTGCTAGCTTGTTAGCCTATCATAAACTCTTCCCCCGCTTCACGGCTGATATCGGTAGAAAAATCAACGAATTAGACTGCTTTATCTCTCAAGTGTTTGGTGACATCACCGGTCTGCTCTTGTCGAAATCTCCAGACTATTCAGGCTGTGTCCGGGTCTCGATCCCTCTCGTCAATACCGGTTTCTCATGCCAGCGGGAAGACCTTCGTTGCCTCCGGGCGCGCGCGAACCAGCAGCCAAGGTCTCCGAAAACGAGATGTTCATTGGTGGCCTGAGGCAGGATATACTGGATATTAATATGAGGTGAGGCCTGCCATGCATCGTGTGCTTATCCTGGGTGCTGGAAAGATCGGATCACTGGTCGCCTGTCTCCTGGCAGAAAGCGGGGGCTACGAAGTTTATCTTGGTGACACTAGCCTTGACGCCTCCAAGCGGTTAGTCGAAGACCTCGGTCTTTCGCGAGTGACGCCCCTGCTCCTCGACGTCCGACATCCCGACGCCATCAGTGCCTATCTGACGGTGCATCGATTCGATGCGGTCCTGTCGAGCCTCCCGTATTTCTGCAACCCCATCGTAGCCGGATTGGCTCGGGAACACCGGCTTCACTATTTTGACCTCACGGAGGACATCGAGGTCACAAATCAGGTCAAAGTCCTGAGCACTGATTCACCACAAGCCTTTGTGCCGCAATGCGGTCTGGCCCCCGGTTTCATCAGCATTGTGGCGCATGACTTGATCACCCATTTCGATACGGTGGATACAGTCAAAATGCGGGTCGGAGCCTTGCCGGTTCATCCCAGTAATGCCCTCAAGTATTCCCTGACCTGGTCCACCGATGGGCTGATCAACGAGTACGGCAACATCTGTTACGGAATTGAGGGAGGGGAGAAGGTGCCCCTCCAGCCCCTCGAAGGGTATGAAACGATCGAGGTGGATGGCCTCCTGTACGAAGCGTTCAACACGTCCGGAGGATTAGGAACATTGGCGGATACCTATGCGGGGAGAGTCCTAACCATGAACTACAAGACGCTACGGTATCCGGGCCATTGCGAGAAAATTCACCTCTTGATGAAAGATCTCAAGTTGAATGAGGATCGCGAGACGCTCAAGAGAATCCTCGAACAGGCCGTTCCCCAGACATTACAAGATGTCGTGCTGATCTATGCTTCCGTGACGGGGACGAGAGAAGGCACCTTGTTCGAGGAGAACTACGTGAAGAAGATTTATCCCCAATGCATTAAAGGGAAACTGTGGTCCGCAATTCAAGTGACCACCGCCTCGAGCCTCTGTGCCGTTGCCGATCTCGTGCTCCACGCTCCAGAGCGGTACAAGGGATTCGTGACTCAAGAATCGTTCCTGCTCCAAGATTTCCTCGCGAACCGGTTTGGAGCCTGTTTCCGATGAAGATGCCGCTGGAGATTGTGGCAGAATTGGGGCTCAGTGCGGTGAATCCAGGGGCCAGTACCGGAGCCGGCTGGTGGTCGTCTGCTTCAACCGAAGACCGGCTCGAGTCCGTGAATCCTGCAACGGGAGAAGTGATCGCCAGGGTGACTCAAGCAACGGCGGCTGACTATGAGAAAGTGGTAGGAGATGCGCAGCGATCGTTTGCACAATGGCGACTGGTGCCGGCGCCGAAGCGGGGCGAGATCATCCGTTTGATCGGCCAAGCCCTCCGGGAAAAGAAAGATGCGCTGGGCAGCCTCGTGTCGATGGAGGTCGGCAAAATCAAAGCTGAGGGTGACGGTGAGGTGCAAGAGATGATCGACATGGCCGACTTCGCGGTCGGCCAATCGCGCATGTTGTATGGACAGACCATGCATTCTGAGCGGGGCAGCCATCGCATGTACGAACAGTGGCATCCGCTTGGGCCGGTCGGCGTCATTACGGCCTTCAATTTTCCCGTGGCAGTTTGGGCTTGGAATGCTTTTATTGCGGCGATCGCCGGGGATTCCACGATCTGGAAGCCCTCACCGAAAGCGCCTCTCTGCGCGATTGCCGTCCAGCGGATCTGCAAT
>Ga0209048_10002706_pt1 | contig 17465 bp, 15 predicted proteins | sample FrelakmetCRP12CR_FD_187146 | JGI IMG/M metagenome (GOLD analysis project Ga0209048, IMG submission 187146) | Freshwater lake sediment microbial communities from the University of Notre Dame, USA, for methane emissions studies - CRP12 CR (SPAdes)... | ecosystem: Environmental > Aquatic >... | reverse complement strand
GTTGTGATCAAACTGTACCGGGGCACCGATATTCTGGCGCTGAAAGCCCAATTTTAGCGACCGGCTCCCCCGGACTTGCCAATGGGAGCTTTTGATCTTCCCCACGTTTGGTGGACACACCAAAAAGGGCATACTGATTCCTGAGAGAGGTGTCGTGTGGAACGCAAGGGCTACAATCGATATCGCCGACTTAGCGAATCTTCGTTTCCTAAGCCCATTGACCGCTCAGCGGATTGAAAGGAACATGTCTCACGACCTGAACCGACGGCTAGAACCGACTCATGCGGGCATGTTGATCATTGCGGATGGAGGCCACCTCGAGCGACTCGCCGGGAGACTGCGGCGAGGGCTGGGTTCGTCGCGCTGGTGCGTCGCCCTGCTTGCAGCCTTTGCGATACCTGCCAGTACTCGGCGCCCTTATCGCCTGCTGAAGATCCGCGCTGGACTGAGGATCTCAGTCGCGTCAGGGTTATTGAGCGGTTGCGGGTCGATCGCCTACCCGCTCGAGCACTACGAGGCAGTGTATACAAAGGCGGCCCTCGAAACGCCCGCTCCCGATCCCGCGGCGCTCACGCACCTTGACGCCGCGCGCGTGAATCGTGGCCGCTATCTCGTCGAGATTGCCGGCTGTGCAGCCTGCCACACCGATGGGGCTCTGATCGGCGAACCAAGCGCGGCAAGACTTCTTGCTGGCTCGCATCTTGGCATCGCATATACAAATCCCTTCGGCGGCGCCTTCCCAGGAGTCGCCTATCCATCGAATCTCACGCCTGATCCACGGACCGGACTCGGAAACTGGAGCGACGCTCAGATAGCGGCGGCGATTCGCTCGGGCGACGTAGGTTCCGGCCGCGGGCATTTAATTGTGATGGCATGGCCTCTTTACCAGCACATGTCCGACGACGACGTGAATGCGGTCGTCATGTACCTGCGAAGCATTCCGGCGATCGAGCACCAGGTGCCCGCGCGCGTAGCGCCTGGCACCAGGGCAACAACGCGATACGTGTATTTTGGCGTATTCCGGTCAGGCCCCGCGCTGTCGATTCACTGAATTCGGCGGCAGCGGCCTAACCTCGTGACCGGCACCTGTAGGGAAGAGTCACCCCCTTCACTTCGTAGCTGGCGAGCCAAACTGCGTTAGGGGATCATGCGCTGCATCACCGCGTCACGATCTATTAAGCGATGTTTCAGTGCTACCGCGATGTGGCCCGCCATACGATGCACGTATCCTGAGATAGGTTGGACAAGAATCAACACGTGCAAAATCCAATGCAAGCCGTGGGCGGCGAAATCCTGCAATAGATGCACCAATCCCCCGCGTTATGGTCTCGGTGAACGTTTCCAGCTGACATACCAGATTCCATATGTTCTGCAAGATCGCAGCGGCCAGCCGACTCAGAGCGGTTGGAGCAACGGATATCCCGAAGTCACATGGCGGTTTCCGGATCAGGGCGAAGACGGATGGCATATGTTGACGTTCCCCCAGATCGAAACGGCCGGCTCGCAGCACGCGCGGCAAGAGGTGATCGCTGCGCCTGCGCCTTGGTACCTTGTGCCGGTGGAGGTCGCCAAGAAGATCGGCGTGCTTGATGTGGATTTCGAAGCGGGCTACTGCCCTCGAGGGCGCGGACCGAAGGAGCGCATCCTCGGGCTTCTCGCCGGCGATCCATCACGGAGCGGCTGGAACTCGGCGCGGAAATCTATGACGACCGGCCTTACGACGCGACGACCCCAGGCGGTTTCCAGGTTCCTTCGCCCGGCGGCAAGATCGACGGCGGGGCGTCCTTGGGCCAGTACAGGCGCATCACCAAGTAGACCGTACCGTCGGGCGCCGGCAACCAGTTGGCTTCCTTAGCCTTGCCCGGCGAATTTTTCTGAATGTAAATCGTCAGCGATCCATCGGGATTTCTCTTCAATCCCGGCAGCATCGGCGAATTGATGAGATAGCGATTGATCGGATTTTCGATCAGGAGCTGGCTCTTGCCGTCGTACATCGTCACCGACCAGAATGCATTCACCGGCGGCAGCTCGCCCTTGGCAAACGTGATCGTGTAGTTGTGCTTGCTGGTATCGATGGTCTCACCGGCAGCGGTGACTCGGGTTTGCGGATACATGGCCTCGATGGCACTGTTGCCGTAGATGCCTGCTTTGGCTGCGGCCGCGCGCTTCAGCCAATCCCCCTTATAAAAATCGCTGTCGCCGAAGAACGAGCCCACCTGCCAGCCGTTCACATTGGCCCCGCCGCTGGCGATAAATTTGTCGATCTTGCCCTCTCCCTCCTTCATGCCGAGCAGTACCGCGGCCTTGTGCTCGGCCGAGAGATCTTTCATTTCAAATCTCTTGCCGGGGCCGATACCGATGCGCGCCAATTTTGCGCGAACCGCCTCCTCCTCGGGCCTCGATGGCGCGAACTGCAAGGCAAAGTCGAGATACTCGAAAAAATTTTCCTTTACCAGAGCCGGGTCGGCCTTGATGAAATTGATCGCGGGCGCGGCGGACGGCGGCGGTTGTTTGAGATAGGCCGAGAGCGGCTGCGCCTTGTATCCGGCCTGAATTTTGACCACGTTCGGCATATCGGCCGCCTTGAAGAGCTGGGTGCGGAAGATGGCAGCGGAAAATTGCGTGGTTGAATGAAATACCTGCTTGATCCCGGCGGGCTTCTCGCCTTTCCAATCCGGTCCCGCCACCATATAGTCACCGGCAAGAGAGCCGGTGGCACGGGTGCCGATGTAACCGTAGTTGTAGGTGTTGCCGTCGGTCAATTGCACCGCGTAGTAGCGCGATTTATCGATTGCCGGGACCGACAACACCATCGGTTCGGCGCGCAGATCCATGAACACGAAAGAATACGGCGTGTCGCTGTTAGGCGTGACAACCGCCGTGTCCTTGTAGGTGAATACGCGGGCCTCGTTGTTAATCACGTTGAACGGCGCCTTGAATTGACCCGAATTTCGGTCCACGGAAAACTGATACATTACCGTGTAGTTCATCGCGATCGGCAGGCCATAGATGAAGCCCTCCTCGGCGATGGCCTTCGTCTCCTCGATGCTCGGCGCGGGCACACCCGCGACCATGTCCTTTTTTTCCGCCTGCGTGACCGCATCGTTCTTGTTGCCGCAAGCGGCGATCATCGTCGCCGCGGCCAAAAGCACGGCCCATTTCAGATGCCTAGAAATCGCGGATGCCATGTCGGGAAAACTCCATTAATTATATTGGGTTATGGGGGCTCACGCGCCGCCGGCGGCATATACTGCCACGGAAGCGCACGTGCTTATATAAGCCTTAAGGGCAGCGACCGTTTTGGTTGCGGCTCGACGCCTGCGCGAGCCACTATTCGCGCTTCGATAGATAGGAAAGAGGAACTCATCATGTCTGAATCTCCGCCTGAAGGCTTCCCGCTGTACCGCTTGCTCACCGGCAAGGACAATGCCGAGTTCTGTCGCCGGGTCTCGGAGGCGATCGCAATGGGATACCAGCTCTACGGTTCACCGGCGGCGACGTTCAACGGGGACCACGTGGTCGTCGCGCAGGCCGTTCTATGGCCCGACCAAATGGGATGAGGCACGACCGCCGGGCACTGGGCGCCCGCCGATCGACCGCTCGGATCAGTTCACGCACCACCGGACCGCCAATTGACCCGGTGCCGCCCAGAACAAAAATTCTCATCCCGACTCCCGATGGGGCTTAGCTATTCCCGCGTGTTCCGTTATATCTTGCGGAATCCGGGCAATAACGTCGAATATGACGCTGGCTACCGGCGCATCTCGCCAACGCTCGTAGGAGCAAGTCTTGGATTCGAGGCATCGATTGGATCACCGAGAAGCCGGGCACCCGCGATGGGTCCCCTCGCCGCTCCTGCTGGCATCCGCCGCGCTGCACTTGGGCGCCGGCGCGGCCTCGTTGATTCGCCCGCGCCTATGGCCCTGGGCGTTGGGCGCCGTCGCCCTGAACCATGCCGTGCTGGGCGCAGCCGGGCTATGGCCTAAGAGTCGGCTGCTGGGCCCCAATTGGATTCGTCTGCCGGCGAGCAGCGCCATCCGCGGCGAAGTGGCAATCACCATCGACGACGGCCCGGACCCTGTGGTGACGCCCAAGGTCTTGTCGCAGCTCGGCAAGTACCGCGCGCGCGCGACCTTCTTTTGTGTGGGGGAGCGCGTCGAGCGCTACCGGGAGCTCGCGCAGGAAATCGTCCGCTGCGGCCACACGATTGAAAATCACACCCAGCGGCACCGGCACACCTTTTCGCTGCTCGGTCCGCGCGCCATCGAAGCGGAAATTGCCCGAGCGCAGGACAGCATCGCGCGGGCAACCGGCGACAGCCCGCGCTTCTTTCGCGCACCCGCCGGACTGCGCAATCCCTTTCTCGATCCGGTTTTGTGCCGCCTGCAATTGCGCCTCGCGACCTGGACCCGCCGCGGCTTCGATACCGTCAGCGGCGATGCGGACACCGTCTACCGGCGCTTGGTAAACTCGTTGCAGGGCGGCGACATCTTGCTGCTGCATGACGGCAATGCGGCGCGCGGGCGCAACGGGCAGCCGGTGATCCTCGAGGTACTGCCGCGGTTGCTGGAGAAATTGATCAGCCGCCGGCTTGAATCCATCACCTTGCGCGCTTCGCTGCCGTGAGCCTTGCTCGAGAACTGCTGAGCGCTGCGAGCGATCCGTATCGTGCCGCCGGAAGGTTTGCGTATCATTATGCACACGGCAAACTGGCGCATGATCCGGTATACGAAGCGATCTTGGCGCGCGGGCTTTTGGCGCGGCGGGCGCTCGTTCTCGATCTTGGCTGCGGCCAGGGCTTGCTGGCCGCGTTGCTGGTGGCCGCACGCAGCGCCTGGACCTCGGGCGAATGGCCCGATCACTGGCCGCCGCCACCGCAGCCGTCGATCATTCGCGGCATTGAATTGGTGGCGCGATATGTGGAGCGCGCGCATCGGGCGTTGGCGTGCCGCGCGGAGTTCGTCACCGGAGACGTGCGCAGGGTCGATTTCGGCAGCGCCGACGGAATCGTCATTCTCGACGTCTTGCATTACCTTGAATATGCCGATCAGTGCGGCATTTTGGAGCGGGCGCACAAGGCTTTGAGCGGCGGCGGAATCTTGCTGCTGCGTGTGGGCAACACCGCCGGGGGAGTTCGTTTTGCATTGGGCAAGTGGTTGGATCAAATGGTGTTGCTGGTGAGCGGCCGCGGATTCCAGAAGCTGCATTGCCGCTCGGTGGCCGAATGGCGCGATTTGTTGTCCTCGATCGGCTTTGAAAGCCAGACCGTGCCGATGAGCTCGGGCACGCCCTTTGCCAACGTGCTGATCATCGCCAAGGCCCGATGAAGCCGCTTCTCGTCAAGGAATTCACGGCCACCAGCTGCATCGGGCGCGGACTCGAGCAGACGCTCGACTCCTTGATCGGGCGGCGCAGCGGCCTCCAGGCCTGTGAATTCGAGACCGTCCGCCTCGACACGCATATTGGCGAGGTATCCGGCATCGACAGCCAGCGAATACCCGCCGATCTCAAACGCTTCGATTGCCGCAACAATCGATTGGCCGAACTCGCTTTGACGCAGGACGGCTTTCTCGAATCGGTCGAGGAGTGGGCGGGTCGCTGCGGACGCAAACGAATCGGCGTATTCATCGGCACCAGCACATCGGGCATCCTCGAAACCGAATTGGCGTACCGCGAGCTCGATCCGCTCACCGGCGCGCTGCCCGCGAGTTTCGACTATGCGGCAACTCACAACTCGTTCTCGGTGGCCGATTACCTGCGCCGGCGGCTCGATTTGGAAGGCCCGGCGATGACCGTATCCTGCGCATGCGCATCGAGCGCGAAGGTGTTCGGTTCGGCGCGACGCATGATCGAGGCGGGCCTGATCGATGCCGCCGTGGTGGGCGGGGTGGACTCGTTGTGCTTGACCACGCTGTACGGCTTTCACTCGTTGCAACTCTGCTCGAATGCGCCGTGCCGCCCGTTCGACGTGGCGCGCGACGGCATTTCGATCGGGGAAGCCGCGGCGTTCGCCCTGCTCACTCGGATTCCCGGCACATTGAACGGCGATGACGTGCTGCTCCTGGGCGTCGGCGAATCGAGCGACGCCTATCACATGTCCGCGCCGCACCCGGAGGGAGACGGCGCACGCCGTGCGATGCTGGCGGCGCTGTCGGCGGCGAACCTTAGGCCTGATGCGATCGATTACATCAACCTGCACGGCACCGGCACTCCGAGCAACGACCGTGCCGAGAGCCAGGCCGTCACCAGCGTATTCGGAACGACGACTCCCTGCAGTTCGACGAAGGGCGCGACCGGACATACTCTGGGCGCCGCGGGCGCGCTGGAAGCGGTGATCAGCGCCTTGGCCCTGCGGAACGGCTTGATGCCAGGCGGCGCGCAAACGGCACAGCTCGATCCCACGCTCACCGCGCGCTACCTCTTGGCGAATTGCCACGGCCGCATTGCCCGGGTGCTGAGCAATTCCTTCGGTTTCGGCGGCGCGAACTGCAGCCTGATTCTTGGACGCGCCGGATGAAAATCGCAGGCTACGTGGGCGGCATCGGCGTGCTGGGGCCCGGATTGAACAACTGGCCGGACGCGGCGGCCGTGCTGTCGGGCCGGCGAGCCTACGAACCCGCTGCCACGGTGCTGCCGGCGCCGGCGCTCCTGCCGCCGACGGAGCGGCGGCGCACCGGCCGCGTCGTGAAAACCGCGCTCGCGGTCGCCTTGGAAGCCACATCGCGCGCCGGCATCGAGCCCGCACAGCTGGCGAGCGTGTTCGCTTCGTCGGGCGGCGACGGCCACAATTGCCACGAAATTTGCCGAGCGCTGACGCTGGAAGCCCGCGAGATATCGCCGACGCGCTTCGCGAACTCCGTGCACAACGCCGCGGCCGGTTATTGGAGCATCGCCACCGATTCGAAGCGCTCATCGACCGTGCTGTGCGCATTCGACGCCAGCTTTTGCGCGGGACTGCTGGACGCGCTGATTCAGGTGGCAGTGGACGAGGAATCGCTGTTGCTGATCGCCTACGACACGGAATATCCCGACCCCATGCGTGCCAAGCGGCCGATACCGGACGCCTTCGGCGCGGCGTTCGTGCTCACGCCGCACCGCGAAGCCGGATCATTGGCACGCATCGAAGCGTCCTTAGGATTCGGCCCTTGTGATCCGCTGCCGGATGCGCAGCTCGAGTCGCTGCGCGCCTCGATTCCCGCCGCACGGTGCCTGCCCTTGTTGCGGCAACTGGCCGTGCATAAGGAAGGCCGCACGGTTCTCGAGTATCTTGACGGATCGAATACCATCGTTGAGGTCGAACCGTGCAACTGAATCGCACCTGGATCGAAACGCACATCCCGCACCAGGGACGCATGTGTCTGCTCGATGAGGTCGTCAATTGGAGTGCGGAGGGAATCTCCTGCCGCAGCGGCGGTCACCGCGCGGCCGATCACCCGCTGCGCGCGCATGGCCGTCTCGGTGTCGCCTGCGGCATTGAATTCGCCGCCCAGGCTATGGCGGTGCATGGCGCGCTCATCGCCGATGCGCGCGAACCGGGCGATGCGCCCGACGCGAAACCGCCCGCGGGCATTCTTGCGAGCGTTCGCAGCGTGCGCCTGCACGTCGCTCGGCTCGATGATGTGCAATCCGATCTGATATGCGATGCGCGGCGGATTGCCGGCGACCAAGGATCGATTCTGTATGAATTCGAGCTGCGCTCGTCCGCGATGCCGTTGTTGAGCGGCCGCGCCACCGTGCTCGATGCGGCCTTTCGGAGAAAGCCGTGAACAAACCGGCGATGCGAGCACTGGTCACCGGCGGAAGCGGCGGGCTGGGCGCCGCTATTTGCCGGCGCTTGAGCGCTGCCGGGCACTTCGTTTATGTGCACGCCCATCGCGGCACCGCCGCCGCCGAGATCGTGGTGCGCGACATCGTCGCGGCCGGGGGCGAGGCGCAGGCCATTGCCTTCGATGTGACCGACGCCGAGGCGGCTCAAGCCGCGCTGGCAGAGGTATTGGAACACTCGGCCGTGCAGATTCTGGTGAATAACGCCGGCATCCATGACGATGCCGTCTTCGCCGGTATGAGCGCCAGCCAATGGCACAGCGTGATCGACGTGACGGTCGGCGGCTTCTACAACGTGACTCAGGCGCTGATGTTGCCGATGATTCGCACCCGCTGGGGCCGCATCGTCAACATCTCTTCGGTCGCGGCGCTCACCGGCAACCGCGGACAGGTCAACTACGCCGCGGCGAAGGGCGCACTGAATGCCGCCACCAAGGCGCTTTCCCTTGAGGTCGCGAGCCGCGGCATCACCGTCAACGCGGTCGCGCCCGGCATCATTGCGAGCGGAATGGGCGCCTCGGCCTTCGACGCGGCGGCCATCGCGAATCTGGTGCCGATGAAACGCGCGGGAACGGCGGAAGAAGTGGCCGGCTTGGTGGCGTATCTCGCCTCCCCGGAGGCCGGCTACATCACCGGACAGATCATCTCCATCAACGGCGGAATGATTTGAAGGGGGCGGCCGAGCGCTCGAAACTCACTCGCCCCATTGCGGAAACGCCCGCAGCGCATCCACATAATTGTGAATGACATCCGTGTGCGCATCTTCCTGCCAACCGCCGAGCTGCGGGCTGGTGCATAGATCGCGCGGGCGGCCCTGCTCATCGATCGAATAAAGGGTGAAATCGAGTGCAGACCGCGCTTCGCTCGCCAGGTCCTCCGATCCGATCGCCTTCGCGTAGAGCGCGAGCACCGCGCCGTAAGTCGAGTTGATGCCGCCCCACGCTTGATGATCCTCGTCCTGCTCGTGGCAAACGGTCACGCCGAATTCCCGGTGAGTGAAAATCCGGCGCACGAAATCGATCAGCGCGGCCGAATCGGCCTGCCAATCCGGATCGAGCAATGCGCCTTGCTCGAGCAGATACCGTGCAAGATTCAAAGGCGCCCAAGCCGTGCGGTTGGTGGGCGTGTCGTGATCCTCGAAGAACTGTGCGAAGAGCACCCCATCGGCGGCGGCGCTTCGAATCTGATGGCGCTTGATCCAATTCCAAAGGGCCCGTCGCGGCGCGCCGAATTCCGAAAATCCGCGCACGAGCAAGGCATCGTAGAGCCGCAGGATGTAGCTCATGTTTCCCGAAACGGGGCCTCGCCCTTCGCCGCTGCGATAATCGGCGCGAAACGGCCAGGGCGACTGAGCTTCATCGCCGTCCTTTTGGTTGGCGGCGAGGACACGCGCGTTTCGCAGTGCTTGCTCCAGGTATTTGCGCTCGCCCGCGGCGTCGCACAGAAGCACCAACGCATAGCCGGCGATGCCGCCTTTGTCGGGCTGGATCTCGAACGGCCGATCGCTCTGCGAGCCGCAATCCTCGGGCTGCGGAAACTTGTCGCGAATGCCGGTCGAGCGCGTGAACGCCGGATATTTGCCTGAGTTTGGCGTCAGCGACTCCTTGAGCAGATAATCCCCCATGGAACGCGCCGTTCTCAGATACCAGGGATCCCGCCCGCCGCGCAGCTCACGAAATTTGAGGTAGGACAGAATGCCCATCCCATTCTGCGTGGCGGGGATCGTGTCGGTGCGGTCGGGCATCGGCACCCACTCGCCGTCCAAAAAGGTCGCCTGGGTGAAGCGCGGATAGCCGTGATCCGACGGGCATTGGCGGTAGAAATCCATCTCGAGATCAAGCGCCGCATTCCAAGAGGCCCACGGCCTCAAGCGGCCCGAGGCATCGAATAGCATGGGATGCCCCGCCAGGACGCTCGGCCGATCGGTTTCTCGATCTGACATCAATCCTCATCCGCGCCGGGTTTATGGGCCGGGCTTACGATCCGGACCGCGCGCTCGCAATCGTCACGATGTCGACGCTCTCGGTGCGCGGATCGAAGACGATTTGCGCTTCGCCGCGCTCGATCTGGCGCATGACGCGGCGCACCTTGTCTTCGAGCGAGAATTCCCGCTCCCCGTAATCGGTGCCCTCGCGCAGCACGAAGGACTCGATGACCGAGCGCAATAATTCCGCCTGAAGTTCGGTATGCGGCACTACCACGGCGCTTTGCGATTCTTCGTTCATCTGTTGTAGGGCTCTCCCGCGGTCCATTCGCCCTGTTGGCGTTCGAGAATAAGTGTGCCGAGTATAGCCCGCGGCGCCTGGCCGCAAGGCCGCGGCGATTTTGGAGTATAATTGTCGGGCTTTTTCGCCAAGCCAATCCCGCCAAGGTTCTGATTCAATTTGAAAACCGCCAATCGTAAGGCTCCCAAGGTGGGCTTCGTGAGCTTGGGATGTCCCAAGGCGCTGGTCGATTCGGAGCGCATTCTCACGCGGCTGCGGGCCGAGGGCTACGAAGTGGCCGCGAGCTACGGCGCGGCGGATCTCGTGGTGGTGAACACCTGCGGCTTCATCGATGCGGCGGTGGATGAATCTCTCGATGCCATCGGCGAAGCGCTGGCCGAGAACGGCAAGGTGATCGTGACCGGCTGCTTGGGCGCGCAGCCGAAGAAAATCCTCGATCGGCATCCGCAAGTGCTCAAAATCACGGGCCCCCAGCGCTATGAAGAGGTGGTCGCGTCGGTGCATGAATTCCTGCCGCCGAAGCACGAACCGTTTCTGGACCTCGTTCCGGCGCAAGGCGTGAAATTGACGCCCCGCCATTACGCGTATCTCAAGATATCCGAGGGCTGTAATCATCACTGCAGCTTTTGCATCATTCCCTCGATGCGCGGGCGTTTGGTCAGCCGGCCGATCGGTGAGGTGCTGCGCGAGGCCGAACAACTGGTGCGCGCCGGCGTGAAGGAAATCCTGGTGATTTCGCAGGATACGAGCGCCTACGGCGCTGATTTGAAATATGCGGCCGAGCCCTGGCGGGGCACGCCGCGGCACGCGCGCTTCTACGATCTCGCCGCCGCCTTGGGCGAGCTCGAAGCGTGGATCCGGCTGCACTACGTCTACCCCTATCCGCACGTGGACCGGGCGATCGAGTTGATGGCCGACGGGCGGGTCTTGCCGTACCTCGACATTCCGTTCCAGCACGCGAGCGCGCGCATATTGAAGCTGATGAAACGGCCGGCCGCCGCGGAAGATACCCTGGAGCGGATAGGCGCCTGGCGGCGCGTGGTTCCCGACATCACGATTCGCAGCACCTTCATCGTCGGGTTTCCGGGCGAAACCGAACAAGACTTCGAGGAGCTGCTCGATTGGATGCGTATCGCGCAACTCGACCGCGTCGGCTGCTTCGAATATTCGCCGGTCGAGGGAGCGGCGGCCAATGCGCTGCGTCAAACACCGGTTCCCGATGAGGTCAAAGCAGAGCGCCGCGCGCGATTCATGGTGCTCGCCGCCGAGATCAGCGCCCAGCGACTTCAAGAAAAGATCGGCCGTACCATGCAGGTCCTCATCGATCGAATGGAGGGGGATGTGGGCGTCGCCCGCTCGGCAAGCGATGCGCCGGAGATCGACGGCAGCGTGCGCATTCTTGCGGCGAAAGGATTGAAGGTGGGTGATTTCGCCGACGTGCGGATCACCGGAGCGAGCGCCTATGATCTCGAGGCGCGCTTGCATTCCATTGTGTAAAGTTGGCTGATCAAGGCGAATCCAAGCGCGGGATGGAGAGTCAAACGTGGAAATAGCGGCAGACAGAGTGGTGTTGATTCATTACACGCTCAAAGATGATGGCGGCGCCGTGCTCGACAGCTCGGCCGGCGGCGAGCCCCTGGCCTATATTCAAGGTCACGGGAATCTCGTTCCAGGCCTGGAGAAAGCGCTCGAGGGCAAGCAAGGCGGGCACACCCTGGCGGTTACCATTGCGCCGGCGGACGCGTATGGCACGCGCGATGAGTCTCTGGTGCAACGCGTCCCCAAGCGGGCGCTGCAGGGCTCCGGCGAAATCCGCAAAGGAATGCAGTTTCAGGCGCGCACCGAAACGGGGATGCGCTTGTTCACGGTGACCGCCGTCGCCGGCGACATGGTGTCCCTGGATGGCAATCATCCGCTCGCCGATCAGACTCTGCATTTCGACGTGGAGGTGGTCAGCGTCCGCGAAGCCACCACGGAAGAATTGGAGCACGGCCATGTCCACGGCGTCGGCGGACATCACCACTGAGAGCCGGTCTTTGATATTCCGCTCGACGGTTCCGCTCAAGCGCGGCTGATGCCGTTAAAGCCGCCTCGCCCATCGAGCCTGCCTCAATTTGTCCGCCTGTCGGATGTCGGACGATCGTAGGCTCTGCGTTGGACGTAATCCACTGCGGCGCCGAGCGCGGGCGCCCTTGGTTTTACTTAACCTTTCCGCATCGCATCGAACGCTTCGCTAAGCGCGATTCGATGTGCATAATGAGTGCTCGCCACCTCAAGTTCACCTCAAAGGACCGTCCCGGATGGAGCGTCGTTTGCACACTCGACACCGCGCGCGAACCACCGTGTACGTCGTCATGTCCGGGCGCAAGAGCCGGATCTGCAAGGCCAAGAACTTGAGCGCCAACGGCGTCTACGTGGAGACGGAAAATTTGGGTCTGCGCAAGGGTCAGCAAGTGCACCTCGCCTTCGCGATCAACCTGGGGTTGGTCACCAAGATCCATCGCCGCACGGCCATCGTCGCCCATGTCACCCGCGGTGGAACCGGGCTCATGATGGAACAGTTCGGCGGACGCTGAGCAAGACGATTCCCTGTAAACTCGCGGGTGCATGCCAGCCCACGAACCTCCCCCGGATGCCATCCGCATTCGCGGTGCGCGCCAGAACAATCTCAAGAATCTCGATCTCGATATCCCGCGCAACGAGCTGATCGTCGTCACCGGCGTCAGCGGCTCGGGAAAGTCTTCCCTGGTATTCGACACGCTGTACGCCGAAGGCCAGCGCCGCTACGTCGAAACCTTCTCGCCCTATGCGCGGCAATTCCTGGACCGGATGGACCGACCGCTCGTCGATCGCATCGAGGGCATCCCCCCCGCGATCGCCATCGATCAGACGAATCCGGTGCGCACCTCGCGCTCGACCGTCGGCACCATGACCGAACTGAACGATCACTTGAAGCTCTTGTTCGCGCGCGCCGGCGTGTTGCACTGTCGCGCCTGCGCGCGTCCGGTGCGCCGCGACACGCCGCAGACGATTCGCGACGCCCTCGCACGGCGATCCCGCGACAGCGGCTTTCCGCGCCTGCTGCTGACCTTTCCGGTCACCATCCCGAAGAACTTCAGCGAAGCGGAGATCAAGGGACTGCTCGCGGGCCAGGGCTACACCCGCATTCATGAGCGGCGAGGCGACACGTTGCAGGTGATTCAGGACCGTTTTCGATGGGACTCGGTCGATTCTGCCCGCGCCAACGATGCCATCGAGGCCGCACTCAAGGTCGGGCACGGACGTCTCGACGTCTACCCGCAGAGCGAGGCCGGCGCATCGGACGCGCCCTGGCGCTTTTCCGCCGCGCTGCACTGTCCTGACTGCGATATCGGCTACAAGGACCCCACTCCCAGTACCTTCAGTTTCAATTCGCCGATCGGCGCCTGCGAAACCTGCCGCGGCTTCGGGCGCAGCATCGGTGTCGACTATGGCTTGGTCATTCCGGATGCGGGGTTGTCGCTCCGTCAGGGCGCCATCAAGCCCTGGCAAACCAAGTCCTACAAGGAATGCCAGGCGGACCTCATGAAGTTCGCCCGCAAGCGCGCCATCCCCACCGACACCCCCTGGCGAGAGCTGACCGATGCGCAGCGCGCCTGGGTGCTCGATGGCGAGGGCGAGTGGACCAAGAACGTCTGGTACGGCGTGAAGCGATTCTTCGCCTGGCTCGAGACCAAGGCGTACAAGATGCACATCCGCGTCCTGCTCTCGAGGTACCGCTCGTACACCGAATGCACGGCCTGTCAGGGTGCGCGGTTGAAGCCCGAGGCGCTGCTCTGGCGGATCGGCACGCCCGGCATCAACATCCGCGAATTGATGCTGCTGCCGATCGACGAATGCCGCCGCTTTTTCGGCACGCTCGCCCTGCCGCCGCCGCTCGATCAGGCCGCCGATCTCTTGTTGCGGGAAATTCGCGCACGCCTGACCTATTTGACCGATGTCGGCCTGGGGTATTTGAACCTCGACCGCCAATCCCGCACCTTGTCGGGCGGCGAAGTGCAACGAATCAATCTCACCACCGCGCTCGGCACCTCGCTGGTCGACACCCTGTTCGTGCTGGATGAGCCCTCGATCGGGCTGCATGCCCGCGACATCGGGCGCATCGTCGGCGTCATGCAGCGTCTGCGCGACGCCGGCAATACGCTGGTCGTCGTTGAACACGATCCCGCCGTGATGCTGGCCGCCGATCGGGTGCTCGACATCGGACCGGGACCCGGTGAGCACGGCGGGAAAATCGTGTTCGAGGGATCGGTAGCCGCGCTCGCGCGCGCTCGCGGCTCGCTCACCGCGGATTACCTGTTTGGCCGCCGGCGCGTCGATGTGGCGCACGCCGCGCCCCCGCTCGCTGCGCCGCCCGGCGCTGCCCGCGCCCTGCGCATCGAAGGCGCCGCCGAACACAACCTCAAGAATATCGATGTCGACATTCCGCTCAATCGCCTGGTCTGCGTCACCGGCGTCAGCGGCTCCGGCAAATCAACGCTGGTGCACGATGTGCTCTACCCCGCGCTCGAGCGCGCCAAAGGCAAGCCCACCGAGAATCCCGGCCGGCATCGAGCCCTGCACGGTGCCTCGCTGATCGAGGACGTCGTCATGGTCGATCAAAGCCGGATCGGCCGCACCACGCGCTCCAATCCCGCGAGCTATGTGGGCGCCTTCGATGCCATCCGCGCCTTGTTCGCCAGATTGCCGCAGGCGCGCGAGCGCAAGTACACGGCCGGCACCTTCAGTTTCAATGCCGGCAACGGCCGCTGCCCCGGCTGCGGCGGCAACGGCTTCGAACACGTCGAGATGCAATTTCTATCCGATGTGTACCTGCGCTGCCCTGATTGCGACGGCAAGCGCTATCGGCCGGAGATCCTCGAATGCAAATTGACGCGCGGCGGCTCGGAGCCCTTGAGCATCGCCGGCGTGCTCGAACTCACGGTGTCCGAAGCATTGGCGGCTTTCCACGCCGATGCCGACGTTTGCTTGCGCCTCGCACCGCTCGCGGAAGTGGGCCTCGAGTACCTGCGCCTGGGCCAGCCCGTGCCCACGCTCTCGGGCGGAGAAGCACAGCGCTTGAAGCTCGCAGGCCATTTGGCGGACAACGCGGTGCGCGAGCGCTCGCGCAAGCGCGAAACGTCCCTGCACGGCTCATTGTTTTTGTTCGACGAACCGACCACCGGCCTGCATTTCGACGATGTCGCCAAACTATTGCGCGCCTTCCGGCGATTGATCGAGGCCGGTCACTCGCTCCTGGTCATCGAGCACAACCTCGACGTGATGCGCGCGGCCGATTGGATCATCGACTTGGGTCCCGAGGGCGGCGACGCGGGCGGCGCGCTGGTCGGCGCCGGCACACCCGGAGAGATCATGCGCCTAGCGTCTTCGCACACCGGGCGCGCGCTCCGCGAAAGTCTCGCCGCTGCGCCGTTTGCCGACGCGGCGCACCCCGCGGTGCGCGACGCCGGACCCGGCGCCGTAGCACGTGCGGGCGATGGCGCGAAACGCGCCTCGGGGCCGCAGGCCATCGAAATCCGCGGCGCCCGCGAGCACAATTTAAAGAATATCGATGTGAGCGTGGCGCGCAATCAATTCACGGTGGTCACCGGCGTCTCCGGCAGCGGTAAGAGCACCCTGGCGTTCGACATCGTGTTTGCGGAAGGACAGCGCCGCTATCTCGAATCCCTCAACGCCTACGCCCGGCAATTCGTCCAGCCCGCCTCCCGTCCCGACGTGGATGCGATCTTCGGCATACCGCCCACCGTCGCGATCGAGCAGCGCACCAGCCGCGGCGGGCGCAAGAGCACGGTGGCGACACTTACCGAGATCTACCACTTTCTGCGTCTGCTGTACGTCAAACTGGGGGTGCAGCACTGCCCCACTTGCGACATCCCGATCGAGCCCCAGTCCGCCGATGCGATTGCCGCGCGGCTGCTCAAGGACTACCGCGGACGGCAGATCACGCTCGCGGCGCCGCTCATCGTCGCGCGCAAGGGACTGTACACGGCGCTTGCGAAATGGGCTCGCGGCAAGGGTTATCGCGAATTGCGCGTCGACGGCACGCTGCTGCCCACGACGAAATGGCCGCGGCTCGACCGCTTCGCCGAACACAACATCGAATTGCCGGTGGCCTCGCTCAAGGTGAGCGGCGCACGGGAGGCGCCGCTGCGCGAGGCGCTGGCCACGGCGCTGGAACACGGGCGCGGCGTGGTGCACGTTCACGATGAGGTGAAGAGCCCGGCAGGCGCCGCGGCTGTGTTCTCCACCAAGCGTGCCTGCCCGAAATGCGGCACCGGCTTTCCCGAACTCGACCCGCGCCTGTTCTCGTTCAACTCCCGGCACGGCTGGTGCAAAAGCTGCTTCGGCACCGGGGTCGCCTTGGCCGATTTCGACGCCGAGCAAAGCGGCGAGGAAGCAAGGTGGCGCGACGCGGCGGACGCGGCGCCCAACGGCGCCCCCGGCACCGCGTCCGATGCCGCTGCGGCGGTGTGTCCCGACTGCGCCGGCGAGCGGCTCAATCCCGTGGCGCGCCACGTGCTGTTTCGCGGCCGCTCGATCGCCGCCCTCTCGCACCTGCCGGTGCAGGATTTCGCCGCCGCACTGGGCAAATTCAAACTGCAGGGCCGCGAACTCGAGATCGCACGCGATCTGTGCGCGGAGCTCCGCGCGCGCACCGCGTTTCTGTGCGACGTCGGCCTCGGCTATCTCGAGCTCGACCGTGCCGCCCCCACGCTCTCCGGCGGCGAGGCGCAGCGCATCCGCCTTGCCGCCCAGCTCGGCTCGAACTTGCAGGGGGTGTGCTACGTGCTGGACGAGCCCACCATCGGTCTGCACCCGCGCGACAACTTGGCGCTCCTCGACACGCTCGACCGGCTGCGCCGCAAGGGCAATACCCTCATCGTCGTCGAACACGACGAGGAGACGATCCGCCGCGCCGATCATGTGATCGACTTGGGCCCCGGCGCCGGCACGCGCGGCGGCCGTTTGGTGGCGCAAGGCACCGCGGCGCAGCTCGCCCGCATGAACAATTCGGCCACCGGGCGCTGCCTGGCGGCTCCGCTCACGCACTCGCGCGCACGCCGCAGGACGGTCGACGCCGGTACGCCCTCGATTCGCATCCATGGCGCGACGCTGCACAATTTGCGCAAGACCGATGCGCGCATTCCCCTGCGCCGCTTGACCGTGATCACGGGCGTCTCGGGCTCCGGCAAGTCCTCGCTGGCGCGTGACGTTCTGCTGCGAAATCTCGAGCGCCTGTTGTCGCGCGCCGCGCGCGCGGCGCCGGCACCCACCGCGGGGTGCGCATCGATCGACGGCTGGCAATCCATCAGCCGGGTGCTCGAGGTCGATCAGACTCCCATCGGCAAGACCCCCCGCTCCTGCCCGGCCACCTAC
>Ga0209048_10002705_pt1 | contig 17470 bp, 15 predicted proteins | sample FrelakmetCRP12CR_FD_187146 | JGI IMG/M metagenome (GOLD analysis project Ga0209048, IMG submission 187146) | Freshwater lake sediment microbial communities from the University of Notre Dame, USA, for methane emissions studies - CRP12 CR (SPAdes)... | ecosystem: Environmental > Aquatic >... | reverse complement strand
TTCAAAGGGAGGGAGAAGGCAGCAAAGATGATTAGTGATCTCCAGGAAGCGCTTTCGGCCAGCTTGGAAGACTATCTTGAAGTCATCTACCACCTTGAGCAATCCAACCGTGTGGCCCGCGCCAAGGACATTGCGGATCAGATGAGTGTCCAGCGTGCTTCGGTGACCGGGGCGCTCAAGGCACTGGCAGTTCGCGGACTGATCAACTACAGCCCTTACAGTTACATCACGTTGACCTCCGCCGGCCGCACAGTTGCTCGAGATATCATTCGCCGTCACGAAACGCTCAAAGAATTCTTCATGGCGGCGCTGCAGTTGGAACCTCAAGAAGCTGAAGCCAATGCCTGCCGTGTGGAACATGCCATTGACCCCATGGCCGTCGATCGACTGATCTCCTTTCTCGAATTCATCAAGATCTGCCCCCGTACCGGTGTGGACTGGTTCAGCGCCTTTGCTCGATATTGTCATCGCGGTTCCCAGACTTCCGATTGCGAAGATTGTCTGAGAGTTTGTCTCGAGAAAATCAATGCCCCCCAATGATGAGGGAGAACCCTAAACCTCTTCCCTTTTTCCTCGGTTACTGTCGTTGGATTGGGCCAGTTCAACGGAAAAGTCCAGGAGCGCAGAACTCTCCTCAAAGGCCGACTCACAGAAATCATCGAGGTGCTCGGCACTCCTTTTGAAATCCTCAACAAATGCCGGGAAATCGACTGCGGCATACCACTCCTCATAGCATGTCAGGCCTGCCTGCAGGTGGCTGAGAACCTCTCGAGTATAGGGGTTCATTTGGGTGATCGCAGAGTAGAGGTTGGCGTTTTGAGCGAAGATCCGGCCGAGGAGATTCATTTCCAACCGGTAGCTGGGGCTTGTAAATTCCATGGTTTCGGTAACATCCACTTCCAGTTCCCGCAGCACCCTGCCGGTCAACATCGTGGTCACATGAAACAGCACCTGGATAACGCTCATCATACGATCGTGTTTTTCGGGAGTGCATTCCTTGATGCGCATTCCCTTCTCTTCAAATAGTCGGCGCAGAAAGGCCCACTCCTGAGGATCAATACGCACCGGGCAGGCTACCATCGTTTGGCCGGCAAAAGACGAAAGGCTTCCGCCGAACATCGGATGCAGTCCCAAGACGGACGATGGAGAACGCAACATTGCCTGAATGGGACCCACCTTGAGGCTGCTCAGATCCATGAGCAACTGCCCGGGGCGAGCATATGGAACAAGGTCCCGAATGATGTTAACCGTCTCGTGAAGCGGTACGGCAAACAGGACCATATCCGACTTCATCATTACTTCTCTGTTGTTATTGTCAGAAAGAGGGTCTGCAATAACCACATGATATTCCTGGGCCTTAAAGAAACGACCAAACAACTGTCCCATCTGGCCCATGCCGCCAATGATTCCTATTGTTTTTCCGGGGCCCCAACGCTGCAAATCGGCATCTCCTTGTGCAAGTCTAAAGAGTCCGGCCTATCGCTTCGGCAACACGACGGCATTCCTCCATTACCTCCGCAAAAACCTGCGGACGCAGAGACTGGGGACCGTCGCTGAAGGCTTCCTCGGGCCTCACGTGGACTTCTATGAGCAAGCCATCGGCGCCGGCAGCGACGGCCGCTCTTGAGACTGCCGGAACCAGATCTGCCCGGCCCACCGCATGGCTTGGGTCCACGATTACGGGCAAATGAGTCAATTGTTTCAACAAAGGGACGGCACTGATGTCGAGGGTGTTGCGAGTTTCAGTCTCGAAGGTTCGGATTCCTCGCTCGCAGAGGATCACTTTGTCGTTCCCCTGGGCGAGAATGTATTCCGCAGACATGAGGAACTCTTTAATGGTGGCACTCATCCCTCGCTTCAGGATGATGGGTTTTTCAGTATTTCCCACTTCTGTCAACAGTCTGAAGTTCTGCATGTTGCGAGTACCGATCTGAATGATATCGGCGTACTTGCAGACCAGAACCGTATCCCTCGGGTCCATGAGTTCGGTCACGACCAGCATTCCAGTCCGTTCCCGCACAGCATCCAGGAACTTGAGTCCCTTTTCACCCCAGCCTTGAAAGGCGTATGGAGAGGTTCGGGGTTTGAACGCCCCTCCTCTGAGGAAATGGACCCCACAAGGCAGCAATGCCTCCGCAATCTCCTCCAGAACTTCCCGGCTTTCTATAGCACAGGGTCCTGCGAACACCTGGATCTTCCGCCCTCCTATTTCATGTCCGTTCACCTGGATAACCGTGTCTTCAGGCTTGAATTCCCTGCTAACCAGTTTGTAGGGCTTGAGAATGGGCAGCACCGACTCGACACCGGGCATCGATTCCAGAGGAACTTCCCGCAAAATGCGCTCATCGCCGATAGCACCGATAATTGTCCGGTGTTCGCCCTTTGAGATATGAGCACGGAGTCCCAAGTCTTCCAAGCGTCGCACCAGGCGATGAAGATCACCTTCGTCGTGACTGGGTTTCAAAACAATAATCATGAGATGCTTACCTCCTTGAATTAACTGCAAAGACATTTTTCCATCAAAACGCTTTGCTCAAAAAGAAAGGCCGTCGGGAAATCAATTCCCACGGCCCGGACTTTTCATTGAATCTGAAAATAAGAGAGCCGTGGGATCACTTTGGGATACCCACGGCTCCTGTACACTCACTCAAAGTACATTGGCAGCCTTACCTATCCCGAGTGCTCCCTCAAGATCCGCTGCAATAATAATAGTAATAATATCGACTAAACATGCTTTCTCCTCTATTCCAGTTTACAATGTCACCATAACCAAAACGAAAAGTTGCTGTCAAGAACTTTCCTGTCCCCGAAAGCGCTTGCCATGCGAGGCGACCAAAACTAATGGGCACTCTCCTGAACGTCATTCCCTGACTTATCTATGATTGCATCGCGGTATTTTATTGACGGTTGGGAACTTGACATGGATAAGTTGGTTAAAATTATCACTTGAAAACAAAAGAAACAGATTTAAGATGCTCAATGAAGGCGTGTCAACGCATTGGCCCTTATGAGATGTTTATGACGAAAATATTTTTTCCCTTGTGTTACCCAAAAATTCTTGGCTTTACAGTCGTTCTCTTCGTCGCCACAGTCGTGGTTGGCTGCAGCTATAAGATCCCTGCCGTACCACCCGCCGGCTCCGCTCCTCGCACGGGGTCCCCTGTCCCCACCCCGGGAATCCCTCCATCTTCAGACTCGGGGACTAAGGTTGTGGAAAAAAGTTTTGTGGAGCCAGGGACTTCTCAAACCATCACTCATGAGGTGGCTCCCCTGGAAACCATCTGGAGAATATCCAAGATGTATGGGGTTTCCCTCGATGCGATCTATGCGGCCAACTCGCTAAAGCCTGGAGACCCAATCTATCAAGGTCAAAAGCTGATCATTCCGAATGCCAAGGGCTTTCGAAACATCATTCCCCTCTATCCCAACTCGCGATGGAAATACATCGTTATCCACCACACAGCAACCGACGTCGGCAAAGCCTATCTCATCCACCGCACGCACCTGGATCGTGGTTTCTGGAATGGCCTGGGATATCACTTTCTCATCGACAATGGAACGTTGGGTAAGGGTGACGGTCAAATCGAAGCAGCTCCCCGCTGGATTAAGCAACAAACCGGGGCCCACTGTAATTCCGGAGGAATGAATGAAAAGGGAATCGGAATTGCGCTTGTCGGAAACTTCAACGAGGAACTCCCCACAGAGAAACAGCTTCAGTCATTGATCTATCTCGTGAAGACCCTGTGCCAGTACTACCACATTCCTGCGGGCCACATCATCGGGCATCGTGATGCTCCAGGGGCAAATACTGAGTGTCCGGGAAAGCGGTTCCCGCTCGCGACCGTGCGACAAAGTCTTGACCGACCCTAGCTGAGTGTTATAGGAATTCCTGTTTTTTCACCGCAAGAGACGCAGAGGGCGCGGAGAAAAACAAACACAAGCAAAATGATACACAGCCATGGGGTCTCTGAGCGGTTCCATGGTTGGCTTTTTTCTTAGCCATGCCGAATGTTTCAAGCGTACTCTGCGTCTCTGCGGTGGATTTTCTCATTTCGCCCGAGGCGCGCCAATTTGATCGTCTGGCGTCAGAGTGTTTTAAGTAAAGGGAGAGCCGCACGAAATTCTGACGTGCCCGCCCGATTCAGCAATTCGAAAATGATCATCTCAGTAGAACTGATCACCGCTCCAGCCCGTTCCAGACGCCTTAGTCCGATCTCCCGGTTGATTCGGCTTCTGGAAGTAACCGCATCGGCAGCGACGTGCACACGATAGCCCCACCGTAAGGCATGGGCGCCGCTGTGAAAGATGCAAACATGAGTTTCCAGGCCTGCCAGAAGCACGGTTCGGCGCCCCGATTCCTGCATGGCACGGGAAATAGATTCATTTTCAAAGCAGCTGAATTCAAGTTTCTTGAAGATGTTTGGCTCGGAAACTCGTTCCAGCAATTCGGATAAAAAGCCGCCTAATTTCTCAGCATTGTGGACCGAGAACATGACTGGGATTTCAAAGAGCTTTGCGATATCAATCAGCGCAGCCACATTCTTCCTGACCTGGTCTGCCTCCACACAAGGGTCCAGCATGACTTTCTGAATATCCACGAGCAGCAGAATGCAATCCTGTCTCACCAAAAAATCCGAATAAACGTTCATTAAGATCCTCCCGTTTCAATTGGATGTACAACTGTATTCATCTGCAGCACAAGCCGCGCAACCCGATCTGCCACTCCGGGTTCTCCAAGCCTGCCTCTGATCCGTCCAAGTTCTTGCCGCTGTTGTTCCAGGAGCTCCGGATGCCTTAAGAGGTTCAGGGCCTCGCCGGCAATAAGCTCCGGCTGTGCATCATTTTGGACGAATTCTGATACAATCCGGCGACCCGCGATCAAGTTCGGCAGTCCGATATAATTCACCCGGATCAGGTGCCGACCAAGATGATAGCTCAAATCGGATACCCTGTTGATGATAATCATCGGGGTCCTTAGAATGGAGGCTTCCAGAGTGGCCGTTCCGGACACCGTGAGGATCAGATCACAGGCTCGAACGACCCCATGAGTGTCGCCGGTCACCAACCGCACCGGGAACTCCCGACTCGACAGAGCAGCTTCAAAGGAAGATGGGTTTAAGGAAGGCGCAACGGGAATGATGAAAGAGATGTCGGGAAATTGCCCGCGAAGCAGTTCAGCGGTATCAAGAAAAATGGGGAGCAAAGACCGGATCTCGCTCTGGCGGCTCCCCGGCAGGAGTCCAATCAGGTGTCCCGAGTCTGCAACCCGGTATCGAGCCTTCACCTGTTCACGGGGTGGTGGGCTCGCGAGCACATCGAGGAGCGGATGCCCGACAAAGTGCACTTTCATGTTGTAACGATCGTAGAATTCAGCTTCGAATGGCAGGATGACTGCCATCTCGTCCACCAGGCGTTTTATGGTCCGGACCCTGCCGCTCCTCCAGGCCCACACCTGAGGGCTGATGTAATAGAACACTCTTATACCCAGTCGCTTGGCCACTCTTGCCAGAAGGAAGTTGAAATCCGGAAAGTCGATCAGCACCACCACATTGGGGGGATGACGGTGCAGGTGAGAGGTTATCGTACGCCATGCCCGATAAATTGCCTTTGCATGCCCTGCAACCTCGGAGAGACCTACCACGGAGAGATGCCGATGGTCCACGATGATCTCAGCCCCTGCTCCCTCCAGCAGAGGCCCACCCATGCACGCGACCTGAATGTTGGGGGCATGAGTCATAAGGGCGCGAACGAGGTATGACCCGTGAAGATCGCCTGACGCCTCGCCGGCACTCAGAAAAACCTTGATGGCCTGCCTCCTGAGATCTGGCGTTCTTGGTGGGCCTGTCTCTCGATTTGGGAAGATATTTCCAGAGCAACGGCCAATGCCCGCCTGCCATCGGCACCGCCAACCGCGGGGGTCCCGCCGCTCTTGATTGCATTCAGAAAGGTGAAGATCTCTTCCTCAAGTGCATCCCGCTCCTCAATTTCCATCTCTTCCAGCGAAACCTGAGGGTATCCGTCCTCATCATTTTCTTTTTCTCGATAAACGGCATAAGCCCGACGCTCGGCGTAGTCGGCAACCAGATAGGAATTTTCCTGGAACACGCGGAGTTTTCGCATGTTCTTCGTGGAAATGCGACTTGCCGTGAGATTGGCGACGGCGCCGTTGGCAAACTCCATTCTCACACTGGCAATGTCAGGCAATGCGGTCAGCACGGAAATCCCGGAAGCATGGAGATTCTTGAGTGGAGATTCGATAATACTCAGGACAATGTCCAGGTCATGGATCATGAGATCCAGGACAACGTCCATGTCCAGACCTCGCTCGTTAAACAGGGCAAGCCGGTCGGCTTCCACGAACATGGGGTTCCTGAGATGGGGACGGATGGCGCAGAAAGCCGAATTGAAACGTTCGAGGTGCCCAATTTGCAGGATGCAGCCGTGCTGTTGAGCCAGAGCGATGAGATGGTCAGCTTCGTCAGTGGTTTGGGTCATGGGTTTTTCCAGGAGCACATGAACGCCGGCCTCAAGAAAGTCCCTGGCAATGGTGTAGTGGAAAGGTGTGGGTGTAGCAATGCTCACAGCGTCAACCCGGCCGATAAGCTCTCGATGATCGGTCGCGAACTCGGTTTGCAGCTGATCGGCAATGGTTCTTGCACGTCCTTCATCCAGGTCGGCCACGGCGACAAGCCTCGCTTCGGGAAGCCTCGCGTATTTCTGGGAGTGAAACCCACCGAGATAGCCGACTCCCACCACGCCGACCAGAACGGCATCGGATCTGGCCCTTCTAAGAAGGGCTGTGGGAGGGGCAAGGGGGGGAAGCTGTTGCTTCCGCACCACAGGTTCAACAATCCGGTGGATAGATGTGGGTGACGTCTGCTGTTCGTGACCAGCGCCCAGTTCCTCCCGGTGAACGACGACGCTTATTCCGGCCGCATCCGCTGCGTCAATCATTCTCTCCTGGTCGAAAATGATGGTTTTTCCAGCCTCGATCACCAGCACTTTGGCGTTAACGCGCCGCATGGTCGCAACAGTTTCCAGCCCGACAGCCGGGACGTCAAAGCGAAGATCCTGAGTTGGCTTGCTCACCTTGACAATCACTGCACCTTCATGGCACAGATGGCCGCCGCGAACGATAGTGGCGTCCGTGCCATCGATGCCTTCCACAGCCAGGACCGACTGGTTTTTGACCACGAGGCACTGACCGACATCCAAATGTCCCAAGCCCTTGGCCAACTGCCAGCCGAAGGCAATGTCTTCCTCTTCCCGCCGGTTTGGCTTGCGACGCGTCAAAATACCCTCAGGAGCAAGCAGTGACGGGAGAAGAATTGTAGAAGCTTCTATTTGGATTCCTTCAGACTCCAGTTCCTGAGCGATGGCTCTGAGAATGAAGTCATCTTTCTTATTGCGGAGCTTGTTCAGGAGCTTGACTGCCCGCCAGTCAGGGCGAATGCGCGCATACAGTCTGGTTTTATTGATGGCGCCCGCCATGGCGGCACGGTTGATTCCCGCCTTGGTGAAGGTCCGAATCAGCCTATTAAGCTGCCCCAGCTTGAGAAGATGAAACTCTTCGACGTATTTTGCCAGGGCAGTATCGGTTTCGCCCTGGAAACCCACGGCAACCACTCGAAAGCCGGCTTGCACTGCGGCATGAGCAAAAAGGAGCGGAAATTGTCCGCTCCCTGCAATCAGTCCGATTTTCTGAGGATCCCCTTCCATCGTCAAAGAGGCATCGACCATCTGGAATTACCTCGTAACCCCCCGTTTTGAACGACCCAGCATGAATTGGATGAGGTTCTCAACTTCCGGCACATCCTCCACTTCCTGCCGGATCGATTCGATGGCTTCTACGACCGTTAGCCCGGATCGAAACATGATCCGGTAGCTGTTCTTCAATGCTTGAATGGTGGTCCGTGGAAAACCATGTCGCCTCAACCCAACCAGATTGGGGCCATATAGTTTGGCCGGCGCTCCAAAAGCGAGCATATAGGGGGGCATGTCCATCCTTAATCCGGACTTCCCGCCGATAAAAGAGTAGGCGCCGATGCGAATGAATTGATGGATGGCCACCAAACCTCCCAATATGGCGCAGTCATCAATACGCACATGACCGCCCAAGGTTGTGGCATTGGCCAGGATGACTCGGTTGCCAATGGTACAGTCGTGGGCAATGTGCGCGTAAGCCATAACCAAATTCTGGTTGCCAATGCGGGTAGCACCGCCACCACGCTGGGTCCCACGATTGATGGTAGCATTTTCCCGGATGATATTGTCGTTGCCGATCACCAACTGAGTCTCTTCACCACGGTAGCTCAGATCTTGAGGCGGATACCCAACGGTTGCAAATGGAAAAATCTGATTGCGTTCACCGATTATCGTCCAGCCATCAATTACAGCGTGAGGTCCAACGACAGTGCCAGAACCGATTGTAACTCGCGGACCGATGACGGAAAAAGCTTCTATCTTTACATCCTCAGCCAGTTCAGCCTTGGGCGACACCACCGCGGTGGAATGAATTTCCATATGAGAGCTTATCTCCTTCCTATTGAATCAGTAGCGTCCATCTCCGACTTTCCAGGATCAAGTGTCGCTAGAATCTCGGCCTCAGCCACCAGTTGATTATCAACGAAGGCCTCCCCTTTCATTTTGAAAACCGCTCCCCGCTGCTTCATAAGTCTGAGCTTCAGGATCAACTGATCACCCGGCCGCACGGGCTTACGAAACCGGACTTTGTCCAGTCCCATCAAGTAGACCGCTGATCGTTCCTTTTTAGGAGCATGAGCAAATGCCCATAGCCCCCCTGCCTGCGCCAGGGCCTCAATGATAAGGACGCCCGGCATAACGGGGTGAGCAGGAAAATGGCCCTGAAAAAAGGGTTCATTAATCGTTACATTTTTCAAGCCCACGATTTCTTCTTCAGAATAGATCAAAATCCGGTCCAACAAGAGAAACGGATATCGATGTGGCATCAGTTTCAAGATCTCAAGGATGTCCTTCTCCATAGTCATTCCTCGTGTATGGCTTTCTCAAGTTCTTGGACCTTCATCTTCAGTTGTCTGAGTTCTTCCCTCAGCTGCGGTAGACGCTTGAGATTTACCGTCATTTTACGCCATTCCTTGTGGGGTATTGCGGGACTGCCTGACACATCTTCTCCGGCCTTAACCGATCGACCCACTCCCGATTGCGCTCCAACTCTCGCACCATCTCCAATTTCGATGTGTCCTACCACCCCTACCTGCCCCGCGAGGACAACGTGTTTGCCCACGCGCGTGCTGCCGGAAATCCCTACCTGAGCGATAATTGCAGAATGTTCGCCGATGATGACGTTGTGAGCGATTTGGACCAGATTGTCGATCTTAGTCCCGCGCTGGATCCAGGTCCGGCCGAAGGCAGCACGATCGATCGTGCAGTTAGCCCCAATTTCCACATCATCATCAATCTGAACGATCCCCACCTGAGGGATCTTGATGTGCTGTCCTTTCTCATCCTGCGCAAAACCAAAACCATCACTGCCGATGACCGTCCCACTGTGAATAATGACTCTATCGCCGATTTTACAGCGGTCCAGAACAGTTGCACCAGGGTAGATAAGGCAGTGGTTGCCGACCTCGACTCCGGCGCCAAGGTAGGCCCCTCCATACACCCTGGTCCCCTCGCCAATCCGGCAATTGGGTCCAAGGTGGGCCAATGGGCCGATGCCCACCTCAACTCCCAGTTGTGAACCTTCTCCAACAAAAGCGGTGCAGTGGACCTCACTTGGCAGATAGGGGGACTCTGAAAATAGCTGTGCGGCCCGAGCCATGGCCACGTAGGGATGAGCTGAAATCAACAGAGGGAAATCAAGGTATTCAAGGGAAGGAGGTACAATCAATGCAGCTGCTTTGCACCTCGAGATCAACGGCAAGTAGCGTTCATCGTTTGCGAAACTCAGTTGATCCGCTTGAGCGTCTTCCAGTGAACTCACGCCGCAAATGCGGATGCGAGAATCTCCCTTGATTTTTGCCCCAATGTGGTCGGCAAGCTCTTCCAACAGGTAAGACTTGCACACGCATTGATCCAGACTAGTTGTCATCCCAGCTTGCATAAAGGATTCGACTATGGCTTGAAAGGCGGCAGCTTATCCAGCTCCGTGGCCACGCGTTTCGTTATGTCATCTTTGTCGGAAGAATAGGCGAGGCTCGTTTTTTCGAATATGAAATCATACTTATCATCTCTGCCTATCTTCTCCACAACGTCATGGACTTTCTTAGCCAAGGCAGCCTGGAGATCATTCAGCTTTCCTTTGGATTCCATGAGGAATTTCTGCCCTTCCTGCTGCATGTCCCGAAGTTCCTGTTCCTTCTTCGACTTGTTTTTTGCGTCAAGGACATCCTTCTTCTTATCAAATTCCTCTCTAGCTCCCCCGAATGCTTTTTGTTTTTGATCGAGGTCCGCATCCATTTTTTCCGCGACCTTTTTGAGCTCTTCAGATGCCTGTCTTCCCCACTGAGACTGCTGCAATGCACCGACGGCGTCCACCACTCCGATCTTGGGCGTTCCGGCAGCAATTGCTGTGGTTGATAGCAGAATGACAGTTCCAAAAATTAAAAGCACCCATTTTACGAATCTCTTTTTCATGTGTCTCTCTCCTTAGAAAAAAGCCCCTGCAGAAAACTGAAACTGATATTTGCTCTCTCCTGGCTTTGGTTGCAGGTTATAGCCCCATTCAACCCTCAAAGGCCCCAGAGGAGATTGCCAACGGATACCGGTTCCTGCGTCGGTGCGAAAACCGCTGATGCTGAACTGCGACATTGTCAGGTAGGCATTGCCTGCATCAAAAAAGAGTACCCCACGCATCCCGATACTTTCAATCAAGGGGAAAAGAAGTTCAACAGTGCCGAGTCCATACGTTGTACCACCGATGATATACGTTCCGTCGTAAGGTCCGACGGTCGCCCATTTGAAACCACGGAGTGAATTGATGCCGCCCAAGAAGTACCGATCATACAACGGAATAGATGTGTTATCGTCCGCTCCCATAAGATTGATATAACCGAACTCGCCGCGCACATATCCTACGAGCTTCCAGAACAGTGGGAAGAAAATGCCATGGTGGATTTCAGTTTTCAGGAAGTTGGTTTGGCCTCCCAGGGAGGGACTTGCCCATTGGACCGACGCTGTGGTGACCATTCCGCGCGTGGGGAGAAACGGATGATCGGTGCTATCTCGCTCCAGCGCCACGCTGATACTGCTTGTAATCATTCGTCCTTCCTGCTGGGTAATGATGGGCGGAGCACCTATGGGTATCTGCGTGACGGCGGCATCGCTGAAAGTATAGTATACACCGAGGCGGCTGTAGTTGCCAAAACGAAAACCTGAACGCAGCCTGAAGCCGAGAGAGTCCTCTGTAAAGTCAGGGTATTGTCTAAGCCAGTCATAGAGGTCGATACCACCGGTTATCGGCCGATCAAACAGGTACGGCTCGGTAAAACTCGCCACGTAACGTTGAGCTTTTTGCCCAAGATATCCTCTTATAGACGCATACTGGCCTTTTCCGAACAGGTTACGCTGATTCACCTCAGCACTGGTGAACAGCCCATCATCCGAGGAATATCCGCCACCAAAGCTGATGGAACCGGTCAGCTTCTCCTTGACCTTCACATTCAGATTCATGATGTCGGTTTGTTCGGTATCGACCGGAGTGATCTCAACATCCTCAAAGTAATCTAATTTTTTTAGGTTAGTGGTGCTTCGTTCGAGCTTGGTTGAACTGAACAGGTCCCCTTCAGCCAGCTTCAACTCCCTGCGGATAACCTTGTCCCGGGTTTTCGTATTTCCTGTTACAGTAACTCTACCGATGTGGACTAAACCCTTCTTCTTAACATCAAAGTCTATGGTGGTGGTCCGATCCTGTTCTTCGCGTTTTACAATCGGGTCTACCTGCGTATAAGCAAAGCCCTGGTCCATGTAAGTCTTGCTGATTTTGTCCATATCGTTGCGCAGTTTTTCGCGACCAAAGTACTCTTTTGGTTGCGACTGCAGCCCTTTAACGAGACGCTCGTTATTCTCCAATAGATCTCCCGTGATCTGCACACCGGATACGCGATATCGGTCACCCTCCTCAACCGGGATTTCTATGTAGAACCCGTCATCCTTCATGGAAACCTGAGGGCTGCCGACTTTGGCGTCCATAAACCCCTTATCGTGATAAAAGACGCTCAGACGGTCAAGATCCGTATCCAATATATCCCTTTGGAGAATGCCCCGGTCGGTAAACCAGGAGAGAACAATCATTTTCTCTTTGGTTTCCATGATGCTCCGGAGTTTCATAGCCGAAAAGCTCTTGTTACCGGTAAAGCTGATTTTCTTGATGTAAACTTTACTGTTCTCTTTTATGGTGAAAGTAACCACTGCCTTCCTGGGATCTTTGGGAAACTCGACGGATGATTTCACCTCAACGTTGAAATACCCCTTCTGATGGTAAAGTTTGATGATTTTCTGAACATCTTCACTGATCACGTTTCTTTGCAGGACACTGAACGGTCTCGTAGAGATTGCTGCCAGGATATCTTTTTCCTTGATCTTTTTATTGCCAGCGACGTGTACTTCCTGAACGGTCGGATTCTCCTGCACTACGAAAGTGAGCACTTTGCCCGCAGGGGTATCGGTAATCTCAGCGTCCACCTTCTCAAAAAATCCCATCTTGTAGATGGACTTGATATCCTCCGCAACCTGGTCGGGTCGCAGTACTTCGCCCTTCTTGCTCTTGATGTTCAACTTGATGGCATCGGGTTCGATGCGATCTGTTCCCCGCACCTGCACTTCTGCAATCACTGCTTTTGCCATGAGGTGGACAGTCATGCGCTGGACGATAACATTGGTGGCTGTTGCCAGGTTCTCCATGCCTTTTTCTTCGGCGAAGATGATCTCCGTTCTTTTCTGTCCGGAGGTATTAACGAGTTTCGCATCCAGGCTGATGGTATTGCCAATCTGGTTGAAGCTTCCAAGTAAGACATACTCCGCCTGAAGCCTGCGCCCGATCAATCTGGCCTGCTCCTCAGTCTGTACTGATTCGCCCGGCCTAACCACCTTTGCAACCTCCTCGAGACTAACGACCCTGGCTCCCTCGGAGGTAAGCTGCCGGATCAATAGTTCCTCGATAGATTTTTGGATATTGACCGGTTCCTGTAGTCCACGGACGGCAAATGGCATGATCGCAACACTAGGATTTTGCTCCTGTGCCCATACTGTCGATCCCAGGATTATAAAAAAGAAAGAAACCCATAAACTTTGAGCGAACCTCTTGCCGTTTACCATGGTTCGATCCTCCACCCCTTAGATTTGAAAACCCTTTATCATCAAGCCCTCTGGCTGGCAGAAAAATCCTCCGATTAACAAGCTGATCTTCTATAGCTTACTGAGCGCCATACCACAACTGATTCCTTTCAGCACTCAGCACCCCGAATTCAGCACCGATTTCCAACTAGCTCGATGCTTCCATGCGAAGCTGTCCGTCTACCAGGCGCAGGGTGCGGTGCATCATCCGGGCAAGCTCCGGATTATGGGTTACTATCACCATGGTTAGACCGAGTTCGCTGTTCAGAGTCACCAAGAGTTCGTGGAGTTTTCGTCCGGTCCTGCTGTCGAGGTTTCCACTTGGCTCGTCAGCAAGGAAAATCTTCGGCCGCAAAAGCAAAGCTCGCGCTACGGCCACACGCTGTTGCTCGCCACCCGAAAGCTCCCCTACCCGATGCTCAAGTCGCTCTGTCAGCTCCAGTCTTTCCAGCAAAGAAACGGCCTGAGATTTCACATCTCGCAGGGAAAGACCCGCGATAATACCCGGCATCATCACATTTTCCAGAGCGTTAAACTCGGGAAGCAGGTAGTGAAATTGGAACACAAAACCGATATTCTGATTGCGAAACTGCGCAAGGTCCTTCTCTTCCCAGAGGAAAATGTCCTGCCCACCATAAAGGACTTTCCCGCTCGTAGGTTTTTCCAACGTTCCGAGAATGTGGAGCAGCGTTGATTTGCCCACTCCCGAGGCACCCATAATGGCCACGCGTTCACCACGTCGAATCACCAGATCAAGATCGCGGAAAAGCTCGATAGCACGGACGCCATCTCCAAAAACCTTCGTGACGGATAAGGCATGAACCTCCACAGGCTGCTGCTCATTATTCATAACGCAGAGCTTCCGCCGGGTCTAGCTTTGCAGCCTGACGAGAAGGATAGAGTGTCGCCACGAGACTGATTAGGATGGCTGCCAAAGCTATCATGCCGACATCGAGCAGTTCCATTTTCACAGGAAGCGTGGATATATAATATACGTCCCGTGGCAGCTCAATAAACTGGTACTTCTTCAGCAAACTGCAAAGAACAAAGCCCCCCAAAAGACCCAGAATGGTCCCTGATATCCCAATCAGAAAGCCTTCCATAACGAATATCTTGCGGATGCTTGCAGTGGTCGCCCCCATGGCTTTGAGAATGGCAATATCGCGCGTTTTTTCCATAACCAGCATGATCAGGGAACTGACTATGTTGAATGCCGCGACTAAGATGATCAAGGTCAGAATAATAAACATGACAACCTTTTCCAACTTTAGTGCCGAGAAGAGATTGCGGTTCATTTGCATCCAGTCGCGCACCCAATAGGGAAGGCCAAGACGAGACCGAAGGGACTCTGCAATCTGGCGGGCATTGTAAATGTCAGCCAGCCTCACCTCTATGCCGGACACGGCATCCCCCATTCCCAGGAATTGTTGCGCTGCCGGGAGGCTGATGAATGAAAGGGTATTATCGTATTCATACATCCCCGATTGGATGATGCCGACCACCTGGAACAGCTTACTCTTGGGGATCTGGCCAAGCGGCGTAAGACGCCCTGACGGTGAAATGACGGTGACCCATTCGCCCTGGCGAATCCCGAGATTATTGCAGAGCTCCACCCCGAGGATAATTCCCGGTTGAGAAGAAGAACCAGTGGCGGAGGCTGGCTCGGACCGCAAATCTCCGAGATTTCCCCGGATCAGACTTTCCTGAATGTTGATGACTCTTGCTGCGGTCAGCGGGTCAATTCCGCGCAGTATTGCACCCGACACGTTTCTTCCGGAACTGATCATTACCTGAGCATTGACGAAGGGGGTGGCGGCTACAACCCCGGGTTCCTTTTCAACCTCTTTCATGAGCGCTTCGTAATCGGAGAATGCACCATTGAAGCTGCCCACCACCATATGTGAAGTGATGCCGAGGATGCGGCTCCGCACGTCATCCTGGAACCCATTCATCACCGCCAGCACCACAATAAGTGCGGTTACTCCCACCGCTACACCGGCAATGGAGATGAAGGTTATGAGGGAGATGAATGTTTGGCGCCGCTTTGCCAATAGATAGCGAAGGCTGACAAAGAGTTCAAAATTCATATTGTTTACATCTTCTTTTCCGGCTTAAGATGCGGGAAAAGGATCACGTCACGAATCGATGGAGAATCAGTAAAAAGCATCACCACCCTGTCGATTCCAATGCCTTCGCCCGCTGCCGGAGGCATTCCGTATTCCAGAGCCCGGATGTAGTCATCATCCATCAAATGAGCCTCCTCGTCTCCGGCTTGCCGTGCCTGAAGCTGCAGCAGGAACCTCTCGCGCTGATCGCGGGGATCATTGAGTTCCGAGAAAGCATTGGCCATTTCCTTCCCGGCCATAAACAGTTCGAAACGGTCAACCAGGGTCGGGTCTGACTCGTTTCGGCGTGAAAGCGGTGACACCTCCAAAGGGTAATGACTGATGAATGTTGGCTGGATGAGCTCTGGTTCCACTACCAGGTCGAAAATCTTGGTGAGCAGCTTGCCATGGCCTTCGAGGTGGTTGGGCTCAATTCCCATAGAACTGGCTAACTTCATGGTCTGTTCCGGGTCCTCGACGGTAGCAAGGGGAATGTTGCCTATTTCAACCAGAGCCTCACTGAAACGGTATCGAGCCCAAGGGGGCGTGAGGTCAATCGCCTGTCCCTGGTATTGGACAGAGAGGCAGCCACCGTTTGCCGCCATGGCCACAGCACTGAAGAGTTCTTCCGTAAGGCTCATGAGCTCTTCGAAAGTCGCGTAGGCCTGGTAGAACTCGAGCATGGTGAACTCTGGATTATGTTGCGTGGAGATACCTTCATTGCGGAAGTTGCGATTCAGCTCAAAGACCCGTTCGAACCCTCCCACAAGCAGACGCTTGAGGTAGAGTTCGGGGGCAATCCGCAGGAATAATTCCATTCCAAGAGCATTATGGAAAGTTTTGAAAGGTTTTGCCGTTGCGCCACCGGGGATGGGTTGCATCATGGGTGTTTCTACCTCAAGAAACCCCCGTTCCATCAGGAACTGGCGCATGGTTTGGATAATCTCCGCACGCTTCCTGAATGTTTCGCGAACCGCAGCGTTGACGATTAAATCAACATAGCGCTGCCGATAACGGAGCTCAACATCTTTTAAACCGTGGTATTTCTCGGGGAGAGGGCGCAAGTTCTTGCTGAGAAGAACCACCCCTTTGGCGAGCAAAGTGAGTTCGTTTGTGCGGGTGCGGAAGAGAGACCCCTGAACGCGGATGATGTCTCCAATGTCTAGTTTCTTCGCAAGGCTGTAGCTCTCTTTGTCCGACTGGTTCTGCTGAATGTAGACCTGAAGCTTTTCTCCAGAATCCAATAGATGCATGAAAATCGATTTGCCGAATGATCGAATGGCAATGATCCGCCCGGCGATCGTGTGGGTGGCAGCTTGTGCTTCCAATTCCTCCGCAGAGGTCCCACCAAAAACTGCCACAAGGTCCTTGATGCGATGGGGGACGGGATAATTGTTCGGAAAAAGCGCAACACCATCCTCTTCGATTTCCGTCGCTTTTTTTAACCGTTCCCGCATTACCAGGTTCAGATCTTCCATACCAGACAATCTTCTCCATGTGAAATGGCGCCATCGGAAAACCGACTCCCCACAAGCGCGTGAACGTTAGATGATTTGCTCGGGGACGTCAAGAGCAATTACCCCTGAGTGGTAATTACTCTCATTTCTCCCCTTGTCTGCTTCTAGACATATTAGAAATGGTGAAGCCGACGATTAAGAGACCCAGAACCAGTAAAACCCAGTCTGCATCCCGATAGAGTTTCATTAATCCAAAGAGAGTCAGAAAACAGCCACAGAAAAGGCTCACCCATTGCATCCCACGAGACATAAACGACGCTCCTCCCTTTCGTAAAAACGCCTTTCTAATCCCCCACCAGCTTAACTCCCTTACGACTTGCCGGAGGATAACACAAAAGTGAAACGATCCAATTCAGCAATTTCCTCAATGCCTAAAAATCCTCACTGGCCGGCTCTCTTAATCACTCCTTGCGGGTATTTATGTCGTCCTTTATTGCTACCTAAACTGAGCGATTCGCGTTGCCTGTCATTTCGAGGAGCCTTCAGGCGACGAGAAATCTTGTACGATGGACACATACCCAACAGATTTCTCGC
>Ga0209048_10002704_pt1 | contig 17471 bp, 12 predicted proteins | sample FrelakmetCRP12CR_FD_187146 | JGI IMG/M metagenome (GOLD analysis project Ga0209048, IMG submission 187146) | Freshwater lake sediment microbial communities from the University of Notre Dame, USA, for methane emissions studies - CRP12 CR (SPAdes)... | ecosystem: Environmental > Aquatic >... | reverse complement strand
GTGGTTAAACAGATCGACACGTCGGGAAAATACATCGGCGACCAGCAGCGAATCTGGTATGGGGCATACGTATTCGGTCTCACTCCGGAGACAGGCTTTGTCCTGAAAGGAACCATTGAGCACAACACGAGCGGTGGGTATTCATGGTATGGTTCACCGTTCGATGTGAAACGCTCGCTCTACATTGGCGACACACTCTATACCCTTTCACAAAAACAGATCCTGGCCAATTCCTTAACCCAGTTAAATAAAACAATTGCAACTATCCCGCTTCCCGAGGGAGGCGATGTGCTCTACCCGGATATGAGATGAATTTAAAACCAATACTTTTTCCAGTCTTTTTTTTTATTATGCAATTGTAAGAGATCCTGCAGTCATGTTACGAGAACTCGTGACACTAAGAAGATATTCCCATAAAATCCATTATCCCCCGCGCCCCATAGATATAGGATTTCATCATGCGCATTCCCATACAATCAGTTACACCGGCAAGCGGGCAGGCTGAAGTCTGCGGCTGGGTCCACGAAGTCCGGGATCTCGGGGGTCTCGCGTTCTTTTTGATACGGGACAGAACAGGAATCATCCAGGTAACTATCCCCAAGAAGAAAGCTTCAGAGGCAGTTCTTGCCGCCATAAAGCAGGTCTCCCGGGAATCGGTTGTCCGCGTTTCCGGTATTGTAAAAGCGATTGACAAGGCACCAGGCGGGCGCGAACTCGTACCTGATGCTTTTGAGATTATCAGCATGGCTGACAGCCCACTGCCCCTTGACGTTGTAGAGAAGGTACCAGCTGATCTCGATACCCGGCTCGACTCCCGCTTCCTCGACGCCCGCAGACCCCGGGTTGCTGCTGTCTTCCAGATCCGCAGTTCCGCGATGCACGCCATCAACCAGTTCCTGCATCACGAGGGATTCATCAATATCACTACCCCAAAGATCGTCGCCGCTGCAACGGAAGGAGGAACCGAACTCTTCCCTATCGCCTACTTTGACAAAGAAGCATTTCTCAACCAGAGCCCGCAGCTCTATAAACAGATGATGATGGCAGCAGGATTTGAGAAGGTCTATGAGATTGGACCAATCTTCCGGGCCGAAGAGCACAACACGACAAAGCACTTAAACGAGGCCACTTCGATCGATATCGAGGTCTCCTACGCTGATCATCTCGAGGTGATGCGCATCCTCGAATCATTGATAGTAAAAACTTACGAGTATGTCAGTTCAACCTGTGGAGACCAGCTTGCAAGCATCGATATTCCGGATTTTACCATGCCAAAAGCCCCGTTCCCCCGGCTTCCTTACGGTGAGGCGATTGAAATCGCTGCAAAAAAAATCGAAGATCCGATCAAGTATGGAGATGATATCAGTCCCTCCGCAGAGAGGGCTATTGGTGCAGAAATGGGCGGGCATTACTTCATTGTGGACTGGCCAAGCCAAATCCGCCCCTATTATGCCATGCCCTACGAAAATGATCCCTCTGTGTGCAAGGCATTTGATCTCATGCACCCGAGAATGGAGTTATCAAGCGGGGCGCAGCGTGTCCACCAGCACGATCTTCTCGTGCAACAGATCAAAAAGAAAGGACTGAATCCCGAGAGTTTCGAATTTTACCTTCGGCCGTTCCGGTATGGCATGCCACCTCATGCAGGATGGGGACTGGGAGCCGATCGTCTGGTTATGACGATGCTCGGATTGTCAAACGTGCGCGAAGCGGTGTTATTCCCTCGTGACATGCACCGCCTAGTTCCCTGACAACATACATTTTTTTATCGCCGCGGTCAATTCGATTGTACCATACATTATTCGGAAAATCCATGTCAAAGGAATATTTTATCAATAAAGTACTGGCGACAACTGTAGTTGGAAGTTATCCGGTTGTGAAAGGAGGTGGGCTGAGGAGTCTCTTTGATCCGCTCTATTCGGCGGTCGAAACAGCAGTCTCCGATCAGCTCTCTGCCGGCATCGACATCATATCCGACGGGCAGGTGCGGGGAGATATGATTGGTGCATTTGCCTCAAAACTTCCGGGGGTTAAAGGACAGGAGATCATAGGCAAAGTGCAGCCCGCGTCCGTATCCATAACCGTGGGAGATACAAAGTATGCTCTCTCAAAAGCCCCAAAAGTGAAAGGGATCATCACCGGGCCAACAACCCTTGCCCACGGGCTCCATATTAGTACCCCGATTTATCGTAACCGGGAAGAACTTATTCTGGATCTTGCCGCTGCCCTAATTCCTGAGGCAAAAGCATTAGAAGCAGCCGGTATAACCCTGTTGCAGATCGACGAACCGATTTTTTCGACCGGCATGGCGGATCTTGCTGTTGGAAAACAGGCAATAGAACTCATCACGACAGCCTTGCGGGTTCCAACCTGTATGCATGTCTGCGGAAATTTAGGGAATGTCCTTGATGAGATCTTGAAGTTCAATGTGAATGTGCTGGACTTCGAATTTGCGAATAATCCGGCTAACCTTGATATCCTCTCCCGCCGTGACCTTACCGGTCGGATGATAGGGTTTGGTTGCGTGGATTCATCCATTGACAGAGTTGAAAGTGTAGCCGAGATCAAAAAACGGATCGAAAAGGGTGTGGAGATATTCGGTCCTCGCACTATGCTCATAGACCCTGACTGTGGTATGAGGATGCGAAGCCGGGAGACTGCTTACTGGAAACTCAGGAACATGTGCGATGCCGCAAAGGAAGTGCGAATAGCCCTGTGATTTTTCTCAGGATTGATTATGAAATATTTTATTGCTGTTAGCTTTTCTATTATCGGACCGGGATTTGATCTAGGTGCGAGGGATCCATAGCTTGGACTTGATTTTCAGATTTCAGATACGATCACCGGCAGCGAAATGGATCCCGTGAAAACATAAGCCGTGAAATCGATAAGAAAATGTATTTCTTTTTTTTAAAAACCACAAATCCAAAATGCCGTGAATATCAAACAGAATAGGCGAGATACTTTGTCAGAAACAAGAAGAGATTCGATCCGGGTGAGGGTTTTCCAACATTCTCCTTCAGAACCGCTGGGTTTTTTTGAACAAATTTTCTCAGAATATGATATTTCATTTGAATATGTGCAGGTATGGGACGGCAGCCCTGTCAAATTGGAGGATGCTACTCACCTTATGTTCCTTGGCGGTCCTATGAGTGTCAACGATGAAGAGAAACTGCCATGGCTCAAAGATGAAAAAGAACTAATCCGCTCTGGGGTAAAACATAAAATTCCCATTCTGGGTCTTTGCCTTGGCGCCCAGCTCATCGCATCGGTATACGGAGCCCAAGTTTATAAATTCATTAAAGAAACCGGTTGGTTCCCTGTACACTCGACAACCGATTCAACAGGAGTTTTTGCAAATTTCCCGGATTCTTATTATGTCTTCCAGATGCATAACGAGACATTCCACCTTCCCATTCGCGGGAAACTCCAGTGCCTGGGGGAACAGGTCCGAAATCAGGGATTCCGGCTCGGGTCAGCAGTTGGTCTCCAGTTTCACCTTGAAATGACAAAAGATCTGATCCGGGACTGGACCTTTAAAGAGCGAGAATTCCGCAAAGAAAAGATTAGACGCGATACGGAACGATACCTGGAGAATAGTAATAATCTGTGTCGTGAAGTAGCAAATGAATTTTTGTCAGGAAAATTGCGAAATACACAATAGTATAAAAAATGATTTCATTGAATTTTTTTAGTAAAAATAGTAATGCAGGATGGGATTATTATGCGCGTTGACGGGAGCAAATTAAATAGGAAACGATTGTCGTCGTCCTGAAAAATACAAAAATAATTTTTTAATGATCCCTGAAGAAAAAGGTTTAATTAAACGACCCTTGATGTGGTAGAAGCTTCGATACCATTATCAGTAATAATAAATGGCAGGAGCCGACGGGGTGAGGCTCCGTCTTTCATCTTCTGAACGGCAAGTGTCCTCTCTATTTCAGCCTGGTGAACTTCTGAGCCGAACTCAATAACAATATCAGCCGCCCGCATGATTCTGGTCATCTCAACCGGTTCATGGATCCCTGAATAAACAACGAACATGATATTTGAACCGCGTTTTCTCATCTCTTCACGGGCCAATCGCAGGAATTTTAAGGCTTCTTCGATCCCGTACTTGATGATGATGGTCGAGAGTGAATCAACGACAATACGACCCCCTGCCATCTGCGTCATGTACATTTCGGGATGGAGTTCAGAGGCATCGATCATTCCTGACTCGACGTCTCCATCGTTCATCAGGTAGGTACCCTCTTCACCATCTACCTTCCAGAATTGCGACGCCGCTAGGTCTACACCGGCAAGAGGAGTCCCGTATATCATTATTGTAGTACCAATGGGGAAACCACCATCCAGCAACAGGTTAAGACCTACGATACCCGTAGAACGTTTTTTCGGTCTTTCACTTACCGCAATGTCCTGAATCTGGCTTTTTGTGTCTGCCAAAATGCTTCAGGGATATATTTTTTTAACGCTTTAAAAGGTTTGTGTGATGTAATGGAGTCGTGCATGGGATTATTTTTCCGGGTTTATTACAGAGCTGACCCATCATACATTTCCCTCAGTGTCCTGCGGAGTAACTTCCATCCGTGTACTCGGGGGAGTGCTCCGACAGGTATTAGTGTTCGAGGTATCTTGTAGCCGGCCAGGCGATCACGACACCATGATTCAAGTTCTGCTTTGGTAAAAGCAGAGCCTGGTTTGAGTACAACTGCTGCTACCACAATTTCGCCTTTACGATCATCAGGCACTCCAAAAACAGCAACATCTGCTATTGCCGGGTGCTGGATGATCACATTCTCAACTTCGGTCGGATAGATCTTCCAGCCAGACATGATGATCATGTCTTTTTTCCGATCAGTGATATACAGGATTCCCTTTTCATCGAGATACCCGATATCACCGGTAAGGAACCAGCCATCCCGGCGGAAAACTGATGCTGAAGCTTCTGGCATATTCCAGTATCCCTTTGCAACCGACGGGCCGCGGAGTGCGATCTCTCCCTGTTCACCAGATGCACATTCTTTTTCAGGAGTGTCCACATCCACAATTGCCACTTCAGTATACCCTACTGCGACACCTACGCTCTGGTAGTTCATGGTCAGCTCGGAGTATTCCGGGAGGGTGGTTGTTCCGGATCCAATCACAATTGTCTCTGATAACCCGTACGAATTCGCAACCGGAATGCGATAGCGATGGTCAAACGCTTCCCAGACTGAGGGGAGGAGTTGTCCCCCGCCAGAGATAATCACCCGGGCATGCATAAGCCGCTTCTCGGTTCCTGGGGGGGAATGTACAAGCGAGTGGATGACCGGGGGCATACCTGCGAGAATAGTTACCTCATATTGTTCAGCAAGAGCGACATAACGTTCAATTTCAAACCGCTCCATCATGACATACGTGCCACCAGCGCGAAGCATGGAAAGACCCCATGAAAGACCGACATGCCCCATGGGGTAGATACCGAGATATACATCATCCGGTCGTAGCTTGAGCACCTCGCGTTCTGCATCGAGAGCGGACATCCAGTTCCCATGGGTGAGCATTGCCCCTTTCGGTTTTCCAGTTGTACCAGCGGTATACTGGATATGGCATAAGTCATCAGCAGCGCAATTGACCGCTCGGAAGTTCACTGGTGCCGGGGGGAATGATTCCCACGCAACTGATCCCTTGCAGGAGGTATTGATGCAGATGATATGAGAAAGCGAAGGGGTATTAAGACGTATAGAGGATACAACATCGATCCCCTGACTGTCAGTTATGATTGCAGAGGCCCCCGCATCGTTAATCGCATGAAGCAGCTCGTCGCCGCGATACACGATATTTGTTGGCACAGCTACTGCCCCAATCCTCCAGATGGCAAAATAGCTGATCAGGTATTCAGGCGAGCTGTCAAGGTAGATACAGATACGGTCGCCTTTTTTTACTCCCAGTTTTTCAAGCCCAAGACCAATCCGGTTCATTTCGTCCCGGAGTTTTTTGTAGGTATAGATTTCGTTTCGTGTCGGACAGATCAATGCCACTTTTTCTGCAGGAACACTTTTTGCATCAAGCAGGGTGGTAATGTTTGACATGGTTGACCAGGTAGTGCGAATGATACAAATTTGATGTTGGTGTATATAGGTGTGCATTATTCTTTTGAGGTACCGCTGTCCAGTATGATTGATTCCTAGAGGCTTTGTTCCCGTTTAACCTTTCATTTTTTTTTTGAGATACTTGCGAATGCTATGTAAAGAAAACACTGTATTGTAGTGAAATTCCATGACAAACTATTTCTGTGACGAGTCCGGTATTATCTGTCCTGACACGTATGGCTGAAGATACATCAAATCAACAAACATCTCAAAATCCCCAGAATATCCAGAATCCACGAAGGGATGCTCCCCGCTATCATGGTCCACGCAGGTACCATAACTCCCAGGGACAGGCCCCCCGGCCTGCAGAAAAACCTGAAGAAAAAATGCAGGAGCCAAAAGAGCTTGGACTTGATGATGAAGAAACAGAGCAGGACCGGAGCGAAGCTCCATCCCGACAATCAAGAGGTGGGGGCCGGGGTAAGCAACCAAAACGGGTCATCGAGGAATGGGCTAATGATATTTACTGCGAGTGACGGATCCGTCTTGGTATAATCTCTTCTAAATCTGACAATAGCAGTTAAGAACGAACATCATTCCGGGCCCGTTATGAGCCCCGATTCGGTAAAAAGAAGGCCAAATCACGCTCCGATTTGAAAAGTCTTCTATAAATCGTTATTTTGGCAAACGGACGATTTTATAGATCCCCGCAAAGGGGCTAGAAACTGAAAAACCGAACTGGATCAAACAAGTGGTTGACGGTGCAAACCAATGCTGCCAGAACGCTTCTAAGGGGCGTTTAAAGGCATTATATGCTCCTCAAATTTATCCCCGTTTGATAAACAGGGCTCAATTTATCGTTTATTCCTTTGCCGTCGACGTTTTTGATTCTCACGTCAGCTATCCATTAGAGGGATAGTTTTGGAATGTATTGGAATTTTTTTTAATCTTTCCATAAAAAATCCTTGGTGTGAAAAACTATTTTCCTTTTTTTAATTTTGCTGAATCATTCATAATGAGAGAAGAGATCAATGACAAAAAGAATTTTAAAAAAAATTCGACAATCGGAAACTATTACTGGTATTCCGGTGGCTGCACTTCTTTAGGAAGACCGCCTTTAAAGTGCTGCTGGATATTCTTGTAATAATCCCTAAGCTTCTCGTTCATCATCGGCCGAACCTTCTTCTGGGCTTCGTCAAAGTGGCGGCTTGTTACCTGTACTGCATCTTCCCGCAATGCCAGCATACCTGCTTCACGGCAAATTGATTCCAGGTCTGAACCAACAAATCCTTCGGTGATACCGGAGAGTGTTGTGGCAAGCAGGTCCCGGGCGGGATCTGCCAAGACCAGGTTCTTTTCATGCATGAGTTCAACAAGATGCTTCCGGCGAACACCGGAAGAAGCACCTGAACTACCTTCTGCTACCGCTGTAACCGCTGCTTTTACTTCATCAAGGTCAAGATTCCTTTCTTTTCCCAGTTTCTCGACAAGCTCCCCGATCGCTTCCTCACTGTACCCTTCCGTGAGGTTTACTATCTCTTCAAGTGTTGAACCCTCAAACGGCATGAACCTCGTGTGAATACGGATGATCTTTTTCCGGTCCTCAAACGTCGGTTCACCAATGTATACGAGGCGGTCGAACCGGCCTGCCCGCAGGAGTGCCGGGTCAACAATATCCGGGCGGTTCGTTGCGCCCATTATGACGACATCCTTGAGTTCCTCAAGACCGTCCATCTCGGTCAGGATCTGGTTGAGCACATTGTCGCTCACATGGGAGTCGCTGGAAGTACCCCGTGCAGGTGCCAATGCATCAATCTCGTCAAAGAAAATAATTGATGGTGCTACCTGGCGAGCTTTCTTGAACACTTCACGTACTGCACGTTCACTTTCACCTACCCACTTGGATAACAGCTGGGGGCCGCGTACCGGGATAAAATTTGCACCGCTCTCACTTGCCACAGCCTTTGCAATAAGTGTCTTGCCTGTCCCTGGCGGACCATAAAGAAGTACTCCCCGCGGAGGTTCTATACCGAGATCTTCGAATTTCTGGCGGTGAGTCAAGGGATACTCGACCGCTTCACGAACTTCAATCTTTGCCGCTTCCAGGCCACCCACATTATCCCATTTCACATGCGAAACTTCGAGCATCACCTCACGCATCGCACTGGGACCGACATCCCGCTGTGCACTGCGGAAGTCACTGGCATATACTTTGAGGGTATCGAGAATCTCCTGCGGTACCTCTTCTGCATCAAGGTCCAGATCCGGAAGGTACCGGCGCAGTGCCCGGATAGCGGCTTCCCTTGCAAGAGCTGCAAGATCAGCGCCAACGAACCCATGTGTCTGCTGTGCGAGGGTGTTCAGGCTCACGTCCTCTGAAAGAGGCATGCCCCTTGTATGAATCTTGAGGATCTCGATCCGGTCCAGTTCGCTTGGTACTCCTATTTCAATCTCCCGGTCAAATCTGCCCGGTCTGCGAAGGGCTGCATCAATTGCATCAACCCGGTTTGTTGCTCCAATCACAACGACCTGCCCGCGCTCTTCCAGGCCATCCATCATTGTCAGGAGCTGGGCAACAACCCGTCGCTCCACTTCCCCGGTAACTTCCTCACGCCGTGGAGCAATAGAGTCAAGCTCGTCAATGAAAATAATTGACGGGGCGTTCTCCCGTGCTTCCTCAAAGACCTCGCGAAGTCGCTGTTCGCTCTCACCATAATATTTCGAGATGACTTCGGGACCGGCAATCGAAATGAAATGTGCTCCACTCTCGCTTGCCACTGCCTTTGCAATCAGCGTCTTTCCTGTCCCGGGAGGGCCATAGAGTAAAACGCCCTTGGGAGGTTCTATTCCCAGTTTCTGGAAAAGTTCGGGATGACGGAGCGGAAGTTCAATCGTCTCACGGAGTCGCTGGAGTTCGTCTTTGAGCCCCCCTATATCTTCATATGAGAACCGTTTGATTCCTTCAAAACCTGCTGCAGGTTTGTCAGAGAACTCAATTGATGTATTTTTGGTGATGATGACCGCTTCTTCAGGTTCGATCTCCACAACTTTAAACGCGACAATCTGTGGCTGGATGAACGGGAGTCCCAGCATAATCGGAACGGAATCGTTCTTCGCAATCGGGAAATCTATCAACCCGTTCACCACATGGGGATTGTTGGCGATCGGGATTTTCTTTGGAAGGTCCTCCGGGGGTGCGAGAACCACCCGTTTGGCTTCGATTTCATCAGAAATTTTAATGACCTTGACCGTATCTCCAATGCTTACCCCGGCATTGAGCCGCGTAAAATTATCGATTCGAATCTTGCGCTGGTTCCAGTCCTCGACAAGCGCTCGCCAGACCTTGGCAACAGTCCGGCGTTTCCCTTCAATCGCCACAAGATCACCAGGTGAGATCTTGAGGATTAGCATTGTCTCGGGATCAAGCCGGGCTTTGCCGCCACCCTGATCACCGGGATACGCGGAATCCACCCTCAATTGCACTTCAGGCATTACCTTAAAGGTCATATACGCAGGGATTTATAAGTACTGTAAATGCGAGTCCTGGTTTTTGATCCATTTCACGGCGCGGCGGGAGATATGATTATCGGTGCACTGCTGGATTGTGGGGCAGACAAAAGTAGTGTAATGCAGGCAATGCAATCCGTAGTCGGAGAACCTTCCATCATTGAGGTGAAACGCGCCGGTATCCGGGCAGTGAAAATAACAATTCATGCAACTCCTGCACATCGCACACTTTCAGATGTGCTTGAACGTCTTGAAAGTGTAAAAGCAGATATCCCTGCAGAAGCACTCGCAATGGCAAAACGGGTCTTTGAACGCATCAACTGTGCTGAGGAGCAGGTACATGGAGCCCACGTTCACTTCCATGAAGTGGGAGCTGATGATGCAATTGCTGATGTTATCGGTGCCTGCACTGCCCTTCACTCACTCAAAGTTAACGGTGTTGCGGTGCTGCCCATCGCACTTGGGCGGGGAGTTGCAACAGGTTCTCACGGCACATTGCCGATACCAGCGCCAGCGACCGTTGAAATTCTCAATCGTTCAGGACTCCCAACAATGCTTGGGGAGGACGAGGCAGAGCTCTGCACGCCAACCGGTGCTGCACTGCTTGCAGAGTTCTCAACGATTCCCCCAAACAAACTTGGAACATACACAATACAGGCAGTTGGATATGGGGCAGGTTCACGGGATCCTTCGGGCATACCAAACGTGATCCGGGCCCTCGTTGTCGAAACAACTGGTATCAGCGGGACAATTCCTCAAGATACTGTTGACATTCTAGAAACAACTATTGACGATGTCAGCGGCGAGGTGATCGCATATGCAATTACCCGTTTTATGGAGAGAGGAGCACGGGATGCAAGCGCACTACCCGTTATTATGAAAAAGGGAAGACCGGGTTTCCTTATCAGGGTGATCTGCACAAGTGACAAGAGTGTGGAACTCGCGGAACTGATGGCACGGGAGCTGGGAACACTTGGTGTTCGCTGCCTTCCTGCGGTGCACCGCTTTATCGCCGAGCGAACAGTTCAATACATAGATGTTGAGATTGCAGGAAACCACCGGAACATGCCAGTAAAAATCGGGTGGTTGCACGGAGAGGTCTATTCACTCAAAGCAGAATACGATCCTGCACAGGATTGGGCAAGAGAACTTGGTATGCCCCTGCTTGAAATTCAGCGAGCCATTGAAAACGCGGCCTGGAAATCTTTTAAGAAATTCAGTTCGGGATCAGGTGTCCGATGAAGATAGACCGGCGGAGCAGCGGGAATTCCGCCTTGGATCAGCTGCTCGGTGGAGGGCTTGAAGTAAGGACAATCACCCAGTTTTATGGAGAGCCTGCGAGTGGGAAGAGCACGCTATGCATGATAGCTGCGATTACCTCCCTCCGTGCTGGTCAGACGGTTGTATTCATCGACTCTGAGGGTTTTTCAATTGAGCGGTTCCGTCAGATTGCCGGCTCAGATACTGAAAAAATTGCCGACCGCCTTTTCCTCTTTGAGCCCATTGACTTCGAACAACAGGGTATCATGATTTCTGAGGCCGAGAAGATTCTCAAAGTCCATAAACCCGGATTGCTGGTTATGGATTCCGCAACTGCATTATACCGCAACGATCTTGAAAGAGGCCGTGATTCCATCCAGATGCTTACCCGGCAGATGATCCACTTACTGGGATATTCCAAACGATATGACATACCGGTAATTGTCACCAACCAGGTCTATATGGACACCGTAAAAAACACCTTCCTCGGTCTAGGGGGAACAGCACTGGAACACATATCAAAAGTGATTATCCGTCTCGAAAAAACAGAACGCACTGGTTTTCGAAGGGCACGGCTGGTCAAGCATCGTTCACAACCGGAGGGAGCATCCTTCGAATTTGAGATCATCGAAGATGGAATAAGGGCATAAGGGTAATCTGAAGGTTTTTCCTGTTTTTTATTCTCTATATTGTTTTATTTATTTCCATTCGGATTGGGTTAATATCTGAATTTATATATCATGAAAGACCCCTAGAATTCTAACAATGGTTCTGAAAAAAGAGGTCTCTCTTCAGATTAAAAATTTATTAAAGGAACATCCACAGGGCCTGAGAATCACCGATATTGTAAAAAAAGTGAAGATCAACAGGAACACCGCAGGGAGATATCTTGAGAACCTGCTCGTGTCTGGGCAGGTTGAGATGCGGCGATTTGGGATGGCCAAAATCTATACGCTCTCGCAGAGAGTCCCGCTTTCCGCTTTACTTTCCATATCATCAGAACTGGTCATGCAGCTTGACAATAGTTTGAGGGTAATTTATGCAAACGAGCCGTTTCTCTTGCTGGTTGGAACCGATAGTAAAAATCTGTCGGGAAAAAATATTGAATTTACACCCGTTGCTTTGCTCTTTGATGAAGAATTTTCTGGACTTTTGGAAAATATCAAAAAGGGAATCGCTGGCAAAGAATGGTCTGGTGAGATTAACCTTATTACCCATGATACCCTCTTATTTTGCCGGATTGCACCGACGGTTTTTGAGGATGGAAGAAAAGGAGTTTCCATAATTTTTGAAGATATCACTCAACAGAAGAAGACTGAAGAAGCGTTGAAGAAGAGTGAGATCCAGTATGGGAGCCTGATTGAAACTACCGGGACCGGCTATGTAATCCTTGACAAAGATGGACGGGTCATTACTGCAAATCAGGAATATGTCCGGCTTACCGGCCGGTCAACACTCGCTGAAATTATTGGGAAACCCGTTACTGACTGGACAGCACCGTACGATCTTGAGAGGAATATCCGGGAGATTAAACGATGCATGAGGCAAGGAAAAGTTAGGGATCTGGAAATCGATTACCAAAAACCTGACGGAACAATACAGCCTATAGAGATCAATGCGTCTGTTATCCAATCCGGCCCGGATCAAATCATCCTGACCTTGTGCCGCGATATCACACGAAGAAGAAAGAATGAAGATGCATTGCGGGATAGTGAGGATAAGTACCGTAAACTCGTAGAAATATCGCCAGATGCTGTTATCATTCACCAGGAGGGAAAAATTTCCTATGTAAACCCTGCAGCATTCAAACTTCTCGGTGCTTTGAATCCTGACGAAATAATCGGTAAAAATGTCCTTGAGTTTATCCATCCAGATTTTCGCGAATCAGTAATGAATAATATTCATAAAGACCTCAAGGGAGAGATCTCACCTTCGACAGAATTGCATATGCGTCGTCTTGACGGGACATCGGTCATTGTCGAAGGCAGGGGGGTTAGAACATCCCTTGGTGGAAAACCAGCTATTCAGGTAGCTGTAAGAGATATAACAGAAAGCAAACGTACGGAAAATGCATTGCGCGAGAGTGAGGGGAAACTCAATGCCATGCTGCAGTCAATTCCTGACATCATGAGCATGATGGACGAGGAACTGACCATCATTTGGGCCAATGAACCTGCCAAACGATATTTTGGAAAAGACATCGTCGGAAAGAAGTGTTATGAGGTGTACCATCTGATACAGGGTCCCTGTGAACCATATCCTTGTCTCACGCTCAAAGCATTCCTTGACGGAAAGACACATCAGCACGAGACAACGGTAATTGATAGTCAGGGGGAGAACCGCTTCTTCGAATGCACTGCGACTGTTGCTTTACGGGATAATTCAGGCAAACCTGTTGCAGTTCTGGAGATTTCCCGGGATATCACTGATAAGAAAAAGGCAGATGATGAATTGCGTGAGAGTGAAGAAAAATATCGAATACTCATTGAACGAGCAAATGATGGTATAGTTGTTATTCAGGACAATATCGTGAAGATGTGTAATCATTACATTACCGACTTCTGGGGGGGAGGGACAATCGATCAGATGTTAGGAAGGAATTTCACGGATTTTATACATCCTGATGCTCTACCTGATGTTGTCAATCGTTACAATCGAAGGATGGCTGGTGAGTCAATCCCCTCAATATACGAGTCTATACTTAAGCGCAAAGATGGGAGCAGGTTTTTCGCCGAACTGAATGCAGGAATTGTTTCCTTTGAAGGAAAACCTGCGGCTCTCATCATTGTTCGTGACATAAACGACAGGAAAAAGGTCCAGGACGCATTGAGCAAGAGTGAGGGGTTATACCGAACCCTTGCTGAGGCTTCAAATGACCTGATATTTGTGGTTGACAGGAATGACCGGGTGGAATATGTAAACAGTTACGCTGCCGCGATTATGAATAAAACGGTGAGTCAGATTATAGGGAGTCCTCGCCATATCCTGTTTCCTCCTGAAGTAGCCAAAACCCAGAAAAAAGCTCTCGAAATGGTTTTTGAAACGGGGACATCAATCAGGAGGGAGGGGCCTCTCACCTTCGCTGGCCAGACACATTGGTTTGATCACGTCCTGACACCGCTAAGAGATGCTGATAATAACATCAGAACGGTCCTTGGGATTTCGCGGGATATTACTGAACGAAGACGAATGGAAGAGGAATTGCATGCGAGCGAGGAAAAATATCGTTCCTTAGTCAATCGGGCAAAAGACGTTATATGTATCGTTCAGGATGGCATTATTAAAATGTGTAATCCTCGTCTTGCAGAATTCTGGGGGGGATCATTCGAAGAGATAATAGGGAGGAATTTTGCAGATTTTATTCATCCTGAGGCCCTACCTGATGTTGTCAATCGTTACAATCGAAGGATGGCCGGTGAAAGTCTCCCCTCACTCTATGAGACTGTATTTATGCGCAAAGACGGTAGCAAATCCTATGTGGAGGTGAATGCGGGAATTATTACCTATGAAGGAAAAAATGCGGATCTTGTTATCGTTCGCGACATAAACGAACGGAAAAATGCAACAAAGGCATTGTACGAAAGTGAAGAAAAATATCGATCCCTCGTTACAACAACGGGGGATATTATATGGGAGACTGATGATCAGGCACGCTTTGTATTCATAAGTCCGCAAGTGGAATCAATTATCGGTTTTAAACCCGATGAGCTCATCGGACATACACCCTTTGAATTCTTCAAACCGGATACTATTGGACCGAACCAAAAGATGTTCCGGAAGGCCATTGAGAATAAGGAAAAGTTTGTCATTTATATATCGCAATGGATTCACAAAAAAGGACACAGTGTATATCTTGAAAGTCATGCGGTTCCAGTCTATCGTAGTGATGGATCTTTCTCAGGTTTTATCGGGATCGATCGGAAAAAAACGTTATAATGAATTTTGCAATATAATATCTACAGATCGCATCTCCTTAGAAAAAATGAATTATCCGAATGGAAATCATTCAGAAAGAGATTTTTCCCGAAAAAACCGTTGTCGCCGGGCCTTCCATTTTTGCACCATCCTTGAGATAAATGGTAAGGGGACCTCCACGGGTTTCCACATTAACGGTTTCGCCGGTATATCCAAGTTTGTGCACAACTGCAGCTGAAGCAGTTGCTCCGGTCCCGCAGGAAAGCGTTTCTTCTTCCACACCGCGTTCAAACGTCCTGATCCTGATACTGTCGGGCCCGGTTCTTTCGACGAAATTCACGTTCGTTCCTTTTTCGAATGTGGCATGATGGCGGATTGGAGGAGCTGCAGCTTCTAAATCAATGGCATCGATAGCGTCAACGATAATAACTGCATGAGGGACACCGGTATTTACTGCATAGACATCGAATTCCCCGATTCTCTCTTTGTATTCCCCGTTGCCGGTTGCCGGGATATCCTTTCGATCAAATTTCGGCGTCGGCATCGTGATTGTAGCAGAAAACTCATCTTCCCTGTACCCCATCACAACACCTATCTCCCCGGCAGGTGTTTCGACGGTACAGGATTCCTTTGTATAACCTGCATCAAAAGCATATTTGGCAAGGCAGCGGATGCCATTACCACACATCTCCGCTTCACTCTCATCCGGTTGGAGGATGCGCATTTTCAGTATGCTTTTTTCAGATTTAGAGAGAAATAAAACCCCATCTGCGCCAATACCAAAACGACGGTCGCAGTAGATAGCAGCAAACTGCCCTTTCATCTCATCCGGTATGATGATTTTTTCGTATTCGTCAATTATTACAAAATCATTTCCGTTTCCGTGTAATTTGGTAAATGGTATTTCCATGTAAATATCCCTCAGGTGCTGCCCCAATTATCTGATGTTTCGTTCTTATACTCATTCCTCATGCTTTGAATTTATTTCAAAGATTTTATGGAATTCTTCAATACCCCATCCAAGATACTCCCTGATGATAATATAGGCCATTTGCGGCGGAATAGCTCCCGCTTCCGTAACGATAAGATCGATATACTCAGCAGGTGTCACATCAAATGCGGGATTTCGCACCGTAACATACGGGAGCGAGCGGGAGATCTCATCAGCCAGTACCTCATTACCTGCGCGCTCTTCGATCTGGATCAGCTCACCCATAATTGTGCGGGGCGCAAACTTGTAGGTCTCAGCCGCAATCAGAACATTTACCCGTGCCTCGGCAGCGGTGTGAGCAACCTGCGCTGTCCCGATTTTGTTTACCACTGCACCATTAACCGTGACTGCATCAGCTCCCATGATCACAAGATCAACATCGTGGATGAACGAACGTACCGCCGAATCAACAATAAAATTGGTTTTTATCCCGGCATCATTAAGCGTCCTGATGGTAACCAGTCCCTGGTTTCGCGGCCGCACTTCTGTGGCAAAAACTTCGATCTCTTTACCGGCGCGGTGTGCTTCTATAATGCACCCAAGGGCAGCTTCAGAATTACAATGGGTAAGGATGGTGTCACCATCACGTATATGGCGTGAGCCGAACTGCGCGATCTGTTGCACTGCGTTCCGGGACGAGTGAATGAATCGTTCCGCACGGGAAATCACCCCGTTTTTAGCCTCTTCAATTGTTTCTGCCTGGTTGAGGCCCGACATCACAATATGGACTGCATTCGGGAGCGAGACTGCGGTTGGGCGTGTGGCCACCAAGACATTTGCCGCACTCTCCATTTCTCGACGGAAAGATGCAAGATTATCAACCTTAATTTCTGAAGCATGGTGCGAGAGTGCTTCAGCCGCCGCCCGCGCAATCCGGCCGGCTCCCCTGATCTCCATGCTCTTTATTTTCTCTGCAGTTTCAGTAACGAACATCAGCTTCATTGATTCAATATACAGAGAAATACATAAAAGTGTATCACCAGGTATGATCATGTCGGTTGCTGTTGTTTTTGACAGTGCGGGAACACTGCTGAACACATACAGGGTAGCAAAAGATATCTGCAATAAAAAGCTGTTACCCGGTATCGAGACTACCACCCTTACCTTCAGTTCTCCGGATCGCGTGCTCGTCGTTTTGCCCGTGCACTCAAAAAATATCATGAAGACACCGGGAGAGATGCTGTTATCTTCTTACCTTGTCGAGAATAATATCGGATTCGGGGTAAGCTGCACCAGGAAGATTGTTACCGCAGATGAGATTGGCGATGTGCTCTATACTGACCAGCGGGTCCGGGTGAGTGATCTGCAGGAGTGCATCCGGAATGTCTGGACCATCTGTAAGGCAGAATCAATCGTAACCTTAAACAGCGGAGCGATTGTCAATATGGCGGACAAGTGCATCGAATTTGCTATAACAGCCGGTGGCTGGCCATTTGACGGTGCAAAAGAAGCAATCACATCCCTTCACCGGATGGGAGTTCCAACATTTATTGCATCAGGTGACCGGGTTACCAAACTGGAAAAAATGGCAGATCATCTTGGAATTCCCCGAGACAGGGTATACGGCGTAGCAACACCAACAGTCAAAGCGCAGATTGTCAACGATCTCCGGCAGGAATATGACAAGGTGCTGATGGTGGGAGATGGGATCAATGACCTGTGTGCAATGCAGAATGCCGATATTGCGATTCTTACGGTCCAACAGCCCGGTGATCGGCCTGAAG
>Ga0209048_10002703_pt1 | contig 17476 bp, 17 predicted proteins | sample FrelakmetCRP12CR_FD_187146 | JGI IMG/M metagenome (GOLD analysis project Ga0209048, IMG submission 187146) | Freshwater lake sediment microbial communities from the University of Notre Dame, USA, for methane emissions studies - CRP12 CR (SPAdes)... | ecosystem: Environmental > Aquatic >... | reverse complement strand
GCATGATTACCCGATTGTTGGTGTCGTGACTCAGCCCGACAGACCAAGGGGCAGAGGCAGAGTCTCCGCTCCACCACCGGTAAAGGTGATCGCCGAGAAATACAAAATTCTCGTCGTTCAACCAGAACGTTTGAAAAACAAGGAATTCGTGGATTATTTCAGAGGCATCTATCCGGATCTGGCTGTTGTTGCGGCCTTTGGCCAGATACTACCCCGGGAGATTCTTGAAATCCCGAAAATGGGCTGCATTAACGTGCATCCATCTCTCCTCCCGAAATATAGAGGTGCGGCTCCCATCAACTGGGCTCTCATCAGAGGAGAAGTGAAGACTGGCGTAACCATCATGCTGATGGACGAAGGCCTGGATACAGGTGACATTCTTACACAGGAAGAGACTATGATCGAGCCTACGGAAACATTCGGGAAGCTCAATGACAGGCTGGCAGATATGGGGGCGAGGCTCCTCTTAAAGACAATTGATATGGTCGTTAGCGGTAACTCCACACGAAGACCCCAGGATGCATCGCTTGCCACATATGCCCCCCGGCTCACGAAGGAAGATGGCCTGATCCGGTGGGACGCCGATGTGCATCAAACGGTTAACCTCATCAAAGGCCTCTCGCCGGCACCCTCTGCATATACCTTTTTCAAGGGAAAGATGCTGAAGATATTCTCTGCTCTGGGAGAAGAAATTCCCTCTGCGGAATCCCCGGGAAGAATCGGCACAGTGACGGAAAAAGGTCTTCCCGTTGCCGCAAGGAACGGATATGTGTATTTGCAGGAGGTTCAACTGGAAAACAAAAAGAGAATGTTCATCCTGGATTTTCTTAGGGGCTTTCGCATGGCACCGGGGGACACCCTGGGTTCTGTACGATGATGATAAAAACGCCTCGCCACATGGCCGTTGAAATCTTAAATCGCGTGGAGGAAGAAGGCGCATATGCAGAACCACTCCTGGATGCCTCTCTTTCGTGCGCTCGTGAGACAAAACTCCAGGACAGAAGGTTAATCACCCAGATTGTCTATGGCACGCTGAGGATGAGGGGACATCTGGACTGGATTATCGAACACCTTTACAGGGGAAAATTCGACTCCATGGACGTGAGCATAAAAAACATCCTGAGGACAGGCCTCTACCAATTGCTGTTCACCGAAAGGATACCGGATTTCGCCATAGTCGATGAGGCCGTTGAGATAACAAAAAAAATGCACCGGAGAGGATCAGGACTGGTTAATGCCATCCTGAGAAATTTCATCCGGAAGAAAGATCAGATCGTATATCCCGAGATAGGAAAAGACCCGGCACTTAATATCTCCATTGTACATTCGCATCCTTTGTGGATGGTAAAAAAATGGATTGAAATGTTGGGCGTAGAAGAAACTGCGGCGCTCTGCAAAGCGAACAATCAAGTCCCCCCCGCAACAGTGCGGGTGAATACACTGAAGACAACCCGTGACGGGACAAAGGAAGAACTGTCGCGGCATGGATTTGAAGTAAAGGAGACCGCCTTTTCTCCTGATGGTCTAATTATATCCAATCCGGCAATGTCCGCGAGAGAAACAGACTGTTATGCCTCAGGAAGGATTCAGTTTCAGGACGAGGCCTCTCAGTTGATTTCCCGCCTCGTTTCCCCGAAACCGGGGGAAAACGTCCTTGATATCTGCGCCGGTATGGGAGGAAAAACTACCCATCTGGCGGCGATCATGGAGAATCGCGGGAGCATTCTGGCCATCGACATCAGTGAAAAAAAGATTGACGCCCTGTGCAAAAACTTAAGTAGGCTCGATGTTGCCATTGTGAATACACAGGTGGGAGACGCCAGAGAGAAAGCGGGGAAGGCCTTCGCCGAGAGTTTCGACAGAATCCTTGTTGACGCGCCATGTACGGGACTCGGCACATTGAGGAGGAATCCCGAGATAAAATGGCGTGCCTTGCCTGCGGATGCCGCGAAATGTTCCGTTCTGCAGAAGGCAATATTGGAAAACGCCGCACCGTACCTGAAAAGAGGCGGTTCTCTCATTTACAGCACCTGCACCATTACAGAGGAGGAAAACGAAGAGGTAATCGAGGATTTTACTAACCGCCATCCTGATTTTATTTGTATTCGTCCGCCGGATACGATAAATTCCAGTCTGGTCGACGACCACGGGTATTTCAGGAGCTATCCCCACCGGCATGGCACGGATGGCTTCTTCGGGGCGGTGCTTGTAAAAGGCATGGAGGGGGAAAAACAGAATGACTGATGGAAGATTTCCATGGAGGCCGACGATGAAAACAATTTTTCTCTTGATCGCCGTTTTGATAGCATCGGGCTGTGCATCACACGGCCCGGTTCTCTACCCTAACGAACACTTCAAGATGGTCGGGGAAGATCAGGCACATAGGGATATTGCAGACTGCGATCGTCTGGCTGCTGAATATGTTAAGTCAGACGCCGGCAAGACCGTGGCAAAGAACACGGCAGGGGGTGGAGCCGCCGGTACCGTCGTTGGAGGGGCTGCGGGTGCCGTTACAGGACATCTGGGAAGAGGAGCGGCAGTGGGAGCAGCTGCAGGCGCCGCGGCCGGCCTGGTGAGAGGGGTATCCAAGGCATCCGAACCAAGCCCGATCCACAAGAGGTTTGTAGAGAAATGCCTGAGAGAGCGGGGATACGAGCCCTTAGGATGGGAATAACAGCAATAGTTGTGGACATTGACTGCCATTGACTCTAAGGATACAAACATGTTAGGTGGCGTCGGGAGGAAATATATATGTTTTTAAAGCAGATGCAGGTCGGCCACATGGCGATATTTGCCTACATTGTGGGCGATCCGGAAAGCGGTGAAGCGCTTGTCATTGATCCGGCGGCAAATTGCGGCGGCATCATCAAGGTGGCGCAAGAAAACAATTTTAACATCAAATATATTGTTAATACTCACGGCCATGTGGATCACATATCAGGCAATACGGAAATGAAAAAAAAGACGGGGGCCGAGATCATCATTCACAAAGATGATGCTGAATTACTTGTATTCACGCCACCCATGGTCTTTAAGATGTTCGGGGCCGAACAATCCCCGCCTGCCGATATCACTGTCAATGACGGCGATCTTATAACTGTGGGAGGCCTTTCACTAAAGGTCATCCACACCCCCGGGCATTCCCCCGGCGGTATGTCCCTCTACACAAAAGGGTATGTCTTCACCGGAGATACCCTCTTTGTTGAAGCTGTGGGAAGAACCGACCTCCCCGGAGGCTCATGGTCCGTGATGCACCGCTCTATCACGGAAAGGCTCTGCACACTGCCTTATGACACGAAGGTGCTGCCTGGACATAACTACGGAAGGATGCCGACTTCCACGATAGGTCACGAAAAGATGTACAACCCGTATATAAAATAGACATCGGAAAGTGCATGATGGACGCTAAAGGACTAATCTCAACAGATTTCAAAGGACTAAAACTGCAAAGCAGGGGAAAGGTCCGTGATATCTATGAAGTTGCTAATTTTCTCCTTGTCGTCGCAACAGACAGAATATCCGCTTTTGACGTCGTCATGCCCAATCCTATTCCGGGAAAAGGTGAGATACTCACAAGAATGTCTGCCTTCTGGTTTAACATGATGACAGAGATTGTCGAAAACCATCTCTTATCTACAGATCCCTTCGATTTCCCCGGTGAGTGCGGTCCTTACAGGAAGGAACTCGCAGGAAGGGCCATGCTCGTAAAGAAGGCAAAGCCGTTTCCTGTCGAATGTGTTGTCCGTGGATACCTGAGCGGCTCAGGCTGGAAGGATTACCGGGAGAGCAGGACTATTTCAGGCATGAAGCTTCCAACCGGATTAAGAGAATCCGCAAAACTGTCTGAACCCCTGTTTACACCTTCCACCAAGGCCCCGGAAGGAAAGCATGACATGCCAATAACAAGAAGAGAGATGGAAAATACCATCGGTTCCGAACAGACGGAGAAGATTATTGAAATAAGCCTTGCGATTTATGCGAGGGCGTCAAGGCATGCCGAAGAGGCGGGTATCATTATTGCTGACACCAAAATGGAATTTGGCATCATAGAAGACAGGCTGATCCTGATTGATGAGCTGCTGACGCCGGATTCCTCGAGATTCTGGCCAAAAGAGGACTACGAAGAGGGAAGACCCCAGAAGAGTTTTGACAAACAGTTCTTGAGAGATTATCTCATCTCCATCAACTGGAACCAAAAACCGCCCGCCCCGGACCTTCCTGACGAGATTATCGAAGAGACAAGGAAAAAATATGAGGAAGCATTAAATAGCCTTGTCAGATAAGCATATCCATCTCTTGACATGTTCGAAAAGATTGTTAATTTAGGAAGTAATTTATACATGCGGATTTACTGTTGAATAATGTCGAAAAAGTTGCCCAATTATCAAGAAAAACAACATATCCTTTACATAAAACACCACTCCGAGAAGGATCTAATCGCATACGGAGATGCATTTCTTGAGGAGGGGAAAATCTCCGATGCCATTGATTTTTATCAGAAGGCAAATTACGTTCATGGCCTGGAAAAAATCAAAGGCATGGCTGAACTATCGGGGGATGTCATGCTTCTTCAACAGGTCTTGAAGCCTTTGAGACAAACAATCCCGGAGGAAACCTGGGAAGCAATAGGACAGCGCGCCTTGGAGTTTAAGAAATACTTATTCGCCCTTTACGCCTTTGAAAAAGGCAATAACAATACTATGGTCGGACGCATAAAGGAAATAATCAAATCGGAGGACGACGGTAAGCATTGATGACAAAGCGCTGCTACTATGAATGCCTCGGAGTCGATCGAAACTCTACAGACGAGGAAATGAAGAAAAATTATAGAAAACTTGCTATGCAGTATCATCCGGACAGAAACCCGGGCGATAAAAATGCGGAGGAACAATTCAAAGAAGCGGCGGAGGCTTACGAAGTCTTAAGCGATAAAGAGAAGAGGGATATCTATGACCGTTACGGCCATGAAGGTCTCAATGGCATAGGATTCAGAGGCTTCTCGGGTTTTGACGATATATTCGCAAGTTTTAGTGATGTCTTCGAGGACATCTTTGGATTTGGCACTGGACGTACAAGATCAAGAACATCGCGGCGTGCCGGGGCCGACCTCCGTTATGACCTCAAAATATCGTTCATGGACGCTGCCTTCGGTACCTCCAGAGATATCGACGTGCAGAAAACTCAGAGCTGTTCTCTGTGCCATGGTACGGGTGCTGCACCGGGAAGTGCGCCCGAAACATGCCGCCAATGCTCCGGCAGAGGCCAGGTAACACAGTCAAGCGGTTTCTTCATGATCAGTACTACATGCCCTCAATGCAGGGGACATGGCAGAGTCATAACAAAATTGTGCCCGGACTGCATGGGAGCGGGCAGGGAAAAAGTTACGAAAACTGTCCATCTGAAGATACCAGCCGGTGTCGAAACAGGTTCGCGGTTGAGACTTCGCGGGGAAGGCGAAGATGGAGAATATGGCGGATCACGGGGTGATCTCTATGTGTTCATCCATGTGGAGGCCCATGAATTTTTTGAGAGAAGAGATAACAATATATACTGCCAGATACCTATTTCATTTGTCCAGGCGACTCTGGGAGCGACAATTGAGGTACCAACTCTCAATGGCACAGAAAAGCTTAAGATTTCGCGAGGAACCCAGAATGGCGCCATATTCCGCCTGAAGGGAAAGGGCATTCCGAACCTGAGAGGATACGGGCGTGGGGACCAGATTATTGAGACTGTAGTCAAGATACCTGCCAATCTGAACAAGAAACAGGAGGAACTTCTCAGGGAATTTTCTAAATTGAGCGGAGAATCGTGATCCCATGATGCCGGCAAATCGGCGCTTCTAAGATCTACTGCAAAAAGTTTCATAATACCAACCATCGGCACAGCCCGCCTATACGAAGTTCGTAATAAGAAAAAATGGACAATTGGTAAAACATCATTTATAAGTCTAGTGGTAGATGTCTGCATGTGTCTTCATACAAACTCAGGCATGATTGTGCGAAAATGGGGTCCCTGCATCGCTCTTCGCGCTTCTGTTACGTCGGGATTAATCCATATTCATGCTGAGGAGGGAAACAACTACGAAAAAGCAAATAAGGAAATAACCGATTTTTCTTGGAAAGGAGGTCCTATGATTATGCGAAAAAGCTGGTCAGCATTATTAATCATGGTAATTTTCTTCACTTCCAGCTGTGCTGTAGTGGTCGGCGGCGCCGCCGTTGGCGCCGCAAGTTCGGGAACATACTTCTACGTCAATGGCGAGCTCAAAACGGATTACTACTATTCTTTTGATAGGGTATGGTCAGCCTGTGAAAAAACTGTGGCAGATATGCGCGGTTTAGACGTTGAACCCCTCAAAGACATAGGTTCAGGCAAGATATCTGCGATGATTGAGAATGAAAAAGTTCAGATTACCGCAAATTACAAGGCGAAAGATGTTACCACCGTTTCCGTACGGATAGGCGTTATGGGTGACAGGGTTGGATCACAACTCCTGCATGACAAGATCGCTGACAATCTCACGAGAAAGAAGTGACAGCAGTATCCATACCGTCTCTATTCATTGACAGGAATATGTGATGAAAAACAAACTGGCGCTGGGAATTATTCTCGGCGCTATTCTCGTCTATCTATCTATCAGGGGAATCCATTTCCAAGATGTCGCTCAAGGGTTCAAAACTATCAGGTATGGATATGTGCTACCTGTATTGATAATCATGTTTATCATGCAGGCCTTAAGATCCTTGCGATGGGGAGTCATACTCAGTCCCATAGTCAAGGTCGATCAGCTTTCTCTTTTCTCCGTCACAAGCGTAGGCTTCTTAGCCATTCTCGCCATCCCGGCACGCCTCGGTGAACTGGCACGTCCTTATCTGATCACAAAAAAATGTCATATCCAGATGACCGCCGCCGTCGGCACTATTCTCGTGGAGCGCGTCTTTGATTGCCTGACAGTGCTGATAATTTTCCTTCTTGCCTTATTCTTTACACCTTTTCCTCCATGGCTGATCAGAGCCGGTATTGTTTTTTTCCTGATCACCCTGATCATATTGGTCGGCATGATATTCATGATATTGAAAAGAGAGGTGTCTCTTAGGGCTCTAAACTCGACTTTCAGGAAACTCCCCGAAAGATATACTCTGAAACTGAACCATTTGTTCCATCAATTTATCGACGGATTCAAGATCATAACTGATCCCAAACTCCTCTTCCATGTAATCTTTCTATCCATCGTTATATGGCTAATGGATGTCGTTGCGATATATTTCATGTTTTTAGCCTTCGGCTTTGCCTTGCCACTTGCAGCTTCCTTTGTCGTCATGATTATACTTATGATCGGGATTAGCATACCTGCGGCGCCGGGTTTCGTAGGGAATTGGCATTATTCCTGTATAATGGGACTTTCCCTATTTGGAATTCCCAAGGCAGAGGCCTTTACCTTCTCTGTTATGTTTCATGTTATATGTGTGGGGATAATTATCATTCTCGGATTGATGTTTTTCCCTTCAAACAAATTTTCTCTATCCGATCTGAACCGACAGGAAAATTAACCTTCTATTGTTTGGGTGTATCGTCAAGACCGTATCTCTTGATCTTCCTGTGAAGATTGCTCCGCTCTAAACCAATGGCCTCCGCAGTCTTGGAGATATTTCCGTCAAATTCCTTCAGTTTTTTTACGATATATTCCTTTTCAAAATCCATTTTCGCCGTCCGGAAAGATTCTGACGCTAATAAAGGCAGTGCTTCTTCAGGCACTTCATGGTCTTGTTCCGTCAACAGAGGAATGTCTTTTGCCGTAATCACGCCTTTGGGAACCATAATAACAAGGCGTTCGATGAAGTTTTTTAACTCCCTCACATTGCCCGGCCAATCATGCTCTATAAGTTTGGTCAAGGCATCATCGGCGATTGTCTTTTCCTCCTCATGTTCTTTCAGGCTGAATTCCTTTAGAAACCAGTTTGTCAGTATAGGAATGTCCTCTTTCCGTTCTCTCAATGGGGGAACTCTCAGAGGTATGACGTTAAGCCTGTAGTAGAGATCCTGCCTGAATCTTCCCGCTTCCATCTCCAGTTCAAGATCTTTGTTACTGGCAGCAAGGACTCTCACATCCGTAGGTATGAAAGTGTTTCCTCCCACCCTCTCGAATTTTTTCTCCTGCAGAATTCTGAGAATCTTTGCCTGCGCCTTCAGGCTCATGTCCGCCACTTCATCCAGGAAAAGGGTCCCTTCATGAGCAAGATCAAATTTTCCCCTCTTTTTCTCAGTTGCACCTGTAAACGCACCTTTTTCATGGCCGAACAGTTCACTTTCTATCAGGTCCTCCGGAATAGCTGCGCAGTTTACTTCAACAAAAGGCTTATACGCCCTCTTGCTCAACCTGTGTATCGATCGGGCGACAAGTTCCTTTCCCGTACCATTTTCCCCCATGATCAAGATCCACGCATTAGTGGGCGCAACAATACTGATCATTTCTTTCAATTCGAGTATCGGTGCACTGTTACCCGTAAGTTCATAGTCCTGACTGATCTTCTGTTTTAATAATTTATTTTCCTCTTCCAAGTTAATCAATTCAAACACATGATTGACAATGAGTATCACCTTTTCCATGGACAGTGGCTTTTCAAAAAAATCAAAAGCCCCGAGCTTCGTAGCCTTGACCGCCGTTTCAATAGTTCCATGGCCGGATATCATTATAACCCTTATCTGAGGGTATTGTGATTTGATCATCTTAAGAGCCTCGATGCCATCAATGCCGGGAAGCCATATATCCAGGATAACAAGGCTGGGCGGTTCTTCCTTGATGATTTTAAGGCCTTCTTCGCCACTGGCCGCTGTCAGGACCTCATATCCCTCGTCTTTCAGGATGGACCCCAAGGATTGGCATATACTCTTTTCATCATCTACAATCAGTATTGTTCTTTGCATAATTCAACAAAAACCTGTTTAACTATATTTACATCCGACAAATTACTAATAACATTCAGCCTGAATCAGTGCCCTCCGGAATCGGCAATTCGAAAGCCACAATGGTCCCTGTGGGTACATTATCCCTGACGCTCACATGACCGTGGTGATCCGATATAATCGTGCTCACTATAGCAAGACCCAGCCCCGTGCCAGTTCTTTTCGTGGAAAAGTAGGGCTCGAACATCTTCGCCTTATAGCTGTAAGGCACACCATAACCGTCGTCTGCAACCTCGACTTTGGTCTTCTTATGGCTTTTATCAAAGGTAGTTCTGATCACAATATGACCATTATTTTTACTTACGGCGGCAACTGCATTATCCAGAAGATTGACCATAACGCGCTTTATCTGCTCAGAATCAAGATTCAATTTCGGTATATCTCGATCTGTCTGAAAATCAAATTTGATATCTTTATGTGCATCCTGAAAAAGAACGACGGAATCCATTATCACCTCATTGAGATCGCTGAGAACAGGGTTGGTGACAGGAAGTTGCGCATAGCGGGAAAAGGCATTGACCAAGTTTTTCAACACATCAACCTGATCTATTATTGTCTTGGTGCATTCGTGAAAAATGGCACCGTCATCACCGAGCCTTTCAGCGTACTTCTTCTGCAACCGCTGGGCTGAGAGCTGTACAGGCGTCAATGGGTTCTTGATCTCGTGGGCCATTCTCCGGGCAACCTCCCTCCATGCCGCTGCCCTCTCAGCCTTACGAATCTGCGAGAGATCTTCAAATACAACCACCATGCCCATATAATTACCATCATCGTCGTTTATCAGCGTTATCGTCATCAACACTGTTAATACTTTGCCTTTAAGCATCAACTCCAATTGTCTTTCTATGAAATTTGTTCCGTTCTCTTTCAGTTCCCTAAACAATTCATCCACTACGGCCAAATGTTCAGCAATTAACACGTCCTGAAAACGTCTATTGAGGACTTTTTCCGTATTTATATCTAACATCCTTTCGGCGGCTTTGTTGATGATTGTGATGACGTCATTACGATCAATAGAAACAACACCGGCGGAAACGTTGCCAAGAACTGTTTCCATATATTTTCTCCGTTGATCAAGATCTATGTTTGCCTGTTCCAATCCTTCTTTGCTTCTCTTCAAATCCTTCGTCATTTTATTAAAGGAATCTACGAGAATTCCTATTTCATCGTCCGCCACGATGTCTATCTGATGGTCCAGTTCTCCACGGGCTACCTTGTTCGTTGCTTCAGCGAGATCCTGTATGGGCACCGTTATGCCCTTGGCAAGATATAATCCGAACCATGTGGCGGAAAAGATCACCAGAAACGTCACGATGAATAGCATGATAATGTAAGTAAACTTAATGGGATTTTTTAAAAGTGTAATCTGACCATAATGTTCGGACGTCTTAGAAATGACTCCCATCTTATTTACAAGTTCTTTGGGAATATGATAATTGACTGCAACGACGCCGATGACCTCTCCCGGACTCACGTAGGAATAAATGGGAGCCAGACCACGAATTAAATCGCCAACTTCTGATGATTCCACGATAGATACTTCCTGGCCTGTAAAAACATCTTCAAGCATCTTCGGGCTGAGCGGTTTAGGCTCAATATTGGGATTGTTGGGATCCCTTACAAGAAGGCGTCTCTGTTGGTCATTAAAATAAACCTCAAGCAGCCCTAACTTATAATTCTTCTGACGCTGTTCAACTAAAGCTTTCAGATATTCTGCCCTCTCCTGGTCGTAGAGGCGATTTTTTGTGATGTCAGAACTGATCTGTCTGGCATAATACTTCGCCTGATCCTCAGACTGCTGATAATAGAGGTGCGCCACCTCGACGGTCTTGTTCAATGCATCGCCGATTGTAATGTTAAACCAGTTCTCTATGCTGTATGAAAATACACTGATGGCAACTAGAAACAATGTTACCGTAGGAATTAAAGATAAGCCTACGAATGCGGCCACGAGCTTATTTCGGAGTTTCGATCCCAAGACCCCGCGCTTACTTTCGAATAGCAGTTTGACGACATTTCTGACTATCAGAAAAACGAGCAGGAGGATCAGAATGATGAGGATCAGAATGATGTTGATATTTACTATCAGACCGAGGATAAGCACGTTGCTCGAAATGGGAATGACGGCTCCCATACGAGAGAGTTGAATTCCCAGTAAGCTAACCATGATAATAAGAAAGATAATGACAACGATGACTATGCGTTCTCTTTTACGCCTTCTTAATTCCCGATCATCTTTGATTAAATGGTCCCTAAACATACCTAGTAACCAATCCTCTGTCGATACCAATCAGTTTCAAAATCCCATAGCGAAACGAAGAATAAGACATATTCCATATGCATGGGAAGCCGTATTTTATCCAGTTTTACCTTGACCATGAGGTAGTAAGAATTGATTTTCTGCAAATCTTTCAATGAGGCTACTACAATGCCATTCAATTCAGACATGGCCTTTTTGGCTGCCTCAAAATCTTGAAATTCTGATTGCCTATATCCTTCCATTGACGATATATAAAAAACCTTCTTCACATTATCATACTTAATTGTTTGTTTGACAATCACACTGGATATCTTCTCGTCGATCCAGTTCGGCCTCTCCTGATAAAGATCAAGCAAGAAAGTAAATGTCGTTGGTACGCCCGCGAGAATGGCTGACTCCATCCTTTTTGTATAACAGTTAGTCACCTTCGCATAAACCATTACGTGATCGTCACTATCAGTAATGACAATATCCGCTATCCTCACGTCCCGACGATATGAACTCAGGGGAAAAACAAGAAAAAAATAAAAGGCAAAAAATAAAGCCAAGAAAAAAATTTGTTTACGCATACAAGCGCCCTGCGCCGACTTGAGTCATGATAGACTCGCACAAATATTTTTTAGAGATCTGCCGGTCATTGCTCACAGCACATTGTTAAGCCGGAACATGCACCTCATGTTCCCTCTTCATCAAACTGTAGATTCATTTACTATTTTGATTATTTACACGGTATACTAAGAAACTGCGCTCTAAAAAGCAAGTGCAATTTAGGGAAGGATTATGAAGATAAAAGGCAGTATAGCTGTCTCACGCGACGGACGCTGGAGCATTTACTGTGTCAAGGATACTGAAAGATGGGATGTTGAGAGACTTGAATTCTTCTTCACCGCTTTCTCCTTCAATATGACTTACCATCTTCCAGCATTCTTGGTGAGCCATCAGTTCTTTGAGGAGAAGATTGTTTAACCGGTGTCCTGATTTGTAAGCAACAAAATGGCCGATGATCGGCATACCTAATAGCGAAAGGTCGCCGATGGCATCAAGAATCTTATGCTTCACAAATTCATCGTGGCATCTCAAACCTTCTTTATTGATAACCCTCTGTTCGTCCAGAACTACAGCATTCCGGAGAGATCCCCCGAGGGCCAGACCTTTTGCCTGAAGATATTCTACATCCTTTAAAAAGCCAAAAGTTCGCGCCTGGCAGATATCTCTTTCGTAAGTGACATCGGAAAAAATCATATCATAAGACTGCTGACGGATGAGGGGATGCTCAAAATCAATCCCGTAGGTAATCTTAAACTCCGGTGAAGGTAACAGCATAGCTGTGCCATCTCCTTCAGAGACAGAAATCCTCTTTTTAATTACCAGCAATCTCTTACATCTATTTTGTATCGTCGTGCCAACGTCCTTTAAGAGATTAACGAAAGGAAGAGCACTGCCATCCATGATGGGAATCTCAGGAGCATCCACTTCTACAACGGCATTATCAACGCCCATACCGCAAAGCGCAGACAGCAAATGTTCAACTGTTGATACCGTCGCCCCATTAAGACCTATAGTTGTAGCCAATACGGTGTCGCGGACATTCTCGAAATCCGCCTTTATCCTTACATCACCCGGTAAATCCTTGCGAATAAAGACAACACCCACATCGACCCCGGAAGGCCTTATTGTCATGCTGACTTTTCTTCCCGAGTGTAGGCCAATATTGCGGCAGTTTATTTCTTGTTTGATAGTTCTCTGCAGGTGCATGTTTCCTGTCGTCCAAACTAAGGATGCTTACTCTGTAGCAATTAACATACCAAGAGATATTGAATCAAGTAGGCGTATTATATAACACATCTAACGAACTAAATATACGTATTATTTGTTGATAAGCCGTTCATGATTGTGAAGAACGCGCACCCACAATAGTGTGTTGTAAATGACACAGTAAATACACAACATCACAACATTGATAGCAATTATAAAGGTCCCACAATTCATCATCAACTGCATCCCGGAAATTTCGCCGACTCCACTTTGGATCCCCTCTTAGCGGGATAAAATCTGTCCTTCTCACTATAGACGCACCCGCAATAGGGCTGTCTATACATGCCCATTTCCTTAGAAACCATTATTCCTTCGAGCCAGCCTACGCGAAAATCCTGATAGTAGAATCTTATCTGATGCTCAATCGCTAGGCTCTCTCCAATTTCTTTAATCATCGCGTGATTCTGAAATTTGCTATAGAGCAGGGTCGTCGTAAACCCATCAAACCTTTCTTCCTTTGCTCTATGAATCGTTCGTTGTAAACGGTCATAGTAACAATAACTACACCTGTCCTTTTCCCTGAACGCAATATTCCTGAGAAACTCCTCCAAATTGTATTCTTCCTGGTACATCACACGGAGTCCACATTGATTGGCGTAATCCGCGAGGGTGTCAAGACGCTTCCTGTACTCCCGATAAGGATGGATATTGGGATTGTAGAATAGTCCTTGTATATCGTGTCCATCAGACTTTAACATCTTAAACGGATACACGGTGCAAGGCGCACAGCATATGTGCATCAAGAGCCTCATAACATTTAAACTCTAAATTCTAATATCGAAATCATAAACACCTTCTAAATTCAAAAGCTCAAAACTTTTAGAATTTAGGATTTAGTGCTTAGTATTTGTTTAAAAGAGCCCCTTCTGTCCTTCTTCCATCCAATCCCGTCTGAAATGGTCGTAGGCCGTCTTTGTAGCAATCCTCCCCCTCGCTGTCCTTTGCAGATAGCCTTCCTGCAACAGATATGGCTCATAGATGTCTTCAATCGTGGTTCTCTCTTCGCCGATCGCGGCTGAGAGGCTATCGATCCCTACAGGTCCTCCATTAAACTTATCGATGAGCGTCAGCAATATCTTTCTGTCCATCTGATCAAAGCCCTTATGATCCACCTCAAACATCTCGAGCGCCGCAATGGCCACCTTCCTGTCAATGAATCCTTCTCCCTTAACCTGGGCAAAATCCCTTACCCTTCTAAGCAGGCGATTTGCTATACGTGGTGTCCCACGGGAGCGCTTTGCCAATTCAGCTGCGCCTTCAGGGTCGATACTAATTGCTAATATCTCTGCCGATCGCTCTATTATAACGGTAAGTTCTTCTGCGGTATAAAAATCAAGCCTGAAACTCATGCCGAATCGATCCCGCAAAGGTGATGTCAGCAATCCGGCCCTTGTTGTCGCGCCCACTAAAGTAAATCTGGGTATCTCGAGCTTCATTGAACGCGCTGACGGCCCTTGGCCGATGAGAATATCGATATGGTAATCTTCCATGGCAGGATATAATATTTCTTCAACGACATTAGAGAGTCTGTGGATCTCATCAATAAACAGAATATCCTGATCATGCAGATTGGTAAGGATTGCCGCCAGGTCTCCTGGTCTTTCCACGACAGGCCCCGAGGTCACCTTGATATCAACTCCCATCTCTCTGGACATGATGTATGCAAGTGTAGTCTTCCCGAGGCCAGGAGGTCCGTATAAGAGGACGTGATCAAGAACATCATTTCTCTGTTTAGCCGCTTCAATGAAAATGGAAAGGTTGGCCTTGATCTTCTCCTGCCCTACATACTCCGCCAACCTTCTCGGACGCAAAGAACTTTCATATCCCTTTTCGCCATTCAGCCTTGCAGGACTTATGAGGGGATTCTTCGACTCCATCTTAAGATATCCTGTTTTTCAATATATATGTTTTCCGCTAATGAAATTGCCTAAAATTAACCTGCTAAAATCTTAAGGGCTTTCTTTAACAGCACGTCCAGAGTCAGAGGTTGAGGAGATACACTGACGATCTTGTCCACCACTTCCCTGGCCCTGTGACTCTTATAACCCAGATTGATAAGTGCTGACAGGGCATCATCTTTCGTAGAGTCAAATATCACTATATCGCCGTTGTCTTTGTAGACAACATCACTTGCACTCAGTTTCAGCATCTTATCTTTCAGCTCAAGGATCATTCTTTCCGCCGTTTTTTTGCCCACGCCCGGTATGGATACCAACCGATTCAGATTTTCGTCAGATATTGCCCTTATCAACTCTTCGGCGGAAATACCTGAAAGTATATTAATGGCGAGCCTTGGACCTATCCCTGAGACAGAAAGCATCAACTCAAACACTTCCTTCTCACTTCCTGAACCAAACCCGAAAAGACTGATAGCATCAGGCCGCACGTGGGTGTGTACATGGAGCGTCACAGGTTGGTTAGTATCGGGAAGTGTATAGAAGGTTGTTAAAGGAACAAAAATGCGGTATCCGACGCCATTGGCATCCACGATAACACTGCTCGTGGCTTTGTGAATCAATAATCCGTTTATAATGGCAATCATCTTAAATTGATACCACTTTCAAAGAATTTGCATGACAGATTGCAATAGCAAGGGCATCGGCGGCATCAGCAGGCGGGAGATCGGATAGATGTAATATAGCTTTGACCATATTCTGAATCTGGTTTTTCTCTGCCCTGCCGTATCCTACAACGGCCTTCTTGACTTCGAGGGGAGCATATTCATAAACAGGTATCCGTCTGTGTGAACCGGCAAGGATAACTATGCCTCGCGTCTCTCCCTGTCTGATGAGACTCTTTATATTCTTCCCATAGAAAACACCTTCTACGACGATGGCATCAGGTGATGACTGACTAATAACCTCTAATAGATTATCATATATCATCGACAAACAAGATGACAGGGGCAAACCTCTTGCCATCTTAATTTCTCCATGCATTACATGTTTAAGGCCGCTTTTTTGTTTTTCAATGACACCATAGCCAGTTATGTGAATGCCTGGATCTATACCTAGGACTCTCAATGCAGAGACCATTTCCATTGATTAAATAAATTTTTCCATGATGTCGTCTGGTATGTCGAAATTTGCATATGCATGCTGCACGTCATCGTTGTCTTCCATTTTTTCCATGAGTTTGAGCATCTGCACTGCCTTGTCCGCTTCCAGCCTCACCGTATTTTGGGGAATCATGGTAACCTGCCCCTTAATGTATTTGATTCCTCTATCATCAATGGCCTTTCTTATCTTTTCAAATAAGGCAGGATCCGTAATGACTTCGAATTCGCTTTCCTCTTCTCTGACATCTTCGGCACCTGTATCAAGGGCGATTTCCATGAGGGCGTCTTCGCTGACACTCTTTTTATCAAATAAAATGCTTCCCTTCTTTTCAAAAATCCAGGACACACATCCGTTCTCACCTAGGTTCCCACCATGTTTCGAAAAAATGTGACGGATTTCTGCAACAGTCCTATTCTTGTTGTCAGTCAGTGCCTCCACGAGAACAGCGGCGCCGCCCGGACCGTATCCCTCATATACAACCTCTTCATAACTGCTGAATCCGTCAGCCCCCCCGGTTCCTTTCTTAATGGCTCTATCGATATTGTCCTTTGGCATATTCTCTTCTTTCGCGGCCATGATTGCCTGTCTCAGCCGTGCATTGCCCTCCGGGTCAGGACCGCCGAGCCTTGCCGCAAGCGTTATTTCCTTTATCAACTTGGCAAATATTTTCCCCCTCTTGGCATCTGCAGCACCCTTTTTTCTCTTAATTGTATTCCATTTGGAATGACCCGACATGACACCATATCTCCCCGCGTAGATTTTATTGCTCAGTCGAGTTTACATAGCATAAGCGCCGATATATTGTAAAACAAAAAACCCCTCCATATCTGAAGGGGTTCTGTGTATTATATCCCGGCAGCTCCCTACTCTCCCACACAGTCGCCCATGCAGTACCATCGGCGCAAGAGAGCTTAACTTCCGTGTTCGGGATGGGAACGGGTGTGTCCTCTCCGCTATAGCCACCGAAATAATATCTTTATGTATGAAAACAATTGCATATCATGAACGACCTGTTGAGATATTATTTATGAAACCATAAATATTATGGTCAAGCCGCACGGCCAATTAGTATCAGTAAGCTGAACACATTACTGTGCTTACACATCTGACCTATCAACCTCGTCGTCTACGAGGGGCCTTTAGTCCTGATGTCTCCATCAGGAGGGATATCTTATCTTGAGGTTGGCTTCCCGCTTAGATGCTTTCAGCGGTTATCCATTCCGAACTTAGCTACCCAGCGATGCCACTGGCGTGACAACTGGAACACCAGCGGTTCGTCCATCCCGGTCCTCTCGTACTAGGGACAGCTCCTCTCAAATATCCTGCGCCCACAACAGATAGGGACCGAACTGTCTCACGACGTTCTGAACCCAGC
>Ga0209048_10002702_pt1 | contig 17487 bp, 15 predicted proteins | sample FrelakmetCRP12CR_FD_187146 | JGI IMG/M metagenome (GOLD analysis project Ga0209048, IMG submission 187146) | Freshwater lake sediment microbial communities from the University of Notre Dame, USA, for methane emissions studies - CRP12 CR (SPAdes)... | ecosystem: Environmental > Aquatic >... | reverse complement strand
CACGGTTGAGCAGCAATTGGACGAGAAGGACGAGGCGCAACGATTGCTCGAGTTGCTGGGCCTGTGCGCGGAGGCATACACGCTCAATCGCGAGCTTCCCTATGGCAAGCAGCGGCTGGTCGAAATCGCGCTGGCTTTGGCGACCAAGCCTTCGATCCTCTTTCTGGACGAGCCCGCGGCCGGCATTCCGGCGGCCGAGAGCGCCGAACTCTTCAATGTGATCGCCGCATTGCCGCGCGACGTGACCATCGTGTTCATCGAGCACGATATGGAACTCGTGTTTCGCTTCGCAGAGCGCATCACCGTCATGGTGGGCGGCAGGCTGCTTGCGGAAGGCACTCCCGCGGAAATCGCCGCCAACGCGCAGGTGCGCGAAGTCTATCTGGGCCAGGCGGTCCATGGGTGAACTCGCGACATTGGCCAACGTCACCGCTGGCTATGGCGAAGCCCGCGTCCTGGACGACGTCTCGCTCAGCCTGGACGAAGGCGACAGCCTGGCGTTGCTCGGCCGCAATGGTGTCGGCAAGTCCACGTTGCTCATGACGCTCATGGGCATCACCAGGGTTCATCGCGGCAATGTGCGGTTCGGCGGCCAGGACATGTCGAAGGTGCCGATACACGCGCGCGCGCGCGCCGGATTGGGCTGGGTGCCCCAGGAGCGGTACATGTGGCCCTCGCTGACGGTCGAAGAGCACCTGACCGCGGTCGCGCGACCGGGCGAATGGACATTGCAGCGTATCTATGCGATGTTCCCCCGCCTCGAAGAGCGGCGCGCGAACTTCGGCAACCAGTTGTCCGGCGGCGAGCAGCAGATGGTTGCCATCGGCCGCGCGCTCATGCTGAACCCCCGCCTGCTGCTGCTGGACGAGCCGATGGAAGGACTGGCGCCGATGATCGTCCTGGAATTGATGCATGTCATTCGCGGGTTGGTCACGACCGGGAACATGGCGATCGTCGTGGTCGAACAGCACGCGATTCTCGCGCTCTCCATCACCCGGCAGGCCATCGTGCTCGATCGCGGCCGCGTCGTGCATCATTCGGACAGTGCAGACCTGCTGCGCGACCCCGACCGGCTGCACCGCCTGGTCACAGTCGCCTAGGGCCTGTTCACACGCGTGTTATGACTGACCTGCCGGATCAAAGGTTCATCGTGCTCGACAAGGCCATGACGCCAAGCTTCATCGTGCAGCATCTGGACCATTACGTGATCGGTCAGGATGATGCGAAGAAGACGGTCGCGGTCGCCGTCTACCTGCATTACCGGAAGATCGCGAGAGCGCGTCAGGATGACACGCCGACAACCAAGAGCAACGTGCTGCTGATCGGCCCCACCGGTACCGGCAAGACGCTGCTGTGCGAATCGCTGGCGCGCATACTGGGCGTTCCGTTCGTCACCGCGGAGGCGACCTCGCTGGCACAGAGCCGCTACGTCAACGAGGAACTGGAGGCCGTCATGCGGCGGCTCGTCGACAAGGCCGGCGGCGACATCGACCGTGCCCAGAGCGGCATCGTGTTCATCGACGAAATCGACAAGTTGAAGAAGGCCGACAGCCAGCCGCGGAGCGTATCGGGCGAGAGCGTGCAGCACGCGCTCCTGAAAATCATGGAAGGCGCGCCGTTCAAGCTCTCCGACGGCCAATACATCGACACCACCAACATACTGTTCATCTGCGGCGGGGCGTTCGTCGGCCTGGAGGAGATCATGTCGCAGTCGAACAGCTACGGCTATATCTCCACGTCCCAGGGCGACAACAAGAAGATCATGGAGCGACTCAATGCGCACATCAAGCCCACCGATCTCTTCACTTTCGGGCTGATCCCGGAGTTCACCGGGCGGCTGCCCGTCGTCGCGCGCTTCCGCGACCTCGACAGGGACATGCTGGTGCGGATCATGACCGAGCCGAAAGGCTGCATCTATGCCCAGTTCCGGGACATTTTCCGCCACGAAGGCGTCGAGCTGAATGTGGCGCCGCGGGTTTTCGAGCAGATCTCGGAACTGGCGATGGAATACAAGACAGGCGCCCGAAGTCTGCGGGGGATATTCGAGGAAATGATCACACCCGTCCTCTACCTGGTTCCGGACAGTCCCGATATCACCAAGGTCACGGTCGCCTCCCTGTTTTCCGATCCTTCCTTCGTTCGCGGCGAACGCGATACCTGAACTAGGCGGCCGGCACGAGCGTGCCCGCGCTGTTTCGATGACGGCTGCTTTTGCTAAACTCGTTCCAGCCAGACGGCAAATCCCGGGTACGCTACCGAAGGACATCCATCATGAGCACCAGGAAATTCGCGTCCCACGCCGATCTGGAAGAGAAGAAGGTCAGTTTCGACCGGCTTTCGGACCATGCCTATGCCTATACCGCGGAGGGCGATCCGAATACCGGCGTGGTCGTCGGCGACAACGCGGTCATGGTGATCGATACGCAGGCCACACCGGTGATGGCGCAGGACGTCATCCGGCGCATCCGCGAAGTGACCGACAAGCCGATCAAGTACGTCACGCTGTCGCACTATCACGCCGTGCGCGTCCTGGGCGCCACCGGCTACCGACCGGAACATATCATCGCCAGCCGCGACACGCTCGAGCTCATCGTCGAGCGCGGTGAGCAGGACATGAAAAGCGAGATCGAGCGGTTCCCGCGCTTGTTCCGCGCCGTCGAATCCGTGCCCGGCCTGACCTGGCCGACGATCGTGTTCGAGAAGCGGATGACCCTCATGTTGGGCAAGCTGCAGGTCGAGATCATGCAGCTGGGACGCGGCCACACCAAGGGCGACACCGTGGTCTGGCTGCCTTCCGAGAAGATCCTCTTTTCGGGCGACCTCGTCGAATACGATGCCACGCCCTACACCGGCGACGCCTACCTGACCGACTGGCCCGCGACGCTCGACGCCATCGTGGCGTTGCAGCCGCAGAAGCTCGTGCCGGGACGGGGCGCTTCGTTGCAGACGCCGGCCGAGGTCAAGGCGGGACTCGATGGGACGCGCGCATTCGTCACGGCCATGTTCGAATCGGTGAAGCGGGGCGCCGCCGCAGGCCTCCCCCTGCGCACCGTCTACCAGCAAACCTACGCCGAACTCAAGCCCCGATTCGGCCACTGGGTGATCTTCGACCATTGCCTGCCGTTCGACGTGACGCGGGCCTACGACGAAGCGACGCAGTTCAGGGACCCGCGCATCTGGACCGCCGAGCGCGACAAGGAAATGTGGCTGGCGCTCGAAGGTTGAGGACGTTTGAAACCCCCAAGTTGAAAGCCGTTCGTTGCAGACCTATACCAACCCTGTCTTCGAGTACCGTCGTCCGCCCGAGCTTTCCGGTTCGACGCGGCATTGCGGCGTCGTGATCGTCGGGGCGGGACCGGTCGGGCTGGCCGCGGCCATCGATCTCGCGCAGCGAGACATTCCGGTGCTCGTGCTGGACGACGACGACACCGTCAGCGTCGGTTCGCGGGCGATCTGCTACGCCAAGCGCACGCTGGAGATCCTCGATCGGCTCGGCTGCGGAGAACCCGTCGTGCAAAGGGGCGTGGGGTGGAGCGTCGGCAAGATCTTCAACGGCGACCAACTCACCTACCAGTTCGACCTGTTGCCCGAACCGGGCCATCACCGGCCGGCGTTCGTCAATCTGCAGCAGTATCATTTCGAGGAATACCTGGTGCGGCGCGTCGCGGCCCTCGCCGCCGCCGAAATTCGCTGGAAACATCGGGTCGTTGCCGTCACGCGCGACGATACGCAGGTCCGGTTGCGCGTGGCGACGCCGGACGGCGAATATGCGTTGACCTGCGATTGGCTGATCGTCTGCGACGGGGCGCGCAGCCCGGTCCGCCACATGCTGGGCCTGGATACCGAGGGACAGGTTTTTCACGACCGTTTTCTCATCGCCGACATTCACATGGCGACGGATTTCCCGACCGAGCGCTGGTTCTGGTTCGACCCTCCGTTCCATCCCAATCAGTCGGTGTTGCTGCACCGTCAGGCCGACGACGTGTGGCGAGTCGATTTTCAGCTCGGCTGGGACGCGGATCCGGAGGAAGAAAAGAGGCCCGAGAACATCCTGCCGCGACTGCAGGCAATGCTCGGGGCCGACGTCGACTTCGCGATCGAATGGGCCAGCGTCTACACGTTCCAGTGCCGGAGAATGCAGAAGTTCCGGCATGGCCGGGTGCTGTTCGCGGGCGACGCCGCGCATCTGGTCAGCCCGTTCGGCGCCCGCGGCGCGAACAGCGGCGTGCAGGATGCGGACAACCTGGTGTGGAAGCTTGCGCTGGTCATGCGCAGGCAGGCGCCCGAAGCGCTGCTGGACACCTACGACGCCGAGCGCGTTGCGGCAGCCGACGAGAACATTCTCAATTCGACGCGGGCGACCGACTTCATTACGCCCAAGAGCGTGGTTTCGCGCACGTTCCGGGACGCAGTGCTGGCGCTCGCGCGGCACCACGCGTTCGCCCGAACGCTGGTGAACAGCGGGCGTCTTTCGGTGCCCGCGATCCTTGCCGATTCCAGCCTCAATACACCGGACAACATGGTGGAAAATGAGGTGGACAATGAGGCGTTTTCGGGGGCGATGGTGCCTGGCGCGACGGCCGCCGATGCGCCGGTGGCCGGTCCGCGCGGCGAATGGTTGCTCCCGTACTTGGGCGGCGGTTTCGTTCTGCTCACGTTTGGCGACGGCATCTCCGCCGCGGCTGCGCGCGGGCTTGCGCAGGACGCGATTCCCTGCGGCATTGTCCAGGTTGGAGGCACGCCGCGCGAGGATCGGGTGGTGATCCAGGACAAGGACGGCCTCGTAGCCGCGCGTTACGATGCGAACGCGCAAACCTGCTACCTGCTTCGGCCGGACCAGCACGTGTGCGCTCGCTGGCGGACCTTCGATCCCGCTGCCGTGCGGCGCGCGCTCGCGCGTGCGACCGCCAACACCGAAAGGGACATCCAGTGATCGCGCTCAACACCAGGCCCAATCTGGCCGCGCCTGACGAATTCTACGAAGCGCTGATCGGGCTGCATCGAGAACTGACCGAGGTGCAGAGTGCGCTGGTCAACGCGAAGCTCATCCTGTTGCTGGCCAACCACGTCGGCGACCCCGATGTCCTGCGCGAAGCCATGGCGGCGGCGCGCGAGGGCATCTCGCCGCCTCTGTGAACGCAGACGGCGGATCTTTCAATATCTGCAGCGAGGCTTTCATGACTACGACCACGACCGGGCGCCGGTCCAAGGCACCGCCCACGGCACCCTCCGAAGCAGTGGGCAAGGAGGCGGCAGCGACCTATCAATCCGGCTTCGGCAACGAGTTTGCCACCGAGGCGCTGCCCGGCGCATTGCCGGTCGGGCGGAACTCGCCTCAGCGCGCGCCCTACGGCCTGTATGCGGAACAGTTGTCGGGCTCGGCATTCACGGCGCCGCGCGGTGCGAACAGGCGCTCGTGGACCTATCGGATCCGGCCGGCGGCAATGCATCTGCCGTTCAGCCGCATGAGCAACGGCCGCATCGAAAGCCGCTTCGGCGAGGTACCCGTGCCCCCCAACCAATTGCGCTGGGACCCGCTGCCTATCCCGACCGCGCCGACCGATTTCCTGGACGGCCTCGTCACGATGGCCGGCAATGGCGACCCCGCCGCGATGACCGGATGCGGCATCCATATCTACTCCGCCAACCGTTCGATGCGCGACCGCTACTTCTACGATGCCGACGGCGAGCTGCTGATCCTCCCGCAGCAGGGCCGGTTGCGCGTGGTCACGGAGTTCGGACGCATCGACGCCGAGCCACAGGAAATCGTGGTGATCCCGCGCGGCGTGCGCTTCCGCGTCGACCTGCCGGACGCGACAATGGCAAACCCGGCGCGCGGCTACGTGTGCGAGAACTACGGCGCCCAGTTCCGCCTGCCGGATCTGGGCGTGATCGGCTCCAACGGCCTCGCCAATCCGCGCGATTTCCTGACTCCGCACGCCGCGTACGAGGATCGCGAAGGGAAGTTCGAGCTGGTCGCGAAGTTCATGGGCAACCTGTGGGCGGCACCCATCGACCATTCGCCGCTCGATGTCGTGGCGTGGCACGGCAACTACGCGCCCTGCAAGTACGACCTGCGCCGCTTCAACGCGATCGGTTCGATCAGCTACGATCACCCCGACCCGTCGATCTTCCTGGTGCTCCAGTCCATGAGCGACACGCCTGGCGTTGACACCATCGACTTCGCCATCTTCCCGCCGCGCATCCTGGCGATGGAGAACACGTTTCGGCCGCCGTGGTTTCACCGCAACATCGCCAGTGAATTCATGGGGCTGATCCACGGCGTCTACGATGCCAAGGCCGAAGGTTTCATGCCCGGCGGTGCCAGCCTGCACAATTGCATGACCGGACACGGGCCGGACGCGGAGACCTTCGCCAAAGCCAGCACTGCCGACCTGTCGCAGCCGACGCGGATCACCGACACCATGGCATTCATGTTCGAAACGCGGGCCGTGATCCAGCCGACGCGTTTCGCCCTCGAGTCCGCGCAACTGCAGGGCGAATATTTCCGGTGCTGGCAGGGACTGCCAAAGAACTTCGACCCGTCCAGGCCATAGCGCAGAAACTCTTCGACCGACCACCTTCGCCCCCGCCAGCCCATCAGGAACCGTCATGACCTACGAAAACATTCTCGTCGAAACCCGCGACCGCGTCGGCATCATCCGCCTCAACCGGCCGCAACGGATGAACGCGCTGAACGATGCACTCGCGAAGGAGCTCTCCACGGCGCTGCATGCGTTCGACGCCGATGACGGCATCGGCTGCATCGTCATCACCGGCAACGAAAAGGCGTTCGCAGCGGGCGCGGACATCGGCGCGATGGCGGAATGGGATTACGCCAAGGTCCATCGCGATGACTACATCACGCGCGATTGGGAGGACGTCGTCCGCATCCGCAAGCCGGTGATCGCGGCTGTCTCGGGTTACGCGCTTGGCGGCGGATGTGAACTGGCCATGGCCTGCGACACGATCATTGCCGCCGACACCGCGAAATTCGGACAGCCCGAGATCACCATCGGGACGATGCCCGGGATGGGCGGCACGCAGCGGCTGCCGCGCGCCATCGGCAAGGCGAAGGCGATGGACTGGTGCCTGACCGGCCGCATGGTGGACGTCGTGGAGGCGGAACGCGCCGGGCTCGTCGCACGCATCGTCCCGACGGCGCAGTTGGAGGCCGAGGCACTGGCCTTTGCGGCCAGGATCGCGTCGTTTTCGTTGCCCGTGGTGCTGAAAGTCAAGGAGGCGATCAACCGCGCCTATGAATCGTCGCTCGCCGAGGGACTCAAGTTCGAGCGCCGCGAATTCCATTCCACGTTCGCGCTTGCCGATCAGAAGGAAGGCATGCGCGCGTTCGTCGAAAAGCGCAAGCCGACTTTCAAGCACCGGTAGCAGGCAGGCGGGCCGTCTGCCGTGCCTCTTGGTAAACTACCGGGTATGGACCGCCAGGCGCAGGACATCGTCGTCGACCGACCGGCCGCGGGGGTCGTGCAGCTCACGTTGCATCGTCCGGAATTCCGTAACGCGCTGCGCACGCAGACGCTCGCGGAAATCGCGGCGGAACTCGATGCCGCGCTGGCCGATCCCGCGACGGGCGCCGTCGTCCTGACCGGCGGCCTCGACTGCTTTGCCGCCGGCGCCGACGTGCGCGAAATGGCGCCGCTCGGTCCGGTCGATATCCTGACGCACGAACGACAGCGGCACTGGCGCGCGATCGCCACATTTGCCAAGCCGCTCGTCGGGGCCGTGTGCGGCTTTGCGCTGGGTGGAGGTTGCGAGCTGGCGCTCTGCTGCGATATCCTCGTCGCAGGCAAGAACGCGAAGTTCGGACAGCCGGAAGTCAACCTCGGCATGATTCCGGGCGCGGGCGGCACGCAGCGCCTCGCGCGTACGGTCGGCAAGGCGCTGACGATGCAGATGGTGCTGACCGGTCAGCCGATCAGCGCGCAGGCGGCCCTCGCGGCCGGTCTGGTCGTGGAAGTGGACGAGCCCGAGAGCGCGCTCGCCCGGGCGATCGAGATTGCGTCGATCATCGCGACCAAGCCCGCACTTGCCGTGCGCCTCGCGAAGGAAGCGGTGCTGCGCGCCTATGAAACGCCGCTGACCGAGGGTCTTGCCGCCGAGAAGCATGCTTTTGCGTTACTCGCTGCCAGCCATGACCGCAACGAGGGCATTGCCGCCTTTCTCGAAAAACGCACACCCAATTTCACCGGCCGCTGATGCAAGAGTTCACTGCGGCTTTCATTCGCTCTTGAGCAAAGGAACCGGCCATGCGCAAACGTGCTTCGATATTCCCGCTGCTTCTCGCGACCCTGTTGCTGGGGGCGTGCCAGACCACGACCATTCAGTCGGCGTGGTTCGATCCGAACTTCAAGGGCAGCCCGATGCAGAAGATCGACGTGGTGGCTGTAGGTACCAACCTCGCCAACCGGCGCGTATTCGAGGACATCTTCGCGCAAAGACTGCGCGATGCGGGCGTCGACGGCGTCGCGGGCTGGACGGTTATTCCCGATGAAGCGCGCGCGGCCGAGGCGCCTTTCACCGCGGCGGTCACCAGCACGGGTGCACAGGGCCTGCTGGTGGTTCGCCTGCTGGGCGTCGATACGCGGACCCAGGTGACCACGACGATGATGCCGACCTCCAGCGTGATGTGGGGCGGCAGCCGTTGGGGCGGCGGTTGGGGGGGCGGAAGCTTTGGCCCCTCGATGGTTCCGGTGTCGGAGATCCAGCAATACGATCTCGCGATGGTCGAGACCACGCTCTACGACGTGGCGACGGGGCGGGTCGTATGGGCGGCGACGACGCAGACTTTCAATCCATCATCGGTGCAGCGGGAAGCGCCGGGCTTTGCCGACGTCATCATTGGCCAGCTCTCCGCGCGTGGATTGATCGCCGGCGCCAAGAAATAGCGTCACTGCGTGGGCTTGAAGCGATCGCGGCACGGTAGGACCGTGTCAGCACCAGCTCGCCTCGTTCCAACGCGCGCTATCTGCCTGCCGAGATGACCGCCAGTCCCGCGCTACTTGCCGCCTTGCAACCGCAGCGCATACAGGATCGCTGCGACGCGCTCGGCCGCCTGTCCGAACTCGAGGGTGGCCTGACCCGGGTGTTCCTGTCCGCCGAGCAGCGCCAGGCGAACGAGCTTGTGCTCACGTGGATGCGCGAAGCCGGCATGGCGGCGCGCATAGACGCCATGGGCAACTGCGCAGGCCGTTACGAAGGCGATCGTCCCGGGCTCCCATGCCTGATGCTGGGGTCGCACCTCGACACCGTGCGCGACGCAGGAAAATATGACGGCATGCTCGGCGTGGTCACGGCCATCGAGTGCGTGAGTGCGCTGCACGCCAACGCGGCGCGGATGCCCTTCGCGATCGAAGTCATCGGTTTTGGCGACGAAGAAGGCGTGCGCTTCGGGTCGACGCTGCTCGGCAGCCGCGCGGTGGCGGGCACCTTCGATCCGGCGGTGCTCGACAAGGCGGACGCGGAGGGCATCACGATGCTTCAAGCGCTGCGCGGATTCGGTCTCGACCCGGCGCAGATCGCCGCGGTTGCGCGCCGACCCGCCGATGTGCTTGCCTACGCGGAATTGCACATCGAGCAGGGACCCGTGCTGGAGACGGAAGGCCTCCCGACCGGCGTCGTCACCGCGATCAACGGCGGCAGTCGTTGCAACATCGAGCTGGCCGGCATGGCCGGGCACGCCGGGACGGTGCCGATGGGATTGCGCCGCGATGCGCTGGCGGCCGCGGCGGAATGCGTTCTCGCCATCGAGCGCATCGCTGCGGCGACACCCGAAATCGTCGGCACCGTGGGCCGCATCGAAGCGCTGCCGGGTGCCATGAACGTCATACCGGGCAAGGTCCGGTTTTCCCTCGACGTGCGCGCGCCCACCGATGGCCAGCGCCACGCTGCCGTGGCCGCCATGCTCGCCGCGTGCACGGCGATCGTGCAGCGCCGCGGCATCATGATGGCGACCACGCCGCTGTGGGAAGCGAAGACCGCGCCTTGCGATCCTGAGTTGCAGCGCCAGTTCGCTGCCGCGATCGCGGAGGAGGGCGGGCCGGTGCAGCGCCTGCCGTCGGGCGCGGGTCACGACGGCATGGCGCTCGTCGCCATCGCGCCCATCGGCATGCTGTTCGTCCGCTGCAAGGGCGGGATCAGCCACAATCCGGCGGAAGCGGTGACGCTTGCCGACATCGCCACGGGCGCGCGTGTCCTTGCGCGCTTCATCGCGTCGTTCACGCCGCCGCGCCGCGCCGCGGGGATCGCATGATCGACGTTGCCCGCACGATCCACGCGTTCCTGGCTTTGCGTCGCGGCGAACAAGACGGATTCCTGGCCGAGCTGGTCAAGGTGCCGTCCGACAATCCGCCGGGTGACTGTGCGCCGCATGCGCAGCGCGCCGCAGAGTTGCTGGAAGCGCTGGGATTACCGGTCGAGCGCCACGTGGTCCCGGACGCCGCAGTCCGGGCCAATGGCATGGTGAGCTGCACGAACCTCGTCGTCCGCGTCCGCTTTGGCGTGGGAAAGGGCCCGGTGATCGCGCTCAACGCGCATGGCGATGTGGTGGCGCCTGGCGCAGGCTGGACAACGGACCCGTATGGCGCCGAGGTTCGCGACGGGTTCATGTATGGCCGGGGTGCGGCGGTCTCGAAGTCGGACTTTGCGACGTACACGTACGCGCTGCTCGCATTGCGCGATGCCGCGGCCCAGGGTGCCGCATTTGCCGGTGCCGTCGAATTGCACTTCACCTACGACGAGGAGGTGGGTGGCGCCATTGGTCCGCAATGGCTTCTGCAACATAAGATCTGCGCGCCCGACTACGCCATCTCCGCCGGCTTTTCCTATGGCATCACCACGGCGCACAACGGCTGCCTGCACCTGCAGGTCGACGTTGCAGGCAAGTCCGGCCATGCCGCCGAACCTGAAAAGGGCATCGACGCGCTCGAAGCCGCGACGGGCATATTGTCCGACCTCTATGCGCTGCGGAAATCGTATTCGACCCGGACGTCGACGGTGTCCGGCATCGGCTCGCCGACGCTCGTGGTGGGATTGATCACAGGCGGCATCAATACCAACGTGGTGCCCGATCATGTGTCGTTCCGCATCGATCGCCGGATCATTCCGGAGGAGGTGCCGACCGAGGTGGAAGCAACGCTGACGCGGCAGATTCACGACTTCGCGGCGAAGTGGCCCGCGCTGCACGTGCGCGTCAAACGGATACTGCTGGCTGTGCCGTTCGTGCCGATTCCCGGGCAGGAAAAACTTGTTGCCGCGCTGCAGCGCCACGGCAAGGCGGTGCTGGGCGAGGATATCGGCACCCATGGCGTGCCGATCTACACCGATGCGCGCCTGTACACGACTGCGGGCATCCCTGCCGTCCTCTACGGCGCGGGGCCGCGCACGCTGGGCGAGGCCAACGGCCATCGCGCCGACGAGAAGCTGCGTCTCGACGATCTCCACCGTGCAACGGAAGTGGTTGCGCTCGCTCTGGCAGACCTGCTGTCACCGCAACCGCAGTGAATGGCTGCTGCCGACGCGCCGGGTGAAACGCACCGCGACCCGCGCCTTTGGCGCACGGTCAGTGCGCTCGGGGTCGCCCAGATCATCTCGTGGGGCACGCTGTTCTACACGATCGCGGTCCTGGGCGGTGCGATGCGCCAGGATCTGGGGCTTTCCGACATCTTCCTGTTCGGCAGCTTCACCGCGGGACTGTTCCTGTCGGGCCTGGTGTCTCCGCTCATAGGGCGGCAGATCGACGTGCACGGCGGCCGGCGCGTGCTTGCCCTGGGCTCGGTGCTGGGCGCGCTGGCCACGCTGCTGCTGGCCACGGCACAGGGGCCGTCGACGATGCTCATCGGGTGGCTGCTGGCCGGCGTCGCGATGTCAGCCAGTTTGTACGATCCGGCTTTCGCCACGCTGCACCAGATTTCGGGGACGTCCTATCGCCGTGCAGTGACCGCGCTGACCCTCTTCGGCGGCTTTGCAAGCACCGTGTTCTGGCCGCTTTCGCAATTCCTGCTGGATGAAATCGGCTGGCGGCAAACGTTCGCCGTTTATGCCGGCCTGCATCTGTTCGTATGCCTGCCGCTGCACCTGTTGCTTGTTCCGCGGATGCACGCAGCGCGCAAGATCGCCGACGTGCCGCATGGCGACGCGGCGGTGGGCAAGGGCGGCGGTGCCGCATTCGCCTGGCTCGCCACAGCGCTTTCGCTGGCGGCGTTCATGGGCACGGCGATCGCCGCACACGTCATCGACCTCCTCACCGCGACCGGACTCTCGGCGCGCGATGCCGTACTGGTGGGCTCGCTGATCGGCCCGATGCAGGTCGCCGGGCGGGTGATGGAATTTGCCTTCGGTCGTCACCTGCGTGCGTTGTCCGTCGGAACGCTGGCGTTCGCATTGATGGCCGCGGCGCTGGCATTGTTCACGCAGGTTCACGGCGTATGGATCGTGGCGCTCGCGTTCGCGATGGTCTACGGCTGGAGCAACGGGGTCATGACCATCGTGCGCGGGACCGTGCCCGCCGAGTTGTTCGGGCAGCGGGGCTATGGTGCGCTGCTCGGACGTCTCGCGCGCCCGCAATTCATCCTCAAGTCGAGCGCCCCTGTCGCGCTCACCCTGCTGTACACGGTCGACCCGGCGCGCACGCTGACCCCCTACGTGCTGCTGCTGGTTGCGTTGGCCGCATTGGCGGCCTACCGCCTGGCCATAGGCGCGGCGGGTCGCCGCGCAGATTCGCATTAGCGGGGTCGCCGAGCGCGTCGGTATTCATGTCTACCGCCGGCGCATGTGCCGCCAGCGCCACAGGCGCCACAGCACGACGGGAATGCCGATCACCGAAAGCAGCCCCCAGACCAGCACCGCATAGTCGGAGGGGCGCCACGGCGGCGGGATTAGGTCCGGATCCCGCAATTCCTCGGGGAACGGCCGCGGCGGCACGGGAACGATCTGCACGAGCGCCGGATCGTTGGGAATGAGCGACTTGTATTCCCATGTCGTCACGGCGGGCGCGTCGCCGAATGCGCGGCTCGAAGGAAACTGCGGAAAGCGCACGAAAGCCAGGGCGTCCATGTCTTCCGCCAGCATGTGCGCGAGCAATCCTTCGTCAGCCGCCACCGCCCCGCGGCCCAAAACAAGCAGGCTGCCGAACGCTTCCTCCAGCGCGGCCGCAGGCATGAGCCTCGTCTGGTCGGTGCGCAGGTAGTCGAATGCGAGCTTCGCCTTGCCCACCGAGAATTCCTTCAGCGCGATGAACGGAAACCCGAGCCAGGCCAGCGTGCGGGACGTCGGGCCACGCCGCGGAACGCTCCACCCAAGCGCGCGCAGCACGTCGATGCTGATGCTCGCGCAATTCTCGTTCGGGTGGTAGTACATCAGCTGGTGGCGCCAGAACTGGTTGTACACGCGGTTGAGCGCGGATTGCACGAGGACTGCCGCGCGTTCGTCCTGCAATACCGCGACGACCATGTACGACGGCCGGTACCAGCCCTGTCCGGAGTTGAGATCGGCCAGGTAGTTGTCCAGCGGAACCGGCGCGGCAAGGATGCCCTTTTCGCTCTCGACATCCAGAGAATAGAAATTGTTGACCAGCCAGTCGCCGATCTGCCCGTCGGACTGCACGCGGCCGGTGACGAGCGCGAAGTGTCCGCCATGCGCCTCGTCGTCGTCGCCCTGCGCGCCGTTGACTATCAGCGCCAGGACCGGCCGGCCGGCCCAGTCGTGCGGTGAACCGTCCTTCTGCCACAGCGTCGAAGCCGCGTAAGGGCTCTGCGCACCGCCGCGCGGTTCCTCGCGCATCAGGCTGCGCAATGCCTCCGCCGCAGGCATTCCGGCCGGCAGCACGCGCGGAGCCGGCGCGGTGCCGCCCACCCGAAAGTCCTCGGGCCAGAACGAACGCGCCACGAAGCCGTCTTCCGCCGGCGTTCCGCGCACGGTGATTTCGCGTTGCCGGAAAAACGCCACCGACGATGCGTCCCAATAGGAACGATTGAGCGGAATCCTGGCGGTTGGATGGAATGCGATCGCGCCGCCACGGGTGACCAGTTGCGATGCGTCGGCGGAGAGCCTTGCGTTGCGCACGATGTCCGGCGCGGCCACCCATATGAGCGGTGGATAGTCGATAGCGGTTCCAGCCGGACGCGCGGCAGCCCAGTTGCGCACATCGTCGATCGCATGCACGCCGGTCGCAAAGCCGGAAACCGGATGACCTGCACGCGGAACGGCGATCGTCTGGTCGCGGAAATACCACAGCGCCTGGCTTATCGTCGGGCAGTCCCGGCACTCGCCGGTGACCAGCCGGAAATCCTGAGCCGGGTAGAGACCGAAGGCGCCGCTGGCATTGGCCGGCTGGGGTCCGGGCGCGGCGGCGCCCAAGGCGGAGAACATCATGATGATCGTGGGGGCGGTCCACCTCGCGGCGGGGGCGGGGCGTTTCATCTGAACCGGCTGAGCGCGGCCTGGCAAACTCTTCCGTTGAAATCCTGCGTGCAGCTGTCCTTGATCGTGCCGCACACCGCGCCGCCGACGCCCTGCACGATCGATGCGACGGCGCTGTCCAGGCCCTTGGCCAGAGCTAATGCCGATTCGCCGCCCTTGGCGCCGGAATCCGGCTTGCCCTTGTCGGCCGTGGCGCCGAACTGCTTCATGCACGCGTTGTATGCGATCTCGACCTTACCGGAATGCGAATAATAGTGGTCCCAGAAAAAATATCCGATGGCGGCCAGCATGGCGACGATAAGCAGGGCGGCCATCGCAGGTCGCATGATCAGCGTACCGCGATGCGCGGCTCCCCGGCGGTGATGGCGCCGATGACCGTTGCGTGCGCGAAGCCTTCGGCGTGGAACAGTGCCAGCACCTCGGCCACCCGATCGGGCGCGCACGCGACGAGCAGGCCGCCGGAAGTCTGTGGGTCGGTGAGCAATGAACGCTCGGCGTTGCCCAAGGGGGGCGCGAGGTCGACATCCGTCCCAAGGCCCGCCCAGTTGCGGTCCGACGCGCCGGTCACGATGCCGTCGCGCGCAAATTGCAACGTGTCGGGATGCAGCGGCAGGCGCGCGAAGTCGATGGTTGCCGCCACGGCGCTGCCGCGGCAGATTTCCATCAGATGCCCCAGCAGTCCGAAGCCGGTGACATCGGTCAACGCATGAACGAACGGCAACTTGCCCAATGCCATGCCGGGTGTATTGAGCTGCGTCGTGCTGGCGAGCATCGCTGCATAGCCGGCGGGCGAGAGCAGCCCCTTCTTGAGCGCGGCGCTATAGATGCCCACGCCGAGGGGTTTGCCGAGGATCAGCATGTCGCCCGGGCGCGCGCCGGTGTTGCGTTTCACGTTCGTTGGATCCACCACGCCGATGGCCACGAGGCCGTAGATGGGCTCGACCGAATCGATCGTGTGGCCTCCAGCGATCGGAATGCCGGCCCTGGCGCAGATCGATTCGCCACCGGCCAGGATCCTGCGGATCGTGTCGATCGGCAACCGGCCGACCGGCATGCCGACTAGCGCCAGCGCAAAGAGTGGTGTGGCGCCCATCGCATAGATGTCCGAGATGGCGTTGGTCGCGGCAATTGCACCGAAATCGAATGGGTCGTCCACGATCGGCATGAAGAAATCCGTCGTCGCGACGATCGCCTGATGCTCGTTGAGCCGATACACCGCTGCGTCGTCCGAGGTTTCGACGCCGACCAGCAGTGCGGAGGGCACGACGCCTGGCGCCGCTTGGCCCAGTATTTCCCGCAATACGGCCGGCGCGATCTTGCAGCCGCAACCGCCTCCGTGGGAAAACGAGGTCAGCCGCAGCGGCACGGTGTCAGGGGCATTCACGGCAGGTTCTTTCGCAGGGCGTCGGGGGAACGCCGGAATGGGAAGGGACACCATCCCGACACTCCATTCTATCTTCCCGCGGCGGCGGCAGCAGCGCGCGCACTTTGCAAACGTTGCCGTTGCATAAACCCCACTGATAACAAGCCCTTGGCGACGGAAGCGCTTTCCTTGCGCCGGCAGCAGGCGTAGCATCGCGGCAGCGACAAGGGTCCGGGCGCGAATCCTGCTTCGATAGCTGTCTTGCGCCACGCACAACGCGACCCGGCGTGCCACTGGAGAGCCAGGCTTTGAAGCCGACGGATATTGCGCACCCCGACTATTTCCACAAAGTCGTCGATTGCCAATGGGCCTGCCCCGCCCACACGCCCGTCCCCGAATACATCCGTTTGATCGCCGCGGGCCATTATGGCGACGCGTATCTCGTCAACTGGAAGTCCAATGTCTTCCCCGGCATTCTCGGCCGTACCTGCGATCGCCCGTGCGAGCCGGCGTGCCGTCGCGGCCGCGTGGAGGAGGGATCACCGGAGGTGGCGAACGCGAAACTCAAACCCGAACCCGTCGCCATCTGCCGCCTGAAGCGCGTGGCGGCCGATTTCAAGGAAGACATTCGCGACCGGTTGCCGCCGCCGGCGGCGGCCATGAATGGCAAGCGTGTTGCACTGGTCGGCGCGGGGCCTGCGTCGCTCACCGTGGCGCGCGATCTGGCGCCGCTCGGTTACCAGTGCGTCGTCTTCGACGGTGATGGGCGGGCGGGCGGCATGATCCGCTCGCAAATTCCGAAGTTCCGCCTTCCCGATTCCGTGATCGACGAGGAAGTAGGCTATGTCCTCGGCATGGGCGTCGAGTTCCGCGGCGGCCGGCGCATCGGCAGCATGCAACAGTTGCTCGCCGAAGGCTGGGATGCGGTATTCGTGGGCAGCGGCGCGCCGCGGGGGCGGGACCTCGACATTCCCGGGCGCGCGGAGGCGGCCGCGAACATCCACATCGGCATCGACTGGCTTGCGTCCGTGTCCTTCGGCCATGTCACCAGTATCGGCAAGCGCGTGATCGTGCTGGGCGGCGGCAACACCGCGATGGACTGCTGCCGTTCCTCGCGGCGGTTGGGCGGCGAGCAGGTGCAGGTCGTCGTGCGCTCCGGCTTCGCGGAAATGAAGGCATCGCCGTGGGAAAAGGAAGACGCGATGCACGAGGGCATTCCGATCCACAATTACCTCGTGCCCAAGGCGTTCACGCATGATGGCGGAACACTGACGGGCGTGACGTTCGAGAAGGTCGCGCCGCAGAAGGGCGATGCCAAAGGCGGGCGGCCCAAGCTCGTTGCCACCGGCGAGCCCGACGTCCATTTCCCCTGCGACGACGTGCTGGTCGCGGTCGGACAGGAAAATGCGTTTCCCTGGATCGAGCGCGATGCGGGAATCGCCTTCGACGCCCATGGCATGCCGGTCGTGGACAAGGTGACGATGGCGTCCACGCGCCCCGGCGTGTTCTTCGGCGGCGATGCCGCGTTCGGTCCCAAGAACATCATCTGGGCCGTCGCGCACGGCCACGACGCGGCGATCTCGATCGATCATCATTGCCAGGGCGTGCCGATTGCGCAGCGGCCGGCGCCGCATGTGAACCTGTTGTCGCAGAAAATGGGCATCCACGAGTGGAGCTACGACAACGCG
>Ga0209048_10002701_pt1 | contig 17487 bp, 14 predicted proteins | sample FrelakmetCRP12CR_FD_187146 | JGI IMG/M metagenome (GOLD analysis project Ga0209048, IMG submission 187146) | Freshwater lake sediment microbial communities from the University of Notre Dame, USA, for methane emissions studies - CRP12 CR (SPAdes)... | ecosystem: Environmental > Aquatic >... | reverse complement strand
GCAGTGAGGCTGCGCCGTAATGCGCGAACAATTTCGATTTCATCATCAACCACTAGAATATGTGCGCCACTCTTATTCATGTTGGTACCTCCTCCATCACGCCAGGAGGCAATGATACTGAGAAGACCACTCCTCCACCTTCGCGTGGCTCAGCCCAGATGCGTCCTCCATGTGCTTCAACTAACCCTTTACATACAGCAAGACCTAATCCTGAGCCGGTCGGATGGCCAGTAGTTTGTTTCCCATCGAGAACGCGGTAGAACTTGTCAAATACGCGATCAAGATCACCAGAAAGAATACCAGGGCCACGATCCGCGACGCTAATAACTATCTGCGCCCCCTCACAATGCGCGCTTACATCAATCGGTGAATCCTTTGGGGTATAGCGTACGGCATTTTCGATCAGGTTGGTCAAAACCTGGTCGATTTGCATATAATCCAATTCGACCGGTGGAAGATCTGTGGCCACCTGGGTTTGCACTATACGGCCATGCAGCAAAGGCTGTAATCTATCAAGAACATCCTGAATCAGTTCAGGAATCATATACAATTCTTTCTCAGGTTTGAGTGCTCCCTCCTCTATGCGCGACATATCGAGCAGATTGCTCACAAGCCGATTCAGTCTGTCCGCTTCGCGTTCGATCGAGTGGGCGAAACTGCGTTTAGTCTCCTCATCCCATTGCACATCTTCCTGGAGCAACGAACTCGCTGCAGCCTTAATGGATGCCAGGGGAGTACGCAGATCATGAGAGACCGAAGAGAGGAGAGCTGCACGCAGTGCATCAGTGCGCTGCAAGACAGCTATGCGCAAGTTTTCACGACGTAAACGCGCGCGCTCGATTAACGATGATGCCTGTTCGAGAAATGTCCAGAAGAATGCTGTCCGCGCATTTGGCTGATCGTGTTCTTCATCCAGGCCTTCATCCTGTGTCAACTTGAGCGAATCATCCAGGATGCGTAGGCGAAGTACGCCCACCACTTGCTGTCCAGTTTTTAAAGGAATCAGCCGCAGAGAACGGTGTACAGTACGACCCTTTGCAGTAATCCCCACGACAACCCTCTGCACAAAACGAGCAGAAGTAGTAGTTGCCAGGGACTCATCATCATAGAGACCCATGCTTCGACCGTGGGTCATCACCCAGGATGCAATAGCCTTCTCATCTGGTGAGATCGTAATTTGATCAATGGGTTGATACGCACTCGCCTGGACGAGTAGAGTGCCAGATGCATCGGGTTGAAGAATGGCGCAGTCATGGACTCCCCAGGAGGAGAACACATCGACGATAGCCACTGCAATAGCATCAAGTTGTTGTTCTGGTTCATCCTCACGGTTGGTCACTCGCACCAAATCGTAGAGAGTACGTGTCTCACTTTCTCGTAGGTGTGACTGCTCAACTCGCTGACGCAGTGTTACAGCCAATTGACTGGTAAGTATTGCGGTTACCAGGAAGACAAACAGAGCAATCCACTCCTCAATGCTACTAATAGTAAAGACATACAGCGGCGGGACGAGGAAAAAATCAAAAGAGAGAAAGGCCACCAGAGACGCCAGGATAGAAGCATAGCGCCCCCGTGTACTGGCTAGTGCCAGAATAACAAGTAGATATGCAATCGAAATGTTGGGAATACGGGGATAGAGCTGGAGGACAGCGATGATTCCTGTAACAAGCATCGTTCCCACAAATGCCACCACGGTATCGAGGAAATACTGCTGCCAGGAGCGTGTCTTACCCTGCCCGAATGGCAATAAATGTTCAACAGCACTCATAGTAGGACAACCTTATACATGTAGTATTTATGCCTTTACTGAAAGTTCAACTTCCTCCTCAAGATATTCCTGCTTTTGCATTGGCTCTCCCTGTCTCTTACCCCTTCTATTCAGCCAATGAGAGAAATATTGGCGCAGCTCGTATGCGAAATTCATGCGTTCATATGTCGGCAAGTGTAAGACGTAAAGCTTACTCGCTGGCATTTCCATGAGACGCTTTATTTCATGAAGCTGGATCAGAATGCCGCCTTTATGGTTAACAAAAAGCACAATCCCTTCACACTCCATTTCTCTTGCGACAAGATTAATACTCTGTACAATGTCACTGCTGAAAACTTCTAACCTCTCAATTTGAACAGAATACCAATCAGCCTTTTGTTTTACCGTCTCCAAGAAGTCTTTTGACTGTTGCAAATATTCAAGACGGACACCTTTTTGTCGGCGTTCTTCTGGTACATGCATAAGTACAAGGGGAACAAGTGTAGCTTGATGACTTTTAGCTAGCAATATAGCCTGTTCGATTGCAAACTTATCCACTCCACGCACAAATGGCAGTAAAAAACGTGTTGTTTTCATCATGACCTCCAGATACCTGAAACATGTTGTCATGGAGGCAAAGATCTAACTCTTCACTCACAGCTACAGTGTATCCAGAGGGATATCAATGAGGACTAAGAAGAATGCAGAGACATCTAAATATTTGCTCAAGATAGAAAAGTATATAATCAACCATGTATCGATCTCAGAATTGTAGGGGCATCCCTTGCGGGTGCCCTGCTCCCATTTCAGTCATCGTCTGCATGAAAACGATAACCTACTCCTGATATTGTGAGAATAAAGCGAGGATGCGCAGGGTCCGGTTCAATCTTGCGGCGCAACTGTCCGATGTACACATGCAGGTAATGTGACTCAGTGCCATAGCCAGTCCCCCACACCTGGGACAGCAGCATCTGGCGTGTCATAATCTTGCCTTTATTTTTGATAAGGGCTTTAAGTAGATCATATTCAGTAGGCGTCAACTTGACTTCTTGATCATTCACTTGCACAAGACGCTGCGCGAAATCAACTCGTAGCGGCCCTGCGATGAAAATTGGCTCGGTACCGGACTCTACCTGGGCGGCGTGACGCAACGCCACTCGGATGCGTGCCAGTACCTCGTTCATACCGAATGGTTTGGATACGTAATCGTCAGCACCAAGATCGAGAGCTAACACTTTATCACGTTCAGTGTCCTTCACTGAAAGAACGATGATAGGTAAATTTGACTGTGCTCTCACTCTCTTACAAACCTCTAACCCACTTATACCTGGCAATCCTAAATCAAGTAGCATCAAATCTGGTCTGTAATGAGCAATAGATTCCAGAGCCTCTTCACCTGTTGATGCAGTAAAAACATCGAAACCGTGGGCTGTAAGACTACGCTGCAAAGCACGCAGGATCTCGATTTCGTCATCAACCACTAGAATGCGAGCTCCACTTTTACTCATCTTTAACTCTCACTTTTCTTTATTAATGGCAATGTAAAACGAAATACAGCTCCTCCACCCTCACGATTTTCCGCCCATATATGTCCTCCATGAGCCTCGACTAACCCCTTACTTACAGCGAGACCAAGCCCTGATCCTGTTGGACGCTCAGCCGCGTGTCCTAACACACGATAGAATTTATCAAATACACGCTCTAAATCGGCTGAAGGTATGCCAGGACCACGATCTGCAACGCTAATCACCATCTGATCTCCTTCAGCTTGCACACCCACATCTATTGGTGAGTTGGAAGGCGTATGTCGCACTGCATTTTCAATCAGATTGGTCATTACCTGCTCGATTTCCAGGTAATCAAGCTGGACCGGCGGAAGATCATCTGGAATATCTGTCTGCACTTCACGCCCAAGCAATAGCGGCTGCATATGACCGAGTACATCATGAATTAACTCGTCTATAGGATACCATTCTTTCTCAGGTTTAAGCGCTCCACCTTCAATTCGAGACATATCCAGCAGGTTCGCCACTAATCGATTCAGCCTATCAGCCTCACGTTCTATTGCTAACGCAAAGCTCCGCCGCTCTTCATCGCTCCATTGCACATCATCTTGAAGCAGGCTGCTGGCAGAGGCTTTAATAGATGCAAGTGGAGTACGAAGATCATGTGATATGGAAGAAAGAAGTGCTGCACGTAGTGTGTCTGTCCTTTGCAACACCTCGATTTGCAAGCCTTCCTGGCGCAAATGCGCGCGATCAATCATTGAGGTAGCTTGATCAACAAAAGTCCAGAAGAAAGCGCTTTGAGAGTTTGATCGTTCACGTTCCGCCCCCAGATTCTTTTCCAGACTGAGAAGGCGGGGATTATCCTCCATGTATAAGCAAAGTACACCATGTACCTTTTTACCCATTTCCAATGGAATCATACGTATGTATCTTCGCACCGTATTCTTTTGTGCGGTGCTACGTACTATCGCTCGAGGTGCATAATCTGTAGTATTCTTGGAGACAAGCGCGACATCATGTAGCTCAACAGTTTGCGCCTGGGCCATTACCCATAAAGCTGTCGTCTCTTCATCCGATGTAAGCACTACCTGATCTGTAGGCCGCACGGCACTCCCCAGAACAATGAGCTTTCCTGTTGTATCAGGTAAAAGAATTTCACAATCTCTCACTCCCCAGGAAGAAAAAACATCAACTACTGAGCGCGCAATAATACTGAGCTGCTGTTGCAGACTTTCTTCGCTAGTCGTAGCACGTACCAGTTCATAAAGAATGCGCGTTTCATGCTCTCCGAGGCGAGCTTGTTCCGCCCGGCGGCGCAAAGCCGAAGCCAGTTGACTCGTAATGATCGCTGTTACCAAAAATACAAACAACGCCAGCCACTCATCGAATTTAGCGATCGTTAACGTGTAGTAAGGAGGAACAAGAAAATAGTCGAAAGAAAGAAACGCTATGATTGAAGCAAATATCGCAGCATAAAGACCACGTGTGCTTGCCAGGGTTAATATAACCAACAAGTACAGCAGTGAAATATTAGGAATGCGTGGATAGAGTTGAAAGTAGTAGAGGATTCCAGTTACAAGAAAAGTTCCAACAACACCTAACGCACTATCAATAAGATATCGCTTCCAAAGTAATGTCGCACTATTATAGAGTTGTGGTATATGTTCTTTTTGTTTCATACCCGTCACTTAGCAACCTGTTTGAAGAAAATAATGATTACACGTTGCAACGTACATTTCTCAGCCATTGAGAAAAAGAGAGATCACGTGACACTCCACATGGCCTACGGACCAGCGGCGCCTACACAGTTACCCATGCAGACGGTTTCTCGCGATTGCTCGCGAGCTACGCGGGTATGCGGCGCAAACCGCATGCCCGTGGCGGGTGCCATATCCGCAACTACGTGGGGGCCGCCGAATTCCCCACGATACTTCTGCCTTATGTTGTAGGCTCCGACTCCGTCCCGGTGCCACGACCACCGGCATTGCCGATCGGTACAGCGGAACTCCCGCCCTGGTGGCCTGCTCTTGCGCACGTGACCGCATCTGGGACAGTCCGCTTATTGGATAAACTGAGACCAATAAGCAAACTTACGTTCACAACGGTCGCATGGAGTAGAGCCTGTATAGATCCAGTGCCCGATTCTAACCGCATCATTGTTGGTATAGGCCAGAGAATACATGCTTCCCTGATAGACATTTCGCTTTGGAGAAACTCCGACTAGCCTGATTAAATCTTTCCGTAAAGTATGTAGAAACTCCAAGGAAAGTGATACATATCTAAAGCCAAGTCGAGGTTGCTTACTGCGCCTATCTGAATACCAGCATCCATCACTGTCTAGAAGTCCCCTGATAAAATGCGGTTTCATCTCATCACTTAACTCTGGATACCTCAAAACCCTAGATTTATTCGGAACAAGTGCAAAGGCAACATTGAGTTCTTTCCAGAGACGGGCAGAGTGGATGTGTAATTTCCAGTAAGTGGGAGTTGGCATAGAAACTCCTAAAGTCCCACCAAAAAGATGGTTCACATTCTCAATTACATCACGATCTCCAGAAGTAAGTGTAATCGTGCGCCCAGCATTATGGAGAGACCCATCTCCATAGATGAGGCCAATGAGCCATGCTTTCCCGGCTGTTAAGGGGAAATATGACCAATCAAAAGGGACTTGCGGGGCCCGCTTACAGCCGAAAATCTGAGAGGATGACCGATCTCTACTGACACCAGTTTGCTTGATTCTTCTCGCAATGACAGACTTGGAAATACCAGTTCTCTCCGCAATTTGCCTCATGGACAAGCCCTCTAGATACAATTCAGTTACGTTGTTCATCTTTCCCACTTTGCGTATCACCCTGTCACCCCTTCTTCTTGCGTAGCTGCCAAAATTCCCGCTTGTCAAGTCTTTCCCTAACCTTGACCGTACTTCTATGAGATATGGTATACTCATTCGCAAGTACCACCTTCATTCCCAGTTGCTCAGCTTTGTATGTGAGCTTGTGCCGTACACTGCCAAATGACCACTGGTGGATACGCTGGTTATTGATAGAGCCGGTATCATTGCCCTGCTTGATCTCACGCACATCGCCTATCACTACCGTTTGTACGCCCTGTACGTGCAGCGTAGAAATCAAGTGGGTAGTTTGCTTGTGCTCGACATCCTTGATCTGGCTTTTGACCTTCTTGAGCTGTTTCCGCTTTGAACAAGCGAGTCTTTTCGAGCGGCGGGAACCGCGTTTCTTCACATCGATCAGGCGGCTCAATTTGGCTTTGAGCTTGTTCTGGTACTGCCGTTTGGAGCGCAGGAGACGCCCGTTGAGAATGTGAGTCTGCTCCCCATCGTGGGAGACGGCCATATGTACTTCGCCTAAGTCAATACCCGCCACCCGGTCCCCTTGTGGGTGCCCTTGTACAACTGTCTTGTAGGTGGCGACAGCCTCATATTGGGTCCCTGTCCAGCGTATCACCACAGTCTTGGGAGTCTGCCAGGGCCATTTGAGCACAAGCGGAGCACTGCCCTTGCCATTGGAGAGGGTGAGTACCCCGTCGTTGTGGTGGAGAGCCGAAGACTTGTACTCGATGCGGAAATACCACTTGCGCTTCCTAGGGGGTGCAGCGAAAGGGTCGCTCTTGCGTCGAGTCCTCCAACTCTTGAGCGAAGCAAAGAAGGCCTGCACACACGCATCGGACGTGTGTGCGTGTAGCTTCTCGGAGGTGTACCATCGCATCAGGTGCTTGGGTTTGAGCCAGATGTCCTTGTGTCGCACGGTACGCCAGAAGGATACCAGCGTTTGGCTATAGAGTCTCCCGCATTCGTGCGCGAGCTCATCTAACTGGTCCGTCTTGCCGATATTCACCCGTCTGACCTGGTACATACTTCTGGCCTTTCTGCGCTTCAAATCCCTTGGCCATCGCAAACTTACTGGTAGGACATTCGTGCGATGCTTCTTGTTTCCCGGTACTACCTCCAACGTGTGAGAGCATTGCTGGCCCATATTCTCGTACCACCAGGTCAATACCCGTCGCAGAGCTGAGTAGGAATTGAAAGGCTGCGAAGTAGAGGTTCAAGGTGTTGCATACGTACATTTTTCTCAGGCCGGAATCTCCGAATCGTCTTACTCTTGGTAAAGAGGGCAAAGAGAAAGGATCGGGCTGCACTCTATTCAATCGCATTTTTCTTCTTTTCTTTTGCCCGCTCAGCGATAAGACGTAAAGCAAGCCGAATTGCATCACTGTCACTGGTAATACCATATATCTGCTTGACAATGGCGATAGCCTTGCGATCTGACTCATCAAGATATATTGTCGTTTTCCTCTTCATAGTGAAAGTATATCAAATTGCCATATATATGTCAAGCAAAGTAAGACGAAAAGACGGAGAGCAAGGGTTGAAACGAACCTATCTACAGTTGATTGAGACTCCACAGCGTGCAACAACGTGGTAGAGCTAGCAACAAGAGAGCAATGCGAAATCATCTTGCCTCCTCAACACTGCTATGTTACACTAACAGCAAGTTACAGGTGCCGCCACTTGACTGATGTCGGCACTAATCTAATGATGTGAGTATTTTCCCTTAAATCAAGGTAGGCTCTCATGGCACAGGAATCGAAGGCAGAAGTAGCTTCACATAGTTCTGGTGCAGACGAACACAGTAGCGGGAAAAGTCTTTTAGGTCCCCTCCTCTGTTGGGCAGTGGTTTTCGCCGATATTGGCACCTCTGTATACTACACTCCCGGAATTCTCTACAACACTGAAGGCATTACTACCCTCGCGGGATTTTTCGTCCTTTTGACTATGTCAGTGTTTGTGCTTCTCACTTTAAAGTACGCGGAGGTAACCCATCGTTTCCCTCAAGGTGGAGGTGTGGTAACAGTGGCAGCGCAAGCGATCAACCACTGGTTCGGTGCGCTGGGTGGCATGTTCATCCTCGTCGATTATTTCCTTACTGCTGCTATCAGTTGTTTGTCTGGAATTTTTTACCTCAGTGTTGTTCTTCCTTCTATTGGCCCGTTTGTTTTATGGATTACAGTATTTGCCCTCATTCTTTTAGGCATCCTCAATTGGGTAGGTATTAGCGAAAGCGCGAAAGTGAGTTTTGTATTTGCTATTATCGCTTTCTTGAGTGACATTGCTATCCTGGTTACCGTATTTACACATATCTCTTTCTCAGAATTCCTGTCACTTATCCCACAAATGTTTGCCAACCATTCACTTGGACCTATTTCTATCTTGATTGGTTTCTCTGCTTCATTTCTAGCCTTTTCTGGACTTGAAAGTATTTCACAACTCTCTCCGGTTATGAAAACACCACGTAAAAAGGTTGCGGGAATTGCGTTATTGCTCGTTGTGTTGACGATTGGCATTACGAGCCCTCTCTTGACCATACTTACAACCACGCTCCTACCTGCTTCGACTCTGGAAAGTCCTACACAATCAGCGCAGGTGGTTTCTCTACTTGCTGGTAATTGGGGTAACATCGTATTGCAAACAGAAGTTGCTATCAGCGCCAGCGCGCTACTGGTATTTGCTAGTAATACGGCTATTATCGGTTCATACCACGTATTCATGGCACTTTCCCGCATGGATTTTTTCCCGGCTTTTGTGCTTAAACGCAATAAGCTGCGCGGGTCACCGCATTATTCTATCGCACTTGCAACAGGGATTCCCATTGCTGTGCTTATAATCGTGAATGGCAACATCAATACTCTTGGAGACATGTACGCTTTTGGTTTGCTAGGAGCTTTTACACTTACCTGTTTAGGGTTAGACATTATTCGGCACCGGGAGCGTAAAGCAGCTCGTACTTTGGCAGCCCAATTATCACACCCTGGCACAGACAATAACGCTAACAAGCAACTCCCATCTGACGATGCGTTATATCATTTTACTGAAATCACTCGCGAGAATACCTATAATGATGGACCCGCTCTTACAGGTGGCCTGGATGTTGAAACCGTTGCTATGCTTGCTTCTCCAGTACATAACTGGCGTACCAGAATACGAGAGATCTGGTACAGTATCGACTTCTGGCTAGGTATCCTTACTACGTTCCTGGTTGCAACTGCCTGGACTACTAATCTGGTCACGAAACATTTAGCAACTCTTTTTGGTGGTACTGTTGCTGGTTTCGGTATGCTCATTGCTTACATTAACTACAGACGACAAAAGCAGAAGGGGTACCTGCCTGTTGTCACTACTGGCCTTGAAGGTCGCTTGCCAGGCTCTGTACTCGCTGTGCTCACGGCAAAAAATGGGCATAATGACATGATCATTCGCACCGCAATTAGTAGCGCCGATGGCAAACCTGTTGTTTTTCTGTACTTAGGTGAGCCAAAAGCCGCTCGGATTCCGCAAATATTCGAAGTTTATGATCCTTATCTTAATGACCAACAAGCTAAAGAGTCCTTTGGCAAGGCAGAAAATCTTGCACAAAAGTCTAAAATTCCTCATCGATTTGTTTACAGTACAGAAGAGCCTGGTGCTGTTGCAGAAGTTTGGCATATTGCCCATCCTCACGATACAATTATTGCTGCCGATTATGCCGGTGATGTTGCTGATGTCAACCCCGACCGCATCCGCTACGAGTTAACATCTGAAGGCAAAGTAGCACATCTGATTAAACGGTGGTAATGGATGAGACTACTACACAAACCATGATAATGAAATGACACACAAAAACCTGCTACTTCTTGCCTCTCTGCTCATTGCTGTCTTTCTATCGGCATGCAGCCCAGGACATATCGGAGGCAACGAAATTTCCTTTGTTCGTGATGGACACCTCTGGACAATAGATCCTGACGGCGCTAATGCATTTGAAGTGACTTCAAATAGCACTCCAGTTATCGGTTATGCATGGTCTCCAGACCATAGAATATTTGCTTTCAGAACTCTCGATAGTACCTTCTCAAAAACTAAAATCGGTCGACATGTAACCACTAATCCGGTGACCGGATTAACAAATGACGTTCCGAGTGTTATCAATACAATTGGCATCGATGGTGGCACACCTATTCCCATTGCCGTTTCGAGTGCAGACCTTCAACATAGCAATGCATGGTGGAATCCCACTGGTAACCGTCTTCTTTATCGCGAAGAGTCTACAACAGTCATTCAAAATGCCGGAACTCAATCATGGTGGATTTCTCAAAACGATCAGCCTCTTGACATCGCCAGAAAATTGCTCCCTTATTCATTCTCTATTCCTTCTCTATCATCAAATGGTAAGGCTATAGGAAATTCGAGTCAGGGTATGTTTACTACCACCCTAGATGGTACTCTTTTTCAGCTTATTATCCAGGGCACGCTTTCGGGACATCCACTTCCTGCATCCCTGGAACGCATATTGTGGCAGCCTGCTCACCAAAATCCTTCTATACTCTACGCGATTGCTATGGAAACTACCAACAAAGTTCCCTCGTTTCTTTGTAAGGGCGGGAGCGGTGCAGTGCGGAGTGGGGACCCTTGTGGTCGCCCTCCGGGTTCTCATGTCGCAGCTATGCAAGTCCAACTCATATTACGTGATTCTCAGAATCAATCCAGAACCATCGCTATTTGTAGCTGTACGCAGTTTGCCTGGTCACCGGATGGCAATTCGATTCTCTATAGTACAGGTACTCATTATACAATCCTGAACATAAAAGACCTTACCACTTTTAGCATTACTGGGGAATTTGGAAGCGTGCCTTACTGGTCACCTGACAGTCGATTTATTATTCTGGATGGTCTACATACATTACAACTTGTTAATGTTTCAAATCAGCGACAACAAGAATTACTGAGTGATGCAGTATCAAGATCAGATTCTGCCTCTTCTCCTTCCTCTGACACACGAGCTCTACTACAGCCAATTTCTAATAATATCTGGGCATCAGATAGTCGACAGTTTCTTTTCTTAACTAGAAACCGTTTGATGTGGCAAGAGAAAATTTTGAATACAGGTAATGGGCTTTATACTGTTTCTATAGATCGGAATGGACTTGTACAGGGATCACCTGTAGTTGTCGATAACGGCAATGATACTCAGGCTAGCTGGATCTACGAAGATCCTGATACATCTTTTATTTTTTAGTTGAAATGACATGAAAGGTACAACAATTATGAATAATTCACCGGAAGAGCAACATATCTCGTCAGAGAAGCACGAAGAAGCAGATGAATTAGAATTCGAAGATATGGAGTTGCTCGAACGCCTGGAAACACTTCGTGAAGACATGGAAGACTTGAAAATATCAACACTCTCCGAGCTTATTCAGCGCATCGAAGAGTTGCATCGTAAATTGGATGATAAACAATGACGAGCCTGGAATCCAGGTGGATTCCAGGCTCGTCATTGTTTATGCTTTATGCGCCGCCCAGGTAAGCCTGGCGAACAAGATCGTTTGTAAGTAAGTTCTTAGCTGTATCGCTTAGTACTATTTGTCCAGTTTGCAACACATAACCACGATCGGCAAGGCTAAGTGCCATCGATGCATTTTGTTCGACGAGAAAGATGGTAACGCCCTCGTCGCGAATGCGCAGAATCGTGTTAAATACAGTCTCGACAAGAATTGGAGATAAACCCATGGATGGCTCATCCATGCACATCATACGCGGACGTGACATCAGCGCACGCCCCATCGCCAGCATTTGCTGCTCACCGCCAGACATAGTGCCTGCAACCTGCTTCAAGCGCTCCTTGATGCGCGGGAATATCTCACATACATGATCGATGTCTTCCTTGATCTCTGCTCTATTCCTGCGGATGAATGCTCCCATCTCCAGATTCTCCAGCACCGTCATGCGTGGAAAGATACGGCGAGCTTCTGGAACGAGAGCCATACCAGAGGTAACAATATCTCCAGGCAATTTTCTCTCGATACGCGTTCCTTGAAATTGAATGGTACCGCGACGAGGATGTATGAGACCAAAGATAGTCTTCATCGTAGTAGTCTTGCCTGCTGCATTTGCTCCCAGCAGACAGACAATCTCACCTTTATCTACTTCAAGCGAAACTTTATGAAGAACCTGGCTTGGCCCATAATAGGTATCGACATCGGTAAGTTGTAGCAGTGTGGAATTTGTTGCCTTTGCTACATCATCACCAGAGGTAGAAGGAGAAATATCTGCACTTGTCATTACACACTTAACCTCCTGTGTAACAAGCCCCCGGCTTTTGACATAGGTTTTCCGAGGAAAATACACGTAAAAGTATCACTCAACACTTTCTTGTTCTTGCCCCCTCTTCGTTGGTGTACCTAAATAGGCAGCAATAACTTTTTCATTGCGACGCACTTCCTCAGGCAGACCTTCTGCAATTTTCCGTCCATAGTCGAGTACATAGATTCGATCAGACATACCCATTGTCACTGCCAGCTTATGTTCGATTAACAAAATCGTCACATGTAACTCGTCGCGCAAGCGCCGAACATACTTCACTGCATCCAGTGTTTCAGCCTCGTTCATTCCTGCAGTGGGCTCATCCAGCAAAAGTAACTTGGGATTCGAACCCAATGCCCGTGCAATTTCGACGCGCCTCCGATACGCATATGAGAGGTTAATTACATATTCTTCCTGTCTATCGACCAGCTCAGAGCCAAAGAAACTCAAAAGTTCAACAGCACGTTTACGCGCTTCAGCTTCTTCGTGTACAACTCTTGGGGGGCGGAAGGTTGAACCCAGGATGCCAGCTTTGAGTTTCGTATGTTGCCCCACAAGCACATTCTCTAGCACCGTCATATTATTGAAAAGTCGAATGTTCTGAAATGTGCGGGAAATACCACGCTTGAGAACCCTATCAGGACTCAGGCCACTCAACGATTGGCCGGCAAGAAGTATTTCTCCTGAAGATGGGCGATAGATACCAGTAATAAGATTAAAGACAGTTGTCTTGCCAGCGCCATTTGGTCCTATGACGCTTATAATCTCTTTCGGCATGACTTCAAGATCGAGATCTTGCACCGCCGCAAGGCCACCAAAATGTTTGGAAACCTTGGTTAGCTTCAGCATAGGCTCATTGGTTTGTTCAACGGCCATTGCATACTCCTTTCTCGCTACTACTCAACACGTATCTCCGATTCAAAACCAGGCGCTCCAGGTATGACATCCAACGCACCTTCCTCTAGCCCTCCTTCATCTTCCACTTGATGGAATTCTCGCCTTCTGCGCGCGCTGGGAATGAGCCCTTCAGGTCGGAAGATCATGATTGTGACTAGTAGAATACCGAAGATCAGGTTTCGAATATTTCCGAACGTGAAGCTTGGTATAAAATGGACTATGGTATTTTGTATGCCGTAAAAAACACTGTTTGGGTCGGTGGCACTCGCAGCCAGTTGTTGCGGAAGAAACACGTTGAGAGCGTAGACAAGTATCGCACCAACGATCACTCCTGGGATACTGCCTATTCCACCAATGACCACCATTGCGAGAAAGATTATGGAATCGGTAAAACTAAAGCTATCAGGAGAAACTAGACCAAGCTTTGCAGTATGAAATGCTCCCGCGATACCAGAGAAAAATGCGCCTGTAGCAAATGCAAACAGTTTGGTCGAAACCAGGTTGACTCCGGAAGAGGCCGCAGCAATTTCATCTTCACGGATAGCAATCCAGGCACGGCCTAAACGAGAGTCACGCAGGCGTACATTCACAAAGATTGTAAACGCGATCAGCGCCAGGATCAGATAGTAGTAGGGAGTTGGGGTAACAACAGACCAGTCGACGCCGAAAAAAGAGGGTGAATGGACGCCAACAATGCCATTGGTGCCATTGGTATACTTATCCAGTTCCAGAAAGACGATTGGCACAATCTCCCCAAAGCCCAGGGTCACAATCGCCAGGTAATCGCCACGCAGTCGCAGCGTCGGTATCCCAAGTAGCACACCAAATAGCGCTGCTACCAGTGCAGCCACAATTACCATTGGCCAGAAGAGTACCGACAACAGATGTGGGTCCCATGGGGCAATATTTAATACATTGGTTAACTGCGTTGATCCGATGATTCCCCAGGTATATGCCCCAATGGCAAAGAAAGCTACATACCCCAGATCAAGTAATCCCGCGAAACCCACCACAATGTTCAGACCCAGAGCCAGGATCACATAGTAACCTGCATCGCCGTAACTGGCTAATCGGCCATTCGTACCAAATCCAAACAAGTATTGATCGAGCACTGGATAAAATAGGACGAAGACAACAAGTAGAATAAGATAGAAGCGCGTCGCGCCTGAACTTCGCTGAGGTAAGTCGTTAGGAACCAGGTCCCTTGCTTCTTCACGAACTCGAGTAGTTGAGAGTTTCTCAAGTTGGCGTCGTCTTACACGCTTTCTACTTCCATCAATAGCATTTTCGCCATTGCCATTGTTCTTAGCTGCAATGGTTCGACGCAAAGCAATCGTTCCAGCGAGCCGTCCGAGAAAATAGCCAGCAACAGGCAGCAAGAGCGTTCGTATAACCACCCAGATCAACAGTGTTGTTGGCAACTGGCCAATAAAGTAAAAGATAAGATCGACAATCAGCCAGACAAGCGCTAATACAACACTAAACCAGAAGCTCCCCATGATTGCGCGCTTTTTTAACCCAACCTGTTGCTCAGCATCAAGTACCTTGAGATTCTGCAACGGTAGTGCAGTAGTAATGCCAAGCGCCTTATACACACGCCGGCGAATAAAAAAGTAAATCAGCAAGAGAACTGCGCTTAAAGCAAGGCCAATAATCAGACCCTGACTGATCACTAAAAAGAGCGGTAACAACACAAAGAAAATAATATCGATCCATAGCTCAATCATACCTCGTTGACCGCTATCAGCAGCGACAAGATAGCCCGCAAGCGCAATCACTGTAGCATAGAAAACGATAATAAAAAGAGTTATCTGAATGAATATCGCAATATCGGAGATGCCCCCTAGCCCGAGTATGGTAAGCAGAGTATCATTGATGATCGCTTCACCAACCCAGATGAAAGTAAAGACAGCTATAGGTACAAGTAGACCTACGATCCATTTGATGAGTAACGCGCGAGTATCGCGCTCCGGAACAAGCATATTAGCTATTGCCACGTTCGCATCACCTCGCTTCTGATAGAACACATTTACAACACCAGAGCTTACTGGCGTCCTTTAGACCTTCTCAGGTGTTTGTTGACCAAGGAGGCCTGAAGGTCGGAATACCAATATCAAGATAAGAATAACAAAAATAAACGCTTCATGCCATGCGTTACCACCGTGTGGTAGGCCAATGGGGCATCCTGGTTGGGTAGTATCGCAAATAAGGGAAGCTAGTGCCTCGATTACACCTATCAGTACGCCTCCCAGCATTGCGCCAACAATGTTGCCTATTCCTCCAAGCACCGCCGCGGTAAAAGCAAACAGTCCAAGTGTAAAACCAAGCGTGAAATTGGTATTTCCGTACTTTAAACCCCAGATGAGTGCAGCGGCTCCTGCAAGTGCGGCGCCAATAAAGAACGTGATAGTAATAATGCGGTTCACGTTAACACCCATGAGCGCGGCGGCCTCGCGGTCTTGCGCAACTGCACGCATAGCGCGCCCTATGCGCGTGCGGGTAACCAGCCACTGGAGAGCAACCATCATCACGGCCGCAACCACGATCACCAGTATGTCGACGCTACTGAAACTCACAGATCCAATATAGTAGAATCTCTGTGGAAAAATTTGTGGGAACGGGACAATGGTAATACCTTTCCAAAGTTTTCCTACATCCTCCAGAATCAACGAGACACCAATTGCTGAAATCAATGGAGCGAGGCGGGGAGCATTCCTTAGCGGACGGTATGCGACACGTTCAATAACTATCCCTAGCACAGCGCATAGCACCATCGCAGCAAGTAAAGTAATAACCAGTACACCCACCAACGTTAGACCAGTGGGAGCCACCGAAGAGTTAGTAATGCCGAACAAGCCGAAAATAGAAATGCAGATGAAAGTGCCAATCATAAAGATGTCGCCATGGGCAAAATTAATTAATTCAATAATGCCATACACCATTGTGTACCCAAGGGCAATCAGTGCATAAATTGCACCAGTAGTTACACCAACGACCAGAATTTGTAAAAAATATGTCACAGATACCACCACCTTTCTGCTCGATTGTATATGAAATTTATACAACACAAGAGATTAGATAGCAAGTAGGGGAGCAGCCTTAGAGATAGAGACTCTGCCGACTACTCCCCTTGCTTTGCTTCATCAAGTTAGTTAGTTCAAATCACTATCTAACTTGATACGCTCTAAATCAACGTAACCTGCGAGTATTATGCTACATTCACCGCCGCTTCATAAAGCCAGTCCGGCGTACTCGATGCGTTGAGACCCATCTTATAAATCGAGATGACCTTCAGTTGGGTATCACCATTTGAATCAAAACTTTGATGCCCGGTGACGCCATCATATGCGATACCCTGGACAGCGGCAATAACTGCCGTACGGAAGGTTACGGCCCCAGCCGAATCGCTGGAACTCGTAGGAGCCTTCGCCCCATTCCCAAGGGCCGTTTTGATTGCCTGAATCAAGATATTCATAGAGTCATAGGAAGCAGCGCTGTAGACATTGATAGGGTCTGACGGAAAGGCTGCTTTATACTGCGACACAAAAGTTGTGGCATTGGGGTTTTTGGACGTATCGACCACTGCAACCGTACCATAGACTGGGCCACCACCTAAGGGTTGAATAGTCGTAGCAAAACTAGGCGTCACAATACCATCACCACCTGAAAAGGGTAAATTTTGCAGGCTAGGTATCTGTTTCATCTGCTGGCGAATCAAGATCCCACCAGTGGAGTCAAGCCCACCAAAGTAGATGAAATCGGGATGCAATGCTGCAATTTGCGTCAGCAGCGCCACGTAGGAGGTGGTTGTTCCTGGCTCGCTAGCTTGACCAAGCAGCTTTAACTTCAGAGTATTCTGCCACTCACCAATGAAGGCATTGGCGATACCAATACCGTAAGTCTCCGCATCGTTAATGACATAGGCACTTTTGTATCCCAGCTTGGCCGCATAGTCAGCCCCTGCTGGTCCCTGATGGTCATCGGTCGTCGCAACACGGAAGTAGCTGACCTTGCCAGTTGGACGCAGGGTCGGAATCAAATTATTTGCTCCGCTGCAGCCAGATGCAGCCGTATCCTTGGTCAGACAGGGATTGGTATTGGCAGGGCTAATCTGAGCAATAGGAGCCTGGTTGGTGATCGGCATCTCTGCCTTGGCTACACTACTGTTAAATGGCCCGACAATGGCCGCTACCTCTGCATCG
>Ga0209048_10002700_pt1 | contig 17488 bp, 15 predicted proteins | sample FrelakmetCRP12CR_FD_187146 | JGI IMG/M metagenome (GOLD analysis project Ga0209048, IMG submission 187146) | Freshwater lake sediment microbial communities from the University of Notre Dame, USA, for methane emissions studies - CRP12 CR (SPAdes)... | ecosystem: Environmental > Aquatic >... | reverse complement strand
CGGCACAACCCGCCACACACCCTCGCGGTGTCCAGCGCCGGCGCCCCCGCCCACCTGCCCTACGCCCCCGGTGGCGCCACCGACCCGGCGGCCGACCACTCCCCCGCGTCGTCGGGCATGAACGCCCCGCCGGCCGTGACGACGTCCTCGGGCTCGCCCCGGCTCAGCAGACCGCCAGCCATGACGGCTCCGGCGCCGGCGAGGGCGAACCAGAGGCCCCAGGCGGGGTGCAGGATCTCGCTCGGTCCGGGGGGCTTGAGGAGGCGGCAGAGGATGAGGCTGGCGGCGATGGCGCCGGCGACGGCGATCACCGGTGAGACCCCGGTGGCGCGACCGGTGAGGGCGAGGGCGGCGAGGCCGGCGGCGAGGCCGCCGGCGACGGCCAGGGCGACGTCGATCTGGTGGAAGACGTCCCAGGCGGTCAGGTGCTGGGGACCGAGCTGGCGCAGGAGGTCGGCGCCCTGCTGGATCAGCGGGCCGAGGGCGCCGAACTGCGAGCCGGCCTGCTCAGCCTGGTCGAGCACGGTGGCCGGGATCTGAAAGCTGTACCAGGGCAGCCAGAGGCTGAGGAGCAAGCCGAGGCCCCCGAGCGCAGAGATCGCATAGGCCCAAGGGCGGCGTCCCGTCGGCATCGTGCCCGCGTCATCGCCCGCCCCCCTCCCCGGATTGAGCCGAATGCGCCGACGTGGACCCCTGTTGCCGGCGCAGGCGGTCGGGGAGGCGCGTGGCGCTGTCGAGCTCCCGCTCGCCGCGCAGGACCGAGCGGACGGCGAGGAAGTCGGCCGCGTCGGCGACGTCGTGGACGCGGAACACGTGGATCCCGGCATCGGCGCCGAAGGCCAGCGCCGCGAGCGTCCCGGCGAGCCGGGCCCGGGGCGGGCGCGCGGTGATCGCGCCGATGAAGTCCTTGCGCGAGGCGGCGAGCAGCAATGGGCGCCCGAGCGCGTGCAGCCGCTCCACCGCCCGCAGCACGGCCACGGTCTGGGCGGGCGTCTTGGAGAAGTCGGGGCCGGGGTCGAGCATCAGTTGCTCGAAACGCACGCCGCGCTGGAGCGCCAGGGCGATGCGCTCGCTCAGGAACGACTCGACGTCGTCGACGATCCCCGCGTCAAGCGAGGGGTCGAGCAGCTTCTGCTTCGGCGCGGCCCGGGTGTGCATGAGGATCAGCCCGGCGCCGGTCTCGGAGCACACGTCCGCGAGGGCGGGGTCGCGCAGCCCGCTGACGTCGTTGACGATCGCGGCGCCGGCGGCGATCGCGGCCCGGGCCACCGGCGGCTTGTAGGTGTCCACGGAGACGAGCGCTCCGAGCTCGCTGCTCACCCGCTCGATCAGCTGCACCACGCGCGCGATCTCCTCGCTCGGATCGACCGCGGGCGTGTTGGTGACGCCGGACTCGCCGCCGATGTCGATGATCTCCGCCCCGGATTCGAGCAGCGTGCGGGCGAGGGCCACGCGCCCATCGAGGGTCTGGTGCAGGCCGTCATCCGAGAACGAGTCCGGGGTCGCGTTGACGATGCCCATCAGCAGCGGCCGCTGGCCCAGCTCGAGAGTCCCGGCGCTGGTCGCGAAGCTCCGCGCCGGCCCGGTCACGATCGTGGGCTCACTTTCCGGCCGCGATGCGGAGCACCCTGGTCAGGGTGGTGCGGTTCCCGGCGCGATCGGTGACGGTCACGGTGAGCCGGTAGCGCCCGGGCCGAGCGTAGGTGTGGAGGGCTCCGGGCTGGATCGTCGCGCTGTTCCCGTCGCCCCAGCTGACGGTCTCGAGCGCGATTCCGGAACCGTCGGCGACGGGCAGCCCCGGCGGCTGGTCGGAGTCGCGCAGGCTGAGCCGCAGCGCGGAGTTCGCGCGCTCCGAGCCGGTGAGCCGGAGCTGGACCGCAGGGCGGTAGCTGTCGACGAACACGCTCACGGCCCGAGCCTGGGAGGTCAGTCCGGCTTGGTTGGTCGCAGTGAGGAGCCACACGTGGGGTCCCTGGCTGAGTGTCGGGGCCCGCACCGCGGTACGCGTGGTCTGCAGCACGGCGGTGCCGTCGACGCTCACGGTGTAGCGCACCGGGCCCCACTGCTCGCGCGCCGGCGACCACGAGAACACCGGCTTGGTGGTGCGCGAATATCGCGACCCCGTGACGGCCGCGACGGACCCGGGCTCCGCGTACAGCAGCGCCGTGACGATCGAGGCAAAGCCGGGCGCCCCCTGGACCCACGCGGCGGCCACGTCGCCGGAGCTGTCCCCGGAGGCGAACAGGCCGGCGGCCGCGTCCGTGGGTCCGAGTCCGGGCGAGGAGGCGAGCAGCTCCGGGCCCCAGTTCGTGCGGTCGAAGTAGCGCGCGCGGATGTCAGGGGCGCCCCCTGTGCCGGGGTCGTGTTGCCAGGCCACGAGGCCCAGGTACTGACCCGTCGTGGCCGGCACGGCATCTGGAGGCGAGGCATCGGAGAGACTGTTGAGCTGCGTCACGGTCTGGGGCAGACCGGCCGGTCCCAGCCGCGACACCCAGACGTTGTTGGAGGCGTCCCGCGCCGAGGTGAGAAAGCCCTGGTAGGCCTCGCTCAGCGCGACCTGGGGCTGGACCGCGCCTTCGGGGCCCGGGGTCGTCAGCCCGTCCGGCGCGAGCGCGCCGATCTGGTCGTACTGCGAGGCCCGCAGCTTGCGCATCACGACCCGGGACTGCTTCGCCGAGCCGTTGGTGAGCACCTCCTGGAAGGCCACGTCGGCGTAGGAGGAGTCATCGTCGGTGGCGATGCTGGGAGCGCCGGCCGACACCTCGTTCCAGCCCGACAGCGACGGCGGATCGGCCTGCTCGAAGACGACGCTCGGGGAGATCCCCCACACGCGCCGCGTGTAGATGTGCCCGGCCTCGCCCCAGACGACGATCCCAACGCCGTCGCCGGCCGCCACCACTCGGGGAGCGCCGGTGCCGGTGCCGGTGCCGGCGTCGTTGCCCGGGGCGGCGTCGAGCGGGGAGGACTCGAGCGCCCACGTTCCGTTCACCCAGTACGCCGCCCTGACGTTGTGCCCCGCTGCCCCGGCGGCGGTGAAGGCCAGATAGCCCTTGTTGTGGATGCTCAGCGCGATCGCGGGATTGCTCGCCCCACCGGCCAGCGGGACCGGTGCGCCGTAGCCGGCCGACGCGTTGGGGCGCGTGACCGCGTACAGCCCGCCGCCGTTGATGAAGGCGATCAGCAGCAGTCCGTTGTCGCCGGCGGCGATCACCGGCTGTGAGGAGGCGCCGCCGAGCGAGACGTCGACCTGCTCGGGAGGGAGGAACGCGCCCCCGACCAGGCGGGAGACGAACACGTGCGAAACGCCGCCGACGGACTTCGCGTACACGATGCCTCCGGTGCCGTCGCGGGAGACCGACAGCCCCGAGAGGCTGCTCAGCGCTGAGCTCGGACCGTCGACCGCGGCGCTCGGGAGCAGCGCCGGCGCCTGGGCCGATGCGCCCGCCGCCACCGAGAGGACCACAGCGAGTACGAGGGCGGTGAGTGCGAGCAGGCGGCGCAGCTAGCTGCCCTCGACCGGTCCGCAGATGCCCTCGGCCGCGGCTTCCTCGTGGAAGCGCTCCACCTCGGTGGCGACGCGCCGCTCGTCCCAGCCGAGCTCCGGCGCCATCGCGCGTGCGACGCGAATCGGTCCCTCGCCCCCCGGCCTACACAGCTCGCGAGCCGCCAGCAGCCCCAGTCGCGTGCGGCGCAGCAGCACATCGGCCACGCTGCGGGCCTGCTCGTTGCGGGCCGAGAACGGAGCCTCGGCGAGCAGGTCGGGCATCCCGGCGACGATCGGCTGCGCGAGCTCGCCGCGCTCCGATGCGGTCTGGAGGACCTTCTGGGCGGCGTAGCCGTAGCGCGAGGCGAGCGCTGGGTACGCGTCGTCGCGCACGCCCTCCACGCGCTGGAGCCCGTCCGGGTCGACGGCCTGGCCGAGCGGGATCTCGTGCGTGCGGCACGGGGCCTGGCGCCCATCGCGCTCGGCGAGGCGGTCGACGGCCATCTTGGCCATCCGCCGCCACGTGGTGAGCTTGCCGCCGGTGATCGTGATCAGGCCGCTCGAGGTCTCATACAGCTCCGCCTTACGGGAGATGTCGACCGACTTGCGGGTGTCGCCGGTCGAGATCAGCGGCCGGACGCCGGCGTAGGCGCCGGTCAGGTTGGAGGTGGTGAGGCCGGTGCCGAAGAAGTCGTTGGTCGCCTTGAGCAGGTAGTCGACGTCGTCCGCCGATGGCTGCACGTGGTCGACGTCGCCGTCGTAGTTGTTGTCGGTGGTGCCGATCAGGCTGCGGCCGAGCCAGGGCAGCGCAAAGATCGACCGGCCCTCTCCGGCGGGCACGACCGCCCCGGAGACGAGCGGCAGATCGGCCGGGTCGAGCGTGATGTGGGTGCCGCGGCTGGGCCGGATCGTCGGCACCTCGGCCTCCGAGTGCAGCTCCTCGGGCTGGATCCGGTCCGCCCACACGCCGGTGGCGTTCACGACGTTCTCGGCCTGCACGGTGAATTGCACATCGGTCTCCACATCGCGTACACACACGCCCGCAGCCCTACCGCCCACCTGGACGAGCTCCACGACCTCGAGCCGGTTGGCGCAGATGGCGCCGAAGCGCTCGGCCTCGCCAAGGACGGTCAGGACCAAGCGCGCGTCGTCAGTCTGACAGTCATAGAACAGATATCCACCCGTAGGGTTGCGGGACTCGAGCGCGGGAAGCAGTTCCAGCACCTCCTCACCGGAGATCACCCGGTGGCGCTCGGGGCTCCAGTCGGCATCGGGGGCCTCGCCGGCCTCGAGTGCGGCACGCCGCGCGCTGCGCCGTCCGCGCAGGCCGGGCGTGGCCATCACGTCGTACATGTTCAGGCCGATCCCGACCAGCAGGTCGGGGCGGGCCCCCTCGAACGCGGGCACCACGAGCTTGAGCGGCGTGACCAGGTGCGGCGCCAGCTTGACCATCAGCCGCCGCTCGAGCAGCGCCTCCCGGACCAGCCCGAGGTCGAAGTTCTGCAGGTAGCGCAGCCCGCCGTGGACGAGCTTGGAGGAGCGGCTGCTGGTCCCGGAGGCGAAGTCGGCCTTCTCCACCAACGCCACGCTGTAGCCGCGCGTGGCGGCGTCCAGCGCCACGCCGGCGCCGGTGATGCCACCGCCGATCACGACCACGTCGAAGGGGTCACCCGCCAGGGCCTCGATGGCACGATCTCGCGAGAGCATTCCGCGCAGGGTACGGGCCGCGGGGGTCGGGCGGCGGTGCGCAGGGCTACCGGGCGAGCTTGTACAGCCCGAGCACGATCTTGTACATCTCGGGCGAGGTCTCCTGGTACGCCGGGCAGCAGGTGGGGCCGCCGACGTCGCTGATCCCGATCTCGATGTGCGGACCGCTCGAGATGCCGACGCTCCCGCAGCCGACCTCGGCGATGGGCTGGCCGGCGGTGACTTGGGCGCCCACGGGCACCAGCGCCGGCGCGGCGTGGCCGTAGTAGATGTAGCGGCCCTTGTAGGTGCCGGAGGCGACCTTGAGGATCGGCGCGTCGGGGCCGAAGCCGTCGATCCCCTCGCCGACGATCGTGCCCGAGGTGACGGCGACCTCGACCACCTGCGAGCCGCAGGCGTTGTTCACGGTGCCGATGTCGATGCCCTGGTCCAGCGACCAGTCGCTCGGCGGCAGGACCCGCGACTTCGGATACAGCGGGAACACCCACGAGCTCGACGCCGAGCCGGTGGTGCTGAACACCGCCGACCCGTTCTTGGTGATCTTCTTGAGTGCCGCGTACAGCACGGTCGCCGTCCGGACGCCGACCGACCCGCTCGCCGGGGTCAGGTGATTCGCGCGCTGGAAGGCCCGCACCGCCGCCTGGGTCATCGGTCCGAAGGTGCCGATCTGGGAAACGGGATAGCCGACGTCGGTCAACCAGGTCTGCAGCGTCTTGACGTCATCCCCGCTCTCGCCCCGTCGGAGCGTGCGCGTGAACGGGATCTCGTTTGCCACCTTGGCCGGCGTGGTGATGCCACGCGGCGCCTGCGGTGCCACGATCGCGGCGCCGCCGCTGGAGGCCTGGGCCACCGAGACGAGTCCGAGCAGGCACAGCGCCGTGAGCAACGAGAGTCGACGAACCTGGGTCATCGCCTGATGACGTTCGGTGTGTGCTCGCGGCGCGACCTGATTCAGGTCGGCCTTGCACAAGCTTTTCGGACGAATCCTGCTGAAAGCGAGCACGCCGGCGGTCTCCGCGGGTTCGGAACTTGCAAATCGCGCTTGATCTGCCTGCGGGGTTAGCTGACGGGCTAGCGCTTGCTCACAAGCGCTTCCCACGGATCACCGCGGGACTCGCCCCAAATGAATTGGGTTCCCCGTTCCCCAGGGCGACTATCCCAGGGACTCGGCAGCGGGCACGGTATCAGACCATTCGGCACATACTGCCGGTCAAAATCTCGCAATTTGCGGGAAAATGCGCCGCAATTTGGCCCCCAGGAGCAGGGATACGGGGTCGAGCGCCGACGCTCATCTCAGCGCGACCCTCCCCCAGCGGCCGCTTTAGTCGTGATGAGCGGGGTCGGCGACGCCGGCCTTGAGCCGGTCCTGGACGATTTGCTCGATCCGGTGCACCGTCTCGTCGGACATGCGGCGGATCTCCCAGTGCGTGAGCTTGAAGATGCGCATCGGCGACGTCGCGATGACGGTGGCGTTGCGCGGCTCACGGTTGAGCAGGCCGATCTCGCCGATCAGGTCGCCGGCCTTCAACGAGGCGATCGTGCGGTCGCCCTTCTGGACGTCGGCGGTGCCCTCCTCGATCGCGATCAGCTCGGTCGAGTAGTCGCCCTCCTTCATCAGGATCTGACCCTCGGCGGCGCTGGTCTCGGTCGCGAAGGCGGCCAGGCGGCGCGCCTCCTCGTCGGAGAGATCGGAGAACAGGGGAATCGCCTTCAGCCGGTTGGGGTCCATGCCCATGGGGTCGCTCCTCGCTTTCAGTTGATCACAGGGGCGGCACGCCGGCACCGGCGGCGCTCGACCGCTCGGCGGGCAGGTTCCGCACGAGTCTCGCTTGTCTGGATAGCCGACTCTATCCGCACTCACGGCCGCGAGGGAAGGACCAACCGGCTCGTGTGACCCGTTTCACACCGGGAAACGGTCCATCGGCGCGGGAGGCTGCGGCCGGAACCCCGAGTCGGTGCTCTTCTACAGAGCTTGGACTTCGCTGGTGATGTCGGAGACGGACTTCTTGGCGTCGCCGAACAGGAGCTCGGTCTTGGGGTCGTAGAAGAGGGGGTTGTCGATGCCGGCGAAGCCGGAGGCCATGGAGCGCTTGAGCACGATCACGGCCTTGGACTTGTCGACCTCGAGGATCGGCATGCCGTAGATCGGGGAGCCGGGCTCGTTCTTGGCCGCCGGGTTGGTGACGTCGTTGGCGCCGATCACCAGGGTCACGTCGGTGCGGCCGAACTCGGGGTTGATGTCGTCCATCTCCCGGAGCAGGTCGTAGGGGACGTCGGCCTCGGCCAGCAGCACGTTCATGTGCCCCGGCATCCGGCCCGCGACCGGGTGGATCGCGTACTTGACCTCCACGCCCTTGGCCTCCAATGCGCGTTCGAGCTCGCGCACGGCGTGCTGGGCCTGGGCCACCGCCATCCCGTAGCCGGGCGCGATCACCACCAACCGCGCGTAGGAGAGCTGGATCGCGACGTCCTGCGCGCTGGTGGAGCGCACCGTGCCGCCCGTCTCCCCGCCCGCGCCCACGGGAGCCGCGACCGCGCCGCCGAAACCGCCCGCCACGATCGCCGGCACCGAGCGGTTCATCGCCTTGGCCATCAGGTTGGTCAGGATCGAGCCCGACGCACCCACGATCATCCCGGCCACGATCAGCGCCGTGTTGTTGAGGGCGACACCGGTCGCCGCCGCCGACAGGCCGGTGAACGCGTTCAGCAGCGAGATCACGACCGGCATGTCCGCCCCGCCGATCGGCAGCACGACCATGTTCCCGAGGATCGCCGCGGCGACGAGGATCCCGAAGAAGAACAGCGCCTGCGAATGCGTGCCGGCGGTGAGGATGATCGCCGAGATCACACAGATCAACAGCAGCGCGAGGTTGATGAGCGACTGGCCCGGCAGCTTGATCGGCTTGCCGGGCAGGATCTCCTGCAGCTTCCCGAACGCGATGTTCGAGCCCCAGAACGACACCGACCCCACGATCGCCGCGAACAACGACGGGATCTCCACCCGCAGCGGGAAATCCCCGCCGAAGTGATGGCGGAACTCGATCCACGCGATCAACGCCACCGCGCCACCGCCGACGCCGTTGAACAGCGCCACCATCTGCGGCATCGCGGTCATCCTCACGTTGAGCGCGGCCGGGATCCCGATCGCCGTGCCGAGCCCGACGCCCAGCGCGATGAACCACGGCGCCGAGCCATCGAGCGCACCCGGTTCCAACAGCGTCGCCACGACCGCGATCGCCATGCCGACCGCCGCGATCTTGTTCCCCAGGACAGCGGTCTTGGGGCCCGTCAGCCGGCTCAGACCGAAGATGAACAGCGAGAACGCGACGATGTACAGCGAGTCGATGAAGTTCTGGCTGTGCAGGAAGATCGTCGAGAGCGTCACTTCTGATCGCCCTCCCCGACCGCCGCCTCCACCTTCGCCGGCTCAGCTACCGGCTCCGGCTTCTTCTTGAACATCGACAGCATCCGATCGGTCACCAGGAACCCGCCGATCACGTTGATCGTGCCGAACATCACCGCGATCACCAGCAACACGTGCTCGAACCACCCGCTCGCGATATGCATCAACAGCAACCCGCCCAGCACCACGATCCCGTGAATCGCGTTCGTGCCCGACATCAACGGCGTGTGCAACGTATTCGGTACCTTCGAGATGACCTCGAAGCCCACGAACGCCGCCAGCACCAGAATCGCGATATCAGTGACGATGCTCATGCCTGCTCTGCCTCCTCGCTACTGAGCGCCGGCCGCGGCCCTGGCGCCTTCGTGGACGATCTCGCCGCCGCGGGTGACGCACGCGCCGGCGATGATCTCGTCGTCGAAGTCGAGCTTCAGCGCGCCCTCGTCGATCATCAACTCGAGCAGCGACTGGATGTTGCGCGCGTAGAGCTGCGAGGCGTGCTCGGCCATCGTGCTGGGAAGGTTCAGCGGGGCGACGATCTTGACGCCGTGGCGGATCACTGTCTCGCCCGGCTCGGTCAGCTCGCAGTTGCCGCCCGCCTCGCCGGCCAGATCGACGATCACCGATCCCGGCTTCATCTTCTTGACCGCCTCCTCGGTGACCAGGATCGGCGCCCGGCGGCCCGGCACCAGCGCCGTCGTGATCACCACGTCGACCTTGCCGATCGCCTCGGCCATCAGCTCCTGCTGGCGCGCCTGCTGCTCGGGCGTGAGCTCCTTGGCATAGCCGCCCGCGCCCTCCAAATCGCCGCCGAGATCGAACTCCAAGAAGTGCGCGCCCAAGCTCTCGACCTGCTCCTTGACCGCCGCGCGCACGTCGAAGCCCTGCACCACCGCGCCCAGGCGCCGCGCCGTGGCGATCGCCTGCAGGCCCGCCACGCCGGCGCCCAGCACGAGCACCGTCGCCGGGCGGATCGTCCCCGCCGCGGTCATCAGCATCGGGTAGAAGCGGCCCATCTCCTGCGCGCCGACCAGCGCCGCGCGATAGCCGGACACGTTCGACTGCGAAGACAAGGCGTCCATCGACTGGGCGCGGCTGATCCGCGGGATCGCCTCCATCGCGAACGAGGTCGCGCCCGAGGACGCGATCGCGCGCACGCCCTCGCCGCCCGACAGCGGCGCCAGAAAGCCGATCAGCACGCTCTCGGAGCCGAGCCGAGCGCTCTCCTCAGCGCTCGGCGGTGCCACCTTGACCACGACGTCGGCCGCCCACACCGCGCTCGCGTCGGCGAGCGTCGCGCCGGCCTCCTCATACATCGCGTCCGGGATCAGGGCGCCATCGCCCGCGCCGCGCTCCACGACCACGTCGAGACCCTGCCCCACCAGCTTCTTCACGGCCTCAGGCACCAGCGCCACCCGACGCTCCCCAGCAACCGTCTCTTTCGGCACTCCGATCTTCATGCGGCGCGGGAGGCTATCCAATGCGCGCGGGTGACGTTGCGCCATGGGCACCGGCGGCGATCGTCACTGACCGCGGCGGACCCGTCTCAGGCGTGCGTGCGCCGGGCCGTGAACGTCACCGTGCCGCTGCTGCAGCCCGCCCCGCAGCTGAGCGTCCCGAGGGCCGAGAAGTACCCGCTGGCGGTTCCCCCGTGGCTCAGCAGGTAAGGATGCGCCTCTTCTCGAGGTGCACGGTAGTGCCGGCGACGCGGTCGCCGGGCCCCGGTCAGCCGATGCCGACCGGGGCGAGCACCAGCGCCGTCGCCACCCCGGCGTCCGCGGCGAGCTGCAGCATCGCTGCGCTTCTCGTCGTCTGCTGCCGCGCGGCCGGGGCCCGGTGCGCGCCGTGCCGCGGACGTCGGTGCGCGGGCGCCCGGACCGCAGCAGCCCGGGCGCGGGCCGGCGCCGCGGGAGTGGGCTGCGCGGCGGCCACGGGAGCCAGCGGGAGCGGCCGCCCGGCGAGCGCCAGCGCAGCCTCACCGGTGACCCATACCGGCGTCTGGTCGCTGCTGTGCGAGTACGCGACGTGACCGTCGGAGGCGACGAGCGAGCCGATGAACTGCAGCGGCGAGGGCGCGGCGCCGCGGTGCAGCGAGTTCGGGTCGACGCCGGCCGCGAGCAGCCCCTGGACGGCCCACGCGGTCGATTGCGCGTTCGAATCGCCGCCCGGCTGAGCGGCGAAGCCACCGTCACCGTCCTGCTGGGCGCTCACGAAGGCCACCGCCCGCGAGCGCGCTCGCGCCGCCGCGCCGCCGGACCCGGCCAGCGCCTGGAGCGCTGCCCCGGTGTCATCGACATCGCTCGTGCTGCCGCCGGTCGCGAAGCTGAAGCCGCCGTCGCCGTTCTGCTGGTGAACCAACCACGACAGCGTCTGCGCACCCGGCGCGATGCCCGCGGCGCGGAGGGCCAGCACGGCGAACGCGGTCAGGTTGACCTGGTCGGCGACCGAGCCGTCGCCCCGGATCTGCCGCTCCAGCGAGGCCAACAGGTCCTGGCCGCCGAAGCTGGTCGTCGGCAGGCCGGCCGCCCGGACCACGAGGATCGTGCGCTCGAGCGCACCCACGTCCCCGGCCCAGCCGGCCGCGCGGACGTAGTCGAGCGCGCTGTGGCCACCGCTGACGACGTCCTGCGGGTTGCGGCCCTCGGCCGCCAGTCCCAGCGCCGCCCAGCCCGTCTCAAGCCCCGTCGAGCCGGCGCCGGGCGCGGGCCCGAAGCCGCCGTCGGCGTTCTGCGCCGCCAGCAGATACCCGGACACCGACGCCGCCCGGGCGGCGCCGGCCGCGCCGAGGCCAACGCCCTGGGCCAGGATCACCGCCAGCACGAGCGCCGGCAGCAGCCCGGCGCGGGCGGTGGGGACCGGCGGATCGTGCCAGGTGACCTCGAGCCGCAGCGCGAAGCGCGCCAGCGCCCGGGCCAGGGCCGGCCCGAACGCGAGCGCGAACGCAAGACACCCGGCGGCGTGGATGCAGTCGAATCCGATCCCCTTGCCGACGTAGATCCCGAGCGCGGCGGCGCTGTGGTCGCTGTAGGTGACCCAGTCGCCCACATCCTGCACGGCCGCGAACGCAAACCCGGCGGCGGCGCAGGACAGCGCCATCGGCCAGCGGCCGAGGCGGCGCCCGCTCGCGATCGCCAGGCCGGCGCCGAGCATTCCGGTCAGCCCCCAGGCCGCCATCTGCCAGGGCGTCCACGGGCCCTGCCCGAAGAAGAAGTTCGACGTCAGTCCGGCCAGCGCGCCAACCACGAACCCGGGCGCGCCGCCCAGGGCATAGCCGGCGATCAGCACGATGTCGGTCGTCGGCTTCACGTTCGGCAGGGCCGCGAAGGCGATCCGGCCGAGCGCCGCGAACGCGGCCAGGGTGCCGACCAGCGCCACCAGTCGGGCCGACGGCCGGGCCCGCTCGTACCAGGCGAACCCTCCCGCCAGCGCCAGGGCCAGCACCGCGAACGCTCCGACCGGCCAGCTCATCCGGCGATCACCTCCGCGCGCAACGTGGTGTCCAGCACGGCGATCCCCTGCTCGGGCTGCAGCGCCCCGCCGGCGCCGCCCAGGATGCGAGCCGTCTCGGTGGCGAAATACGTTCCCCCGGACAGGATCTCGGCGGCGGGTCCGTCGGCGATCGGGGCGCCGTCGGCGAGCAGCACGACCCGGTCAGCGAACGAGGCCACGAACTCGGGATCGTGGGTGGCCACGAGCACCGCCGCGGGCATCGCCGCGAGCAGTTCGGCGAGCTCCCCCTTGCGCCGCCGGTCCATCCCTCGCGTGGGCTCGTCCAGGCACACGACCGCCGGTGGGTCCTCGGGGTCATCGAGCACGATCGCCAGCGCCAGCCGCTGGCGCTCGCCGCCCGAGAGGTCGCGCGGATTGCGCGGCGCGAACGCCGGGTCGGACAGGCCGACCGTCGCCAGCGAGCGGCTCGAGGCCTCGGCGGCCACGGTCTCGTGGACCAGGTAGTCGGTCGGGTTCTGCAGCAGCAGAGCCACCCGGCCGGCGCTGTGGACCTTGCCGCGGGTGGGGCGCATCAGCCCGGCGGCGTGCCGCATCAGGGTCGACTTGCCGGCGCCGTTACGTCCCATCAGAGCCACGTGCTCGCCCGGGGCCAGCTCCAGCGAGCAGGCGCGGAGGATCGCCGGACCGTCGGGCAGCTCGTGCCAGACGCTGCGCAGTGCGAGCGCCGGGGCGGGCCCGGAATCGCGACGGCGCCGCCGCCGCCCGCGCGCAGAACGGCCGGGGGCCGGCCCACCGGCGGTCGCCTCCCCGGGCTCCGGGGCCTCCGGCGGGGACGGCAGCAGGCCGAGCTCGCGCAGCGCAGCTCGGGCCGGCTTGACACCGACCGCCGGGCGCAACCCGACGCCGGCCAGCAGGCGGGCGCCGGGCGTCTGGAGCTCGGGTGCGCCGCTCGCCGCCCAGCGCAGGAACTCGGGTGGGGCGGCGTCGCATCCGATCTCGCCGTCGATCATCGCGATCACCCGGTCGGCGGCCGGCAGGCAGCGCTCGAGCCGGTGCTCGGCCAGCACGATCGTCGTGTCGGCGTCCTCGTTGAGCCGTCGCAGCAATGAGATCAACTCGTCGCCGGCGACCGGGTCGAGCTGCGAGGTGGGCTCGTCGAGCACGACCAGCGCGGGGCGCCCGGCGAGCGCGGCGCCGAGGGCGACGCGTTGCAGCTCGCCGCCGGAGAGCTCGTTCGTCGAGCGGTCGAGCAGGTGGCCGATGCCGAGGGCGAGCGCCGTCTCCTCCACTCCTCGGGCGATCGCCGGGGCGCTCTCGCCGCGGTTCTCGAGCGGGAAGGCCAGCTCCGCGCGCACGGTCCCCATCACGACCTGGGTCTCGGGATCCTGGAACAGCGTGCCGACCGCGAACGCGAGCTCACTCGGGCCGTGCGCGCGCGTATCGAGTCCGGCCACGACCAGCCGGCCCGTGATCTCACCGCCGTGAAAATGCGGCACCAGCCCGCTGATCGCCCGCAGCAGCGTCGACTTGCCCGAGCCGGAGGCGCCGGCGAGCACGACCAGCTCACCGGCGGACAGCTCCAGCGACACGTCGCGCAGGGCGGATCGCGCCGCCCCCGGATAGCTGTAGCTGAGCCGCTCGATGCTGAGCACGCTCATCGCCCGATCCCCCTCCGGTCGGCGAAGGGGCCGAGCGCGCAGGCGATCAGCGCGACGCCGAGCCCGAGCACGCCGAGACCGGCCGGCGCGTGCAGCGACGGATAAGCATGAAACGGCGCTACCCCGGCCACGCGCGACGCGATCGACAGGACCAGGATCGCCGCCGCCGCAGCGGCGAAGGCGACGTCGTGGCGCGACCACGGACGCGTGGCCCGCGGGGGCCTGTGGGCCGAGCCGTATCCCCGCACCTCGAGCGCCGCCGCCACGTCGAGCGCGCGGTCGAGGACCCCCGTGCTCGCCGCGCGGATCAGCGCCACCCGCGACGGAGGCCGGCCGGGACGGCAGCGCTGGGCATCGCCGAGCCGGCGGGCATCGCGCACGAGCACCGGCACCATGCGCGTGGCGAGCGTCGCGGTCAGCGCCGAGCGGAAGGAGACCCGCCGGAACAGTCGCAGCACCTCGTCGGGGTCGACCGCGGCCGTGTACAGGGCGCCGCACAGGATCAGGGCCAGCGCACGGAGGCCCAGCACGGCGCCGTAGACCGTCGCCTCGAGCGTCACGTCGGTGTGCCCGAGCACGGGCAGCTGGCCGAGCCGCACGAGGACCGTCAGGCCGTCGCGCGCCACGAGCGCGTTGACGACCGTGATCGCCACCGCCAGCGGGAGCGCGAAGAGGGCGGCGCGGCGCAGCTCGCGCCCGACGCCGGCGGCGAGTCCCGCGCCGGCGATCGCGACCGCGACGGCCCCGAGCTCGATCGGATGGTCGGCCAGGAGCGCCGCGCAGGCCAGCGCCAGGCAGTAGGCACAGCCGGCCCCGGCGCGCGCCGCATGCAGCGGGCTGGCCAGCCGGCGGTAGCTCATACCCCCGCCCCCTGCACCGGCACGGGGATGCTCGTGGCGCCCTGGACGGCGAGCGCGAAGTGGTTGCGCAGTCGGGCGGCGTTCAATGCCTGCGCCGCCGCCAGCACGCCCGCGGTGTCGGTTCCCGTGATCAGCCAGGTCGGCTCCGATTGCGGGTCGCCGGTGGCGGCCACGAGGCCCGCGCCGGCGCCCAGCGTGCGGACGACCCGTCCCTGCGGATCGAGCAGCTGCAGCGAGTCCCCGGCCGCGCTGCTGAATTTCGCGTACACGCCGCTCGCCGACGGCCCCTTGGAGATCAGCGCCGAGGCGACCTGTCCGTCGAGCTCCCGCCACGTGCCGACGACGACGCCGAGCGAGTCGGGGCCCGACCCGGTGCCGATGTACTGCCGCGCCCCCGGGACTCCGATCGCGGCCAGGGCGGCCGACACCTTGTCGCACGCGGGCCCGACGTCGGAGCCGCACTCGACCGTCACCGGCAGGCGCTTGCCGCCGACGCCGTGCACGAACGGCTCCGGGTAGGAGCCGACCACTGCGGGGATGCTCTCGGTCGCGCTCCAGTCGTGCAGGTCCCACCAGATCCGGTCGCCGCGGTGCACCGCAGTGGTGGCGGCGCCGGCCGCCGCCTGCACCCCGTTGACGTAGTAGAACCAGTCGCGGTGCGAGGAGCCGCCGGTGAGGCCGTTGATCGACTGCACGAAGCCGCCGCCGTAGCGTGTCGTCACCTTGAGCGAGCGCTGCAGCATCCGCATCACGGTCTCCGACCCCGGCACCTGATGCGCCGTCAGCGACGCGACGGGGCCGGTGCCGAATCCGTGCGTGACCGTGAGGGTCACGTCCGAGGTCCCTTTGCCCGGTCCCAGCCCGCAGCCCGCGACGCCGGCCGTGGCCAGCGTCGCGAGCGCGATGCGCGCCCCGCGGAGCATCCGTCTCAGCCGGTGACGCGCACGCGGACCGGCGTGGCGCGGATGTAGCCGCTGCGATCGGCCTGCAGCACGAGCGTGCCCGCGTGCGGGGCGACGATCATCGCGGTTCCATGGCTGTTGGTCGTGGCGCTGACCCCGGAGCCGTGCACCCGGGCATGGGCGAGCGGCTTCGGGACCCCGGCGTCGCTATGCCACACGACCTTCACGGTGAACGACCCGCCCGTCTTCGCGCTGCGAGGGCCGGTCACGGCGATCGGGTGCTCGTGGTGCGAGGCCGAGTCGACGGCGAACAACAGCCGGTCGCCGGCGTGCAGCTTGAGCTCGCAGATTCCCGCGCTCGCGTAGCGGTTGTCGAGCCAGACGCCCCAGTAGTAGGCCTTGCCGGTCTCGGTGTCACCGAGGACCGACTCGACCAGGTCGTCGGCGTAGCTGGCGTAGAACTTCGCGTTCCAGCGATGATGGGTCGCCACATCGAGAGCGCCGGCCGCGTTGGTGGCCGGGCACGCCCCGGCCGGAGCGCCGCCCTTGGTGATGAAGCCGGCGTGCGTCTGCACCACGGTCGGGGCGAGCAGGGCGCGCGTGCGGCCCTCGATGCTCACCGTCACCTTGGTGCCGGCGCCGAGCGCGACGGCGGAGGAGGCGAGGACGAGGACGAATGTCGCTGCGCCCAGCGCCTGGATTGATCTGCGATTCATGGGAGCCACCCCTTTCCACGAGGGTCTCAGGCTTTGTGGTCGGAGGCTGGTCTCCTGGCTGACGGGCCTACCTGCCGCGCCTTCCCAGGTGACTCAGCGTCACCCAGTGGCAGTACTTGCGGCTGGCGTCCCCGATCACAGTGGCGGGTCCACGCCGGATTCGCACCGGCTTCCCATCACCCCGACCTTGACGGCGGCATCGTACCGCGGCCGCGCGGGCGCGGGAGTCCGGTGACCGCCAGGATCGTAGACTGGGGACCATGACGGTGAACCTGACGCGGATCTACACCCGGCTCGGGGATTCCGGCGAAACCCACCTCGGCGACATGAGCCGGGTGACCAAGACCCATCCCCGGATCGAGGCCTACGGGACGGTCGATGAGCTCAACTCGCAGATCGGGTTCGCGCTCACGATCGAGACCATGCCCGAGGCCTACGTCCCGTGGCTGCGGAGGGTGCAGAACGACCTGTTCGACGTCGGCGCCGACATCTCGGCCCCACACGATCCCCAGCGCGAGCGGCTGCGCGTCCTGCCGGAGCAGACCACATGGCTCGAGGCCCGGTGCGACGAGGTCAACGACACGCTCACGCCGCTGAAATCGTTCGTGCTTCCGGGTGGCACCCCGGCCGCCGCGAGCCTGCACGTCTGCCGCACCGTCTGCCGCCGGGCCGAGCGGCTGGCGATCGCCTGCGGCGAGGACTGCAACCCCGAGGTCGTGCGCTACCTGAACCGCCTCTCGGACCTGCTGTTCATCCTCAGCCGCGGCGCCAACGCCGGCGACGAGCCGCTCTGGGAGCCCGGGCGCTACCGCTCCGACTCAGAGCCTGCCACCTAACTCACTTGCCGGTCTCGATCCGGCGCACCGTGGCCAGCGGGGGCGCGACCGGATGCTCGATCACCTCGAAGCTGCGGCGGCACTCCTCGGCCACCACCGGCCTGCCGATGTGGTAGCCCTGGACGAAGTCGCAGCCGAGCTCCGACAGGCTGCGCTTGATGCTCTCGCTCTCGACGCCCTCGGCGGTCACGCGGAGGCCGAGGTTGCGCCCGAGCTCGATGATCGACCGCACGAGCACGGCGTCGTTGCGGTCGGTCTCCATCCGCATCACGAACGAGCGATCGATCTTGATCTCGTCGATCGGCAGCTGCTGCAGCTGCGACAGTGACGAGAAGCCGGTGCCGAAGTCATCGATCGCGATCGTGACGCCCATCGCCCGCAGCTCGTTGAGCACGGTCCGGGCGCGGCCGAGGTCGGCGACGATCCGGCTCTCGGTGATCTCGAGCTGGAGCACCGAGGCCGGAAGCCCGAA
>Ga0209048_10002699_pt1 | contig 17489 bp, 18 predicted proteins | sample FrelakmetCRP12CR_FD_187146 | JGI IMG/M metagenome (GOLD analysis project Ga0209048, IMG submission 187146) | Freshwater lake sediment microbial communities from the University of Notre Dame, USA, for methane emissions studies - CRP12 CR (SPAdes)... | ecosystem: Environmental > Aquatic >... | reverse complement strand
GAAGACTTCCTCAAACGTTAGCGCCCCGGTAAACACCCTCGGTGACCCAAATTGCCCACACTGTCACGGTCTGGGGTACCTGCGCAATGAAGCCGAACCCGGCTCGCAGGATTTTGGAAAACTTGAGATATGTGTCTGCCGCAGAAGCCAGGTTGCAAAAACCGTTCGCGAACGGCTCTTCTCACTCAGCCATCTGGATGACCTGCACGACTTGAACTTCGAAAGTTTCCAGCCGAGGGGGCGTAAAGGGTTGGGTGAATTACAGGCCAATTCACTTGAATGGGCTTGTAACCGCGCCAGGCAGTATGCCGGAAAACTCGAAGGCTGGCTGCTACTGCAAGGTGGATTTGGCTGCGGCAAGACCCACCTGGCTGCTGCCATTGCCAACTCCGCTGTAAGCATGGGTGTACCGACGCTCTTCCTTACCGTCCCCGACTTGCTGGACACCTTGCGCTTCTCTTACGCCAGCGAAGAAACCAATTTCGAACAACGCTTCGACGAGATCCGTAATGCTGGATTATTGATCCTGGACGATTTCGGCACCCAAAATGCCACCTCCTGGGCACAGGAAAAACTATTCCAGATCGTTAATTATCGCTATATTAACCACCTGCCGATGGTGGTAACCACCAACCTGGATATGGATGATATTGATGCCCGCATCCGTTCCCGTCTCGCTGACCCGGAGCTGGTCAGTGTGATCCATATCAACAGCACGGATTACCGCCGGCCCATTGATGATAAAGGGCATCCCGATCTATCCTCACTCGATCTGCACGCCAGCTGCACCTTTGCCAGCTTCGATGACCGCCAAAATGAAGGTCTGGCAGCAGACGAAGTCAGGTCCCTCGAGAAGGCGGTTAAAGCTGCCACCACTTTCGCTTCGCGACCACACGGCTGGTTTGTGTTGACGGGTCCGTATGGCTGTGGAAAGACTCACCTGGCTGCAGCCATCGCCAACTCACTTATGGACAAGGGTAATCCACCTCTCTTCATCATGGTTCCGGACCTTCTTGACCACTTGCGCGCCAGCTTCGACCCCAAAAATAATATCTCCTACGATCACCGTTTCGATGAGATCCGCACCGCCTCCTTGCTGGTTTTAGATGACCTCGGTGCACAATCCACCACCCCCTGGGCGAGAGAAAAATTGCACCAGCTTTTTAACCATCGCTATAGTGCTGAACTGCCAACCGTTATCACCGTGGCAGTGGACATGCTGGAGGCGATCGACGAGCGGTTGCGGGTCCGCCTGTTGGATGAGAGGTTATGCAGCATCTACGCAATTACTGCGCCCGCGTACCATGGTGCTAAGAAGAAATTTAGAAAATAAACCTTTAATGATCAGGCCAGGGTTCATTTATTGACCCTGGCTTTTTATTTTCTTTAGGAATGAGATTTGTTATCGAGGGGTAGGGTATAATAAAGACATATTAGGTTGTTTTTATCTTAATTATTTCAGGGTTTGGTATGCTCCCAGCTTATATTCTCTCACTTCGTGAAGGTCTTGAAGCCGCGTTGATCATCGGCATCGTGTTCAGCACCCTGCGGAAGATGCAACGGGCTGACCTATTATTATTTTTCTGGCTTGGAGCAGGGTCTGCGACGGTACTCAGTATTATCACTGCCCTGCTGCTCACCCACTTCGGTCTGGTACTGAAGGATCCTGGTGAAGCCATATTTGAAGGTCTTACCATGCTTCTGGCTGCCGGGATCCTGACCGGCATGATCTTCTGGATGGCTCGCCAATCCCGAAATCTGAAAGAAAGCCTTGAGACCAATGTTCAAAGTGCTTCGATGACTGGCAAATGGTCACTGTTCGGGCTGGCATTCGTCTCCGTTCTGCGTGAGGGGGTGGAGCTGGCGTTATTCCTTACAGCGGCAGTCTTTGCTTCTGACGCTCATCAGACCCTGTTTGGTTCCCTGTTTGGGCTGGGTTCAGCTGCACTTCTAAGCGCTTTCCTTCTTGCGACCACGATCCGTTTGGATCTTCGGCGCTTCTTCCAGTTAACGGGAATTTTACTCATCATATTTGCTGCCGGGTTGATAGTACGCGCGGCAGGCGAATTGATCATTGCGGGATGGATCCCCGCACTGCTTCCCCACATCTGGGATACAGGCAAGTTTTTAAGCGATGAATCTGTTTCCGGTCAGACGCTGGGAGTGTTGTTCGGCTACAGCGCCAGCCCATCTTTGATGCAGTTACTTGCATATATAGTTTATTTCGTGGTTGTCATCGTTGCACTACTGACCAAAGGTCCCTTATCCGCCAGGAATGCAAGGGTAACATAATCTGCTCTGAGAAAAAATAACATGACGGATCACAACAAGATCCGTCATGTTATTTTATTAAAACCTCTATCAATGCCATCACCTGGAATATTATCCTCACATCCCCTGGGTTTACCTTATCCTAATGATCAGGTAATTTTATTCTTCCCTTTGAACCCGCTTGTTTGGAAGGGGAACGATTACCAACGCACTTGCCAGGAAGCAGAGCGTCGCCAGGATAAAGAGCGACTGATAGCCCATACTGCTTGAGCCGAGCAGTTTGTTGATCGGATCAATCAACACCCCGCCGAGTAACCGCGCCAAACCCGAGCCGATGCATGTGGCAATGTTGGCAATGCCCAGGTAGCGGGCAGCCTCCGCTTTTGGCACAATGTCGGTAGCCAACGCCCAGGAGACGGTGATGAATGCGCCGATCCCCATTCCTATGATCGCGCCTGCCACGGTGATGAGCGCCTGATCGTGTACAAAGAGCAGAAATAGGGCGCCTGCAAATGATACAAAACCGGAAGCAAGCAAGATCGGTTTACGACCAATTCTATCGGAGAGCCAGCCTGATAGCAGCGCCAACAGGATGAGCGCACCTCCCAGGATCAGCTTCAGGTTGCCGTAAAATGCCTGGGCATCCGCCTGCGTCATCCTGATCACATCCACGAGGTAATTGATCAGGAAAGTATTGATCGCAATGAAAGCACCCCAGAACAGGATACGGTTGGCAAACCACCAGCCGAAGACGCGGTTCTCACGGAAGTTGGCATTGAACGCATTCTTGAGCGCCTCACCAACAGACCTGGTTGGCAAGGGCTGGCTTAGACCTTCATTATGCCTTTCACGCCCCCAGATGAGGGTGAAGATCAAAAAGACGATAAAGACAACGGTTGGCACAGCCGCGGCAAAATAGACGCCGTTATTACCCCATCGAGCAATCCCGGTACTGAGGATCTTCCCGGCAACCAGTCCGCCCACCACGAGGGCGATGATATCCATAACCCCTTTAAGGCTGGAGGCTTGCCCGTGCTGTGCTTCAGGCACCAGGTCCGGGATAAGCGCCTGCCAGGGTCCCTGCAGAATATTCGAGGAAAACTGGATGGCGATCACGCCCAGGAGCAGGACCCAAAGGGTTGGCGCGGCGACCAACAGGAAGAGGGACAGGGAGATCAACAGTACCCCCCCTATGAGAAACGGCAGTCGGCGCCCGAGCTTTGTCTTGGCCCGATCGGAAAAGACACCGACAATGGGTTGGACTGCCATTGCCACGAGCAGACCGACAAAGCCAAGGATACCCATGACTGTGTTGGGTAAGTTCGGCGCCAGCTGGCGGGTCTTGAATGTCATCAGGGGTGGATCCTGAATGTTCGAGGAAAACGTCAGGGCAAAACCGATCAGGCTGAATACCAGCATGCGCAGGAAAGACATTTTTTTCATGGTCACTCCTTCATGTAATCAGGGCGGATGGATCTGACAACTTCCAACGAATCCAAGGCTTCATCCATTTTTAATTCAAACACCAGGGGACCCTGATAGTTGGCTTCCGCCAGGCGATCCAGGAAACGACCCAGGTCGAGGTCGCCATGACCAAGAGGCTTGTGGTCTTCCCCATAGCCCCGTACACCATCCGGCATTTTCCTGCAATCGTGCAGATGGACCTCGGCCAGGCGCGGAAGGAGTTTTTCCACCACCTCGAAGAAATCAAACCAGCCCGGGAAGCCGGCAAGCACATGCCCAGTATCAAGACAGACAGAAAGGTCAAATTCCTCAACCAATTCGAGGGTCAGATCCAGGGGAAATTCAACGGTCTCAATGGCCAGACGCCGGCTGGGTAGATTGGTTTCAGCCAGGATGGTCCGGATGCTTTCGCGCGCACCGCTCTGGAACTGGCGCAGGATGAGGGCGCGTGCCATCTCGGAGATCTTCATATTGTAAAATTCCGCCGCCAGCGCCCCGGTGGCATGTAAAACATAGGCTTCCGGTTCAATTAGTCGAGTAGCCTTAATGATCTCCACCGCTGAATCCACAGAGCCTTTGCGTACAGGCGTCAGGGGCGTGGAGGGTTCCACCGACCAGAGTGGCAGGTGGGTTGTATAAGTGATGCCTCCAGCTTTGAGCGCGGCCAACCTTTCAATGGATTCCAATCCGTAAACATTGGGCAGGAACATTCCCAAGTCTCCCCCCAATTCGATGGGATTGAAACCCTTGTCTGCCAGGCCCTTAACCAGCCCGGCATGATCGAAGGTCATGATGCTTGCCATGATCTGCTCTGCTGGCATTCCCGGGGGGATGAGGGATTCCAACTGCATTTCCATTATTCCGAAGCGCATATCGTCCTCCTCTGTCATTATCATTGTACAAAAAATAAAAGATTAGGGCAATTAAAAACCGCCCCGATTCTCTGGTGGCGGTTTGAGTATACAAATGAGAGACGTGGAATTCCCATCCATCGCCTAGCGGCGGGACTCAAGCATCCAGATGATAGGTATGGTATGGGTTCTCGCAAGGATTTCCCCAGGCAATATGCATCTCCCGGGAGGTGAGGTCTATCACCATGGCATTGACCGTCTTCTCACGGTCGAGCGGGTTGTGGGCATCAATCGAGTGATTGCATATGGAATTCGAGAAGTTGACATGATCGCGCTGGATGGTTTGGAGTGTTTTGATCGTATGGGTATCCTCGCGTTGGATCAATCGCCGGGCGCGGAAATAACGCACCCGGGATGCCACCAGATCCTCAGGTTCGCGTTCCACCTGCTGCATATTCTCGGCGAGATAATGGTTGGTATGAACAATATAACCATTCTCCCCATAAAGAATGGCAAAGCGGCGTGCGGACACTTCCAGCGAGTACAGTTCGCCGCTTTCATGAACAAGTAGATGGTTATACCCGGCCGCCCGCTGGGCTGAGAGCATGTGCCGGATGGCCTCATCCGGTGTCTTCGAGGCCAATACAGCCCTCGAAACCACCACACGCGGGGTGCCTATGCGCGAGTCATTGGGGTAGACCGAATCACACATCTGGGCAATGCCGTAGGCATTGAAACCAATGTTTGGCAAAAGACCACCATAGGTCATCGCGAGGAATGGCGGCTCGTCCTTCGGAGAGGCATGGATGATAAACACATCATCTTCATCTTCCGGTACCCAGTCCTCGTTATGGGCCATAAGAACGTGCCCATCGGCAGTGCGCTCGTCATTGACCGCCATGCTGGTGCAGCGCGTCAGGTGCAATGCGTCCATTGTCACTGCCTCCATGGCGTTGATCACGCTCAAATCTTCGAATGCCACATCAGCGCCTTCGGCAATACCCATTAATTCTTCCACATACTGCGGGTAACGCTCCTGGGCAAAGGGCAGGTACTTTCGCGCCTGAATCTGCGCACCCGCCCAGGTCAATTCGAGGTGCTCATAGGCGTCTGCAACCAGGCTCCGACCATTCTCAACACCATGCTGGACCTGTTTTTTGCAGGCTTCACCAATCTGACGTCCAATTTCACGGTGGGACCCGGAGACACGGACCAAGGGAGGGGGATTTGGATGCAAAGGCGGCTTGATTTCAGGAGCCATAGGGTACTCTCTTTCTAATATTCAGGAGGGGACAACAGAATTATATCATTGCCTACTGAAAAACAAGCACCCCAGCCCGGTTACCCGGAAGGGGGTGCTGAAGTGGGACATGATCGTAAGATCCCGGGGTGTATTTATCCTTTTTTGGTGCGAGACTTTGGCAGCGGAGTTGTCGGGGTGGGGGCAGATTGTGGCATGTCTGGCACAATCGGAACCACTTGAGCAGGAACGACAGCTGCTGGTGCGAGGACCGCCTGTGTCCCAAATCTGCTCATAATTACCGCACCAAGTCCTGCGAGACCTAAAAGGAATGGCGCCAGCCAACCGACACAGTTCAATACCGGAATACCCGTTAAAGCATTGCTTACCAGGGTCAGCGTAAAAACACCGAGCCCTGCCGAGAAGGCGGGGTGCCAATCCTGGTGGATTGCCCGGGTAAAACGCTGACCGATCTCATAACCGATGGCGATCCAACCGAAGACGCCTGCCACAACCAGGGCGACCACAACCACTGCAGCCACTGGGATCAGGATGAGTGTGATCACCAATAACACCAAGGCGAAGGGAACCACAATGAGTGTCAGTAAACCCAGCCCGCCGGCAGTCAATGGCTGCGCAATCACTGCGTGAGCAACCCGGTCTGCATGAGGTGCCAGGAAAAGCATCACCAGCATGGCCAGAACAGCCAGACCCAACGCCTGTCCAAAAGCATTTGCCACCGACAGGAAGGGGTTGAAATTAATATTGAAATGGGGTATTACCCTCGTGGGTGGAGTGACAACCGGCGGAACAGGATTTTGTCCACTGCTGCCGTTACCCACCCAGGAGGTGGCAGTGTTGAATATCTGCCCGTCGATCGTTGAACCATCCGCGCGGTAAAGCGATGCGCCAACAGTTGCAAGGTTACCATGGATGTGCGCAGACGCCCCGATCGTAACCGAGCCTCCTGTGACAGCAACATCTCCAGTAACCTGGCCATTGACCACCAGGCTTCCTCCGAACAGCACGGTATTCCCACTTACGGTTGCTCCATCTTCAATCGTGGCCGACCCGCCGAAGACGAGCAGGTCACCGGTCAAGGTCTCGCCACTTTTCAGGGTATACGATTGTCCAAAAATCACCTGCCCATCGAAGGAAGTCCCCTTGGCGGCAGCTGATTGCAGTGGGACAAAGACCAGCAGAGCAAGCAGCAGTACGGAAGCGATCTTCATAGTTTTATTCATGGTTACACTCCTTGCGTAACATTGGTAAATTTTATTAACGATAATACCCACACCAAGCTCCACCCGCCCGCGGCGATCAGAATTGCCATCCAGACGTAGGTTGGGACAAAAGTCGGAACAACCTTGAACAACACTTCACCAGCTCGGGTGATCGCCTGGATGGCTGCCCAGAATGAAGCCAGGGAAGAAATCCAGGTCGCCAGTAAATTGACCGGCGATAGGATTAGGTCTTTGAGTATGGGCCAGGCAACCCAGGTCAAGATACTCAGGGCGCTCAAGGTGAGGATGATAAATCCCCATAAGTTTCTTCGCCGTAAAGCCTGTTTTTTCGCAGCAAGCCTGACCTGGAAACGGTCAGAGAAACCAGCAGCCGGTGCCACTTCATTGACCGAGTTCAACGCCAGGTTCAGCTCAGCTATTGATGTGCAGGAAGAGCACGTTCGCAGGTGGGTGTTCAATTGATGTTTCTGCTCCGAGTTCAGTTCCTGGTTGTCCAGAAGCCAGTCTTCAAAAGGCCGGTGATCCATAAGGTTTCCTTTCATGGCGCATCCGCGCTGGTTTTTCTTCCCATAGTTCTGCAAGTTCAACCCGCGCCCGGTGCAAACGACTTTTCACAGCGGGGACGGTCAGTTTGAGGGCCTGGGCAATTTCCACTTCCGAACAATCCTGCCAGTAGCGCATGACCACCGCGGCCCTGTCGGTGGGATCAAGAGATTGCAAACTGAGTTGCAGGCGTTCACGTTGTTGATTTTTCATGATCTCTGATTCCGGGTCTGGAGCTGAGCGGTCAGGAATATCGGTCTGACCTTCTTCGTCTTCATCGATCGAAACAGCATTGAAACGTCTTCGGCGCAATTTATCGATACAATGGTGGGCAGCGATGGAGAGCAACCAGGTGGCAAAGGACCGCTCACGATCGTACCGGGCGAGGTTTTGGTACGCCTTGAGGAAGGTCTCCTGGGCTGCATCTTCCGCGGCCTCCATCTCACCCAGCATCCGGTAACAAAGGTTATGGACCGGTTTCTGGTAAGCCTCGACCAGGTTCGTAAAAGCGTCATCGTTGCCGTGCTGGGCCTGGATAATCCAGGTCTTCTCATCAGTCACTGGTTTTCCTCACAGGTCGTTCTGACAGGATATACGCATTGGGAAGGGCCGGGTTGCAGAAAATTCCTTCCTTCCCTCAAATAAGTTCCTTGGGAATATTATTTACTCTATTGAAAAGGACCGCGTATGCTTTCCGGTAGTTGTGCGGCAATCCTTCGCATGACAACCTGCGCGGCGGCACGGTCTTTTTCATCTGCAGGCAGCCCGCGGGGTATCAGCAGGTCGTATGCTTCTCCAAATTGGAGGCAAAACTCGCCATCCATTTCAAATATACCCACTGGAATGATGTGGAATCCAGCCCCCGCCAGGAGCAGCATAAACCTTCCTGCGCCTGATGAAGGCCAATTGAGCAAGCCTCCCGGCTGGTCACCCCCCTCGGGTGCCAAACCAAGGATCGTTTGTGGATGCTGGCGGACAAATTCGAGCGTCTGACGCACAGAGCGGGCACGCGCAGCAACGTCCCTAGGACGCGGGGGCATGGGGGGCATGGTGGTAAATCCGTAGATCTTCGACATCCGCCACAGCAGCCAATGTGACCCCGCCATTCCTGCTGGCGCATACCATTTAGTAGGGAATGTTAATTCACCGGTCATCACAAAGTGGATATCCACCGGGATACTCGCGGCCAAAGCCAGCGCCATCCACCAGGCGCTAAAACCGGGACGGTAGTAGTGGTTGAAGGTGATCAGGACAGGTCCACCGGTAGGGATATGCTCAGATCCCAGCAAATGCAAAGGAGGCTTCAGCAACGCCAGGCAATCACGGGCGTCCTGTCGGAATGAGCGGTGTCCACCAAAGAACACCTGGCGTGCCAACTGTCTAAATGCAAATTTGGGATAGCGGTATTGTGGATAGGGCATTACAATACTATCTAATATTGTCTTGTTTATCATAATTATTATTTAGCGATCATTTTAATTATACGCACTATCAGGAGCAGAAACCATATATTAATCACAAAAAAAGACGGCAGTGTGACTGCCGTCTTTTTAATTTACCAGGCGTAAGCTTCCGGGGCTTCCCCGCCGGGACCGGGCCAGATCTCGTCCAATTTCTTCCGGGCAGTCTTGTCCAGTTTAATCTTGAGGGCCCGCAATGAACCAACCAATTGATCCAGTGTGCGCGGTCCAATGATGGGGGAGGTAACAGCCGGGTTATGCAACAACCAGGCGAGTGCCATGTCCGCGGGTTTCTCGCCAAATGCCTTGCAAAATTTTTCCCAGGCTTCCAGGGAAGATCGTTTTTCAATGATCTCCTTTTTCATCCGCTCCGAGGCGCGCCGGCCTTCCTTGATCTTCTGGAGCGCACCCCCCAGCAAACCACCCGCCAGCGGGCTCCAGGGGATCAGACCCAGTCCGTAATTCTTGCAGGTTGGAATGACCTCCAACTCGATCATGCGGTCCTTTAGGTTATAAAGGCTCTGCTCAGAGACCAGCCCCATAAGGTGGCGGGAGCGAGCAATTTCATTCGCCTGGGCGAGATGCCAGCCTGCAAAATTTGACGAACCCACATAGATTACCTTGCCCTGCCTTACGAGCGTTTCCATCGCCTCCCAGATCTCCTCCCAAGGGGTCAGGCGGTCGATATGGTGCATCTGGTAAAGATCGATGTGGTCGGTTTGCAGTCGCTTGAGAGATCCTTCCACCGCCTGGCGAATATGCAGCGCGGAAAGATGGGACTGGTTGGGCCAATCGCCCATGTTTCCATAAACCTTGGTGGCCAGGACAACTTTCTCGCGTCGTCCACCACCCTGGGCAAACCAACGTCCGACAATCTGTTCGGTAATACCCTCGCCGGTCTTCCAGCCATAGACGTTGGCAGTATCAAAAAAATTGATGCCCAGTTCGAGAGCTTTATCCATGATGACAAATGAGTCTTCTTCGCTGGTCTCTGGACCAAAGTTCATCGTCCCCAAGCACAGGCGGGAAACCTTTAAACCAGTACGTCCAAGCTGAGTGAATTCCATTTTTTCTCCAATAGGGTTTACGGATGTAATCCGATTATTTTTTTAGGGTTTCTTATTGCCCACTTTCAAGTTACGAGCCGCAGTGTGAGCAGTTCCCCCCGCCACACGAATTACAGGAGGGCTCAGACATTCCTGCCATGGCTTTACCTCCGCTTTCCGCGAAGAATACCGAGATCTTCCGCTTGATATTCTCCCCGCCACATTTGATGCAGGCCATGGCTTCATCCGATTGGGACATGGGGCGGATGACTTCGAATTCGTTCTTACAATCCTGGCAAATATATTCATAAATTGGCATACACACCTCTATTATTGCAGATATTGTAATGCCTTTTTTACTTCCGGTTAAAATCTGCTGGGATCTCACCCCAGACACGTGTATCCCACTTTAGGACCGGGTTGCTTACCCTGTTTTCTACCAACCAATCTTCAGCACGGTCGATAAATTCAAAGAGTGTGGCATTCTCTTTATCCTTAACAAGATTGGTATTACATCTCTTCTTCTTTACCCAGGCAAGTGCTGTTCCTGAGTCTGAATATACAGGAGAGTCCAATCCTTTTTGTTTAAGCCAGCCAAGTATATGGACAATGGCCAGGAATTCGCCGACATTATTCGTCCCATTCTTAAAAGGTCCCTGATGGAAAATCAATTTTCCGGTGCGAGTGTGTACACCCTGGTATTCCAGCCGTCCTGAGCTACCGGAACAGGCGGCATCCACACAATAACTCTCAGCAATGGGAGGTTCCGCGGCGAAACGCCATTTCCCGTTAGTTGCTGGTTTTCCAGCATATCGCCAATACTTACCCTGGAAAGCACTTTCTGCCTCGGCACGCGTCGCAAAGGCTTTGTATTCAGCGCCAACAAAGCCTTTTACCTGTTTGGCACAATCCTCCCAGGTGGTATAGATCCCGGTTTTGCGACCTTTCCACACAACATAATATTTACCTTTTGGCATCAGATAATGTCCCGGTTATGCATCCTGGTTATCACTGCTTATTCAACTCCTTGGCCATGGTATCCATCTCCGTCAACGCGGACGGTATCTGGTCAAGCGGGGTATTCATTCGGATAATAACGCCGACGCCATCCTCCAGCACATAGCGGATATTGCGCCAGGAGGCCAATTGTGGGACACCCTGTGCCAGCGACAAGTCATCGAGCGCTGTGTCCCATTGCGGCGAGGCGGTTCGGTAAGGACCGATCTGATCCAGAACGGAAGTGCGCAGCGGAAACAACCCGGCTGCTTCCACCCATTCCGCTTGATTCTGAGGTGAGAGCAGCCAGCGGGTAAAAACCCAGGCTGCCAATTGTTTATCCGGCGATGTTTTCAGAACAGAGTACGAAGGTCCATAAGCCACGATCACCCTCCCGGTGGTTCCCGGTAAAGGAATAAGCGTCCATTCGTCGTGATTGTTATAAAGCGACATGGACACAGCGACCGATGTCACCTCTGCCAAATCGCCACTAATAAAGAGCGCCGAACGCCTGGCAAAGGAATCGAATGGAGTCGGTTCCGTTGACAACCAGGCGCAATGGTCATCGAAGAGCTGTTTTATGAACCGCAAGGCAGCCAGGTTGGGATCGGTACGAAAGCCATAGGCAGATCCATCCGCTACGCCCCCTCCAAAACCCAGCAGCCATGAATATGTCGTCTGCCAACTGGTGTCGACAATCCAACCGCCATAGCCATCATTCTGGAGAATGGCATCCTTCCGAAAAGAAGCGTTCGCCGCGCACGCCTGCGTACGGAATTCATCCGCTGTTTGTGGTGGAGACGTAAACCCCAATTCAATTGCCCAAGTCTTGTTGTAAAACAGGAAACGGGCCGAACGTTGAGCCGGTACCCCCAACTGAACGCCATGGATCCTATCCTGGTTCCAAAATACTGCTGGGAAATCAGCAACCGCATCACTTCCCATCCCCCAAGTCGAATCTTGTAGATACGGGTTCAGATCCACGACCGAATGGGAGGCGCTCCAAGCCAGGGTCTCCTCCGGCAGAGCAACCACCAGATCGGGTGTCCCGGCAGCGGACCCCAGAGCGTTGTTAACAGCATCAAATAGGGAGGGGTAATCACCATAACCGGTGGGGTTAACTACGATGCCCCATTGATTGGTGTTATTGAACAGGTCGGTCTGGTGTTTAAAAACATCCGCAGCAGCTCCGGTAAAAGCATGCCAAGCCTTGATGCTGACTCCCCGTAATGCTGAGGCGTCCAAAGTGATGGGAGTAAACTGCGTGGATGTAGCAGATGGGATGAGCGGTGGAACAGTCGTCATGGTGTCCACCGGCAAGGGCGAGGGAGTAGAAGGGGTTGGGGAAAACGGTATACAACCAGAGAATATCAACCCGGTTAACAGGATCAGGGTCAGGAAGCGTGGGGGTAATTTGGTCATTAAAAAGTCACATAGGGGATGGGTGTCAGCACCATCAGGAAGACGATCAGCATCAGTACTGCCAGAATCTTCCGCCTTGAATCGAGCATGGTGATTTGATCTAGTGGTTCAGCATGTGAACGACCAAAGAGAAAAATAATAATTGCCCAGAACCACCAACCGCTCCAGAACAATCCAAGCAGAATGGTGGTGACCAGGATGAACGGAAAAACATAGCGGACGCGCTTACCGAAAACAGCATAAAGCATATGCCCGCCGTCAAGTTGACCAGTTGGGATGAGATTTAAGAACGTGACCAGCAAACCAGCCCAGGCAGCCCAGGCGACCGGGTGTACCATCACATCGCGCCCGCCGAGCGGAATCGGATGACCGGTAAAAAGGTAACGGATCCAGTAAAGCAGGGGAGGCAGGTCATAGTGCAAAGGTGAGGGCAGGAGTTCTCCCTTGACCAGGTATTTTATTCCAAGATATAGCAGGGAATTCCCTTCCAGCAGATTGTCATCAGGGCAGGTATATGTGCCACCGAGGCTGGCAGTATTACGGCATACATCCGTGATTCGAGCTGACCTGGTGTATATTGAATCCTGAGTAACACTTACAGGGGAGAGAGCCAAACCCAGGAAAAGAAGGGGGATTGCGACGACCAATCCCGCCAGGGGACCGGCTATGGCAAGGTCAAACAGGGCGCGCCTGTTCCTTGGAAGCTGTTTCAATTGAATGAAAGCGCCCATCGTTCCCAGAATGCTGACCGGCAGGGGAATAAAAAAAGGAAGGGAAACTGCTGCGCCGCGTGCCCGCCCTATAAAATAATGTCCAAACTCGTGGGCTAAAAGGATGGAAAGCAAAGAGACGGCAAACGGCCATCCAACCCATAAATGCGTAACCAGCGTCCAGATCTGCCCGGGCGTATCATTCGGCATGGGACCGCTATAACTTGAGCTTGCACCGGCGAATAGGACGCTCAAAAATGTCAGGATGAACAGGATGATATTGATCGAGACCCGCCCCGGTTTGGGATGAATGGTCCCGCGCATCAGCAGGATGGTCTGACGTCCAGCCTCCAAGCGAAAAAGAGGGGTTACATCGTAGCTTACCAATGCTGTAGATAACTGGTCATAAGCCGCGATCGAGTCGCCAGTCAATTCACCTCGATAGCGCAGGAAAAAACCCTTGTTGGGATCACCCAGCGTGATTTCTTCCACTCGAAAGACACGGTTAATGATGGAGGTAAATACGTCTGTTTCGGGGAGGGTCATACCATCACCTATAAATTCGGAATTAAAGAAGGCGGGAATGGATGGGGGTCGAACCCACCGCGGCCCGCAACGCGGCCCGCCACCGGTTTTGAAGACCGGGAAGCCCTCCGGGACCTAACCACTCCCAGCGACAAGCATACCCGAAGGGTACGGGATTGGCAAGGATAACAGTATTGGGACAGCAGGCAATGGTTGTCCCAATACTATGCCCAGGAAGCGGACATGATTTATATGGACTAAATACAGTCCTGGGAGGATGGCGTTTGGAGTGAGTTATTCTTAGGCGATCACAGCCCCTTCCATCTGCAGAAGCCACGCCTTGGTTTTTACCCCTTCAGCCATGCCATAACCATGTAATTTTCCGTCCACACCAATAACCCGGTGACAGGGGATCACCAGCGGCATAGGGTTTGTGGCTTCCGCGCGTCCCACTGCACGCGGGGCACGCGGTCTGCCGATGGCTTCGGCTATTTCCTTATAAGTGCGTTTCTCGCCGTAAGGGATTTCATAAGTGGCATGCAGGACGGACTGTTGGAACTGTCTCAGGACGGTCCAATCAATGACCAGGGTGAAGGCACGCCGCCTGCCAGCCAGGTATTCTCTCAATTGAGTCTCAGCCTCCCGGAGATTTTTGGGGGCGTAACGGGCAGCCCGTTTGAACCGCCTGGTTAGATAAGCCTCGAATTCAGCACGGGTCAGCCCCCATTCCACTGCAACCAGGCCGAGTTCCGAAGAGGCCAGCCAGAATTTACCGATCGGGGTCTTACCGGTCTCTCCGATGGTGAGAGTTGTTTTCTGGTCCATGGTGACCTCCTTTTTTTAAAATCCTCTATAAAGTAATACCAATCGATCAATAATTGGTTGTTCGATCGATAAGACCTCGCTCGCGTGCGAGACGGTCGCTATAGCGGAAGACGAAAATGGATAACGCCGTAAAAAGGACCGTTAGCCCCAGAAGTATGCCAAGTAATTCCAGGTTGTTGAAGCGCGCCAGGGTTGGAAAAGCCTGGGCAACGCTCCCGACCAGGGAACGCCGCATCAATTCAAGCCAGTAGGTGATGGGATTCGCAAAACCCACGGGCTGCAGCCATTTTGGCAACACCTCCAGTGGATAGATCGCTCCGCAGAACAGGAATAACACTCCGCTGACCCCTTCAGCCACAGAGCCGGCATGACGCGCAACCAGCAGGCAGACAGCTGCCAGGAGCAATCCCATCATTGAAAGCATGATCACACCAATGAACAATGCAACGAAGAACACCAACCAGTTGGCATGCAACGGGTCGATGGATACGTGGAGGAAGAGCGCTCCCGCCAGGATGGTAATAACCACTGAAAGAGAGGCAGTTAGGAAACCAGCCATGCCCCGCCCCAACAAATAGAACGGGATCCGGATGGGGGCAATATACATATACTTGAGAGTTTTATAGTGCTCACGATCGTCGATCACCGCCCATGAAACACCATTCATCACTGTAAACACATAAGTATAGAAAGCATTCCCCAGGTAAATATAAGGGAAAAGGGGATTGGTGAAATTACCCTGTGTAATTACCCCATACATCACCACCAGGATGGCGGCACGTGATATCGGCCGGATAATGGAGTAAATGGCAAACAGGAAGGGGTCAGTCCAGTTGGATGTGATCTGCCATCCCAGCCAGGTTGCAATTTTGAATGAACGCATTGCTTCAGACCTGGAAACCGCGGAGGGGGAATTATCCAATGCCTATCTCCGTGCCTCTGTCAAACGCCCTTCGCGGATTGCTAATTTTTCGGTATAGTCCAGCAATAGTTTCGCGCCTGCCAGGAATATTACACTCAAGCAAACCAGGATGAATATCTCCACCCGCGTCGTCAGGAATCCAAGTTTAAAACCGTTTGGAAAAGCAAGTTGGCGCATGGCATCCAGACCAAGTGTAAGGGGAATGATCGATGCCGCGGCTGCGATCCAAAACGGGAGTGATTTTATCGGGAAGTACAAGCCGGAGACCAGATTGACCGGTTCTGTGATCATATCCGCGATCGCCCAGGCTTCACGCCCAAATAGCAGGAAAGCGGAGGCGAACATCATGCCCAGCCCGTACAATGCAACCATCGATATTAATAACACAGCGAACAATACGAAAGGACTGACCACCACGTAATGCACCCCAAACATCAATGAACCGAGCAGTACGATCACAACCGCACGCAGGATCGTGGCAACCATCCCACCCAGTGCCATACCCAACAGAATGGACATCATGGAGTTGGGAGCCATGATATACAATGCAAGGTTACCCTGCTCCTTTTCCCAATACAATTGGGTGGACATGCTCCATAACACGTTCATCCAAAAGGCGCTCATGGCGCCGCCAAGGACCACAAAGCTAACATACTCTTGCGGGGCTTTCAAGGCACGATAAACCAGCACATAGGCGATCACCGAGGCCATTGGCATGATTACCTCGAATAACAACCAGGACGCTTCGCGTTGCTGTCCGATGATGCGCGGGTAGGAGCGGGCGATCACAGACTGCCAGAATAATCGCCAGCCGGTATGCTTTTGACTGACGTTAGCAACATTTTTACTCATTCAATCTTGCTCTGCTCCATATCCGCCATCGAGCGACCGACCAGCTCCACGAAAACATCCTCCAGGGTCGGTTCATGCTTGGAAAGTTTCATGATATTTACATTTGCGGAACTCAGGGTGTTGATGACAACAGCCAGCACAGCTTCCTCTTTAAGATTGAAATTCAAAGTAGCTCCACCATCCCGCTCCTGGCAGGTCGCTTTGCTGACGCCGGGTTGGGCTTCCAAAGTCGCAACCGAAAAACCGTTGAGTGGGCTGGTCTCAATTTCAAACAGGGCTTCCTTCTGCAGGCCCTGTTTCAGCACTGAAGGTTTGTCACAGGCGAGAACACGGCCCTCATTGATGATCGCAACCCGGTCGCACAATTCATCTGCTTCGACCATATAGTGCGTGGTCAACAGCAGGGTGCGTGAGTGGTTATTATCCAACCATTCGCGGATCAGGCCGCGCACTTCACGCGCCGCGCCAACATCCAGGCCAAGCGTCGGCTCGTCAAGGAACAGGATCTGCGGATCGGTCATGAAGCCACGCACAATGTTCATTTTCTGACGCAGACCCGTTGAAAGGTCGGATGATTTCGTATGGCGACGGTCAAAGATACCCAATCGTTTCAGCAATTCATCAATTCGGTTGTAAGCTTCCTTCGATGGGACGCCATAGAATTGCGAGAACATCCACAGGTTTTCCCGCACTGTCAATAACCCATAACCAGATGACTCGCCTCCCGAGACCATATTGATGCAAGGGCGGACCAGGTGAGGTGAATCGGTCACATCGAACCCGGCGACGCGTGCCTTTCCCGAGGTCGGGGCAAGCAGCGTGGTAAGGATCTTGATCAACGTGGTCTTGCCCGCACCATTCGGGCCAAGTAAGCCAAAAAGTTCGCCCTGTTCAATTTTAATATTGACATCAGCGAGGGCGACCAATTCTTTTCGGATCGCTTTTTCTTTTTTTATGCCGCGAATCTTATAGATCCGCCCCAAAGATTCAGTTTCGATTGCATTCGGAGGCATGCAAGACTCCAAAAACGGAAAAAATGATTACAAAATTGTTAAACCAGCGTAGGGAAAACGTAGGGGAAGCGTTAAGCACATTTTAGACCCAGATGGTATGATATA
>Ga0209048_10002698_pt1 | contig 17493 bp, 17 predicted proteins | sample FrelakmetCRP12CR_FD_187146 | JGI IMG/M metagenome (GOLD analysis project Ga0209048, IMG submission 187146) | Freshwater lake sediment microbial communities from the University of Notre Dame, USA, for methane emissions studies - CRP12 CR (SPAdes)... | ecosystem: Environmental > Aquatic >... | reverse complement strand
GCCCTGCTACTGATGTGGGTCTTCACGAACTACGTCGACCGGGCCTTCTCGGGCTTCCTGCTGCCGTTGGTCGGCCTCATCTTCCTGCCCTTCACCACCATCATGTTCTGCCTCGTGTATAGTCCTGCCGCCGGCGGGGTGGTCGGCGCCAACTGGATCTGGGTGGCGCTCGGCCTGCTCCTCGACATCATGTCGTACAGCAGCGGCGGCTATGGGCAGCGTCAGCGCTCGAGCCCGTCGGCAGGCTGAACCCAGAGCGACACGACCAGGGAGCGTGGATGACACGTGCACACGAGCCCGGCGAGGGCCGCGGCTGGATCGAGCTCGTCGCCACCTGGCGCGGCGCCCCAGGCGAAGGGCCACGCACGAGCGCCGCTCGCCGGGAGCGACGAGGACTTCGTCGATTGCGCCCCCCGGCTCGCCCTGCGTCTTCTTCGCCGACACGGCGCAATCTCACCGGCCAGCGGGTGACCCGTCGACGGTACGGGCGGACCTGAGAGGGCACGCCGGCTCCACTCTTGTTTCCATCGGGTTACGAAAGGGCTAGGCTGTAGCGCAAGACTCGCCCATCAACGAAGGATGATCCCACGACCACCTCCGAGCTCCTCTCCAGCCTCCTCGTGCCGGCGCTCGCGATCGCCGTGAACCCGGTGCCGATCATCGCCTCGGTGACGCTCCTGTCCACGCCCCACGGCAAGCGCAACGCCCTCTACTTCATCGCCACGATGGTCATCCTCATGCTCGCCATCGGCTCTGCCGTGATCTTCATCGTCGGCCAGTCCACCAGTTCGTCGTCGAGCACCGGTGGCGCAGCCGTGACCACGGCCTTCGGCCTCATCTTCCTCGCGGTCGCCGTGCAGCAGTGGCGGACCAAGCCGGTGGAGGGCAAGGACCCCGGATGGATGAAGGCGCTCGACAAGGCCGGGCTGGTCGCCGGCGTGGCGCTCGGCGTCTCGCTCACCAACTACGCGTTGCTGACCAGCGGTGTCGAGAAGATCGTCAAGTCCGGCCTGAGCTCCTCGGTGCAGACCAGCGCGCTGGTCTTCTTCACCCTCATCGCCACGTCCACCATCATCCTGCCGCTCATCATCTATCTCGTGCGACCGTCATGGGCCAAGGACGTGCTCGGCCGCTTCCGGGACTGGCTGATGCTGCACAACCGTGTGATCCTGATCGCCGTCTTCGGGCTCATGGGCCTGCTGTTCACCGTAGAGGGTCTGATCGGGCTCCTGGGCTGACCGGCGCCCCGCCCTGGTTGTCGTTCGGCTCAGATCGAGCGCTGGTACACACGGAACGCCCGCGTCGCCAGCCACGTGCAGACCACCGTGAACACCGCCAGGTAGCCCATGCGGCTGAAGACGATGCCCCAGTCCGCGTTCGCGGCCAGCCCCGCGCGCCCGGCCTGCACCGCCCAGTTGACCGGGTTGTACTTGGCCACAGACTGCATCCACTCGGGCATCAGCGCCTGCGCCATGAACACCGACGACAGGAACGTCAGCGGTAGCAGGACGAAGTTGGAGACGGCGATCATCGTCTCCTCTCTCCGCGACAGCAGGGCGACCCCGTTCGACAGCGCGCCGATGGCGGTGCCCAGCAGCACGGCGCACACGGTGAGCGCGGTCAGGCCGGCGATCCCACCAGGATAGGTGGCACCGATGATCAGGCCGAGGATGATGATGATCACGGCCTGGATCACGCCGACCATGGCGCCCTGGATGAGCCTGCCGGCGATCAGCGAGCCGCGGCTGGCCGGCGACACCAGAAAGCGGTCCACGACCCCACGGTCGAGGTCGTCGATCAGACCCATGCCGCTCCATCCGGCGGAGAAGAGACACGTCATGACGACGATGCCCGGGGTGAGGAAGTCGATGTACGAGTTGGAGCCGAACCCCGGGATCTCGACGATCTTGCGGAACAGGGCGCCGTACAGGAGCAACCAGACGACGGGCTGGATCAGCGAGATGGCGATCCACGCCGGCTGACGGAAGAGGTTGCGCAGGTGACGCACGGTCATGAACCAGCTGTCTGCGAATGCGTTGTTCATCGTCTTGCCTCCACGTCGTCCTCGCAGAACGCCTTGCCGGCGTGGCGAAGGTACACATCATCGAGCGACGGGCGCGACACGCCGACCGAGGCGACCGCCACGCCGGCGGCCTCCAGCGCAGCGAGCACCGTGGGGACCATGTGGGCGCCGCTCTCGGCCCGCGCGCGCAGCGTGCGAGCCTCCACGGCGACGTCGTGCAGGTCGTCTATGTGGGCCAGGGCGCGTGTCACCTCGCCGTCGTGGGGCTGCGCCTCGAGCTCGACGACGATGGCGTCGCCGCGCAGCTCCGCCTTGAGGTCGTCGGGTGCGCCCTCCGCCACCACGCGCCCCCGGTCGACGATCGCGAGGCGACGCGCCAGGCGATCGGCCTCATCCAGGTAGTGCGTCGTGAGCAGGATCGTGAGACCTTCCTCCCCCGCCAGGCGCGCGATCTCGGACCACATGTCCACGCGCGCCTCCGGGTCGAGGCCGGTGGTCGGTTCGTCGAGAAACAGCACCTGTGGCCGGTGCATGAGGCCCACGGCCACGTCGAGCTTGCGCTGCATCCCGCCCGAGTACGTGCGCACGGTGCGGTCGGCCGCCTCGGCGAGGCCGAAGCGCTCGAGGAGCTCCTGGGCGCGGCCCTTCAACTCCCGGCCGCGCATGCCGTACACCCGGCCCTGCAGGATCAGGTTCTCGCGTCCCGTGGCCGCCGGATCGAGACCCGACTTCTGCGCCACGCAGCCGATGGCGAGCCGCACCTTGGCGGCCTCGCGCACCACGTCATACCCGGCCACACGCGCCTCGCCGGCATCCGGACGCGACAGTGTCGTCAGGATCTTCACGGCGGTCGACTTGCCGGCGCCGTTCGGCCCCAGCAGGCCGAACACCGTACCGGTCTCGGCGACGAGGCTCACGCCGTCGAGAGCGCGCACGTCGCCGCGATAGGTCTTGACCAGCCCCTTGGCTTCGATTGCGGTATCCATTTCCTTTTCCTTCCTGCGATCTGTTGCAGCAGTTCCAGCGTTCCCAGAGGCAGGGCCTCCATACCTCGGCCCAGCACCGTGACAGTTTAGTGCCATGATGATTAGATTGTCAAACTGTTTATGTGTGGTATAGTCCGGGCAGAAGAAGATAGCTTCGGGGACGGCGCCCGACTCCCCAGACGACCGGAGACACGATGAGCACAGAGGACAAGCAGCGCGAAGAGCTGATCGAGGAGGTCAACGCGGCCTTCGGCGAGCTCCGCCAGGCGGCGGACCGGCTCGATGAGGCGGTGGCCACGCAGTTCGGCCTGAACCGCACCGACCTGCGTTGTCTCGGCATCCTGTACCGGCGCGGCCGCGTCACCGCCGGTGAACTGGCCGACGAGAGCGGGCTCACCCCCGGCGCCATCACCACGGTGCTGGATCGTATGGAGCGCGGCGGGTACGCCAACAGGGTCGCCGACCCGAGTGACCGCCGCCGCGTGCTCGTCATCTCCACCGCGGCCACCCGTGAGGTCGGCGCGCGCGTGTACGGCGAGGTCGAGGTGGCCGGCCGCGCGGAGCTCGAGGGCCGCTCGGCGGAGGAGCTCACGCTCATCCGCGACTACCTGCGCCGCGCGCGCGAAGTGTACGAGGGCCAGGCGGCGCACGTCGCGGGTGCGGCGCCGGAAGAGGGCAGCACCTCCACCGGCGGCGGCACCTCCTCTGGCGGCGGCACGCCCGAGGCGTCGGCTCCGCTCGGTGACATCGTCGCCGGGCGTCTCGATTTCAGCAAGGGCGCCGCCAAGGTGAGCATCCGCGGCGACGCCCCGCTCGACCAGTTCTACCGCGCCCGCTTCGACGGACCGGCCCCCGACGTCAGCGTCCACGGCGGCACCGTGGTGATCCAGCAGCGTCGCCGTTTCCGGCCGTTCGACTGGCGCAACCAGACCGCGGACGTCTCCCTCAACCCATCCATCCCGTGGGCCGTGTCGCTCCAGGGCGGGATGTGGAAGCTCAACGCCGACCTCAGAGAGATCCGCCTGAAGTCGCTCAAGGTGAGCGGCGGCGCCAGCGACGTCGAGATGTGGCTGCCGGCGCCCAGCGGCGTCGTGGACGTGGTGGTCTCGGGCGGGGCGAGTAGCGTCAAGCTGCACCGCCCGGCCGGCGTGCCGGTGCGCGCCGCCATCAGCGGCGGCGCCAGCCAGCTCGTCTTCGACGGCCAGCGCCTCGGCGGCCTGGGCGGGCGCAACGTGCTCGAGTCGCCCGGCTTCGAGGTCGCCGCCGACCGCTACGAGTTCCGCTTCTCAGGAGGCGCCAGCCAGGTCGTGATCGACACGGTGTGACGCCATGAGCGCGCCGCGCCACCGCGATCACGACTTCATGCGCCAACGGCTTCGCCCGCGGCCCGCGCGTGCGATACGCTCACGTCATGAGCCCCGACCGCCCAGCACGCCCCTGGGAGCACGCCGGCATGCGCGTCGCGGCCGGGCGCCTGCTCGTCGCGGGACGCGACGCCGAGGCGCTTGCCCGCGAGCACGGCACGCCGCTGTACGTCTACGACCTGAGGCGCATCGGCGAACAGGCCGGCGCGCTGCGCGACGCACTCGCGCGAGCCGGTCTGACCCCGCGCGTTCGCCTCGCCATGAAGGCTTTGCGCGACGAGCCCGTCCTGCGTGTCCTGCGCGCGCTGGGCGCGCCGGGCGACCCCGCCGCGGTCGGGCTCGACGCCTGCTCGCCGGGTGAGGTGAGACACGCGCTCGCCAACGGCTTCCTGCCCGAGGAGATCAGCTACACGGGCACCAACGTCTCGGAGCGCGACCTCGACGTCATCGCGCCCCTCCCGCTCCACCTCAACGTCGACCTGCTTACCCAGATCGACCGCGTCGGGCGCCGCTGCCCGGGGCGCGCGATCGGGCTGCGCATCAACCCGCGCGCGGGAGTGATGCGCGGCCACGTGCAGAGCCTCTACAGCGGCGCGAAGCCGACGAAGTTCGGCATCTACGACGAGGACCTCGAGGAGGCCGTGGCACGCGCCGCACGCCACGGCCTCACCATCGACACGGCGCACTTCCACCTCGCCAACGGGATGCTGGACGACGAGCTTCCGGCCTTCGACGAGGCGCTCTTCGCCACCGAGCGTATGGTGCGCCGGCTCGTCGCCGCGGGATGCCCTCTGCAGGAGGTCAACGTCGGGGGAGGCCTGGGGACGCCGCTGCACGAAGGCGAGCGGCACCTCGATCTCGACGTCTACACCGGCATCCTCGCGCGGCACTTCGGCGACCTCGGCGTCGCCGTCGGCGTCGAGCCCGGCGAGCTCCTCACCAACGAGGCCGGTCTGCTGCTCACCGAAGTGGTCACCGTCGAGCGGCGCGAAGGGACGACATTTGTCGGCCTCGACTGCGGCTGGAACGTGATGAACGACCATCTCATCTACGGACGCGACCTCGAGTACGTCGTGTGCGGCCGCGCCGGCGAACCCCTGCTGCAGCGCGTCACCGTCGCCGGCCACATCAACGAGGGCGACGACCTCTTCGGCGAGGATGTCCCGTTTCCGGAGGTCGTCGAGGGCGACATCGTCGCCCTGGTGAGCATAGGCGGCTACTGCCAGAGCATGTGGACCGACCACTGCGGCCGGCCGCGCGCCGGCGCGCTCTTCTTCGAGGACCGCGCCTAAGGAATGTTCAGACGCCGATCGCCGCACCCGACTCGCGGTCGAAGAAATGCAGGCGGTCCACGTCCACGCAGAGGCGCGCGACGGCGCCGGGGCGTATGCCGCTGCGCGCGTCCACCTGAGCGGTGCACACGGCACGCGTGGCCGGGTCGCCGACCGCGAGGATCCCCTGCTCCGCTTGCGTCGCCTCCTCGTGGGCGGCTTTGGTGGCGTCGGTCACCACCGACGGCGCGTCGAGGGTGAAGATCACGTTCATCTCCGCGCCGAGCTCCTCGATGACGTCCACCTTCACCTCGATGGTGGGCAGTGAGGCATCGCGCACCGCGGTCGCATCCATGAACTCGTTGGGGCGGATGCCGATGACCACCGTGCGCCCGTCGTAGGCCGCCAGATCGCGGTCCTTGGGCAGTGGCAGGCGGACATTCGCGAACTCCAACGCGGCGCCCACCACAGACCCCTCGATGAGGTTCATGGACGGCGAGCCGATGAAGGCCGCGACAAAGACGTTTGCCGGCTGGTTGTAGAGCGCCTGCGGCCGGTCGAGCTGCTGCACGACGCCGTTGTTGAGGACGGCGACGCGGTCGCCCAGCGTCATCGCCTCGACCTGGTCGTGGGTGACGTAGAGGGTCGTCGTCTTGAGCCGGTCGCGCAACTGCGCGAGCTCGGCGCGCATCTGCACGCGCAGCTTGGCGTCGAGGTTGCTGAGCGGCTCGTCCATGAGAAAGGCGAGCGGCTCGCGCACCATGGCGCGGCCCATGGCTACGCGCTGGCGCTGGCCGCCGGAAAGCTGCGCCGGCTTGCGCTTGAGCAGCTGCTCGAGGCCGAGGATGCGCGCCGTGTCGACGACACGGCGCTGCCGCTCGGCCTTCTTCGTGTGTCGCAACTTCAGCCCGATGCCGAGATTCTGCTCGACGGTCATGTGCGGGTACAGCGCGTAGTTCTGGAAGACCATCGCCACGTCGCGGTCTTTGGCCGGCAAGTCGGTGACAAGCCGGTCGCCGATCATGACCTCGCCGGCCGTCACTTCTTCGAGGCCGGCGACGACGCGCAGCAGCGTGGACTTGCCGCAGCCGGACGGCCCCACCAGCACCATGAACTCGCCGTCGCCGATCTCCATGGAGACGTCGTCGACGGCGATCACATCCTTGCCGAAGATCTTGCTCACGTGCTCGACGACGATGCGCGCCACGTCACGCCTCCTTGCCGGCCGTCAGCCGCTCGCGGGTAAGACTCCGCCGCAGGACCGCGCGCGCTTCCACGACGGCGCCCAGCCGATCGAGGCCGAGCAGGGCGGCGCCCACCACTGGCGGCACCGTAAGCGGCCTGATGCGCGCGGCCGGCAGGGCCGCGCGGATGCCGGTCTCGAGGCGCCTCAGAAAGCTGCCGTCGCCGGCGTGGATGAGTCCGCCGCCGAGGACGACGTCGACGTCGCGACGCATCAGGTGCAGGCGGCGCGCCGCCGAGACCGCCATCGCCACGACCTCGTCGGCCTGGCGGCCGACGATGCCCTGCGCAACGGCATCGCCCTCGGCGGCGCAGCGGAAGACCAGCGGCGCCAGACTCGCGGCGTACACGTCCAGCTCGCCGGTCTGGATGGACTCGAGCACGGCGAGCAGGGAGCGGCGGCCGAAGAACGCCGGCACCTCGCGCTCAAGCACCGTGTGCGGGTCGCGGCCATCATGGCCGCGCACGGCGGCTCTCACGGCCTGCAGCCCGAGCCAGCCACCGCCGCCATCGTCGCCGGAGACCTCGCCCAGCGCCGCGTACCTCACGGTGCGCCCGTTGGGCGCCACGCCGCAGCAGTTCATCCCGGCGCCGCACACCACGCCGATGCCCCAGCTGCGCTCCGTGCCGGCGCGCAGCACGGCGAAGGTGTCGTTGCGGAGCAGCAGATCGTCGGAGAGGTGCAGCGGCCGCAGGGCGCGCAGCAGGCGGCGGTCGTCGACCGGCAGGTCGGCGCCCGCGAGGCACAGCGCGCTCACCCGGGCCAACGGCAGCGCTTCCGCCTCCAGGCCCGCGTCCAGGCAGGCGTGGTGCACGGTCTCGAGCAGTGTCGCGAGCGACTGGTCCATCTGCTCCGGGACGAACGGGGCGCCGCCGCCGCGGGCGGCGCCGAGCACCGTCCCGTCGTCAGCTACCAGCGCCACGTCCACCTTCGAATTGCCGCCGTCGACGGCCAGGACGCTGGGGGGCGCGGTCATGGCGCGACCCCCTCGGCAGGCGTCCGAGAAGCGCGATCCTCGGCAGGCCGCCAGGCCGCCTCGCCGAGCTCGTCCAGGCGCACCAGCATGGCGCCGGCGGCGCGCAAGCCGGTGACGATTCGCGGCAGCGCCTCCACCGTGGCGTCCGGCCAGCTGTGCAGCAAGACCCGGGCGCCGTCGCCGCAGGCCACTGCGGCGCTGACGATCGTCGGCGCCAGATCGCCAGGGTCACGCCTGTCATCCCAATCCCGTTCATCGACGTCCCACTCCACGTTGCGATAGCCGAGCTCGGTGAGCGCGGCAAGTACGCGCTGGTCACGCTCGCCGGCGCCGTAGGGACAACGGAACCACGGCCGCGGGTCGACGCCCGTGACGCTCAGGATGAGCTCCTCGGCGCGGCGCACGGAATCGCGGATCCCCGCATCGGTCATGAGGTCGAGCGGCGCATGGTAGTAGGAGTGGTTACCGAGGAGATGCCCTTCGTCACGGATGCGGCACGCCCAGTCGCGCCGGGCGCCGGCCCATCGACCCTGGACGAAGAAGGTCGCCGGCACGTCCAGGCCGGCGAGCGTGTCGAGCAGCCGGCCGGGATTGCCGGCGGCGGCCGGCCGGCTGCGCTGCTCGGTGTCGATGGTGAGCGCTACTCGCATCGCCGCATCCGTCCTTCTCTCGCCCTCGCTTGCGGGACACAGAATCTATCAGGAAAGTTTCCTAACGGTTTCACTTATGGCTCAGCATATCGTAGGATGAGCCTCATGGGAATCAAGATCTCGGTGATCGGCGGTGGTAGCTCCTACACGCCCGAACTGGTCGAGGGCATCGGCCTGCGGCGAGAGGTCCTCCCCGTGGACGAGCTCGTGCTCCACGACATCGACGAGCGGCGTCTTGAGATCGTCGGCGGGCTGGCCGGCCGTATCCTGCGCAAGCAGGGCTTTCGCGGCCGACTCACGCTTACGACCGACCGTCACGCCGCCGTCTCCGGCGCATCGTTCGTGCTGGTGCAGCTGCGTGTCGGCGGCCTGGCGGCGCGGCTGCGCGACGAGACCATCCCGCCGCGCTTCGGCTGCATCGGTCAGGAGACCACCGGGCCCGGCGGCTTCGCGAAGGCCCTGCGCACGATCCCCGTGGTGCTCGAGATCGCCAAGGACGTCGCCAGGCTCGGCGCCGCGGGGGCCTGGCTGCTCGATTTCACCAATCCGTCAGGCCTCGTGACCCAAGCTCTGCTCGACCACGGCCACCGCGCTATCGGCCTCTGCAACGTGCCCATCGGCTTCCAGCGCGATCTCGCCGCGCGCTTCGGAGTCGCGCCGGAGCGCGTGCAGCTCGAGCACGTGGGTCTCAACCACCTCAGCTGGGAGCGCCGGGTGCTGGTCGACGGCGTCGACCGCCTGCCGGCGCTCCTCGACGCTTACGCCGACGAGATCGCGGGCGATGTCGAGCTGCCGGTCGCCATCGTCCGGCTCCTGCGCGCCATCCCCTCGTATTACCTGCGCTACTACTACCTGACCTCAGAAGTCCTCCGCGAGCAGCAGACCGAGACGCCGCGCGCCGAGGAGGTGATGGCCATCGATCGCGAACTGCTCGAGATGTACGCGGACCCCGCGCTCGACGAGAAGCCCACGCTGCTCGAAGAGCGCGGCGGCGCCTTCTACTCGGAGGCGTCGGCGATGCTCATCGAGTCGCTCTGGCTCGACCGTGGCGACGTGCAGGTCGTGAACGTGTGCAACGGCGGGGCGCTGCCCGACCTCGCCGCCGACGCCGTGGTCGAGGTCGCCTGCCGGATCGACCGCGAGGGCGCGCACCCGCTGCCTGTCGAACCACTGCCACCCGAGATGCACGGTCTCGTGGAGCAGGTCAAAGCCTACGAACGGCTGACCGTGCGGGCCGCCGTCGGCGGCGACCGGGAGCTCGCGCTCAAGGCGCTGCTGGCCCACCCGCTGGTGCGCGACTACTCGGTCGCGGCGCCGCTCCTCGAGGCCCTGCTGGAGGCCAACCGCGCCGATCTGCCGGCGTTCTTTCCGCCGGCCTGACCGGCAGGGCGAGCCTCCGGCCGGCCGCCTGCGACGTGCGCCCTTGACTTGTTCCGGGGCGAGAGGCTATCGTCCCGTTGATAAGGAAACTTTCCTTACTAAAGAGACGGCGAGCCGGACGAAGGGACGAGCCACGGGGGACGAGCCCACCACGTTCATGGCGGGGCAGCCGCAACTCCTGCGCAGGATCAACGAGCGCCGCGTCCTGGAGCTCGTCCGCGATGCCGGCGCGGCATCGCGGGCCGGAATCGCGCGCGCCAGCGGGCTGTCCAAGCCCACCGTATCGCTCGCCCTGGCCGGCCTCCTGGAGGCCGGCCTCGTGCATCAGGTGGGCCAGTCGAGCGGCGGCAAGGGGCCGCGGGCGCTCCTGTACGAGCTGAACCCCGGCTCCGGCTGGGTCGTGGGCCTCGACGTCGGACGCCGATGGGTACGGGCGGCCGTGGCCGACATCAGCGGCGAGATCAAGGCACGGCGCGACGAGCGTGCCCGCGCGCGCAGCACCGGCACGCTCGTCGCGCAGATCGGCGGGCTCGCCCGCAAGGTCGCCGGCGACGCCGGGATCGGCTGGGACAGCGTCACGCATGCGACCATCGGCAGCCCTGGCGTGCTGGACCCCAAGCGAGAGCGACTAGAGCACGCCCCCAACCTTCCAGGCTGGGGCAGACAAGGGCTGGTCGGCGCCATCCGCGATGAGCTCGGCACCTTCGTGACCTTTGAGAACGACGTCAACCTGGCCGCGCTGGGCGAGCACCGACACGGGATGGGGCGAGGCGTCGACGACTTCGTCTTCTTCTGGCTCGGCACCGGTGTCGGCATGGGCATCGTCATCGGCGGACGGCTGTACCGGGGGGCCGGTGGAGCCGCCGGCGAGATCGGCTACCTCCCTCTCGGCGACAGCGATCCTGAGCCCGGGCGCCGTAGCAGCCGCGGCTCGCTCGAGGAGGCGGCCGCCGCGAGCGGCCTCGTGCGCTCCGCGCGCGAGGCCGGCCTGCGACCGCCGCACACCCCCAAGGCGCTGTTCGCGGCGGCGCGCCGCGGCGATGAGCTCGCCGCCGGGGTCGTCGCCGCCGAGGCGCGCCGCATCGCCCTCGCCATCGCCGTCATCACGCCGGTGCTCAACCCCGAGCTGGTCATCCTCGGCGGCGGGGTCGCCCACGACAACGGCGACCTTCTGCTCGGGCCCATCGCCGCGGAACTGCGCCGGCTCAGCCCGTTCCGTCCTCGCCTCGCCGTCTCGGAGCTCGGCTCCGAGGCCGTGCTCGACGGCGCCGTGGCGACGGCCCTCGACGCCGCCCAGGACCGACTCTTCAGCCGTGGCGACCACAGCCGCGCGTTCGTCGTATGACCGTCAGGACAGACCGTACCGTTCCAGACCCGGAACCAGGAGGCCGACCAGAATGAGACGACTGCCACTCCCCATCGCGCTCGGGACCATGCTCGCGGCGCTGCTGCTCGCGGCTGGCTGCGGCGGGGGCGGGAGCAGCAGCTCCCCCGCCGCATCAGGCTCCTCCGCCCAGCAGCCGGTGACCCTCACCCTGTGGCACCCGTGGACCAATCCGGAGAAGCAGGTCTTTGAGACCGCCGTGAAGGGCGTCCACGAGAAGTACCCGTGGATCACGCTCAAAGTCATCGGGTTCCCCAACTCGGATACCTTCGACCAGCAGCTCATCAAGGCTATCAACGCCGGCAACGGCCCCGACGTGGCGGTGTCGTTCAGCCCCGAGTATGTGGGCCAGTACGCCGCCAACGACCTGTGGCAGGATCTCGGCCCGTATCTCAAGCAGGACGCCGTGCCGGCCGACGCGTTCGCTCCGGCGACCTTCACCTACTGCGCTTTCCAGGGCAAGCAGGTGGCCCTCCCCGTACTGACCGACGCGTACGGCCTCTACTACAACACGGACATGCTCAAGAAGGCCGGCCTGAACGGCCCGCCGAAGACCATGAGCCAGCTCATGGACTACGCCAAGAAGCTCACAGTCAAGAACCCCGACGGATCCATCAAGGTGGCCGGCTTCGTGCCTCTCGTGTACTGGGAGCAGCTCGACCCGAGCGACCTGTCGCGGGCCTGGGGCGGCCAGTGGTTCGACGCCCAGGGGCAGCCGCAGCTGGCCACGCAGCCGGCCTGGTCCAACGCCCTCACGTGGCAGAAGCAGCTCGTGGACTTCTACGGCTACGACGCCATCACCAAGTTCTTCGCCACGTACACCGGCTCGGAGTTCGACGCCAACAACGCCTTCCAGAACGGCAAGGTGGCGATGCTGTTCGACGGCGAGTGGCGCACGGCGTTCATCAAGCGGTATTCACCGAAGCTCAACTACGGGACCGCGCCGTTCCCGGCCGCCGACGACTACCCGCAGGCTTACGGCACAGGGCGCGTCGGGGGCACCATCGTCGGCATCCCCGTCACCACCAAGCACTCGCAGGACGCCTGGCTGGTGGCCAAGTACCTGGCCACCGACACGCAGTTCCTCGTCCAGCTCGCGAACGGCCTCGGCAACGTCCCGACCACCCAAGCGGCGGCGGACTCACCAGACCTCACGATCATGACGCCGCAGTTCAAGACCTTCCTCAGCGTCTGGAACAACCCGGCCTCGAGCTACTCCCCGCCGCTCACCGCGTCCGGCGGCGGCTATGCCTCGCTGCTCGACCAGTTCGACGAGAAGTGGGTGGCCGGAAAGGTAAGTGACCTGCAGTCCGGGCTGCAGACCGTGGACAAGCAGGTCAGCGACCAGCTGGCCCTGGGCCAGGCGCCGTGACGCCGGCAGGCTCTCACGGCGCGCCGCGGCCCGCGGGAGAGCGGCCATAGCCGCGGCGGCCACAGCCTTCCCTCGGCGCACGCCGGCCGCGCGGCGCCGCGCGCGGCGCCGCGCGGCCCTGCGCCGCTGGGGGATCGTGCTACTCTTCTTGTCTCCCTGGATCGTCGGGTTCGCACTGTTCACGCTGTATCCGATGGTGCTGAGCTTCTACTGGTCGTTCACGCGCTACAACATGATCAGCGCGCCTCAGTGGATAGGGCTCGACAACTTCAAGTTCATGTTCGGGCTCGGCACGATCGACGGCATCCACAAGGCCGACCCTTACTTCTGGCAGTCGGTCCGCAACACCGCCTGGATCATCGTCGTCGGGGTGCCGCTGCGCATCGTCTTCGCGATGCTCACCGCCATGCTGCTGACGCGGCCGAAACGCGGTGTCCACACCTACCGGACCATGTTCTTCATGCCCTCGATGGCACCCAAGGTCGCCGCTGCCCTCGTGTTCGTCTACCTGCTCAATCCGACCACCGGCCCGGTCAACCAGCTGCTCAACATGATCCCCGGCGTGACGGCTCCCCTCTGGTTCTACGACCCGTCCTGGTCCAGGCCGGCGCTCGTGATCCTCGGGCTGTGGGGCATCGGCGACGCCATCGTGATCTACCTCGCCGGCCTGCTCAACTGCCCGCGTGAGCTCTACGAGGCCATCGCCATCGAAGGAGCCAACGCCTGGCAGCGCTTCCGCAACGTCACGCTGCCGCTCATCACGCCGGTGATCTTCTTCACCCTCGTCATGGGCGTCATCGACGGCTTCCAGTACTTCGACCAGGCCTACGTGGCCGGCAACGTCAGCAGCGGCCAGAGCGTCGTGCTCGGCAGCCCGCAGGGGTCGCTCCTCTTCTACGGCGTGTGGCTCTACACGCAGGCCTTTCGCTACTTCCACATGGGCTACGCCTCGGCGATGGCATGGGTTCTGTTCATCGCGACAATGGCGGCGACGGCGGTGCTCCTGCTCACCTCCAAGAGGTGGGTCTACTACGGAGGGGGCCAGCAATAGCGACCGTCGCCGCAGCCAGGCCGCAGCGCAAGCTCCCAGCCGCCACGCGACGGCGCCGCTTCCTCCTGGCGGTCGCCAACCACACCGTGCTCATCGCCGTGTCGCTGGCGTTCGCCGTACCCATCATCTTCATGCTCCTCACGGCGCTGATGACGGATCAGCAGGCGCTGTCTCCCAAGCTCTGGCCGCACCCCTTCGTGTGGTCGAACTTCATCACCGTGTTCAAGAGCGTGGACCTGGCCCGCTACACCTGGAACACCTTCCTGTACGCCGGCCTCACGACCGTCGGCGTCGTCGTGAGCTGCGTGCCCGTGGCCTATGCCTTCTCGCGCATGCGCTGGCGCGGCCGCGGGCTCGTGTTCGTGCTCGTGCTGTCCACGCTGATGCTCCCCGTGCAGGTGACGACGGTGCCGCTCTACGTCGTATGGGCCCGCTATCTCCCCGCATGGACCGGCATCAACTTCATCGGTACGCTCAAACCGCTCATCATCCCGAGCTTCTTCGGCGACGCCTTCTCCATCTTTCTGCTGCGTCAGTTCTTCATGACCATCCCGGACGAGCTCTGCGACTCGGTCCGCGTCGACGGCGGCGGTGACTGGCAGATCCTCTGGCGGGTCGTCATCCCGCTGTCGAAGCCGGCCATCGCCGCCATCGCGCTCTTCCAGTTCATCTGGTCGTGGAACGACTTCTACGGACCCCTCGTCTACCTGGGAGAGAACCCCTCTGCGCAGACGCTGTCGCTGGCGCTGGCCAACTTCCGCGGCATGCACCACGTGCAGTGGAACTTGACGATGGCGGCGACGCTGATCTTCATGATCCCGGTGGTGGTCATCTTCTTCCTCGCGCAGCGCGTGTTCATCGAGGGCGTGACGCTCACCGGGGTCAAGGGGTAGGCCGGCGCTGCCCGCGGGGTATCATCGAGGTACGGAGGAAGGAGGGAGGATGCCCCACCCCATCGTTCTCGGCTACGACGGCTCGCCGTGCTCCACGGCGGCGCTCGACGAGGCGGTCGCGCTCGCCCACGGTCTCGGTCACGGCGAGATCGTCATGGTCTACTGTCACGAACCACCGCCAGGCCTGAGCTGCGAGCTGGATCCCACCTGCGCCGCGGCCAAGGAGCTGCGCGACTACGAGCGCGGCGTGGAAGAGGACGTCCAGCCCATGCTCCACGCCGCCGCCGAGCGCGCGCGCGGCGCCGGCGTGCAGACCGAAGTGCTGCTCGTCTGGGACGACCCGGCGCGGGCCCTCATCCAGATCGCCCACGAGCGCGGCTCGCGGGTGATCGTCGTAGGTTCTCACGGCGAAGGCCCGCTGGCCGGAGCGCTGCATCACTGCACGGCCTACGAACTGCTGCACCGGAGCTCTATCCCGGTGCTCGTGGTGCCGCACCGGCACTGACGCGCGGGCGCCGCACCCCCCGGCGCCGGCGCCGGCCGCTCTCGCCGGCTGTGCCCTCTACGTGGTGCGGCCGGCGAGGTCGCGTACGCACCCGACCGCGGCGCGCCACCCTGCGAGCAGCGCCTCACGGTCGACGGCTGGGTCCGGCGCGAACGTGCGCTCGGCGCGCCACAGGTCGGCGGCCTCCCGCTCGTCCTTCCACAGCCCGACGGCGAGCCCGGCCAGCAGAGCCGCGCCCAGCGCCGTGGACTCCGTCTGGGCGGCGCGCGTGACCGGCACGCCGAGCACGTCGGCCTGGAACTGCAGCAGCAGGTCGTTGTGAGAAGCTCCGCCGTCGGCGCGCACGCCCGCCGGCGCCACGCCGGCGTCGCCGGCCACGGCGCCAACCAGGTCGGCCACCTGGAAGGCGATGCCCTCGAGAGCGGCCCGCGCGATGTGCGCCGACGTGGTGCCGCGGGTCAGGCCCAGGATCGCGCCGCGGGCGCGCGGCTCCCAGTACGGCGCGCCGAGACCGGCGAGCGCGGGCACGAAGTAGACGCCGTCGCTCGCCGGCACGCGCGCCGCCAGAGCCGCCGAATCCCGCGCCTCGGCGATGATCCCAAGGCCGTCGCGGAGCCACTGGATGGCCGCGCCGCCGATGAACACGCTGCCCTCGAGCGCGTACGTGCGGCGGCCCCCACGCTGCAGCGCGACCGTGCCCAGCAGGCCGCTCCGCGACTCCACGGGCTCCTCGCCGGTGTTCATCAGCAGGAAGCAGCCCGTGCCGTAGGTGACCTTGGTCATGCCGCGCGCCGTGCAGGCCTGCCCGAAGAGAGCGGCCTGCTGGTCCCCGACCATCGCCGCCAAAGGCAGGGGCGCCCCGAAGATCGCCCCTGCGGTCTGGCCCACCACGCCGCTGGTGTCGCAGACCGTGGGGAGCAGCATGCGCGGCACGCCGAAGAGTTCGAGCAGCTCCTCGTCCCAGTCGCCGGCGCGAAGGTCGTAGAGCAGCGTCCGCGAGGCGTTGGTGGCGTCGGTCACGTGCAGGCGGTCGCCGCTGAGCTTCCACGCCAGCCAGGTGTCCACCGTGCCGAACGCCAGCTCTCCACGCACGGCCCTTTCTTGGGCACCCGGCACACTGTCGAGGAGCCAGCCGATCTTGGTGGCCGAGAAGTAGGGATCCAGGACGAGGCCGGTCTTGCGCCGCACCAGGTCCTCGTGGCCCGCGCGGCGCAGCTCCTCGCAGCGCTCCGCGGTGCGCCGGTCCTGCCACACGATCGCCGGCGCGATAGGCAGCGAGGTGGCTCTGTCCCACACGATGGTCGTCTCACGCTGGTTGGTGATGCCGATGGCCGCCACGTCGGCGATGGCGACGCCGCCGCGCCGCAAGGCTTCCAGGGCCGTCTCTCTCTGCGCCGTCCAGATCTCCAGCGCGTCCTGTTCGACCCAGCCCGGCTGTGGGAAGACCAGGCCGATCTCGCGCTGCGCGAGCGACAGCACGCCGCCGTCGGCGGCGAAGACGATCGCTCGCGCGCTGGTCGTCCCCTGGTCGAGGGCGAGGATCACGCGCCCATCCTTCTGTTCTACAGCCATCTGGGCCCTCCGTCCGGTCCGCCATCAGCGACGCAATCATAGCTTCAGGCGGCGCGGGGCCGTTCGCGGACGCGGAGCGAGGCCGGCAGGGCCGTACTCTTGCCCACGACCTGGACGATGATGGTGAGGCCGATCATGTCGCGCTCGGTCAGCTCCTGGCGGTCCGCGATCGAGTACACGACCCGTCCCCCGGACTTACCGGCGGCCCTCCGCCGCGCCTCCTTCGCCGATGCGCGCCGTCCCGCGTGTGCGAGTCAGCGAGGCGCTTCATGCCCGCACTGGACAAGGCGGCGGGCGTCGGCGAAGATGCGAGGCGATGGACGGCGTCCCGACAGCCCCGGCGGCATACTCCCACACGCAGATCGGCTACCCGATACTGGCCGGCATGGCCTTGGGCACGCTGACCCAGGTGCGCGCAGTCCTTCGAGACAAGCGCGTCGGTCGGCCGCGCGGGTGGTTGTACATGCCCGGCCTGCTGGCCTTCGCCACACTGATGCTGGCGTTCTCGCGGCTGACCGTGCAGGTCGACGAAACGCGCGTCTCGGTGGGCTTCGGCGGCGGGCTGGCCAGGCGGCGGTTCGAGCTGCACACCATCGAGGCGGCGAGCTCCGTCGAGACCCCTTGGCTCGCCGGCTGGGGCATCCGGCTCACGCGCCAAGGCTGGCTCTACAACGCCTGGGGTCGCCGTGCGGTCCAGCTGCGCTTCGCCGGCGGTCGCCGCTTCACCATCGGCACCGACGAGCCGGATGTCTTGCTGGCGGCCATCGAGTGCGCCCGCGAAGGTCTCGTCGCCGAGTAGGCTCCGAGCGCCGGCGGGCCATCG
>Ga0209048_10002697_pt1 | contig 17493 bp, 17 predicted proteins | sample FrelakmetCRP12CR_FD_187146 | JGI IMG/M metagenome (GOLD analysis project Ga0209048, IMG submission 187146) | Freshwater lake sediment microbial communities from the University of Notre Dame, USA, for methane emissions studies - CRP12 CR (SPAdes)... | ecosystem: Environmental > Aquatic >... | reverse complement strand
CCAAGCCGATGGCGACGCAGCGCGACCTTTCGCTCGCCTATTCGCCCGGCGTCGCCGCGCCGGTCCTCGCCATCGCCAGAGACCCTTCCACGGTGCTCGATTATACCGGAAAGGGAAATATGGTCGCAGTCATCACCAATGGCACTGCGATTCTCGGTCTCGGAGACCTCGGCCCGCTCGCGGCGAAGCCGGTCATGGAAGGCAAAGCGGTTCTCTTCAAACGCTTCGCCGATATCGATTCCATCGATCTGGAAATCGACACCAAAGACGTCGAGGAATTCGTCAATGCCGTGAGGTTTCTAGGCCCTTCGTTCGGCGGAATAAATCTCGAGGACATCAAGGCGCCGGAATGTTTCGTCATCGAGGAGCGGCTGCGCGAATTGATGGACATTCCCGTCTTTCACGACGATCAGCACGGGACCGCGATCATTTCTTCCGCCGGGCTTCTCAACGCGCTGAGGCTCACCAGCCGCGACATCAAGAAAACAAAACTTGTCTGTAACGGCGCCGGCGCGGCGGGCATCGCCTGTCTCGACCTTGCCAAAGCTATCGGGTTCGATCCCAAGAACATCACGCTTTGCGACACCAAGGGAGTTGTCTATCGGGGCCGCGAGGAAGGGATGAACCAGTGGAAGAGCGCCCATGCTGTCGATACGAAAGCGCGTACGCTCGCTGATGCGCTGGACGGCGCCGACGTCTTCTTCGGACTCTCGGTCAAAGGGGCTTTGACGCCCGCCATGCTGAAAAGCATGGCGAAGGACCCGATCGTTTTCGCCATGGCCAATCCGGATCCCGAAATCACGCCGGAGGAAGCCCACGCCGTGCGGTCTGACGTCATCGTCGCGACGGGACGCTCGGATTATCCAAACCAGATCAACAATGTATTGGGTTTTCCTTACATTTTCCGCGGCGCTTTGGACGTGCACGCGAAAACCATCAACATGGAAATGAAGATCGCGGCGACGAAGGCGCTCGCCGATCTCGCGCGCGAAGACGTTCCCGATGAGGTTGCGCACGCCTATCACGGAACGCGGCCGCGATTTGGACGCGAATATCTCATCCCGGCGCCCTTCGACCCGCGCCTCATTTCCGTCGTGCCCCCTGCAGTCGCCAGAGCGGCGATGGATTCGGGCGTGGCGCGGCGCCCCATCGTGGACATGAACGCCTATCGCGCCGAGCTTTCCGCCCGGCGCGATCCGGTCGCTGGCGTGATGCAAACGATCTTCGAGCGCGTCCGGCGGTCGCCGGGGCGCGTCGTCTTCGCGGAAGGCGAGGAGGAGCAGGTCATTCGGGCGGCGCTCGCTTTCGTCAATCAGGGGCTCGGGCGCGCCATATTGGTGGGGCGCGAAGACCGCGTGCGACAGACGGCCGACGCCGCCGGTCTCGAACTCGGCGATTATATTGAAATCCACAACGCAAAGCTCTCCTCGCGCAACATCGTCTATGCGCAGTTCCTGTTCGAACGCCTGCAGCGTAAAGGCTATCTCTTCCGCGATTGCCAGCGCCTCATCAATCAGGATCGCAATCATTTCGCCGCCGCCATGGTGGCGCAAGGCGACGCCGATGCAATGGTGACCGGCGTTACGCGTAATTTCTCCATCGCGCTCGAAGACGTGCGTCGCGTGATCGATCACAAGCCCGGCCATCGTCTGATCGGCGTTTCGCTTGTGCTCGCGCGGGGCAGGGCGGTCGTGGTGGCGGATACGGCGATCACAGAAATGCCGACGTCCGAAGAACTTGCGGATATCGCCGTCGAGGCCGCCGGGGTGGCGCGCAGGATCGGACTCGAGCCCCGCGTCGCCATGCTCGCCTTTTCTACTTTCGGCTATCCGCCGGGCGAGCGCACGGAGCGCGTTCACCAGGCCGTTCGCGTTCTTGATCGCCGGCGGGTCGATTTCGAGTATGAAGGCGAGATGGGCGCCGACATCGCCCTCAATAAGGAACTGATGGCCGCCTATCCCTTCTCCCGACTGAAAGACACCGCAAATGTGCTTGTCATGCCGGCGTTTCATTCGGCCGCTATTTCGACAAAAATGCTCACCGAACTCGGCGGCGCCACGGTGCTGGGTCCCCTGATCGTCGGCCTCGACAAGCCGATCCAGATCGTCCAGCTCGGCGCGACCGATACGGAAATCGTTAATATGGCGGCGATTGCGGCTTTCGGCCTCGGCGGGTAATAGAGCGGGACGGGCCTTGACGTCTTGCGCGTCATCCTCGCGCCGGGGGCTTCCTGCGAGCCTTCGATGACGAAGGCGCAGCCCCGCTCCGAGAAAAGTCAGTCGAATAAGAGACGTCCATTATGAACATCACGATGATCGGTTCCGGATATGTGGGGCTCGTGTCTGGCGCCTGCTTTGCCGATTTCGGCCATAAGGTGACCTGTGTCGACAGCGACGCAAATAAGATTGCGCGGCTGCTCAATGGCGAAATCCCAATATTCGAGCCGGGTCTCGACGAGCTTGTCGCGACGAATCGCCGTCAGCAAAGGCTATTCTTCACGACGGATCTGGAGCCCGCCGTTCGTAACGCCGACGCGATCTTCATCGCCGTCGGCACGCCGTCGCGCCGCGGCGACGGTCATGCCGATCTGTCATTCGTTTACTCGGTCGCCACGACGATCGCGGAGTCGCTCCAGGGCTTTACGGTCATCGTCAATAAATCGACCGTGCCGGTTGGCACGGGCGACGAGGTCGAGCGCATCATCCGCGAAATCCGCCCGGACGCCGATTTCGAGGTCGTCTCCAATCCCGAATTTTTGCGCGAAGGCGCGGCGATCGAAGACTTCAAACGCCCCGATCGCGTCGTGATCGGCACGGACGATCCGCGCGCACGCGAAGTGATGGCAGAAATTTATCGCCCGCTCAATCTCAACCAGCCGCCGCTGTATTTCGTTGGACGCCGCACCTCCGAACTCACCAAATACGCCGCAAACGCTTTCCTCGCGACGAAGATCACCTTCATCAACGAGATCGCAGATCTTTGCGAAAAAGTCGGCGCCGACGTTCAAGAGGTGGCGCGCGGAATCGGCCTCGACAAGCGCATCGGCGGCAAGTTTTTGCACGCTGGGCCAGGCTATGGCGGCTCCTGCTTCCCCAAGGACACGCTCGCTCTCTTGAAAACCGGCCAGGACAACAGCGCGCCTCTGCGCATCGTCGAGACTGTGGTCGCGGTCAACGACGCGCGCAAACGCGCCATGGCCCGCAAGGTCATCAATGCGCTCGGCGGTTCGGTGCGCGGCAAGAAGATCGCGCTGCTCGGCCTCGCCTTCAAACCCAATACCGACGACATGCGTGACGCGCCCTCGCTCGCCATTGTCGCGTCGCTCGCTGGCGACGGAGCGGATGTTCATGCTTACGACCCCGAGAGCATGGAGCAGGCGCGCCCGCTGATGCCCGAGGTCACTTTCCACGACGACGTCTATTCAACTTTGGAGAGCGCTGACGCCCTCGTCATCGTCACGGAGTGGGACGCTTTCCGCGCGCTCGATCTCGAGCGCGTCAAGACGCTGCTCAAGGCGCCGGTGATCGTCGATCTGCGAAACGTCTATCGGCCGGCCGATGTGAGAAAGCGCGGCTTCACTTATGTGAGCGTCGGAAGAGTGTGACGCATAAACCCCGGGCTCTCGCCCGGCGCGCCGCATGGAAATCCCGCGCAGTTGAATTTCAACAACATGCCTATTCTTCATTGTCGCGTCAGGCGCAGCCTTGACATATTCATAACTCAAGCAGACCGTGTGAAAACACCGGCCAATGGCTGATTGCCGCGACTTTCTGTCAGCGTTCGGCGTTTTCGGCTAGAACGCGCTTGGCGGGCTCGCAGTTTCTTTGTTCATCGAAGCCGAACAATCGAAAAAAGGACGGCAATCCGCTGAACGAAGTGCGGATGGTCTGCAATTCAATTTTGCAAAACCGCGGCGCGATGGCCGCGGACAAATCGATCAAGTTCAATCCGGCGAAATCTGTCCTGAAACTCCAAATCGGCGATGAGATCAAGCTGACCGAACCGGAATTTGCGCGCCTCTTCGACGCCTTTTTCGCCGAGATCGAAGCCAAGTTCACCTGATTGACGCCGATGCGCGCCACGCCCGACGCCCTCTTCAAGACCCTCGCCGATCCGACGCGCAGAGCGATCTTCGAGCGGCTTTGCCGTGACGGCGAACAGACCGTGGGGGCGCTGACGGACCGCTCGGGCGTTTCGCAGCCAGCGGTGTCCAAACATCTCGGCGTCCTCAAGCTCGCTGGCCTCGTGCGCGAGAAGCGTATGGGGCGCCAAACGTCCTGATCGTCGAACCCAATAAGCAGCTTTCGTACAGCTGGAGCGCCTCGGGCGAGGAGGCGGCGAACGGGCTCAAGACCGTGGTGACCTGGACGCTGACGCCAATTAAAGACGGCGTTCTGTTGCGCATGGAGCAATCCGGCTTTCGAGCCGAAGACGAAGCCAATTACCAGGGCGCGCTTTATGGCTGGCGGCGCTATGTCGTGGGACTGGAGCGCGTCGCCGGGAACCTGGACTAGGATCGCAACGTCACGCGCGCCTTACTGCGCGGCGAGTTTGATTTCGGGATAAGTACAGCGCTCGTCGCTCTTTTCGTCGACATGCAAATGCGCCGGCGGCTCGACGAAGGGAATGCCGAGCGTTTGCCATACATCCACGAGGGCCTCGACCAGCGCCGCAATATGCTCATGCATGTGTCGCGGCGTCGGCGTGATGCGCAGGCGCTCCGAGCCGCGCGCGACGGTCGGGTAATTGATCGGCTGAATATAGATGTGATGGCGCTCGAGGAGCATGTCGCTCGCGGCCTTGCACAGCTCGGCGTCGCGGACCATCAGCGGCACGATATGCGAGCCATTGTCGAGAACGGGCAGGCCGGCGGCGCCGAGCGCATGTTTCGTGATATGGGCCGCGCGCTGATGCGCGGCGCGGAGATCAGAACGCGCCTTCAACATGCGCACGGCGGCGCAGGCGGCCGCCGCGACCGCCGGAGGCAAGGCCGTCGTGAAAATGAAAGAAGCGGCATAGCTGCGGATGGCGTCGATGACGACGGCGTCGCCCGCGACATAACCGCCGAGCGTGCCGAAGCCCTTGGCGAGCGTGCCCTCGATAACGTCGATCTGGTCCATCACGCCGGCCTGTTCGCACACGCCGGCGCCGCGCGCGCCGTACATTCCCACAGCGTGGACCTCGTCGATATAGGTCATGGCGCCGTAGCGCTTGGCCAGCGCGGCGATCTCCGCGACGGGCGCGATATTGCCGTTCATTGAATAGAGGCTCTCGAAGATCACGAGCTTAGGCCTCGGGCCCGCCGCTTTCAGCAGCTCCTCGAGATGTTCGAGATCGTTGTGGCGGAAAACCTTCTTTTCGGCGCGCGACCGCTTCACGCCCTCGATCATCGAATTATGGTTCGAGGCGTCCGATAGGATCAGGCAGTTGGGCAACAGATCGGCGATGGTCGAAATCGCGGCGAGATTCGAAATCCAGCCTGATGTGAAGACGAGCGCCGCTTCCTTGCCATGGAGATCTGCGAGCTCCCGCTCGAGTTCGACGATGGCGTGGCTGTTTCCGGAAATATTGCGCGTGCCTCCAGCGCCTGCGCCAACCTTGTTCGCGGTCTCGACCATGGCCGCGATCACGTCCGGATGCTGGCCCATTCCGAGATAGTCGTTGGAGCACCAGATGGTCACGTCCTGACGGCTGCCGTCCGGGCGATGCCAGACGGCCAGCGGAAAGGCTTCGACGTCGCGTTCGAGATGGGCGAAGACCCGGTAACGGCGTTCATCCTGGAGGCGCATGACGGCAGATTCGAAAAAACGCCGATAATTCATGCGACACCCTTCGCTTTTTTGGCCGCCGTCTCGAAGGGCCGCCTATTCTTACCAGACCGATGCGTCCCGCGGGACATTGGAGCGGTTCTTAAATAGCCCAATCCGGCGGCAATTGCGAGAGGCGGATCGTCGCGCGTCTTTGGGCGGGAGGCGCTTAATCCGCCAGCGCCGCAAGGACCCGCGCCCAGGAGCGGGCTCCCTTATGGAAGGAGGCGAACGCATATTTCTCGTTGGGCGAGTGAATGCGGTCGTCGTCCAGCGCAAAGCCGATCATCAGCGTATCCATGTCGAGATCGCGTTTAAAGGCTCCGACGATCGGGATGGAGCCGCCGCAGCCGATCAGCACCACATCCTTGTCCCATTCCTCGCGCAGGGCGCGCCGCGCCCGGTTGAGCGCCTCCGACCCGAAGGGCAATTGCAGCGCGCCGGAGGCTCCATGCGACGTGAAGTCGACCGTCGCGTCCTGTGGCAGGCGTTCGCGCACGAACGCCCGGAAGGCTTCGACGATCGCCTTGGGGTCTTGGGTCCCCACCAGCCGAAAAGAAAACTTGGCCGAAGCTTTCGCCGGCAGGACCGTCTTTGTTCCGCGGCCCGTATAGCCGCCGAAAATCCCGTTCACGTCGCAGGCGGGCCTCGCCCATATTTGCTCGAGGACCGAGCGGCCCCCTTCGCCGCCCGGCTCGGTGAGCCCGATCTCCTTCAGAAAGGCGCGTTCGTCGAAATCGAGATTGCGCCATTGCTCGACGACGTCTTCGGGCAGTTCGGTCACGCCGTCGTAAAAACCGGGAATGGCGACTCGGCCGTCGCCGTCGTGAAGATCTGCGATGATTTTCGCGAGGATATGGATCGGATTGATCACAGGACCGCCGAACATGCCGGAGTGAAGATCGTGACTCGGGCCGTGAACCGTCGCTTCCTCCTGCACGAGACCGCGCAGCATCACTGTGATGGCGGGCGTCGTCGCATTCCACATGCCGGTGTCGCACACCAGGGCGAGATCGGGGGCGGAAAGCTCCTCCTTATAGGTCGCGAGAAAGTCCGGCAGTGACGGGGAGCCCGTCTCCTCTTCGCCCTCGAAAAGAAACGTCACGTGACATGGAAGCCCGCCATTGGCCTCGAAGGCGCGGCACGCCTCCAGAAAGGTCATGAGCTGGCCTTTGTCGTCGGACGCGCCGCGCGCCACGATTTCCTTGCCCCGCTTGCCCTCGGCGAGGCGGGGAGCGAACGGATCGCTCTCCCACAATTCCAGCGGGTCTGGCGGCTGCACGTCGTAATGGCCGTAAAAGAGCACATGCGGCGCATCCTTGCGCTTCGCTTCGGCGCGCCCTACGACAATCGGGTGTCCGGGAGTGGTCCGCACCTCGGCCTTATAGCCCAGGCTCTGCAGTTGCCCGGCGAGCCAATCGGCCGCGCGTTTGCAGTCGCTGGTGAAAGCCGGGTCCGTCGAAACCGACTTGATCCGCAGCAGATCGAACAGACGCTCGGTCGAGGCGTCCAGATTTGCGTCGATCGCGTTCAAAACGGCGTCGGTTGTGGCCATGGATCAAGCTCTCCCTGTCGAAGCTGAACCTAATGCGATTGCGTGGCGACAGAAAGACCGTCAAATCGACAATCTTCGCGGATAGCCTCGCGTCAGCGCCCTATGTTCACGAAACGGCCGGGACGCAATATCCCTTTGTTCCATGTTTCGTGGTGGAGGAACTCATGACAATTAAAATTGGCGACAAGATTCCCGACATCTCTTTCACCGTTATGGGGCCGGAGGGGCCCAAACCCTTAAAAGGTAGCGATTATTTCAAGGGCCGAAAAATTGCGCTGTTCGCCGTTCCCGGAGCCTTTACGCCTACGTGCCATATGAGCCACCTGCCGGGATTTCTCGCCAAGGAGAAGGAATTCAGGAAAAAAGGGATCGACGCCATCGCCGTGACGGCGGTCAACGACGCTTGGACCCTCGACGCCTGGCTCGAGGCGTCGAAGGCGAAGGGAAAGATCGACGCTCTCGCCGACGGCTCCGCAGTCTTTGCGAAAGCGGTTGGTCTCGATCTCGATCTGCAGGATCACGGTCTCGGCCTGCGTTCGAAGCGTTATTCCATGATCATCAACGATGGAACGGTCGAGCGCCTCAATGTGGAGGAAAAGGCCGGAGTAGCGGAAGTCTCCAGCGCGGAAAAGCTCCTCGCGCAATTATAGTCTACGCCGCGCCTATCGGGTTAGGGCGGCGACGCCCGGCAATTGCTTTCCCTCGAGCCATTCGAGAAAAGCGCCGCCGGCGGTGGAGACATAGGTGAAATATTGTGCGGCGCCGGACTGGTTGAGAGCCGCCACAGTGTCGCCGCCGCCGGCGACGGAAAGCAGCTTCCCTTCGCAGGTCAGTCTCGCGGCGGTCTGTGCGATAGCGTTGGTGCCTTCGTCGAAAGGCGGCAGTTCAAAGGCGCCGAGAGGTCCGTTCCAGACCAGAGTCTTCGATTGCGCCAGCAGGCCTTCGACCTGCGCGATCGATTTGGGACCGACGTCGACGATCATGTCGTCATGCCCGACGTGATCGACGGAAACGAATTGCGACGGCGCATGCGCCTTGAATTTCTGCGCGACGGTCACGTCGACGGGCAGCACGATACGGCAATTCGAGCCTTGCGCCTTGGCGAGAATGTCAAGCGCTGTCGGCAGCAGCTCATGTTCGCAGAGCGACTTTCCGACCGGCTTTCCTTCCGCCGAGAGAAATGTATTCGCCATGGCGCCGCCAATCACGAGATAGTCGACTTTGCTCAGGAGATTGCCGAGCAATTCGAGCTTGGTCGAAATTTTCGCGCCCCCGACGATCGCCATCACCGGATGCGCCGGATGCTCCAGCGCCTGGCTCAGAGCCTCGATCTCCGCCTGCATCGAACGGCCTGCAAAAGCGGGCAATTTATGGGCGAGCGCTTCCGTCGAGGCATGCGCGCGATGCGCAGCGGAAAAAGCGTCATTGACGTAAATGTCGCCGAGATCCGCGAGTTCGGCAGCGAAAGCCGCGTCGTTCTTCTCCTCGCCTTTATGAAAGCGCGTGTTTTCGAGGAGCAATATCTCGCCGTCCTTGAGCCCGGCCACGGCCGAGCGCGCTGAGTCGCCAATGCAATCGCTTGCGAAGGCGACGGGACGCTTCAGATGCTCGGCGAGCGCGGGCAAAACCTGACGCAGGGAATCTTCTTCATTCGGCGCGCCCTTCGGCCGTCCAAAATGGGAAAGCAATATGACCTTGCCGCCCTTATCGGCGATTTCCCTGATCGTCGGCGCCGCCCGGTCAATGCGCGTGGCGTCCGTCACCCGTCCGCCTTCCGTCGGCACATTGAGGTCGACGCGCAGGAGAACGCGCTTGCCCTTCACATCGGCGGAATCGAGCGTGCGAAACGACGGCATTTGGGGCGTCCCGAAAAAGAGGGGCGAGGAGACAGGCCGGCGGGGGCGCCGGCCTAAAGCGTCTTGGCGATTGCAGCGGCGACATCAGTCATGCGACCCGAGAAGCCCCATTCATTATCGTACCAGGAAAGAATCGAAACGAAATCTCCGTCCAAAACCTTCGTCTGATCGAAGTGGAAAGTCGAGGAGTGCGGATCATGATTGAAGTCCACGGAGACGAGTTTCTCGGTCGTGTAGTTCAGTATGCCTTTTAGAGGACCGTCCGCCGCGGCTTTGATGACGGCGTTGACTTCGTCCTTGTTCGTCTTGCGTTTGGCGAGGAATTTCAGATCGACCGCGGAGACGTTGGGCGTCGGCACGCGGATCGCGTATCCGTCGAGCTTTCCATTGAGTTCAGGCAGCACCAGCCCCACCGCTTTGGCGGCGCCGGTCGACGTCGGAATCATGGAAAGCGCCGCCGCACGGGCGCGATAGAGATCCTTATGCATCGTGTCCAGAGTCGGTTGGTCGCCGGTGTAGGAATGCACCGTCGTCATGATGCCCTTATCGATCCCAATCGCCTCATGCAGCACCTTCGCGACCGGCGCGAGGCAATTGGTTGTGCAGGACGCATTGGAAATGACGAGATGATCCTTGGTGATCTTCTGGTGATTGACGCCAAACACGACGGTCAAATCGGCGCCTTCGCCGGGCGCGGAAACGAGCACGCGCTTGGCGCCCGCGTCCAGCAGCGCCTTGGCCTTGTCGCGCGCCGTGAACAGCCCCGTGCATTCGAGCGCTATGTCGATCTTCAGCTCCTTGTAGGGAAGATCGGCGGGCGTCTTGACGGCGGTCACCTTGACGGGCCCGCGCCCGACGTCGATCGTATCGCCCACGACCGTCACCTTGTGTGGAAACCGGCCATGAACGGAATCGTAACGCAATAGATGCGCGTTCGTCTCGACCGGGCCGAGGTCGTTGATCGCCACGACTTCGAGATCGGTGCGGCCGGATTCAATAATATACCGCAGGATGTTCCGCCCGATCCGGCCAAATCCGTTAATCGCTAGTCTCGCGGTCATCTCGGGGCTCCTTCAGAGAGATCGTACGGCTGATTTGCTGCGCAGCGCCGAAAGCGCGACGCTGCGGACAGTCCATGGCGGTCAAGATCGGCGCTTGATAACAGCTTGCGCCTCTCTGTCAACGCGGCGCTGTCGCCGTGGCGATTGGGTTTCTCGCGATTCGTGATACGACTTTGCCTTGTCGAATCAGCGTCGGCGGTTCCGCCGGCAGGAGATAATCATTCCGCCTTGCCTTTCCAATGACAGAGAAAGCCCACCCCCACGCCCTTGAGAACGCGCTCGCCCGACTTTCGGCGTCGCTCAATTTGCTTGAGACGACCGTCGCCCGGCGTCTCGAAAATGAACTCTCCCTCGCCGATCTGGAGGAGGAGCTCGCCATCATGCAGGACGACCGAAGCAGGCTAGCGCTGGAGCTGGACGCGCAGCTTTCGAGAGCGAACGCGCTCGAAAAAGCGCGCGATGAGGTGTTGCGCAGGCTGGAGCTTGCGAGCGGCGAGATCGAAGCGGTTCTCGGAGCCGCCTCGGCCGGCGGAGGATAGGCTATGGCGCATGTCGTCGTCACGATTGCGGGACGAACCTATCGCATGGCTTGCGACGATGGAGAGGAGGCCCATCTTGAAGAGCTCGCGCGCCATGTCGAACAGAAAATCCTGTCTTTAAGAGAAGGGTTTGGCGATATTGGCGAGCAACGCATCGTGGTCATGGCGGCGCTTACAATGGCCGATGAGGCGGAAAGCGCGCGCAGGAAGCTTGGAGGCCTCGAAGCAGAGATCGCATCAATCCGCGACGAGGTCTACCGTGCGCGGCTCGGCGACGCGGAGCTAAGGGAACGCGTGGCGCATGCGCTCAACGACGCGGCGCAGCGCATCGAGAGCGCTGCGCAGGATCTCGCTCACCGCGCCTCGGGTTCGGACGAGATCGGCGATTAAGGACGATCAGGCGCGGTCCGAGCCGCCGCGCCTCCGCAGGTTCGCCGGAGGCGATTATTTGTCAACGGCCCAATTTTCTATGGCGCCGTCGTGCTTCGCCCTTTCGAGGTCGTCCGCCTGTTGCGAGTAATGAGCGGCCATTCGCTCACCGGTCATCGCCTCGGCGCCGTCTTTCAATATGGCGATTTTCATCTGCTGGGTCGCGGCGTTGTTCAAAGCGTTGATCCACCTGTTAACGTTCAGCAGGAACAGCCGCTTGCGCTCGACCTGGATTTCGCGGTTCGCCGTGTCGTCGCTCGCAACCGCCAGTTCCTTTGTGACGTCCTCGATCTGCTTATCGAGCGCCTTCACTTTTTCTTCCGCGGCGGCCTGATCGCCGCTTCCCTTCGCCTTTTCGGCCGCCGCCGCAGCCTCTTCTCGGGCCTTTTTCAGTTTGGCGAGGCCGTCGGTCAGCCACGTCTTCTGGATTTGGAGCAGCGAATCCTTCGCCGACCCGGTGATCGGGAAGTAGTTCGGCAGCGGAAAATAGGGTCCGACCTCCGCAGCGCGCGTCGGAGCAGGCAATATCGCCAAGAGCAAAACGCCGGCGAGCGCGGCGCAGATGAAAAGTCTGATCGCGGACATGTGCTTCTCCCTGATTGGCGGAACTTTTCGACCCCGCTTGCAGCTCGGGCGTCGCGTTCCGCCTTATTCGTAAGTTTTCAAATTGAGCCATCGCCGCGCCCATGGCAAGCGCCTCCCGCGAGAATAGGCTTCGCGATGGCTTCGCTTGACGCGGCGCGCCATTTCGCGCGACTCTGCGCAAACCAGGGGAGCCCCGCCGAAGGACGCGCGCGAGCGCGGAGGGGCTGAGAGGCCGATAGGCGCGAAGCGCGGTTCGGCGACCCTTCGAACCTGATCCAGTTCACGCTGGCGTAGGGAGGGCGAATCCAATGACCGTTTCCTTTCATCCTGCCGCGCGAGCGAGACCATCATGCTTGTTCGCGTGATCGGCGCAGGAGTCATGGGGCTGACGGCGGCCTTCGAACTCGCGCGCAAAGGCGCCGCGGCGAGCGTTCAGATCGAACTCATCGAGCGCAACGCCGAGGCGGGCCGCGGCTGCTCCTCCTTTGCCGGCGGGATGATCGCGCCCTGGTGCGAACTGCAAAGCGCAGAGCCCCTCGTCGCGGAGCTCGGCGAAGAAGCGCTCGCCTTCTGGACCCGCGATGTGCCCGTGGCCGCCGTGCAGGGCAGTCTTGTGGTCGCGCCCCCGCGCGATCGGGCCGAACTGCGCGATTTCGTCCGCGGCACGCGCCGCGGCGAGAGCGTCGGCGAAGCAAGGCTCGCCGAACTTGAACCCGCTCTTTCCGGGCGCTTTCCCGAGGCGCTGTTTTTCTCGGAAGAGGCGCATCTCGAGCCGCGCGCGGCGCTGGCGGCGCTCGTGGAACGGCTCGGCGAGATGGACAATGTCACAATCCGCCTGGGCGCCGACGCGGCGTCGCTCAAAACGAATGCGGATTGGACTCTCGATTGCCGGGGGTTCTCCGCGCGCGACGCATTGCCGGATTTGCGCGGCGTTAAAGGCGAGATGCTCGTCGTGAAAACCGACGACATTCGCCTGTCGCGCCCCGTCCGGATGCTGCACCCGCGTCAGCCAGTCTATATCGTGCCGCGCGGCGGCGGCCTCTTCATGGTCGGCGCGACGATGATTGAGAATGAGGAGCGCTCCCGCGTCACCGCGCGCTCTATCGTCGAACTGGTCAATTCCGCCTATGCGATCCACCCCGCTTTCGCGGAGGCGGAGATTGTGGAGACCGGCTCCGACGTGCGTCCGGCTTTCCCCGACAATCTTCCGCGCATCCTGCAAAGCGGGAGGACGCTTTATCTCAATGGGCTCTATCGGCACGGTTTTCTGCTCGCGCCGGCTCTCGCAAGCCGCGCCGCCCGGGTCGTGCTGGAGGATGAATTTTTTCCGGAGGTCATGGATGCAGATCAGCGTGAATGGACTCACGCGTGAGGTGGAGGCTCAGACGCTCGCGCTTCTTATCGAAGAACTCGGTTATGGGACGCAGACGGTCGCCACCGCGCTCAACCACGAGTTCGTGCGCAGCAAAGACCGTTCCGATACGAAATTGCGGGAGGGCGATGCGGTCGAGATTCTGACGCCCCGGCAGGGAGGATGAGGCAAGACATGTCTGCAGGCGATCCGCTCACGCTCTACGACGCCGTGCTCTCGTCGCGTCTGCTGCTCGGCACGGCGCGCTATCCCTCGCCTGCGATTCTCGCAGAGGCGATCAAGGCCTCTGGCTGCGAGGTCGTCACCGTTTCGCTGCGACGCGAGGCCGGCGGGTCGCGCGCCGGGGAAAGCTTCTGGCGGCTCATTCGCGACCTCGGCGTGCGGGTGCTGCCGAACACCGCCGGCTGCCGCACCGCCAAGGAGGCGATCGCCACCGCGCAGATGGCGCGCGAAGTCTTCGGGACGAACTGGATCAAGCTCGAAGTCATCGGCGAGGAGGACACGCTGCAGCCGGACGTTTTCGGGCTCGTCGAAGCGGCGCGCGCGCTGAGCGACGAGGATTTTCGCGTCTTCCCCTACACCACGGACGACCTCGTCGTCGCGGAGCGCCTGCTCGACGCGGGTTGCCGCGTGCTGATGCCCTGGGCGGCGCCCATCGGCTCCGGACGCGGAATCAACAATGCTTTCGGACTGCGGGCGCTACGGGCGCACTTTCCCGGCGTTCCGCTCATCGTCGATGCGGGACTCGGCGCGCCGTCACACGCGGCCGCCGTGATGGAGCTCGGCTACGACGCCGCGCTCCTCAACACCGCGGTGGCGCTCGCGGGCGATCCGGTGTCGATGGCGCGCGCCTTCGCGCTTTCGGTCGAAGCCGGACGCAAGGGCTATCTCGCGAGGCCTATGACCCCGCGCGACTTTGCCGAGCCTTCAACCCCGGTCATTGGCCACGCCTTCGACGAAAGCGCCTGAGCCGTGAGGCTCGATCCCTTCTATCTCATCGTCGACGACGCTTCATGGCTGCCGAAACTGTTGCCTATTGGCGTGCGTTTCGTGCAATTGCGGATCAAGGATCGCGATGAGTCCGACATTCGCTGGCAGGCGCGCCTTGCGCGCGACCTCTGCAAGGCCTGCGGCGCGCAGCTCGTCGTCAACGATTATTGGCGCATCGCGATCGACGAAAAATGTGATTTCGTCCATCTCGGCCAGAGCGACCTCGACGCCGCCGATATTCAAGCTCTGCGCGCGCATGGCGTGCGATTCGGCGTCTCCACCCATGACGATGCGGAATTGCATCGAGCGCTCTCGCTCGCGCCCGATTACATCGCGCTCGGCCCCATCTATCCGACCCTGCTGAAGCAAATGGCCTTCGCGCCGCAGGGGCTGGAAAAAATCGGAATTTGGAAAAAGCGCATCGGCGAGACGCCACTCGTCGCCATCGGCGGACTGACGCCGGAGCGCGCCCGCGCAGTGCTTGAGGCCGGCGCCGACAGCGCCTGCGTCGTCACCGATATTTTGCGCAGCGAAGATCCGGAAGCGCGAACGCGCGAATGGATCGAAGCGACGCAAGACTGGCGCGATCGGTCATTGGCGCGTTAGACGTCGATCACTTTCGTCCGAACAACTTTTCAATGTCGGAAAGTTTCAGTTCGACATAGGTCGGCCGCCCATGATTGCATTGGCCGGCGCCCGGCGTCGCCTCCATTTCGCGTAGCAATGCGTTCATCTCCTCGCCCGACAGGCGCCGGCCCGCACGCACGGAATGGTGGCAGGCGCAGGTCGCCAGCACATGATCGAGCTTGCGCGACAGCGCGCGCGCGTCTCCCTCTTCGGCCAATATGTCGGCGATGTCCGCGACAAGCCGCGCGTGGTCGACCTCTCCCAATAGTGCAGGGCTCTCGCGGACCAGAACGGCGCCGGGTCCGAAGGGCTCCAGCAGAAGGCCGAACTCCGCCAGTTCGGGCAGCGCGGGCGTCAGCGCGTCGAGGCGTTCGCGATCCAGTTCCACAACGGTCGGGATCAGCAGCAATTGGCGTTCGACCCCTTTCGCTTCGCGCTGGCGTTTGAGTCTTTCATAAACGAGCCGCTCATGCGCGGCGTGCTGATCGACGATGACGAGGCCATCCTGCGTCTGTGCGACGATATAGGTCTCATGAATTTGCGCGCGCGCCGCGCCGAGTGGCGCTTCGTCATGCTCCGCCGCTTTCGCTTCATGGGCGCGCGAATCCGCCATGGGCGCGCCCGTAGTAAATGACGCCTGCGCGCTTTCCGCAAATCCGGGAGGGGCATTGGGCGAATGGCGCGCATCCCAGTCCAGAACGGGCGACGGCCGCCAATCGCCGCGGCGCGCGTGCGGAGGCAGCGCATAATTGTTGGCTCGCGCCGTGAGAATGTCGATTGCTGCGCGCGCGGACGTATCGGCGCTGCGATGACTCGCCATGCTCAGAGCCTGTTTCAAAGCGCCGACCACAAGGCCGCGCACGTGGCCGGGATCGGCAAAGCGCACTTCCGCTTTCGCCGGATGCACATTCACATCGACAGAGGCGGGGTCACATTCGATGAACAGCACCACTGCAGGATGGCGGTCATGCGCCAGAAAATCGAGATAGGCCGCGCGAATTGCGCCTGCGAAGAGCTTGTCGCGAACGGGCCGCGCATTGACATAGACATATTGCATTTGCGCATTGGCGCGGTTGAATGTCGGCAGGCCGGCGAGGCCTGAAAGGCGAACGCCCCCGCGCTCCGCGTCGATCTCCATTGCGTTGGCGCCGAAACCTTCGCCGAGCGCGTCGGCGATGCGCCGTCTCCGGCCGACGGCGCCTTCCTCACACGCGGCATAGTCGAACAAGGCGCCGCCGTTGCTCGCAAAGTGAAAGCGCACCTGCGGATGCGCCATGGCGAGGCGCTTCGTCACGTCGACGATTGCGGAAGTTTCGCTCCGCTCCGACTTCAGAAATTTCAATCTCGCCGGCGTCGCGGCGAAAAGGTCGCGAACCTCGATTTTCGTGCCGCGCGGCCAGCTCGCCGCGCGCAGGGGATGTTTGTCTCCCGCCTCGACGCGAATGGAAAAGCCGTGGTCCGCGCCCGCAGCGCGCGTTTCGATCGTGAGATCGGCGACCGCCGCAATTGACGGAAGCGCCTCGCCGCGAAAGCCCAAAGTCACAATATGCGAAAGGTCGCCGTCCGGAATTTTGGAGGTCGCATGGCGCTCTACGGCGAGCGCCAGATCAGCGTCGTTCATGCCGCTTCCGTCGTCGATCACGCGGATGAGCTTGCGGCCGCCTTCTTCAATCGCGACGTCGATACGTCGCGCGCCGGCGTCGAGCGCGTTTTCAACAAGCTCCTTCACCGCCGAAGCGGGCCGTTCGACCACTTCGCCGGCGGCGATGCGATCGATAAGGATGGGATCGAGGCGGCGGACGGGCAAGCGGGCAACCCACGGACGAGTCGGCGAGGAAGACGCAGTCTACAGGAGATTCGCGATGCGATCCTCCCTTTTGGCGCTACGAGCGAAATGACAAATGAATTCCATAGTGATAGGGCGGCGGCGCCGGCTTAAGCGGCCAGGGGAGCGCTCATGGAATGGGTTGTGTTTATGGCGGAACGCCATCCTTATTTCGCTGCGCTTCTCGCGCTGGCGGTCATACTGCTGATCGGCAGCGTGCGCGTCGCCAATCAATATGAGCGCGCAGTCGTATTTCTGCTGGGACGATATGCGCGCACCTCGGGGCCGGGACTTTATCTGCTCTTTCCATTCATCGAATGGCAGAGAACCATCGACATGCGCACCACGACGACCGCCGTGGAGCAACAGGAAACGATCACCCGCGACAATGTGCCGATCAAAATCAACGCCGTGATCTGGCGCCGGATTGTCGAGCCCGCGCGTTCGATCATCGAGGTGACGGACGTGGGCGATGCGGTCACTCAAGTCGCCGTCACGGCGCTGCGGTCGATCATCGGGCAGCACAGCTTGGACGATGTTCTCAAGGAGCAGGATGCGATTTCCGATGCGCTTCAGCAAGTCATCGACAAAGTGACCGGGCCATGGGGCGTCAAGGTCGAACGCGTGCAAATGAAGAACGTCGAAATTCCGGAAACGATGCAGCGGGCCATGGCGCAGGAGGCCGAAGCCCTGCGCGAAAAGCGCGCGCGTCAGATCAAGGCGGAGGCGGAGCTGGAGGCCGCCGGACTGTTGAACCTAGAAACGGCATTTGGGACGTTTTGGTTTGATGAGAATCGCGCATTATCAGGGTCATGATGCACGATCACGCCTGCTCTCGCCTTCACCC
>Ga0209048_10002696_pt1 | contig 17494 bp, 11 predicted proteins | sample FrelakmetCRP12CR_FD_187146 | JGI IMG/M metagenome (GOLD analysis project Ga0209048, IMG submission 187146) | Freshwater lake sediment microbial communities from the University of Notre Dame, USA, for methane emissions studies - CRP12 CR (SPAdes)... | ecosystem: Environmental > Aquatic >... | reverse complement strand
CGCGTCGTGCGTGCCGACGGCCACGAGCCGGCCGCCCTCCATCACCGCGATCCGGTCCGCATGCCGCACGGTCGCGAGCCGGTGCGCGATGATCAGCACCGTGCGACCGACCATCAGGCGCGCGAGCGCGAGCTGGACCACGCGCTCGCTCTCCGCGTCGAGCGCGCTGGTCGCCTCGTCGAGCAGCAGGATCGGACGGTCGGCGAGGATCGCGCGCGCGATCGCGAGGCGCTGCCGCTGGCCGCCGGAAAGCCGCACGCCGCGCTCGCCTAGGTTGCTCCCGAAACCCTGCGGCAGCTGCGCGATGAACTCGGTGGCGTACGCCGCATCGCAGGCGGCGCGCACCTCGGCCTCGCTCGCACCGGGCCTGCCATAGCGGATGTTCTCCAGGACGCTCGCGGCGAAGATCACCGGATCCTGCGGGACCATCGCGAGACGCGCGCGCACCTCGCGCGGGTCGGCACTGCGCACGTCGACGCCGTCGATGCGCACGATGCCCTCCTGCGGATCATAGAAGCGCAGCAGCAGCTGGAAGACCGTCGTCTTGCCGGCACCGGAGGGGCCGACCAGCGCGACGTTCTCGCCGGACGCGATATCGAGCGTGAAATCGGCGAGCGCCGGCGTATCCGGGCGGGACGGATAGCGAAAGAGCACCCGCTCGAAGCTCACGGTGCCCCTCGGCGGCTTCGGCAACGCGACCGGGTGCTCCGGCGAGCGGATCTCCGGCGCGACGGCGAGCAGCTCGAAGAGGCGTTCGGTCGCCCCCGCCGCGCGCTGCAGGTCGCCGACGACCTCGCTGATCGTGCCGACCGCGCTGGCGACGATCACCGCGTAGAACACGAACGCCGAGAGCTGGCCGGCGCTGATCCGGCCCGCCAGAACGTCGTGGCCGCCTATCCACAGGATCACGCCGACCGCGCCGAACACAAGCACGATCACGGTCGCGACGAGCAGCGCGCGCTGCCGTATCCGGTTCACCGCGGTCCCGAACGCGGCCTCGACCCGCTCGGCGAAGCGCCGCCGGTCCTCGGGCTCGTGGCCGTAGGCCTGCACAGTGCGGACCTCGTGCAGCGCCTCGTCCACGTACGCGCCCACGTCGCCGACGCGGTCCTGGCTCGCCCGCGCGAGCTTGCGTACCCGTCGCCCGAACAGCAGGATCGGGACGACGACCAGCGGCACGCCGGCGAGCACGAGCAGCGTGAGCTTCGTGCTCGTGACCGCCAGCATCGTGAGCCCGCCGGCGAGGAGGAGCAGATTGCGGACGGCCATCGAAGCGCTGGAGCCGATGACGGTCTCCAGCATCGCGGTGTCGTTGATCAGCCGCGAAATCACGTCGCCGGTCCGCGTCGCCTCGAAGAAGGCCGGCGGCAGCGAGAGCAGGTGGTCGAACACCGCGCGGCGCAGGTCGGCGGTGACGCGCTCGCCGATCCACGACACGTAGTAGAACCGCGTGAACGTCGCCGCCGCCATGACAACGACGACCGCGAGCAGCAGCGCCAGCCCACGGTCGAGCTCGCCGGCGCTGCCCGCGGCGAACCCGCGGTCGACGACGCCCTTCAAGCCCTGCCCGACCGCGAGGACGGCGGCCGCGGCAACGATCAGGGCGATCGCCGCACAGATCACCTGCCGCCGGTACGGGCGCAGGTAGGCGCCGATGCGGGCGAGCGCCTTGAGCGCGCTGACCGGGGCGAGGGTCGGGGCGGTATCGGGAGTCATGGCCGTCGATGGCGTCCGCGCGACGCGGCGGAGGGCACGGGTTCGCGCGGCGGAGGCCGCACCTTAGCCGTCGCGGGGGCCGTTGTCGAGAGCGCGGACTGCCGCCGCCGCGGAGGTACAATAATGCGCGATCCCGCTCCCCGCCGACGCCCATGAACGCACCCATTCCCGCTTCGCTCCTCTCCGCGGTCGAGCTCGCGCCGCGCGACCCCATCCTCGGCGTCACGGAAGCCTTCAACGCCGACCCGAACCCGCGCAAGGTCAACCTCGGCGTCGGCGTCTACTGCGACGAGAACGGCAAGGTGCCGCTGCTCGAGTGCGTGAAGCGCGCGGAACGCGAGATCACGGACATGGCGGCGCCGCGCTCCTACCTGCCGATCGACGGCATTGCCGCGTACGACCTCGAGGTGCGCACCCTGCTGTTCGGCGCCAATGCGGACGTGGTTGGCGCGGGGCGCGCCGTGACCGTGCAGGCGCTGGGCGGCACCGGCGGGCTCAAGGTCGGCGCCGATTTCCTGCGCCGATTCGCGCCCGGCGCGCAGGTCTGGATCAGCGATCCCAGCTGGGAGAATCACCGTGCGCTCTTCGAGGGCGCGGGATTCAAGGTGAACACGTATCCCTATTACGAACCGGCGACCCACGGCCTCGATTTCCCGGGCATGATCGCGGCGCTGGAACGGCTCACGCCGGGTTCGATCGTCCTGCTGCACGCGTGCTGCCACAATCCGACGGGCGTCGACCCGACGCCCGCGCAGTGGCCGCGGATCGTCGAGGTCGTCCGCGCGCGCGGGCTCGTGCCGTTCGTCGACCTCGCCTATCAGGGCTTCGGCGACGGCATGGACGCCGACGGCGCCGTCGTGCGCAGCTTCGCGGCGACGCCCGGCCCGCTTCTCGTTGCGAGCTCGTTCTCCAAGTCGTTTTCCCTGTACGGTGAACGCGTCGGCGCGCTGTCGGTGGTCGCGGCGGACAAGGACGAGGCCGGGCGCGTGCTGTCGCAGCTGAAACGCCTCATCCGCGCCAACTACTCGAATCCGCCGACGCACGGCGGGCAGATCGTCGCCACCGTGCTGTGCTCGCCGGAACTGCGCGCGCTGTGGGAGGCGGAGCTCGCCACCATGCGCAACCGCATCAAGCTGATGCGCGCGCTGCTGGTCGAGCGATTGCATGAGCGCGTGCCCGGCGCCGATTACCGCTTCATGCTGGCGCAGCGCGGCATGTTCTCCTACTCCGGCCTGACCAAGGCGCAGGTGCAGGTGCTGCGCGAGGAGTTCTCGGTCTACGCGATCGACACCGGGCGCATCTGCGTGGCTGCGCTCAACCCGCGCAACATCGAGGATGTCGCCGCGGCGATCGCGAACGTGATTCGCTGAGCGGGGTGTCCCGCGGCTCCCGGACGTTGGCGTGGGGCAATGCGCCCGGACCGGCTGGCCGTGCGCGCGTTTTGACACCTGGGGGGATTCCGCTATAATTTGCGGCTGTCCGACGCGGGAATAGCTCAGTTGGTAGAGCGCAACCTTGCCAAGGTTGAGGTCGCGAGTTCGAGACTCGTTTCCCGCTCCAGCTTTTCGAGGGAGAGCCCGTAACTGTCGAATGCGGCTCTCCCTTTTCGCTTGATCGGCCGAGCGCGCCTTGCGCCGGCCGCCGCTCCTGGCGGGGTGGCAGAGTGGTCATGCAGCGGCCTGCAAAGCCGTCTACGCCGGTTCGATTCCGACCCCCGCCTCCAACACCCCCTATGAAATGCCGCCATGAGCGGTTTTTTGCATTTCTCTCCATAGTGCGTCATAGTGCCCAGGTGTTCGCGGTTGTTCGCGAGCATCCCCGGACCCGGGAGGTAATCTAGGAGGTAAGGAAGAGAGACTTCCGGAAGGAGGTAAGGAATTCCGTGATTGTCCTTCTGCCACGGTACCATGTCGCGACAACTGCTGACCTACCCGAACGTTCGGAACGCCAAGCCCAAAGAGAAGCCCTATCGCCTGAAAGACGGCGATGGGCTGTTCCTGTACGTTCCGCCGTCGGGCGTCCAGGCTTGGCAGTTCAGGTACAAGATCAACGGCAAGCATCAGACGCTGACACTCGGCAAAGCCTCGGTCATGGGGCTGGCCGAAGCCCGCCGACGCGCCGAAGAAGCGCGCTCTGCGGCCGCTGACGGAAAGCACCTGACGACGTTGAAGCGCGTCGCGCGGGCCAAGACCGCCGCCGACCAGTCCGCGACGTTTGAAGCCGTCGCTGAATCGTGGATGGCCAAGCGGCGGCCCACACCTTGGTCGCCGAAACACGCCAAGCAAGTGCGCGCCAGCATCGAGAATCATCTCTCGCAGCTGAACGGCCTCCCGGTCACCGAAATCAACGCGCGCATCGTCGCGCCCATCCTAGCCAAGGTCGGGCGCAGCGCACCGCTGATGTTCGAAAAGGTTCAAGTACGACTTCACCGTATCCTGGATCACGGGGTCGTGCTGGGAGCCCTTGAACGCAACCCGCTGCCAGTACCCGAGCCTGAGCATCGCAAGGATCGACGACACTATCCCGCCGTTACTGCGCTTGCGGAGCTGGGCGCGATTCTCAAAAGCGCACGCGCAACCGATCCGGCCAAGGGAATTCAACGGGCGCATACCCTTGCTGCGTTTACCGCTCAGCGGATCACCGAAGTTGTCGGCGCCAAGTGGAGCGAGATCAACTTCGATGACGGCGTTTGGACAATTCCCCGCACACGGATGAAGCGCAAGGACGCTGCTCGTGGTGACCATCAGATTCCGCTTCCGCCTGTCCTGCTTCGAACTCTGAAAGAGTGGAAGGAAATCGACGGCGAAGACGCCCCCTTGATCTGCCCCGCTCCACGGGACATCAAAAAGCCGATTACGCCTGAAGGCGTGGAAAAGTACTACCGCGATGTGCTGGGCCTATCCGGGAAACATTCGCCACACTCGTGGCGGGCCGCATTCTCGACGGTGGCGCGCGATGCAGGAAAGTCGGACGAGGTCATCAAGGCACAGCTCGATCACCAAGTCGGAAACAAGACCGACTCGGCCTACGACAGGGCAAAGCGATTGAAGCTCCGACGGACGCTGTTGAAGTGGTACGAGGAAAAGCTCATTGCCTCACGGGAAGCGGCGTGAATATTTGCACAGCGGTTTACTCGCATACCCAGGGGGATTAGTTGCTATTCCCACTTTAATTTTCAATAGCTTAGCGCACGCGCGCTAGCGCTTCGCTCACTCCGACCGCTACAGCGGCCGCATCTCGCTGCCACGGCCTGCCTCTAGTTCGACCGGTAGTGCTCGGCAACGATGTCTTTTGGCACTTCGACCCTGTACTGGTTCGCGTCTTTCAACGCTGGTAGTTCGTCAAGTACAGCCCAAGGAAACAAAAAGGCGTCGACTACGTCGCCGTCGTGCACGCGCAGGACTCGAACGTCAAAGACACACGCGTGCTGCGGATACCGTACCTCGATGTCCTTACGCACCTTCCGAATATCAACACTTAATGGGGTGGCATCTGCCGAATAGACGCGAACGGTTGTCCTGTAGGGCTGCTTCTGTCCCAGCAACGGCATACCGTGTAGCTCAGCAAGCTCGTCGAGGCTCTGCCTCAGCAGGTTCTCGCGGTGCTCATCCACCGACCATGCTCCCTGAACGAAACGCAGGACGCCGACGCACAACAGGGCGAATGTGCGTAGACTCCCGGCGCTGATCTCTATCTCAGGCCCCACGACGCCGCGCTTTGAACTCGACACCCGTAGCGAGCCGTCCGCCGACTCGAAGTGCCGAGAATGGATTATTGTCCCTCGCAGCGGCTCGAGCTTCTCATAGAGAGCTATTAGAGACCGCGTCAGCCACGGTCGCGTCTCGAGAAAATCTGGGTACGTGAGCCTTTCCTGAAATTTTTGAATCTTCTGCTGGAACCGGTAAGTGGGCGCGATGCCGTTTTGCTCCAAGACCCATTCGAGCATCATGTCCAGCAACTTGAACGTTGTGGTGAATACCAACGGAGCACCCGCCTCCAGGAACCCCGGACGCCAGTCGGCGAGGTTGATGTTCACGGACCCGTGCACGATGAACTTGGGATCGGCAATGCCAAGCGGATAGATGACACCGTCTGGAAATGCTGGAAATAGCTCCTGCTCCATGAGCTTGTAGACGGCCTCAAGGAGCCAAACCTCGTATCCAACCCGCTGCTCGAGGTCTAGCATCGCGGCCTGGTCGAATGTCTTCTTCGTCATCATCAGGGATTCCTAACGGCCCCACCATCAGAGGACGGCGCACGACCCACCTCGAGGATGCAGCCGCGTCTATTCGATTGTGACGTAAAAGGGGGCGCTCTTCCCCAGCAACGTCTGGTCGCTCTTGCGGACGACAAACGCTTCCACGAGGTGGACGCCCCGATAGGCGAGCCGTTCCCAGCGTTCATGGCCTCGATCCGATTTGTAGAAATCACCACGTAGCGCGTTCGCTTGCCTAGCGACTTGATCGGTATTGGTGACGCGCCACCAAACCGCGAAATTCTCAGGAAAGGGCAAACCGAGGTGGTTACGCGCGTCAAACTTCAACCATCGGTCCGGCGATAGTGCCGTCAGACTGGTAACGGCGCCTAGCGGCTGTCCTTCCCGTGCCGAGTAGAGCTGCGCTGAGACAACCACTCGGAGTGTCGCTCCGGACACCGCTCGCCATCTGGGGCGGCGCATATGCGGAAGCGTGTCAAAGCCTTGCGGCAGTCCCGCGCCACCGATCCTCTTCACCAAATCGACCAAGTCCCGGATACCCGTAAACAACGGGTTCCCGCGAAATGGAGCCACAGCTGACTCAGCCACCGCAACCGCCTTCTCGGTCACCTCCCCCGCCGCGAACTCGTCGCCGAAGACGCGCTGCCACTTGCCAATGCTCTCGGATCGATCAGCCTCCGAGTAGGCGTCGTCTATCCAGCCGCGGTAAAGGTTGATCTTGTCGCGGAAATTTTCATACTTCGTGTCGTCCCAAACATCGCTTTGAATTTCTTCATAGAGCACAGGATTTCGTATGACCGGGAGGCTGGGATTGCTTTTCAGCCAGTCATCGAGGCGGCCAATGAGCGTTTTCAGACCCGTGGGAACATCGGTAAACGCGTCGGACTGCGCGTCGCCGTCCCAGACCCGACTGCCCAGCATAGTCGTCAGCAAGAACGAGGGACAAGTAAAGTTGGTCTTGATGTCGCGCAGGTACTTCACAAGTCGCGTAACTTTTCGAAGGCCATTCCCCCCGACCGTGCTGTTCTTGTCAATCAACCACTGCGTGTACTCTAACGGCCGAGAAATTTCGAACTCATCCAAATCGCGATTGCAGACCTCGTACGTCTCGGCATATAGGCGTTCGAATACGCAAGGGGCAATATCTATCTTGCGTTCTCCAGCGTAGTCAACGGTGACGCAATGCGACGATCTGTGGACCTTATCCTTGTAACTCGCCAAGCCCCTGAACATCGAATAAAGGTCATCGACGTAGTCGCTCGCGCCCCATTCGCTTTCCGGATTCACGAACACCAGCAGGTCGGCGTCAAACGGGTCTCCAGGCACCGGCTTAATGATGGTCTTGTGCGCCCACGATCCTTGAGCCGCGAATCCACGGATCCTGTCGACCCAAGTGGAAGTGGTCAGGACGCTCTGTAACGCTTCAATACTGTCCTGCAGCTGCGCAACGCGAGTCGCGTTGAGATTCACGGTCTCGGTCAGGAATTCGTCGAAAGTGGCGGTCAGCTTCATCGCGGCCTCTTGCCCTACGTAGCTCCGCCGGCGTCATTGCCGGGTTTCCGCGCGTCCACCAGATGAATCGCCTCTCCCTTGTTGATACCGTCGCGGGCCTTCTCGTAGTCACGTCGAGCGAACTGTGCGCTGGCCAGATTCAGCTCGTTGCGGCGCTTCGTAAATTCATCCAACCCGGCCAATGCGGCAGCATCGTCGCAGGCATGGGCAAGCTTTATCTCTCGGAAGACGCGCGCATCATTTCGAAGTGCTAGGTACTGATCGCCGCTACTCTTGTGCGAGCCCGACCGTTCTGAGGGTTTGAGAAACGTCATCAGTGCGGTCAGCACGGCGACGAGCGTCGACAGAATCCCCGCGAGGATTGCATAGTCTTTGAAGAAGGCAGTGCCCGCGGCCGCACTTAGGACAACGGCCGGCAGACCCAAAGCGTAGTGGTAGATAGACCATCTGTCCGCGGCATTAAAGTGAGCTTTGCCAGAATGTGTGCAGTCCTCTTCGATGCGGCCCAGTTCCTTGGATATGGCGTCCTTTGCGACAGCTGCATCCGGCATCGCGTTCTCCCTAAAGTTGTCGCGTTCTGAAGCTGCCATACGAACGATGACTGCTTCCCTGCTAAACGATTCAATACTTCGTTATGTGGGGACAAGGCTTTCTTAGAAGAGCATCCCCCGCAATTAAGAAGCGGCTTTGATATGCGATTCGGCACGATTGAACGTCACGCATAGACCGCTCCGTCCCGCTCCGGGTAGCTCTCGTAAACGTGCTCGAAGACCGCAGCGCACTTCTGCCGGTATACCTCCGGAGCGTAAGCCCGCGGCAGACCCGAATCGAGCGTGTCCTCAATGGCCAATCTCAACGCGGAACGCGCTGCGGACTTTTGCCGCCAATTGAGCACCAACAGGTTCTTGAGCCGCGTCAACAGGTCCCGAGCCACCTTCTTGACCTCCGCTCGCTCGTCAGTGGTCAGGTCGGGCGCAGGCCGTGTGAGGATGTCGAAGATGACCAGTTCCTCCTCCGTGAGGTTCTCACGGACGTGGCGCTCCTGCTCATCGTCGAGGCTGTTGGAAAGCTTTAGCAGTTCGTCGAACAGCTGCTCGATGTTGCGGCTGCCGGCATTGTAGCTTTCGATCAGTGCCTCGAACTTCTCCGCGAAGTCGGCGCGGGTGTGATTCAGGCGCACCAGCTTGTCCAGCTTGGCGCGGATCGCGGCCTTGAGCGCCTCGAGGTCCGTATTCTTGTGCTTCGATTCCTTGAACCGCTGCGCGAGGGCCTCGAAGTTGATCTTGGAAAGGTCGATAGCCGGAGGCCCTGCCTGGCGGATACTCAGCCCAGTAATGGACTCGTCGAGGAGCCCCGTAATCTGCCCCATGATGGTCGAGATGTCCGGCGGGTTGGGACTGAGCTTGGCCCGGATGGCGGCGGCCAGCGTCGCGATGCCAATCACACGCTGGCCGAACTCGAGCGCGGCGGTGTCCGGCTTGACGGCGCGATAGAGGGTTCCGACCAATTGTTCGTGGCCAAAGAAGTCGCGCCGCAGCGACTCCGGCGCGATAAGGGCGTTGATTGCGTTCTCCACCGCGGCCAGCCGCTCCAAGCCTCCGAGCGGAAGCGCCTCGAGCGCGACAAGATCCACCCCGTGGCTCATGCAGAATGCCGTGGCGGCTTCGACGGCCTCCCGCAGCGCTGCGACGAGTTGTGCCTTGTCTTTGACCGGACTCACGCCTCCCTTGCCTGCTCCGTAGATGGCCAGCGCCTTCTCCAGTGAGGCGAACACGTTCGCGTAGTCCACGATCACGCCGCTGTGCTTCCCGGGGAAGACCCGGTTGGCGCGGGCGATGGTCTGCATCAGCGTGTGGTTGCGCATCGGCTTGTCGAGATAGATCGTCGAGCAGCTCGGCGCGTCGAATCCGGTGAGCCACATGGCGCAGACGAAGACCAGCCGCAGCGGGTCTTGCGTGTCCTTGAACTTTTCGTCGAGGCCGGGCTGCGACTCGTTCATTCGTCGGCGGTGAACCTCGATGTCGAGCCCCAGCTTCTTCATCTGCTCGATCTCGTTCTGCCCGGGCGAGACGATGAGGGCCATGTCGGTGGTGGTCAGCACATCGAGCCGGGCCTTCAGCTCCGCGACGCGTGCGTCGCGCCGCGCCTGTTCCGGCGTGGCTTCACCGCCGCGCGGCTGGTAGGTCAGTTCGCCCAGCTCCTTCTGCACCCGTTGGGTTTCGCCCGTCCAATGCGCCTTGACCTTGTCGTGCATCCGGAGTGCGGTCGCCTTGTCGATTGACACCACCATCGCCTTGCCCACAAAGCCACGCCCCAGGAAGTGGCGAACGATGTCCTGCGCCACCGTCTCCAGCCGGTCGTCGCGCGTAATCAGGTGGTATTGGCGCCCCAGCACCTTTTCGAGCTTGGCCTCCTGCTCGTCATCGAGTCCAGCGTCCTCAATCAGGCGATAGAGGTCGTCGTTGAGGTCGGGATTGACCAGCTCCAGCTCCGGGGTGCGATTCTCGTAAAATAGCGGGACCGTTGCGCCGTCCTCCACCGACTGCTGGAAGTCATAGATCGACACGTAGTCGCCGAAGACCTCTTTGGTGCGCTCTTCCCCGGCGATCAGCGGCGTCCCGGTGAACGCCAGGAAGGTCGCCTTCGGCATCGCCGCGCGCATGTTGACCGCCAGCGTGTCGTACTGGCTTCGGTGCGCCTCATCGGTCAGTACGATAACGTCGGAGCGGTCGGTGAGCGGCTCCGGCGTCTGGAACTTGTGAATCAGCGTGAACACGTACCGATGGTTGCCGCGCAACAGTTCCCGCAGGTGCGCTCCGCTTGAGGCGTGGCATTGGTCCCCCTCGGTATCGGACACGGCGCCAACCGTCTTGAAGGTCTTGGCGATCTGGTCGTCCAGTTCGACGCGGTCGGTGACCACCACGAACGTCCAGTTGCCGGTGAGCCGGCGCAGCACCTTCTGGGCGAAGAACACCATCGAGAAGCTCTTGCCGCTGCCCTGGGTCTGCCAGAAGACGCCGCCGCGCCCGTGGCCCAGCTTGCGGGCCTCAAGCATTGAACCAATGGCGTTGTTAACGCCCAGCACCTGGTGGTTCTGGCCTAGCACCTTGACCAGCCCCGCCTTGTGCTCGGAGAAGAGCATGAAATTTTCCACTAGATCGAGCAGCCGGGCGCGGTCGCACGTTCCCCGCAACATCACCTCCAGCGACACGCGCCGCGGCTCATCCTCGCGCTCGACGCGCTTCCACTCGAAAAAGCGGTCCCAGTCCGCGGTGAGCGAGCCGACGCGACTGTCGGTGCCGTTGCTGGCGATCAGCAGCGCGCTGTACCAGAAAAGCGGCGGGATCTCGTGCTTGTAATGCGTGAGATTCTCGTCAAAGGCGGTGCGCGGCGGTGCGCCCGGCTTTTTCAGCTCCACCACCACCCAAGGCAGGCCGTTGACGAAGCCGACAAGATCTGGCCGGCAGGTGTAGAGGCTGCCCACGACGCTGAACTGGCTGACCAGCAGGAAGTCGTTCTGCTCGGGACTCGACCAGTCGATGACGCGCAGGCGCTCGGTCTTCTGGCCGCCGTGCTCGCGGTCGGGCACGGAGATCGGGATGCCGTCCTTGAGCAGGCGATAAACCTCACGGTTCGCTGCCTCCGTGCTCATTGCCGAGCGGTCGCGGGTCAGTTCGTCGACAGCGGTGTTGATCGCCTCGCGCGGCAGCGTGGGGTTGAACTTGGCCAGCGCCATGCGCAGGCGGTTCACCAGCACCACCTCACCCTTGGTCTCGCGGCCAATCGTGCCGCCGGGGCCGAAGGTCTCCTCCATCGCCGACACCGTCTCCCAGCCGAGCGCCGAAAACAGCGCGATGGCCGGCCGCTCGACGAGCTGATCTTCGGTGTAGGCGTGGGACATGGCTCAGGCCGCCTCCAATTCAACCTGTCCAGACAATAAGCGTGGCAGCAACATGTCGCGGGTGCGGCGGAGGACTTGAATTTGACGTTGGAGCGTCGCAGCTTGCCGCTCGAACGTGTTCGCCAATTCGCAGAACTTCGTGAGCAGTGCAGCGGGCGGAACGAGAATTTCCAAGGTGTAGGCTTGGTTGCGGCTCAATCCCGGAACGGCGGCGTCACTGTTAAGAAAATTCAGGGTCGGCAGTATGTAGAACAAGAAACGCAGCGGTAGTGACGATGTTACAAAGTAGGCCGTATCAATCACGAAGAAATCATCGTCACACCAAAAGACGCTGCCGACGTTTCCCTTTCGCCCCACGATAATGCCCGGCCCCTTGACCAAGCTCGTGTCGTGCGTGCCCACCATACCGCTTGAGCCAAATACGGGGAACTCACCATCGCGCCGGTCTTCTTTCTTGAGCGCCTTGCCGTAATTCAGTTCGACGAGTTCGCCCAGCTTCTTCACCTCCCACCCCTTAGGAATCTCCCCGAGAGGTGACGCGACACGAGGGTGGTTTTCGTGGCCGGGGAAGCGGAAGTGAATGAACCACTCGCGGTAGATGGCGCGGGCCATTGCCTCCAGAATCTGGATGCGCCGCTGGCTGTTCTCGATCAACTGGTCGTAGGCCGAAAGGATGTCCGCGATGCGTTGCTGGACGGGAAGCGGGGGGAGCGTGAATTCGTAGTCGAGAATCTGCTGGCCGCTGATGTGCGGCACGTTCACGCCCGTCGTGATTGGCCTCACGTAGTCTTCGAATCCGGGCCCGCCGATCACGAATCGAAGAAAGCCTTGGTTGATCTCGCCGTTGCTGCTGCGCAGCCGCGCGCACCGCTGAACCAACAGCGCCTTGGGATCGCCATCTCGAATGAATGCCCACTTCAACCCAGCCGGAATCCAAGGACGGTCCATTGCGACGACCACATCTCCAGGATGGAGCTGAAACTTCTCCATCTGCGACCAGTCCTCGGCGGGCCAGCGCTTCGAGATCTCCCAGAGAATGCAGCCTTGGCTGACGTTTTCGCCTTTGACCAGCGGAATATCGTCGGGCTTGTCAGTGAAATGTTGGCTCTTGAAGGCAAACCCCGCGAGGAGGTTCACGCAGTCTGCGAGCTTCACCTTGGGCCACTTCGCCACCGTCACGCCTCCAGTATCCCTGCCACGTTGCGGGCGATGGTGCCTTCGAGTTCACGGGCCTGCGCGTTCAACACTTCGAGTTCCTCGTTCAGCGTTTCGAGCTGTTCTTTGAAGTCCTCGTCGCTGACCACTTCGCCTGGTGCGACGCCGACGTACCGACCTGGGTTGAGCGACCAGCCTTGCGCATCGATCTCCTTGAGCGTGGCGGCGCTGCACAGGCCGGGCACATCGGCGTACTTGGGCTTCTTGCCGAAGATTTCCTTGAGCTTGGCCTCGGCTTCGTCGCCGCCGACGGTGAGATCGAGGGCTTCGCCACGATAGAGGCGGACGAGGTTGGCAAGGAAGCTGATCTGCGCGGGCGTCCACTCACGGTGGGCACGGTCCACTTGCCGGTAGACGTGTCGGGCATCGATGAACAGCACCGTGCCGGCACGCGGCGTCTTCGCCCTGCCCTTGTCGAGGAACCACAGCGTGCAGGGCAACGTGACGGTGTAGAACATGTTGGGGCCGACGGCGACCATCACGTCCACAGCGTTGCTCTCGATCAGCTTTTGCCGGATCTCCTGCTCAGAGGACCGGGCGTCGGAAGCCGAGTTGGCCATGACGAAGCCGGCGCGTCCCTTGGCGTTGAGTGCCGAGTGGAAGAGCTGAATCCAGAGGTAGTTAGCGTTGTCGGGTTTCGGCAATCCGAACGGGAAGCGGCGGCCGGGGCCGACCATGTCCTTGAGCCGCTCCTTGTCCACCGCGTTGACATTGAACGGCGGATTGGCGAGGACGAAGTCGAACTGGCCTGTGGCGGTGTGCGGGTCGTCGTAGTAGCTGTTGACGTTGCCGCCGTGGCGAATATCGCCCTCCAGGCCGTGTACGGCGAGGTTGAGGCGGCATAGGCGGCCGGTTTCGTCGGTCTTTTCGACGCCGCAGATGGCAAGCTCGGCCGCGGGGTTCTTCCGGTGCTCGGCCACGAAACGCGCCGACTGCACAAACATGCCGCCGGAGCCGCACGCGGGGTCGAGGATACGGCCGTGGAATGGCTCGATGATCTCAGCGAGCAGCCTGACGATGCTCGCCGGCGTGTAGAACTCGCCGCCCTTCTGGCCCTCGGTGCGGGCGAACTCGCCGAGGAAGTACTCGTAGATGCGGCCGAAGGCGTCGAAGTCCACGCTGGGCGGAATCTCGGAGACCTTCTTGAGCAACTCCTTGAGGAGCGTGCCGGTGAAGAGGTTGTAGGTCTTGGGCAGCACGCCGGCGAGTTGCGGGTTGCTCTTCTCGATTTCCCGCATCGCCGCGTTGACCTTCGCGCCAACGTCCGCGGCCTCCGGCAGGGTCAGCAGGTGGTCGAAGCGCGCCTCGGGCGCGAGGTAGAGGACGCCTTCGGCGTGGTAAGCGGCAGGTTCATCGAGCCGACTGCCGCGCCGAGACGAGGCGCCCGCCTTCTCCAGCTTCGCGCGCTGGGCGGCGAAGCGCACCTCGGCAAAGCGCAGGAAGATCAGGCCGAGGATGGGGCCGGAGTACTCCTGGGCCTTCAGACCAGAGTTGGCGCGGAACTGGTCGGCGGCGTCCCACAGACGCTTCTCGAGAGCGGCATTGGTGGTGTCTTTTTCCGGGGTCGCGATCCAACGCAAGAAGGGCCTCCTAGAGGGTGTTGCGCATGGTCGAACGGGCTGGCCCGTGCACGCGGGCACGCGGAGTTGGCCATGTCTGGATTGCCAACGCTCTTCCGTGGAAGTCGCACGGAGCACCAATGGACTCAACCACCGCGGGTGACCCTCCGCGTGCGCTTCCGAGCAGTTACCGGTTTCTTCGCCCCCGCTCCCGATTCCTTTGGTGCGACGGTTCCCGGAATGAACTCGACTAGCTGCTCGATCTTGCAGTCGAAGAACTCGCACAGGGCGTCGAGATGCTGGGTCAACGTCCCGTAACCGCGATGATTGATCATCTTGGAGAGCGTTACCCGACTGATTCCGGTCGACCCTGCCAATTCGGTCAGGGTGACGCGCCTACCCGTGCGGAACTGATGGTCTGCCAGCAGCTCCTGTATGCGAAATCGCAACATTTGACCTAGAAGCGTATCACCAGTGGGTGGGAATGTTGCAATTGGCCCCGCAGGCGATAAACTATGCTTACGGTCGTGGGTATAGTGAGCCAATCTGGGCCTACCAAAAATGACCGGCTAACCACAGACAGGAGTTCATCAATGAGCATGTCCAGCCATACCGCCTTCACCACTGCGGCCGAGTCCGGCCCGCCTCCGTACGCGTTCTCCCCATCCCTGCCGCTCGGCGCCGCCATCCGCGACGTGTTCCGCTGCGGTGACGTGTACGGCTTCACCGCCCGCAACGGGGCGCCTGCGGCACGTCTCGAACTGTTCGACCGGAATCACGCCGTAACCGGCGCCGCGCTCTGGAGCGAGGTAGCCCACCTCCCCGTTCCCGGGTCCACGGTCGAGATCGAGGGCGTCCTCATCGCCACCTCGTCCGGAAAGCCTGCGATCTGGGTTAAGCGATGTGATCCAGTGCAGGTTCTGGATCACGCCGTCTGCATTTTCGAGAAGGTGCCCGCTGCCTGGGTCTGCAATCCGACCGTCCTCGACCACGCCGTCGTCCTGTGGAAGGCGCTCTCGCGCCCGTACCGCAGGGCGGTCAATGCCGTTTTTCGGAGCCCCGAACTTCTCCGCGCTTTCCTCATCGCGCCCGGCTCGCTCCACCACCACCACAATCACCGTGGCGGATGCATCGAGCACTCCGTGACGACTGCGCAGTGGGGCCTCGATCAGGCTCGTCAGGACAGCACCTTGTCCGCCGACATGGTCGTGTTCTGTCTCCTCGTCCACGACGTGGGCAAGGCCCTGGAATATCTCCAAAACAGTCGCGGGAACTGGCGAATGAGCCAGCGCGGTCGGCTGATCGGGCACAAGATCACGTCGGTCACGCTTGTCGCCGAGGCGATGGGTTACTGCCCCGACCTCTCGGCGCACGAACAGACGCACGTGGAACACGTTCTGTCGTCGAGCTACGCGCCGCATTGGGCGGGCTTTCGGCGCCCTCAGACGAAGGAAGCTCGGGTGGTCGCCGCGCTGGATGCGCTGAGTGCGGCCGTCGCGTACAACGGGTAGCCGAACCGCAGTAAACTGCCTTCATCTCATCACGCGCGGTGCTTCTTCCGCGCGCCGGCAAATGCAGGCCGACTCCCGCAACGGGGACAACTGCGTGATCGTGTGGGCGACCTAATTCGCCCGGCCGATGAGCGGCGCGACCGGACTCAACCGGACTCAGGACTCAGAGCAGGCGGACGCGGAAACTCCGCGCCGGCTGGCGTTCGCCTGCTCTTTGACTGATTGCCCGGCGCGAAAAGGGACTGGAATGGCGTTCGACCGAATGTCGAAGCGAGCGGGACAACTTCATCCACACGGAAGGCATTTGCCAATGACGGATTTCGAGAAAGATTGCACAACGTTTGCGCGAGAGGTCCGCGACTGGATCGCCGCATTTGAACGCGACCCGCCGATCTACGCCCATTTCCCGGTGGCGCTCAAGAACGGAAAATCGATTCCAGGTGTGCATGTCGTATGTTCGACGTGCCGCTGCACAATTTCCGGCGACCGCGTTCACGGCCGCGTGTTTGAATCCTTGCCGCATGTGGTTACGGTCAGAGCCAACGCGATATGCACTCGCTGCGACCGTCTCACGCACATCGAAGCCCGCTTCCGTGCCGACGGCGAGATCGCGGTCGTGGAGTGGCTGGGAACCAATGGCCGCTGGCAGGCTCGCCCCATGCCGCCGCGGTCGCTCCGCGTTCGCCTCGGTGCCGCTTTCCGGCGTCTGCTGACCCGGCTATCCTCGCCGCCGTCCTAGGCGCCGGCGGTCTGGCCGGTACTTCGGACCGGTACGTTCGGTACCGGGGTGGCGCATCGGTCGGAGACGATTTTCATGACGGGGCTGGCCATGCAGTTGAGCGGCCTTGCCTCTCGGATCGCGCCGAGCCTGTCCTCATCTCTCTCCGGCGGACGTGCTGCCATTGCAGGGGCTCAAAATTGTTGCGTTGCACCACGCGCAAACCCGATCACAAATGACGCCATAAGGCGCGTGCATTGACACCTTCCGGCGCGCGTTCAAGAACGATTTATTCACGCGATTCCGACGCTGAATTGGTCATCGTTACCGCGAACGCCCGCGCCTTTCGGTTGCACGTTCACACCTTCACACGCGAGTACCGGCGAAGGGCGTCGCCGCGCGCCGACCGCTGCCACCAGCCGACCGAATCGCCCGAAGCGGACCATTCAGACCCACGGCGACAATCGCGGCCAGGGCTTGCCAAAATCGCGATTCGGACCCCCCCTGGGGCGTAATAGTGTTTAGGAGCAACGGCCCCCCCTACGCAGCCGCTAAAGCCCCTCCAATGGGCACGATCCGGTCGCCATCAGCGCTTGCAATTCCAGCCCTCCGCCGACGCCAACACTCGTTGTCGTCCGGCCGCGGAACTGCCATCGCCGCGCCGGGATCGGCCGCAGGTGTCGCCGACCTCCCTCGAACGACACACTGTTTCTGCACCCGGTAGCTGCACATGATGTGCAATGTGCAACTATGCATGATGCGCAATGTGCAACATGTGCAATGCGCAATGTGCATCATGTGCAGCTGCCGGGTGCAGTTTCTACCGCACCGCACCATCTTCCCGCATCGATTGGTGCCGCGACCTGGCCGCGTTTTCGGGCGCAGTGGCCGGCGGCATGGTGTCTCCTCTGTTGCAGGCGATTATCCCTTCGAACGTCTGCCTCATGGCAACTTAGGTGGTGACGCTCACCGGCCGGAATTGCGTCCGGAGACTGTCACCCCTCAGGTCTCGCGGCCCTAAAGCTGCCGTTCGCCAACTACGGGATACGACCCATTGCTGCCCGTGGACACTTTCAGAGCGAATGACCGATCCACCCAAGTAGCAGGCGTTCGCCGGCCGGGAGCGAAAACTGACGATCCAAGGAA
>Ga0209048_10002695_pt1 | contig 17502 bp, 18 predicted proteins | sample FrelakmetCRP12CR_FD_187146 | JGI IMG/M metagenome (GOLD analysis project Ga0209048, IMG submission 187146) | Freshwater lake sediment microbial communities from the University of Notre Dame, USA, for methane emissions studies - CRP12 CR (SPAdes)... | ecosystem: Environmental > Aquatic >... | reverse complement strand
CGCCATCCCGGTGCCCGGGTGCTGGTCCAGGTGGACGTGGCCGGGCTGCCCGGGCGCGGGGGCGTGCCCCCCACCGAGGTGCCGGGACTGGTGACTGCACTGCGCGACGAGGACCTCGATGTGGCCGGACTGATGGCTGTCGGGGTCCCGGGTCCGCCCGAGGGCGCCCGGGAGGGATTCCGGGAGGTCACCCGGCTGGCAGACGCCCTCGACCTGGGGATCCGGTCCATGGGGATGACCGACGACCTGGAGGTGGCCCTGTCCGAGGGTTCGACCATGATCCGCGTGGGCCGGGCCCTGTTCGGCGACCGGCCGCCGCGTACCGCACCGTGAGGGCCGCCCCCTGGGGCGGCCCCTGGGTCGGCCCGTGCCGACGGGTGCCACCGCGGGTCGCAGCGTGCCCCCCGGTGCCTGAGCCACGCACTACGCTGTTGCCGGGAGGCACAAATGGCAACTTCATTCATCAAAAAGTCAATGGCCTATCTCGGCCTCGTCGACGACTATGACGACTATGACGACTACGACAGCCGGCCGGCGCCCCTGAGCGCCCGCCAGCGCCCCGGCGCGGCCGATGCCGAGGAGGAAGCCCCTCCTGTGGCGACGGGGCGCATCCGGGTCACGTCACCCAACGGGACGGGTGGCCCGGTGGCCGCCTCGCCCCAGACGCCCAGCGCCCGTGCGGTGACATCGCCGTCCGTCAAGATCTCGACGCCCGACGCCGGTGCGCGTGTCCACATCGTCGCCCCGGCCCGGTTTGCCGACGCGGTGGAGATCGCCAACCGACTCATGGCCAACCAGCCGGTGATCGTCAACATGCAGACTGCGGACCGCGATCTGCAGCGCAGGATGATCGACTTCTGCAGCGGTGCCACCTACGCCCTGTCAGGCGGGATGGAGCGGGTGGCCGACGAGGTCTTCCTGCTCACTCCGTCGAACGTCAAGGTCTCCGAGGAAGAGCGTCAGCGTCTGGCCGACCTCGACCTGGTCACCCCCTGACCCCGCGTCCTGCAGCGTCGTCGCGGCCCGTAGGCTGAGCAGCCATGCTCTCGCTGATCGGTGACCTCCTCACCCTCTACCTGCTCGTCCTGATCGCCTATTCGATCCTGAGTTGGCTGACGTTTTCGGGGCGGTTGAACTACGACTCGCCGGTCTTCAAGGTCCAGAAGATCCTGGCCAGCGTGTGCGAGCCGGTGCTCCGTCCCGTGCGCAAGATCATCCCGCCCGTCCGGGTGGGGGGCGTTGGGCTCGACCTGTCGGTCCTGGTGGTCTTCCTGGTCATCGAGGTCCTGATCAGCACCGTCTTCTGAGCGGCCGCAGAACGGCACCACCCCGTTCGCACCGCCAGACCAGGGATGACGTCCACCCCGACAGAATCCCTGGATTCCGCCCGCATCACGGCTACCATGGTGTCATGGACGCTTCCCAATCTGCACTCGACTCCCTCCGCACCGTTGAGTTCCGGGAGACCCTCAAGGGCTACCACCGGGACGATGTCGACGAGTACCTGGAGAAAGCGGCCGTCGAGGCCGAAGGCCTCCAGGAGCAGCTGCGCCAGAACACCGAGCGCCTGCGCAAGGCCGCCGAGACCATCGCCCAACTCGAGACCGAGCTCGCCGCCAAGCCCCCGGCCCCGGTGGTGATCGCCCCCGTCGAGCCGGTGGTCCCCGACGACACCCTGCAGCGCACGCTCCTGCTCGCCCAGAAGTTCGTGGACGAGACCAAGGCCGATGCCGAGGCCGAGGCCGCACGGGTGATCGGCGACGCCGAGGCCCAGGCTCGCAAGCTCCAGGCCGAGGCCGAGCAGCGCCTCCGTGAGGAGATCACCCGGCTCGAGTCCAACCGCAGTCATCTGTCCCACGAGGTCGAGACGATGGCAGGCCAGCTGGAGCGCGAGCGCGAGCGCCTGCGCTCCGCCCTGGCCGAGATGCTGAGCTGGGTGGACGGGAACCTCCAGGCCGGTTCGTCCGAGGACGTGTCCTCGGTGACGAACATCTCCGACGGCCAGCGCGGGTCGGGTAGCTCGGGGGAAGTCACCCAGCTGCGGCCGTCGGCTGCTTCGTCGGGAACGCTGCCCCTCTGACCGCACCGCCCTCCTGGCCGGGCGTCGCCTCCGACCCCAGGGGTGGCATGGCGCAGCGGTGAGGCCTGTTCCACGGCGGCACGTCCAGTTCCGTCGACTGCCCCTCGTCCCACCGGACGGCACGCACGCGTCCCGACCCCCGCACCCGCCACCCGCCACGGCCGGCATCCTGCCCCGTCCGCACCGACGGTGGTCATGCACGACTAGGGTGCCAGGGACATCCGACCGGGGCCACCGGATTGCTGTCACCCCCCGGGCACGGTAGGGTCACCCGCTCGTCGATGTCGGCGGCCTGGTTGGCCGCAGTGCCAGAGCGCCGATCGCGGCGTGACGGGCAGATCCTTGAAGGAGGTCGAATTGACCGCAGTGAAGAAGTCGGCGGCGGGCACCACCAAGGCCGCACCGGCCACCAAGGCCACCACCAAGGCCGCACCGGCCACCAAGGCCGCCACCAAGGCCACCACCAAGGCCGCACCGGCCACCAAGGCCGCACCGGCCACCAAGGCCGCCACCAAGGCCGCACCGGCCACCAAGGCCGCCAAGAAGGCCGCACCGGCCACCAAGGCCGCACCGGCCACCAAGGCCACCAAGGCCGCCACCAAGGCCGCCAAGAAGGCCGCACCGGCCACCAAGGCCGCCACCAAGGCCGCCAAGAAGGCCGCACCGGCCACCAAGGCCGCACCGGCCAAGAAGGCCGACGCCCCAGCCACGAAGGCACCGGCTACCAAGGCCGCTGTGGTCAAGAAGGCTGCGCCGGAGCCCCCGAAGCGCCCGACGGTGGGCCCGTACGCCAAGGAGCCCAAGTTCCTGGACGCCCAGCGGGTGCTCCTGCTCGAGGAGCGGACCATCTACGCCGGCCAGGCCGTCGACCTGCGGGCCGAGGCCGACTCGCTCGCCCTCGAGCGTGAGCCCGGTGACGTGCAGTTCGACGAGGAGTCCGGTGAGGGCGGCACGGTCACGGTCGACCGTGAGCGGAACCTGGCGCTGTCCGCCCAGGCATCGCTGGCCGTCGAGGAGATCGACGACGCCCTGAAGAAGCTCGACCGCAAGACCTACGGCTGGTGCGAGCGGTGCTTCCAGCCCATCCCCAAGGCCCGGCTCCAGGCGCTGCCGTTCGCCCGGCTCTGTGTCGCCTGCAAGAGCGGTGGCCTGTCACGACGCTGACCCATGAGACGGCCGTGGTGACCGGGGACCGGCCCCCGGGGACCTCGTCCTCTGGAGCGGCCCGACTGGCCGTGGCGGCGGGCGTGGTGGCCGCGGTCGTCCTCGTCGACCAGTTGACGAAGTGGTGGGCCGTCGACCGGCTGGCATCCGGACCGGTCCACGTCATCTGGCGTATGGACCTGGCGCTGTCCCGGAACACCGGCTCGGCGTTCAGTTTGTTCCAGGGGGCCACCGGCCTCATCGTCGTGATCGCCTTCGCACTGGCGGCCGTCCTGCTGGTGATGGTGTGGCGGGCGCCGACCCTGGGCCGGGCGGCGATCCTCGCCCTGATCCTGGGTGGTGCGGTCGGGAACCTGTCGGACCGGTTCTTCCGGAGCGGTGGTGCCGTCGTCGACTTCGTCGAGTTCCACTTCTGGCCCACGTTCAACGTGGCCGACGCCTGCATCACCGTGGGCTGCATCCTGCTGGTCGTGTCGCTGCTGCGCGGGCCGGCCCGGGCATGAGCGCCTTCTCGGTGATGGTCCCGGCGTCGCTGGAGGGCGTGCGGGTCGACCGGGCCGTGGCCCTGCTGGCCGACGTCTCCCGTTCGTCGGTCGACGCCCTGGTCGCCGCAGGACGGATCACCCTCGACGGGCGGCCGGTCACCAGTCGGAGCACCCGGCTGGTGGAAGGTCAGACGCTCGATGTCGACCGCCCCGACGAGGAGGAGCCCCCGGGCCCCGAGGGGGACCCGTCGGTCGAGTTCACGCTGGTCCACGTCGACGACGCCGTCATCGTGGTGGACAAGCCGGCCGGACTGGTCGTCCACCCGGGTGCCGGGCACCGTTCGGGGACGCTCGTCCACGGCCTGGTGGCCCGGTTCCCCGATCTGTCCGCCCTACCAGGGCTGGTGGGCTCGGAGCCGGACCGACCGGGGATCGTGCATCGGCTCGACCGGGGAACGTCCGGGCTGATGGTCGTGGCCCGCACCCCCGACGCCTATCACTCGCTGGTCGGTCAACTGTCGTCCCGCGAGGTCTCGCGCACCTACCGGGCCCTCGTGCTCGGGACGGTGGAGGGGGAGTCCGGATTGATCGATGCCCCCATCGGCCGCTCGGTCAGCTCGCCCACCCGCATGGCCATCACCCGGAAGGGCAAGGAAGCCCGCACCCGCTACCGGGTCGAGCAGCGGTTCAGCCTGCCGGCCCCGACCACGCTGGTGCGGGCGTCGCTCGAGACCGGGCGCACCCATCAGATCCGGGTCCACCTGTCGGCCATCGGCCACCCGGTGGTGGGGGACCCTCCCTACAGCCAGGGACGGTCACTGCCTGGCGCCACGGTGACCCGGCCGTTCCTCCATGCCTATGCGCTCGCCTTCGATCACCCGGTGACCGGGGAGCGCGTGTCGTGGACGTCGGAACTCCCGGAGGATCTCACCGCCCAGCTGGCGGCCCTGGAGGAGTAGCAGCGGGCACCGACGATGCGGACCCATGGGGCCCGTGATGCGGACCCATGGTGGCACCCGCCGTGCGGACCGCCACTCACACCACTGGAGCCGGCCCCTCGAACCGCGCACCCCGGTCACCCGGGGGAGGTCGGGTCAGGCAGCTTCGTGGGCGGCCTCCAGCACGTCGCTCACGGCGAGGATCTCCAGTGCCTCGGCCTCGGCCTGACGGACCTTGCGCACGCCGATGCCCATCCGTTCGGCCGTGGTCTGGAGCGACGCCGGGTCGGTGCCGTCGAAGCCGAACCGGTGGCGGATGACCTCGCGCTGGAGGTCGGAGAGCCGGTCCACGGCCTGGCGGACCAGGTCGAGGGTGAGCTCCGCGGCCACGTCGTCCTCGAAGTCGCTCTTGTCGGTGGACACCAGGTCGCCCAGGGTGGCCGTCGAGTCGGTGGCGGCGGGCTGGTCGGTACTGGCGACGACCCGCGCCGCCTGGGACAGGTCGGAGCGGACCAGGGCGGTGGTGTTGGTGGCGTCGTCGAGCTCGGCGTCGGTCGGCGGGCGCTGCAGGGTACGGGTGAGCTCCCACATGGCGGCGTCCACCTGCTGATTGCGCTCGGCCACCTCCATGGGGAGACGGATGGTCCGCCCGTGCTGCTGGACGGCCCGCTGCAGCGCCTGGCGGATCCACCACGTGGCGTAGGTGGAGAACCGGAAGCCCCGCTCCCAGTCGAACTTGTCGACGGCGCGCATGAGACCGAACGTCCCCTCCTGGATCAGGTCCGGGAGGTCGACGCCGCGGTCCTGGTAGCGGCGGGCCCAGTGCACGACCAGGCGGAGGTTGGCGGCCACCATTTCGCGGCGCGCCTCGTCGTCGCCGGCCGCCACCCGCTTGGCCAGCTCGGTCTGGGCGTCGTGGTCGGGCAGGGGGTGGTGGTCCAGGTCACGCAGGAACAGGCCCAGGCTGTCGGCATCCGACCCGCGGTTGCGGGTGACGGCGGTCCTGGGCGCACCAGCGGACGCGGGGGCCGTGCCACCGGCGGAGGCCGAGGGTGCTGCTGCCTGGTCCTTCGCTGATGCCGTGCGGATCGTCATCCCTCTCCTCGTCCTGTCTCGATGGATCTTCCATGGGTCCAACGCCGCTACCGCCCAGTACATTCCTGGTCCGGACCGGGGATTCCGCGCCGGTGCGGTTTGCACAACGGGTATTCGTAGTGGTCGGCTGCACGGATGACCCACGCAACCCCCCGTGTCGTCCTCGTCCGCCACGGCGAGACGGCCTGGAGCCGGGACCGGCGCCACACCGGGCGCACCGACATCCCGCTGACTCCGCTCGGGGAGGTCCAGGCCACGGCGCTGGCGCCCCGACTGGCCGCCTGGACGTTCGCCCAGGTCCTGGTCAGCCCCCTCGCCCGGGCATGCCAGACGGCCGACCTGGCCGGCCTCGAGGGGCCCGAGGCCACCCCCGACCTGCTCGAATGGGACTACGGCGACTACGAGGGGCGTACGACGACGGCCATCCGTGAGGACCACCCCGGCTGGGACCTCTTCGGCGATGGTGTCCCCGGGGGCGAGACCATCCACCAGGTGGCGACCCGGGTGGACCGGGTCATCGCCCGCATCCGGGCCGGCTCCGGCGACGTGGCCTGCGTGGCCCATGCCCACCTGCTCCGGGTCCTCGCCGCCCGTTGGATGGGGGTGGACCCCGTCTCGGCCCGCTACCTGGTGCTCGGGCCGGCGTCGATCAGCGTCCTCGGGTGGGAGCGTGAGCAGGCGGTGATCGAGCACTGGAACACCTGACGGGGCAGCCCGACAGGCCGGCTCAGCGTTGCGGGCCGTCCGGACCGTGGTCGGGCTGGTCACGGATCGACCCGGGACCGCCCACCTGTCCGTCCGGCCGTCGGTCGACGGGGCGGTTCGGCTCCATCGACTCGCCCCGGAAGAGGCGCCGGGGCCCGGTCCACATGGCCGGCGGGGCATTGAGGCGGGACGCCACCGCGTAGCCGACCGACTCGTAGTTGACCCGCCAGCCTCGGAAGTGTCGCCAGGCCTGGTCAGCCGGGCGCGAGGCGGCGAACCCGGACCCGACCAGCCGGGCGTAGGCGTCGTCGAACTGCGCCTCGGTCAGGGTGATGGGATCGTCGGGCTGGGGGTCGGGGTCGTAGGGGATTCCGGTGGCCTGGGCGATGTCCCGCAGGCAGGTGAAGCCCATCCGGATGCACATGCGGGCCTCGATGGGGGCTCCGTCGGGGTCGATGGCGAGGGTCAGGGCGGCGGCGTCCATGACGGCCAGCAGGCTCACCACCCACGAGTTCTGGGATCGGGGGGAGCGCAGGTAGAGCAGGGACGGGTAGGTCGAGTGGCTCTCGGCAACGTCGGCGGCCCACCGCTCCCACTCGGCGAACAGGTTGGGCAGGTTGTCGACGGTGCCGACCAGCTGGTGGCGGATGAGCAGCTCGGGCCCCCACGCCGGTGCTCCGGCCCGGCTCTCCAACAGGGTGACCTGCGTCTCCCGGCGGTTGTAGGCGGAGTACAGCGTGGGCAGGTAGGCGATCTGGAGGGCGACCAGCACCATGCCGGTCCCCGCTGCGATGAAGTCGACGATCCGGGCGCCCTCGGTGTGGGTCAGCGTGAAGCCCAGGGTGAACACGGACGACCCGGCCTCGGAGAAGGCGGCGGTGAACGACTGGGTGCCGATGCCCCAGTTGACCAGGGTGAAGCCGAAGGCGGCCAGGGCCAGCCAGGTGGTCAGGAGGGCGACGAGGGCCACGGGCTCGCTGAGGGCCAGGATCCGGTCCTGGGTGGGATAGGTGCGGGCCAGGAGGGCCGTCTGGCGGAACACGGCCCTGACCAGGACCATCGGGGCCGTGACTCGGCTGGAGGCCGACCGGGGGACGATGAGCACGGTCAGGACGCTGTAGGCGTCCACCAGGAGCACGGCGAGGCCGGCGAGCAGCACGACCAGGCGCAGTGCGGTCATGGGAGGGGTACGGGGCTGATCAGACGGTGGCGTCGCGCGCTGCGGGGGTCCGCCCCTGGGCGCGGTCGACCATGTCGGCCAGGTTGAACGAGTCGAGGTGGGTGCGCATGTGCTCGCCGACGTCGGCCCACACGGTCAACAGGACGCACTGGCCCTCGTGGTCACAGGCGCCGTTCTCGTGCGGGAGGCCGAAGTCGCCGGCGACGATGGGCCCGTCCACAGCCGACACGATCTGGGAGAGGGTGATCTCCGACGGCGGCCGGGCCAGGACGTAGCCGCCGCCCACGCCGCGCTTGGAGCGGACCAGTCCGGCGCCCTTCAGGGCGAGCAGGATCTGCTCCAGGTAGGGCTGGGGCAGCCCGGTGCGCTCGGCGATGTCCCGCACCGCCGTGGGACCGTCACCGTGGGTATCGGCGTGCAGCGCCAGCGACAGGAGTGCCCGACTCGCGTAGTCGCCACGGGTGGATACCTTCACAGGCCCATGCTATTGCCTGGGCCCCGGGCGGGGACGGTGGCCGCCGCCCGCCGGGGGAGGACGGTGCGGTCCGGGGTCAGCGTCCGCCGAGCTTGCCGGCGGCGAGGTCCTCGGCCATGGCCCACCCGAAGGTGACCAGGCGTCCTCCGCCCTGGATGTCGACGCTCTCGAAGAATGCGCAGAATGCCGGCACCGGCTCCGACTTCGGGCTGGCGAAGTCGAACCCGCCGGACTCGCAGCCGTCGCTGGCCACGACGAAGGTACGGTCGTCGATACGGCCGTCGGCGCCGAAGCGCTTGGCCAGTCGGCGGCCCCAGGCCCGCTCCTCGCCGGTGGCCTTCTGGTCCGGGGCGGGGACCACGTCGGTCAGCCCGGCGAAGGCCCTGAACCCGTCGGGGCCGAGCAGCCGGGTGCCGACCAGGACGTCCTCGTCCGGGAAGGCCAACAGGGCCCTCCGGTACTTGTCGCCCATCATGGACCGGAGGACGGTGTCGGCCCGCGAGGTGCGGTCGACGGTGGCCAGCCCGATCAGCAGTGAGGGCGTGCCCCCGATGCGCTCGAGGGTGGAGAAGGAGTAGCCGCGCAGCTTGGTTCCCTCGCGGGCCCGGGTGACCAGCACCCACTCCTCACGTTGTTTCGAGAGGAACCCGATATCGAATCGGGGCTCCCGCTCGGCGCACAGGTCGGCCATCTCGGCCAACTCGGCATCACTGATCGACGTGCAATCCTTGGTCTCCACCTGGATGGACATAGGTCGTTCCGTACTCCTCTATCTCCCTGCGTCTCCATCCCCCGCACCTGGTCGGCCGTGGTCGTCGGAACGTGCCGCCGCAGGGGAGGGGCCTCGTTCCGGTACTCCCACGCCAGGAGCCGTTCGTAGATTTTAGGGGATTTTGGGGCCCCTGTCGTATCCGCCCCCCCACGCTCCCCTTCCGAGCCTGTGACCAGGGACGGAGCCGCGACGGGCCGTCACGGTCGCCTCGGGGCGGGCCAGTCCGATCTGTTGGGGAGTCAGGCCTGGATGGCGTGGGGGCCGAGCAGCACCCGGAGCTCGCCCATGAGGCCGCGACTGCTGTCGACGTTGAATTCCGACGGGAGTCGGAGGGTCTTGTCGCCGACGACGAGCAGCACGGGGGAGTGGCCGGGGTGATCCGAGAGCAGCCGTTTGAGGTCGTCCACCGCGCGATCGGTGAGGGTCCCGAGAGGCAGCGAGATCCGCAGGTCGCGAAGACCGTCCGCCGTGAGCTCGGGGCGCGACACCTCCATGCACACCAGCTTCAGCCGCTCGTCGCGCATGTCCAGCCGGGCCTTGACCACGACGATGGCGTCGTCGTCGAGCAGCGCCCCGTAGTCGGCCATCGTCTTCGGGAACACGAAGGTCTCGATCGATGCGTTGAGGTCCTCCAGCACGAAGGTGGCCATCAGGTCCCCCTTCTTCGTGTAGCGGCGTTGGAGCTCGGTGATGACCCCGCCGACCACCTTGACCCCGCCACCGTCGTAGCCGGAGGCGGCCATGGCGTCGGGGTCGTAGTCGCGCAGCTCGGCCAGTCCGCAGTCGGTGAGGCGTGAGAGTGAGCCCTCGAGCCCCATGAGCGGGTGGTCGCTGATGTAGAGGCCGAGCATCTCCTTTTCGAAGGCGAGGCGGAGTGACTTGTCGAACTCGGTGTCCGGGATCGGCAGCCGGGTGTCGCCGAACCCGGTGGTCTGCCCCTCGGTCTGCTCCTCCAGGGTGGCGAAGAGCGACATGACGCCGGCATCGTGCTCGCGTCGGCGCTCGAGCGTGCGGTCCACGATCTCCTCGTAGGTGAGGAAGAGCCCCTGGCGGGCATGGCCCATGGAGTCGAACGCCCCCGCCTTGATCAGGGACTCGATGGTCCGCTTGTTGAGGACCTGGGGATCGACCCGCTGGCAGAAATCGTAGAAGTCGACGAAGGGCCCGTTGGCCTGGCGTTCGGCCACGATGAGGGCGACCAGGGCCTCGCCCACGTTGCGCACCGCCGCCAGCCCGAAGGTGATCGCTCCTGCGCTGTCGCCCGAGGTCCCGATGTCCCCCTCGCCGGCGGTGAAGTCGGGGGTGAACTCGCCGAGGGAGCGGTTGACGTCGGGGACCAGCACCTCGATGCCGAGCGTCCGGCACTCGCCCAGGTAGATGGCGGTCTTGTCCTTGTTGTCCTTGACCGAGGTGAGGAGGCTGGCCAGGTACTCGACCGGGTAGTGGGCCTTGAGCCAGGCGGTCTGGTAGGCGATGAACCCGTAGCCGTAGGAGTGGGACTTGTTGAAGGCGTAGTCGGCGAACGGCTCGATGATGTCGAACAGCGTGGTTCCGAGCGCCTCGCCGTACCCTTCGGTGACGCAGCCGGCGACGAACTTCTCCCGCTCGGCCTGGATGAGGGCGCGGATCTTCTTGCCGCACGCCTTGCGGAGGTTGTCGGCCTCGGCCAGCGTGTAGCCGGCGAACTTCTGGGCGACCCGCATGACCGACTCCTGATAGATCATCAGACCGTAGGTGTCGCCGAGGATCTCCTCGAGGTCGGGGTGCTCGTAGGTGACGGGCTGGCGGCCGTTCTTCCGGTCGGCGTAGTCCTTGTGCATGTTGGCCGCCATCGGGCCGGGCCGGTAGAGGGCGACCAGGGCGGCGACGTCGTCGAACGAGGTGGGGGCCAGGGATCGCATGAGCGAGCGCATGGGCCCGCCCTCGAGCTGGAACACGCCCATCGAGTCGCCCTTGCGCAGCATGTCGAAGGTCGGCGCGTCGTCGAGCGGGATGTTGTCGATGTCGGGCCGGGAGCCCGTGGAGATCTCGATCAGGTCGAGTGAGCGCTCGATGACCGACAGGTTCCGCAGGCCCAGGAAGTCCATCTTGAGCAGGCCGAGGTCCTCCACGCCGTGCATCTCGTACTGGGTGACGATCGGCGCCTCGCCCGGGTTGTTGTTGTCCGGTTTGCGCTGGATGGGGACGTACTCGGTCAGCGGGAGGTCGGTGATCACCACGGCCGCGGCATGGATGCCGTCGCCCCGGCGGAGTCCCTCGAGGCCCTTGGCCACGTCGATGACCCGCTTGGCCTCGGGATCGGTCTCGTACATGGTGCGGAGCTCACCGGCAGCGGCGAACCCGTCCTCGAACCCGTCGGTCCTGGCCAGGCACGCGGCCAGCGGCGTGTCCCGGCCCATCATCAGCGGCGGCATGGCCTTGGCGATCTTGTCGCCGACGATGTAGGGCAGCCCGAGCACCCGGGAGGCGTCGCGCACGGCGGCCCGGGCCTTGATGGTGGAGAAGGTGACGATCTGGGCGACGTGGTCGGAGCCGTAGCGCTCGGCCGCGTACTTGATCATGTCGCCGCGGTAGCGCTCGTCGAAGTCCATGTCGATGTCGGGCATCTGGATGCGGCCCGGGTTGAGGAAGCGCTCGAAGAGGAGGTCGTACTTGATGGGGTCGAGGTCGACGATCTGGAGGCAGTAGGCCACGCAGCATCCGGCCGCCGAGCCGCGGCCGGGGCCGACCCGGATGCGCTGGGAGCGGGCGAAGCGGATCAGGTCCCACACCACGAGGAAGTAGGCCGAGAACCCCATGTTGGCGATGACCTCGAGCTCGTAGTCGAGCCGTGTGATCACCTCGGCCGGGATCGGCACGCCGTAGCGCTCCTTGGCCCCGTGGATGCTGAGGTTGCGGAGGTAGGCGGCGGCCCGGACCTCGTACGTGTCCCCGGTGAACTCGTCGGGCACCGGGAACTGGGGGAGGCTGGGCTTGCCGAAGTCGATCTCGACGTTGGCCCGCTCGGCAATCAGCAGGGTGTTGTCGCACGCCTCGGGCAGCTCGGCGAAGAGGTGGCGCATCTCGGCGGCGGACTTGAGGTAATGCTCCTCGCCCTCGAACTTGAACCGCTTGGGGTCGTCGATGAGCGCGCCGGTCTGGACGCACAGCAGGGCGTCGTGGGCGACGTGGTCCTCGCGGTGGGTGTAGTGGCTGTCGTTGGTGGCGAGGAGCGGCGCTCCGATGCGGTGGGCGATCTCGACCAGGGCCGGATTGGTCTTGTGCTGCTCGGGGAGCCCGTGGTCCTGGATCTCCACGAACAGGTTGCCCTTGCCGAAGATGTCCTGGAGCCGGCCGGCCAGCAGCTCTGCCTTGACCTGGTCGTCGGCCAGGAGGGCCTGGAGGACGACGCCGCCCAGGCACCCGGTGGTGGCGATGAGGCCCCTGGCGTGGCGCTCCAGCAGTTCCCAGTCCAGGCGGGGCTTGTAGTAGTAGCCCTCGAGGTAGGCCGCCGAGGAGAGCTTCAGGAGGTTCCGGTAGCCCTCGTTCGACTCGGCCAGCAGGGTCAGGTGGTAGTAGAGCTTCTCCCCACCGCCGGTGTCGCCTCCGGTGTCGTCGACCTTGCCCCGGCGGACCGGGCGCTCGTGGCGGGACTCGGCCGCCATGTAGGCCTCGGTGCCGATGATGGGGTTGATTCCGGCCTTGCGGCAGGCCGCGTAGAAGTCGAGGACCCCGTACATGTTGCCGTGGTCGGTGATCCCGAGGGCGGGCTGCCCGTCGGCGACGGCCGCATCCACCAGGTCGGTCACCCGCGCCGCCCCGTCCAGCATCGAGAACTCGGTGTGGGTGTGGAGATGGGTGAACGACCGAGCTGTCAACGTCCCTACGCACCTTCCTCGGATCGGTCGTCCTGGCCCGTGGTCGGTGCCCTGAGAGGCTGTCCACAGGCTGTGGACGAGTTACAGCGTTGTCATTCCGACGATAGCGCGACCGGGCAACGGGGAAGCGGTGCCCCGCTGACCTGGGACGGCGTCCCGCGGTGGGTCCCGGGTGACCGCCGGGAGGCGTCGGCCTCGCTGCGCTCAGAGCCGGCGCACCACCTGAGCCGGGCTGCCGATGGCCACCACGCCGGCGGGCACGTCGCGGCTCACCACGGACCCGGCGCCGATGACCGAGTCGGCACCGATGGTGACGCCGGGCAGGACGATCACGCCTCCGCCCAGCCACACGTTGTCGCCGATGGCGATGGGCGCCGCCTGCTCCCACTTGTCACGCCGGAGCCCGGGGTCCAAGGGGTGGATCGGTGTCAGCAGCTGGACGTTCGGCCCGAGCTGGCAGTCGGCCCCGATGGTGATCGGGGCCACGTCGAGGGCGACCAGCCCGAAGTTCACGAATGTACGGGCGCCGATGTGGAGATGGGAGCCGAAGTCGCAGAAGATCGGAGCCCGCACCAGGACGTCCTCGCCCACCGAGCCCAGCAGCGTCTCCAGGAGCCGGGAGCGCTCGCCGACCGCCCAGGCCGGGGTCAGGTTGTAGGCCTCCGCCAGCCGGTGGGCCCACGCCTGCTCCTCGACGATCCGGGGATCGTCGGCGATGTAGAGGTCGCCGGCCAGCATGCGCTCGTAGTGGGTCCGGGTGTCAGCGGTGGAACCGGCCATGGGGTCGGTGGTCGGGTCGTCGGTCATGGTCGGTGTCCCCTCGGTCGTGCCGGATGCGGTCGGGCCGGACCACCGGCCCGGCCCCGCGTTCCCGACAGCATGCATCCTCGCCGTGGGGAACGCGTCAGCATGGCCTGCTGACGACCGAGCGGATCCACCGGGTGGGCGCCATCCAATTGGTGAAGAGCTGGCTGCCGGAGGGTCGATGGCCAGGAGATCACCGGATTCGGTGCGTCCGTAAGCGCCGCCGGCAATTGGTGTACATGGGAGGCGACACCGGCCGGCTGCGTTCTGGCCCATCGGCTGAGTGAGGTCCCCGGTACGACAGTGCTCCTCATCGAGGCCGGCGGCTTCCTGAGGACCCGGCCCGATCTCGACGCCCCGGACATCCAGGTCGACGGCCTGAGGATGTGCCTCGAGATCGCCCGGACCGGGCCGCTGGCCGAGTGGGTCAGCTCCCCGTTCCTGGCGCCGGCGTCGGACTCGGTCGAGGACCTGACGACCTATGTGCGGGCCAATTCCCAGACGACCTACCACCCGGTCGGGACGTGCAAGATGGGCGTGGAAGAACTGGCCGTCGTCGATCCCGAGCTCCGTGTCCGGGGCGTGGAAGGGCTGCGGGTGGTCGACGCGTCGATCATGCCGACGATCCCCCGGGGGAACACCAATGCCCCCACGATCGCCGTGGCGGAGAAGGCGGCCGACATCCTGCGGGGACGGGCACCGCTGTCGGCCACCGTCCTGGCCGGGGCCGGACGCTGAGGCCGGCTCTGCCGGAGCCCACCGACGCAGGTCGTGGCTCCGGGACGGCGCCTGCTCGTCGACCGTCGACACCTCGTCCGGGCGGACGGAGCGGACAGGCGTTCGGTACTGTCTGACCATGGATCTCCGCCGGCAAGCCCTCGACGATCTCGAGGTCATGAACGCCGCCATCGTGCGTCTCGTGGACGCCCTCCAGGCCTACCGGGAGACCTGCGCCCACACGGCGTCGATCGTGGGCCACGACGGGTCTGTCTCGACCGCGTTCGGCGATGCCAAGAACGTGGAGGCCCGGGCGTCGATGAGCGACGCGCTGATGACGTTCGAGCAGGTCCGCTACCGCTCGCGGCTGTCGCTCATCGCACTGAGCCAGGACGAGGGCGTCTCCAAGTCCACGCTGGCCGAGCTCCTGGGGATCTCCAGGCAGCTGGCCACCCGCTGGGTGAAGGAGTCCCAGAACCGGGTGGACGAGACTCCTCCGTCCGAGGTCTGAATGCGGCCGCTCGGCCGGGTGCAGGCCGCCGGTCCGGCGGGCCGATCCGCCTACAGGTAGGTGCCGGGCCGCCCGTCGGTCGGGCCCGGGCCGCCGGCCAGCGAGCGTTGGCGCATCTCGTCGAGCTGGGCCCGGGCCGCCACCTGCTGGGCGACGAGGGTGGCCTGGATGCCGTGGAAGAGGCCCTCCAGCCAGCCGACCAGCTGGGCATGGGCGATCCGTAGCTCGGCATCCGAGGGGGTCGTGGTGTCGAAGGGGATGGAGACCCGGTCGAGCTCGGCGGCGAGGTCGGGGGAGAGTCCGTCGGCGAGCTCGCGGATGGACTGCTCGTAGATCTCGCGGAGGCGGCCCCGGCTCGCCTCGTCGAGCGGGGCCTGACGGACCTCCTCCAGGAGCTGCTTGACCATCGAGCCGATCCGCAGCAGCTTGGCCGGCTGCTCGATCAACTCGGTGCGGTCCTCGTCCTCGCCGCCTTCTGTGCCGTCGCCGTCGCCTGATGCGGCCTCGGTCGGCGGGATGTCCAGGACCTCGGGTCGGAGCGCCTCCATCGGGGCGGCGGTCTGCGGGGTGTCGTCGGTCACAGTCGTTCTCCTCCAAGTGCCACCAGGGGCACCAGCATCTCATTCGTGGTCAGGGAGCCGTGGCGGCACGCCAGGCGGTTCTCCCCGGTGTCGGCCGGGTCCATGAAGGCGATCGGTTCGAACGGGATGAGGGCGACGTCGCCCAGCCGCTCGGCGAATCCGGCGCCCAGCGGGCCGCCGAACCAGCCGTCGTCGATCAGTTGGTCACGCGTGCGCACCCAGGTGGTGGCGCCGTAGCGCTCCTCGAGCAGGGCGGCGAGGTCTGCGGTGGCCCCGGGGCGGGCGTGCAGCCACCGGAACCGGCCCTCGCCCGAGAAGAAGTGGATCATCGCCATCGCCTGGCGGCCGAGCACCTCGACCCGCGGGCCGACCTCGATCTGGCCGTGGTCGGCCGTCACCAGCAGGACGGCCCCCGGGGGGAGCTGGGCGGCGACGTCGCCCACGATGGCGTCGACGGCGGCCAGCTCGGCGTCGTAGTGGTCGTCGAGCCCGTAGGCGTGGGCCACCTTGTCGATGCCGTCGTAGTACGCGTAGACGAACGGGGCGCCGTCCCGCAGCCGGCGCCCCACCTCGACGGCCAGGGACGACGGGACCCGGTAGTCGAACAGCGGCGAGTCGCCGAGGTGGGCGGCGGTGAAGCCGGTGCCCCCGAAGTCGACCTTGGAGACCACGGGCACCGGTCCGGGTGATCCGGGGAACGGGGCGAGGGGCTGGAAGGTGGCGACGGGCACACTGCGACGGGCGTCACCGTTGCCGCCGGCGCCGAGGCTCCAGTGGAGCATGTTCATGATGCGGTCGCCGTCGGCCAGCCGGTAGCCGAGGATGCCGTGCTCGGCGGGCGGACGACCGGTGGTGATCGAGGTCAGCGCGGTGGCCGTGGTGGTGGGGGCCACCGACGTGATGGCCCGGTCGATGCCGGAGGCGGAGGAGAGGCGGGGGGCAAGGGCGGCCCGGTCGCGCAACTGGCACCAGCCGAGACCGTCGACCACCAGGAGGACGACCTGCCGAGCGTGCTCGACCGCCTCGGGCAGCCAGTCGTGCCCTTGGTCCGGACCGGCCATGCCGCCGAGGAGGCGGGGCACGACGTTGGCGATGCAGGCACCCCGGTAGTCGGGGAGGACGGGTGCGGCCGCGATCACTCCGGGGTCGGGTCGGGACGCGGTCATGACCACCGACTGTAGGCGAGGTGGCGGCTCGACCGGTCTGCGACCCGGCCCGTCGCCGGCCGGCCCCGGGTCGGCGGGGCGCAGCTGCAGGAGCGCAGGAGCACAGGGCTCAGCTGCGGGGGAGGAGCGCCCGGACCGTCTTGTAGCAGTGGCCGTCCCGGGGGGTGCTGACGGCGGCGACCAGATAGTGCGGTTTGAACCCGAGGGCCGAGGCGAGGTCCTTCCCCTGCAGCCGGTCGCGGCGGGCCACGTCGAGGGCCCGCTCGAGCTGCGGGTCCTCGACCGGCAGCCAGTTGTCGCTCCGGCCCCACCCGAACCGGACCCAGGCGGATCGGTCGGCGATCCGTCGGAACAGGACCGGGCCCTTGGTGGGCTCGATCACCGCCAACGAGGGGCGGAAGCCCTTGAACTCCCAGTACGGGGCGGAGGCGCCGGGGAAGCCGAGGACGTGGTCCTCGACCGGGGCGGCCAGTTGATGGAGGAGGTGGCGGACGGTGCGGCCGTGGAGCGTCCCGAGGTGCCGCGGGAGCCCGGTGGCGGTCACCGCCTCGGGCTGGGCCAGGTCGTCGCGCTCGGGCTCGGCGGCCAGATGGGTCTCCACCACGTCGAACGGGGCCAGGTCGGGTCCGTGCGCCGCGGGCCAGGCGACCCGCACCCGGACCAGGGCGCCGGAGGCGAGGTCCACCCCGGTGGTGTCCTCCTCGTGACAGGCCAGGACCAGCAGGGTGAGGGAGGTGCCGCCTTCGACGGCGATCTGGTCGCGGTGCTTGACGGCCCGGGCGACGTCTCGGGCCGTCCCGCTGCGCGGGGTGCGTGCGGAGTGTGCGGCTATCACGAGGCCCTGTCTATCAGGTCGTCCCGGCCAGTTGACCGGCCAGTGTGGCCACGTCGGAGGCCGGCACCCGGCAGGCGTACTGGCGGCAGACGTAGGCCAGGCCCGGCTGGCGGCCGTCCCACAGCGGGGACCCGGTC
>Ga0209048_10002694_pt1 | contig 17505 bp, 11 predicted proteins | sample FrelakmetCRP12CR_FD_187146 | JGI IMG/M metagenome (GOLD analysis project Ga0209048, IMG submission 187146) | Freshwater lake sediment microbial communities from the University of Notre Dame, USA, for methane emissions studies - CRP12 CR (SPAdes)... | ecosystem: Environmental > Aquatic >... | reverse complement strand
CCCGGGTGGGCCGCCGCAACACCTATGATGTGCATCCGGATCTGCCGTTCCGGCACGCCATAGAGCGCGATCACCAGGTCGGCGAGCTGCTCGACCTGTTGGGGCTCACCCCGCCGAAGGCCGGCAAAGAGCGCCGCGGGCGCCAAACCGCCTAGCCGAGACCGGCCCCGCCTACCTCGGAGTGGCTCACGTCCGGTCGCAGCCGACGGCGGGCCCGTCGAGCAGCTCGGCGATGTCGTCGCCGGTGAGGCCCAGCAGACCGAGATGCTGACAGGCCTCGGCCCGGCGCGTTGCCGAGCCGGTGGGCACCCGGGCGTGGTCGAGCCACCCCTGGGTCTCCGTGTCGAGGGTGAGGCAGGGCTCGAGCTCGACGGGTGCCTCGTCGGTGAACCAGACGCGGGCGGCGTCGGAGGCTCGTCGTCGGGTCTCGGCGAGCGTCCGTCCGCAGGTGAGGATCCGCGGCACTTCGACCACGAACGCATGCCACATCCGAAGATCGGGATCGCGTCGGATCACGAGCCTGAGCCGCAGAGGCGGTCCGCCCGTCGGACACCTTGAGGGGACCCGGGCCGCCGGGGAGGGCGCCGTCAGCCACCTCGGGCCGAGGCGGGGCTCGAGGCTCCACTCGATCGCTCTGGCCGTCCACGGGGAGAGCTCTCCCGACTGGTGGGGGACCACGACCCGGTCGCCGTCGTGCTCGTAGAGCGCATGGTCGCTCGTGCGACGCACCAGGGCGTAGCCGTGTCGGCCGAGCTGGTTCTCGACGAGGTCGCTCGTGATGGCCATGGCTAGCCGATGCCCGGAGAAGAATATACGTAAGTCACTTCCGGTATCTAACATCTGGTGTCGGTCCCCTGTCAAGGATCGTTCGGGCCCGGTAGACAGAATTCCGGTATTACAGAACCTGTATTAGAGTTCCTTGGATATCCCGTTCGACCGCCGGGCGATCCACGGAAGGAACTACCGATGCTGCAAGGGAAGAGGTTCGTCATCACCGGCGTGGTCACCACCGACAGCATCGCCTTCGCGACCGCCCGCCGAGCGCTCGATCTGGGAGCCGACGTGATCTTGACCGCGCCCGACCGGGACCGAGAGCGCGCCGAACAGGCCGCGGTCGGACTGGGGTCCGAGCTGTATCCCCTCGACGTCAACGACCCCGAGGCGTGGCCGGATCTGGAAGCCGTGATTCGTGATCGCTGGGGTCACCTCGACGGCGCACTGCATGCCGTGGCTTACGCCCCGCCCGACGCGCTCGACGGCGACTTCTTCGCGGCGCGGCGCGACGGTCTCAGCCTGGCGTTCCCCACCAGCGCGACCTCGTACGCGGCGCTCGCCGGGCTCGTCGCCCGGCTGGCACCGGCGGAGGGTGACAGCGTCGTCGGTCTCGACTTCGACGCGGCGGCGGCGTGGCCGACCTACAACTGGATGGGCGTCTGCAAGGCGGCGCTGGAAGCCACCAGCCGGTATGTGGCCCGCGATCTCGGGCCTCAGCGGGTGCGCAGCAACCTGATCGCGGCGGGGCCTCTCGAAACCCGCGCCGCTCTCGGCATCCCGGGCTTCTCGAGGCTCCTGGAGGCGTGGGCCGGGCAGTCACCCATCCCCTGGGACTCCACCGATCCGGGGCCGGTCGCCGATACGGCCTGCTTCCTGTTGTCGGATCTGGCCCGCGCCATCACCGGTGAGATCGTCCACGTGGACGGCGGCTTCCACGCCATGGCTGCGGCGCTACGTCCGGGGTGACCACGACGGCGTGACGCACGGTGGTGGCGACGGGTGCCCGGGCCACCCGCCGCCCCCCCGCCAGTCGCTGACGCGGCGCGCTCACCGGCCGACCGGCTCCCACTGCAGGCCGCCCGCGTAGCGGTGCGACACCGACCCGGTCTCGTCCATCGCCAGTAGTTGCAGCCAGCCGTTGTCGCACAGGTCGCGGACGGGTCCGTGCGCGGCGAGGACGTCGTTCATCGCGTCGAGGGGAGCCTCGATGATGACGTTCAGCCGCAGTGGCTCGTGCTGGAACCGCTGGCCGTCGTGCACCGACTGCCAGGGCAGCCCGGTACGAAGGTCGCCCGCGTTGCCTTCGAGCACGCCGACCCGTCCGACGACGTTGTGGAGGGTCTTGTTGCCGGAGCCGAACAGCCGGTTCTCGACCGTCGACGCGTAGTACTGGAGGCTGATCCAGCTGGCGACGACCATCGGCGCGGTCATGATCAGCTCCAACACCCCGAAGCCGTCGTCCTGACGCCAGTCGTAGGAGTGGAGGAACGAACGCCCGCGGAGGTCGAGGCCCTGCGTGCGGCTCCTCGGCGCGGCGATGAAGGCCTGGCAGCCGGCGAGACCCCACTCGGGGCGCACCTGCGCCCAATCCATGCTGCGGGCGATGACGGCGGCATCGACGCCGTCGGTGCGGGCGAGGTCGAACCGGCGGGCCCGCTCGGCGCGGGCGTTCCGGCCGGCCTCGGCGACGTGCCCGTCGAGCTCGGCGAGCAGGGATGCGTGTCGGGGCGGCACGAGGTTCCGGTCGAACAGCGTGATCTCGTCGGTGGTGGTGTCGTGCAGACCAGCGACGAACCAGGTGTCGTCGGGGACGCAGATGCCGCGGGCCGCGAGCGCTTGGCGCACGTCGGTGTCGTTGAGGACGGCGGCCGCGACCCGGGCGTTGGCCTCACCCGTGTTCCCTCCACAGGCACCGCAGTCGAGCCCGGTGGCATAGGGGTTGTTGACCGTGGCCGCACCATGGCCGACGATCGCCACCAGCGGCGCGAAGTTGTCGGTGAGCGACATGCCCCGCAGGGCGCCCTCCGCCAGTTCGATCCGGTTCGCCAGCGCGATGCCGCCCGCGCCCGCGGCGGTGTCGGTGGCGTCGAGGCTCGGGCCGGCGTGGCCGACCGCCCACGAGGGCAGCGCTTCGTCCTCGGGTCGGGCGACCGGGCGTGTGGTGCCGTAGCCGTCGGTGAACAGCTTCGGAAGGTAGATCAGGCCGACCGGCCCGACGAAGCTGAAGCAGGAGACCGCCCCCATCTTGAACGACTTCCAAGCCCGCCGGACGTGGTGCGTGAGCCGCCGGGCGGCGACCGCCTCGTCGGTGCGGGCCGGGGCACCCACGGTCTCGGCGACCGTGTAGCCGGGCGTGAGCAGTACCGGGCACTGCGCTTCGCCCTGGTCGTGGGCGAGTGGGACGAAGTCGATCGGGAAGCCGAAGAACCCGGCGAAGCCGATCGTGTCGATGTCGTCCGCAGTGGCCTCGAGGTGGCGGCGGATCACCTCGGATCGGACGTCGATGCAGAAGACCGCCTGAACCCGGGGGCGACGGCCCGGCACGGGCGGGGTGATCTGGTGGGCCGAGAGCTGCTCGACGAGGTGGCGCTGGGCGGAGCGGTCGAAGGCACCCTGCAGCACGAGGCGCTGGTCGAGCGGTGTCCGTGCCGCGGGCCGGTTGCCGAGCGAGCGCAGCTGCCCGGTGGCCTCGGCCCAGGCGGCGGGCACGCCCTGGTGCGAGCCGGCCTGGAGAACGGCGAGCTCCCAGCCGAGCAGGACCGCCGAGAACTGCAGCAGCGTGTCGTCGTCGTCGCCGCGCAGACTGTGGTCCCACACGACCCGGGCTGCGTACGCGGCCCAGCCGCCCAGCCGGAGCAGCAGCGCATGGATGTAGAGCTCGAGCCCCTCGCCGGGGATCCCGAGCTCGCGGATGGCCAGGCCGGCGGCGGCCAGCGGGTCGTCGGGGAGCGAGCGAACCGTCGACCGGAACCCCCGGAGGCCCATGACCTCGGGCGTGCGGTCGATGCCCGCCTCCTCCTTCCAGGCCGCGAACAGCGATTGGCTCGGGTCGGCCGACTTCCACATCGCCTGCCCGCCGTCGAAATAGGCGGAGGCCCACGCCGACACCCGGTCGGTGGACAGTCGCACCCAGTCGTTGCCCGTGACGGAGGCCGCGACGTCGACGACCGTCGGCACGCGGGCCGCCGTTGACGCGGCCTCGTCGTCGGATGCCCGGACCCGATCCAGCCAGTCGTCGACGTCGGGGGTCGGTTCGGCCCCGGCCGAGACCAACGCGGCCGCGAGGTCGTCGCGGGTGATGCGACCCTGGTCGATCGCGTCGAGGTAGAACGCGGCGGGCATGGTCGAGCGCGCGCCGGCGGTGCTGGCCAGCAGCTCGGCGGCCTCCTCGAAGCCGAGGTCGGCCAAGCCCAGGTAGGGGTTCACGGCCACGAAGTTGTCGAGCGGCCAGACGGGGGCGATCCGCCCGCAGGCCGAGCGCAGCGCGCGTTCGATGTCGGCGGGGGCCAGCTCGGCCGGCGCGGGGGGGATTCGGGTCAGTTCCACGGTGTCGTCTCCGGTTTCGTCGAGTGCAGGGGGGGTCGGTGTCGTGGTCATGCGGTCGGCTCGGTCTGCAGGGTCGGACGGCGCAGGGCGCCGACGACGCGGTCGAACAGGGCGTTGGCGTAGAGGCCGTTGCGGAAGTGGACCGCCAGGGCCCGCCGGCGGGCGGACTTGGGCCGGGTCGGCTCGAGGATCTGCAGGCCCACCACGGTCGCGAACGACACCAGGATCACCATGATCAGTGCGACCTGGATCACGTCGCGGCTCACACCTTCGGGCACCGCGTTGGCCAGGAGATGATGCGCGCCGGCCTCGAGCGTGAAGAACGAGAGGGTCACGGCGAGGGCCAGACCGGCGGCCCGGACGGTGCCGATGAACCGGCCGGCCGAGTCCAGCGCCGGGGCGACGAGTTGGGTCGTGCCCATGACGAGAATCCCGCCGATGGCGATCACGATCGGGTGGCCGTCGAAGTCGATGCGCCACAGCAACGCCAGCGGCAGGTACAGCACGAGGGCGATCAGCGCGCTCCCCGCGATGCGCAGCGGGCTACCGAGCCGCCGGGGCAGGGCCACCTTGGCGGCCCGCGCCTCGTCGATCACGCTCCCCGACGAGAGGAAGGCGTGGGCCTTGTAGAACGAGTGCGCCACCAGATGCAGCAGGGCCGCGGGGTAGAAGCCCATCCCGCAGATCATCAGCATGAAGCCCATGTGCGCCGCGCTGGAGTAACCCAACGCGACTTTCACGGAGGGCTGGGTGAGCAGCACCACCGACGCGAACACCGCGGTGAAGCCGCCGCCGACGATCAGCAGCGTCGTACCGGGCCGGGACCCGTCGATCACGTAGGCCATGCGAATCGCGAGGAACGGGCCGGCATTCAGGATGCCGGCGTGCAGGAGTGCCGAGACCGGGGTCGGTGTCTCCATCACCTCGACCAACCAGCCGTGGGTGGGGAACTGCGCGGACTTCAACATCGCGGCGACGACGAGGCAGAGGGCCGCCACTTCGACCGCACCGAACGCCCAGCCCGGCTGGATCGCCGCCTGCGCCCCGGTGAAGATCTGCTCGAGGTCCCCCGTCCCGAAGCGGTGGTACAAGAGCGCGGCGGCGACGACGAGGAACACGTCGCCGACGCGGGCGGCGATGAACTTCTTCCGGGCGGCCGTCACCGCCCGGGGGCGGTCCCGGTAGAAGACCAGCAACCGATGCAGCGCCAGGCTGGTCGTCACCCACGCAAGCACGAGCAGGGCCAGATTGCCGGCCACGACGAGCACCTCGACCGAGGCGATCGTGGCCGCCAGCCAGCCGAGGAACACCCCGTGGCGACTGTCGCCGTCGAGATAGGTGCAGCTGAACCGGAAGATCACGACGGCCAGCAGGGAGATCATGGTCAGCATCGTCAGGCTGAGCGCGTCCAGCCGCACCGAGAGCCCCAAGCCGTCCCAACCGAGCGTCGGGCTCTCGACCGAACCGTGCAGTGCCGTTACGGCGCTGGCGACCACGGCGACGGCGACGCCGAACCCCGCGGCGAACGTGCCCAGACGCGTGGCCAGTCCCGGCTTCGGCCCGGGAGCCCGTGCGGCCGCGAGGGCGACCAGGCCGAACGCCAAGGGGGCGGCGAGCACCACGAATGCGAGGGCTGAGGTCATCGGTTCACCTTTCGGTACACGCCATCGCCGGGCGATGCGCAGGTCGGTCGTGTCCGTGGGGGACTGCTCACCGACGGGACGGTTGTCGTTGTCTCACTGGGCTCAGGATGCATTGCCGGGGACTATATACGATGTAAAAGACAGGAATCAACCTTCGGTAGTTGACTCGGTGAGGGGCGGTTCGCCGCGCCCGTGGTCCGGGTCCGCGGCGAGAACCGCGATGGCGCTCGCGACGACCAGCGCCCGTGGTCTGGTCGTGGTCGACGGCCCTTCGGGGGGTCTCGCGCCGGGCGCCGTCGACACGTGCGAGGCGCTGGTGGTGGCGGAGCTCCCGTCGCTCCGGTGTCCGCACCTGCGGGTGACCCCTGCGATGCCGACGGAGACTGGTGTGCTCCCTCGTTCGGTGCCCCGCCGACCGCCGGGTCGGGTGGGCGAGAGCCGCCCGAGTGTAGACGGTTGTTCACCGAATACGCTCTCGGTGTGCGAGAGGGCGGATCGAGACGATGAGGTGGCGGGGCCCGTTCAGGACGCGCACGCTGCGAAAGGACGCGGTCGCCGGGCTGGTGCTCGGCGTGCAGTCGGTGCCCGACGGTCTCGCCACCGGTCTGCTGGCAGGAGTGAACCCGCTGGCGGGCCTCTACGGCTACATGGTGGGCGCCGCGACCGGGGCGTTCTTCACGAGCTCGTCGTTCATGGCGGTGCAGGGCACGGGCGCGATGGCCATGGTGATCGCCGACGTCACCGTCGTACGAGACGCGAGTGACCCGACCCGAGCGCTGGTGACGCCGTCGGTGCTCACGGGAGTGGCGATGCTGGCGGCGGGACTGTTGCGGTTGGGGACGGTGCTGCGGTTCGTGTCGAACGCGGTGATGGTGGGGTTCATCAACGCCGTCGGTGTCAACATCGTGCTCGGCCAGTTGGCGAACCTGACCGGGTACCGGGCGGAGGGAGCGAACCGGCTGGTCCGCGCCTTCAACACGCTGATCCGTCCCGGCGAGTTCGACGGCCGGACGCTGCTCGTCGGTCTGGCCACCATCGCGTTGATCGTGGTGCTCGAGCGGACCCCTCTGGGCTCGCTCGGCCTGGTGGTGGCCGTCGTCGTGACCTCTGCCGCGGCGCGGTGGGCGGGGTGGACCAGCGTCGCCACGCTGGCCGACCTGGGCGTGGTCGCGAACTCGCTCCCGACCCCTGAGCTGCCGCTCCTTCGGTTGGTGCCGGTGCTGATCGTGCCGGCCGTGTCGCTCGCGTTCGTGGGGCTCGTGCAGGGCGCGGGCATCTCGGCGAACTTCCCGAACCCGGACGGCGGCTATCCGGACGCGTCACGCGACTTCATCGGTCAGGGCGCCGCCAACGTGGCCTCCGGCATCCTGCAGGGCATGCCGGTCGGGGGGTCGGTGTCGGCATCGTCGCTGAACAAGGAGGCCGGCGCGAAGTCGCGCCAGTCGCTGCTGTTCGCGACGGTCGTGATGGCGGTGGTGATCGTGGCGTTCGGCGAGGCTGTCGGCAACGTGGCCATGCCGGCGCTGGCGGGTCTGCTGATGCTCATCGGTTACCGAACGATCAAACCGGCGGATCTGGTCTCGGTGTCGAAGACGGGTGTCGTGCAGAAGGCGGTCCTGGCGGTCACGTTCGTGCTGACCCTGGTGGTGCCTCTGCAGTACGCCGTCTTGTTGGGTGTGGGCCTGTCGGTGGTGCTCCACGTGGTGCGCCAGTCCAACCAGGTGACGGTGCGGCGCCGGGTCCTAGATGCCGACGGCCACCTGATCGAGGTGGACCCGCCCTCGGAGCTGCCTGCCCACGAGGTCGTGGTGCTGCAGCCCTACGGGAGCCTGTTCTTCGCCGCGGCGCCCGTGTTCGAGGCGACCCTTCCGGCGGTCGGGGAGGTATCGACCAATTCGGTGGTGATCCTGCGGTTGCGGGGCCGCAGCGACCTGGGCACGACGTTCATGGACGTGCTGTACCGCTACGCCCGGGCCCTGGACGCCGTCGGCAGCAAGCTGGTGATCGTGTCGGCCAACGATCGGATCATCGAGCAACTGGCGGTCACCGGGATCACCGAGATCATCGGCGCCGACAACGTGTACCCGGGCGACGAGCGCGTCGGCGCCACGGTCAAGCGCGCCTACGCCGACGCGCTGGCGTGGGTCGAGGCCCACCGCTGACCGGCGGCCGGCTGACCGGCCGTGGTCAGGGTGCGCCAGCCGGTTGGTCGAGCTCGAATGCGTGCGGCGGCCGCCGGATGAGCAACACGATGCTCACGAGGGCGATCCACGCGGGCATGAGGTAGATCGTCGGGGTGGCGAAGGTGACGTTCACGAGCTCGACCGCGCCGACGGCGTACGTGAGCCAGACCAGCCAGCGGGGAAGGGCGCCGGTGGCTCGGCCGAGGCTCGCGGTCGAGAGCATCACCAGCGTGGCGATCCGTGGGGCGAACACCGACAGCACCGCGGCCGCCCCGGCCCGGGTGAGCGATGCGGCGTCGGGCGCCGGGGCCTTGTCAGCGAGGGCGACGAGCAGCGCCGGCGCCGCCAGCAGCGAGGCGGCGAGGAACAGGAGGCCGGCGAGGAGGATGCTGGCGCCGAGGAACACCGTGCCGAACAACTTCGGCTCGCGGTCGCCGAGCCGGCCTCGCACCACCCCCACGAACCACAAGAACGCGATCGTCGAGAACACGAGGACCTGCAGCCAGGCCACCGCGGCGGTCCCGTTGGTCGTGTCGGCGTAGAAACGGACGATCTCGGCGTCGGGAGCCCCGATGTCGGGGGAGGCGAGCAGTCCCCGGAGCGAGAGCGACCACCCGGCGGCGCAGATGATCCCGGCGATGGCCGCGGCCTCGATCGACGCGAGCCGGCGCCTCGCCGGGCTCGACGGGAAGAGCGGGTCGGCGCCCGGATCGCTCACGAGCCCCGACGCCGCCTCGGAGCGGTCGGATGGTTCGGTGCGGGCCACCCCACCATGACTCTGGCCAGGTCGGAGATCGCTGCCTCGATCCCGTCACGATCCGAGAGTCCGAAGACCTCGCGGAGGTGGTCGCCCCACAGGGCCGAGCCAAGCGCCATCCCGCCCGCAGTCGCCACGGCGACGCGCTGATCGCGCCGGCCCCCTGGTCGCGACCCGGTCGGCACCGGGTCGTGGCCGTCGAGCAGCCGTCGCACCACCGGGAACTGGGCGCGAACCGTCGAGATGTCGATGTCGTCGACGAGCGTGCGGGCGATCAGGCGGGGGGCGGGGGACCCGTGGTGCAGCAACTGGGCCGTGGTGTCGAAGTCGAACTCGTCGGTGGCCAGCGCGGCCGGGAACAGGTCCGCGCTGCCCTGCTCGATCGCCTCTGCGAGCAGCGCCTCCTTCGACCCGAAATGGCGGTAGATGAGACCCTGGTTCACTCCCGAATGCCGGGAGATGTCGCGCACCGACACCGAAGCCGGTCCGAGGCGGGCGGACAACTCGACCGCGGAGGACAGGAGTGCGTCGCGAGCGCTCGCGGGAGGATCCGCACGTACCGGTGTGACTGACCCGCGCCCCGACAGATCGCGCCGGGCCAGTTCCGGCTCCGATGAGCCGGAGAGCTCCACGAGTCGGTGGGCGGCGTCGGCGACTGCGGCGTCGCGGCGCCGGGCGGCGACACCGCCGAGCCGTGTGGCGTCGACCAGGAACCCCTCGAAGGTCAACCAGCCCAGCACCAGGCTCGACGCGGCGTAGGCGAGAAGGCGGACGCGGCGACCCGATCGTCGGCCACCGGCGGCGGCGCGATCCAGCGTCGCCGAGAGCACCCACTCGCCGTGCAGGCAGTCCGGGAACCCCGTCGACTGGAGATCGCCCAGCGCGCAACGAACCAGGAGTTGCACGCAGCCTCGTTGCTCTCGCGCGACCGACACCATCGCCAGCAACGGGTCGGCGTCGGTCGTCTGCGCGTCGTCGACCGTGGCCGCCACCCGCTCGGCGAGCCGATCGGCAACGGCGGTGACCAGCCCGTCCTTGGAGCCGAAGTACCGCGCGACCAGCGCGTGGGTGCACCCGGCAGCTCCAGCCACGTCACGCAACGATGTTCCGTCGGGGCCGCGCCGGGCGAGCAGGGTCCAGGCGGCGTCGAGGATCGCCGTCTCGCTGGCGGCTCGCTGCTGGTCCCGGAGCCGGGCGGCGACGGTCACGACGCCCATCGTAGACATCTGGTCACCGAGTGCCGGCGGGAGCGGTTCCCTCCGATCAGGCTCCCAGGTCGCTCGACTCGGCACGAGCGGGCGAGGCCGCGGTACTGTAGGCGTTTGGAAACCCAATGGCCCGGAGGCCGACGGCGACGATCGGTCCTCTCCACGGTGCAGGAGCCCCGCATGAGCGACCGACAAGCGACTGACGTGACGCGGACGGCGATCGCCGAAACGACCTCGTCGCTGCCGATGCACGACCGTCAGGACTTCGACGACGCCACCCGCGGGTTCGTGGGGCGGTCAGAGCAACGCCAGATCACCACCGCCGACGGCCGGTTGGTGTGGGACTTCGACGCCTACGACTTCCTGCGCGACGCCGAGGCGCCGGACACGGCGAACCCGAGCCTGTGGCGACAGGGCCAGCTGCTGATCCAGGACGGCCTGTTCGAAGTCGTCCCGGGCATCTACCAGCTGCGCGGCTTCGACTTGTCGGTGATGAGCGTCATCGAGGGCGAGACGGGTGTGATCGTGATCGATCCGCTGATCAGCACCGAGGTCGCCGCGGCCGCATTCGCGTTGTACACCCGCCACCGGGGGGAGCGGCCGGTGAAGGCGATGATCTACACGCACTCCCACGGCGACCACTTCGGCGGCGTGAAGGGGATCATCAGCGAGGAGCAGGTGGCGGCCGGCGAGCTCGACGTGATCGCGCCGGACGGGTTCCTGCACCACGCCATCGCCGAGAACGTGTTCGCCGGCACCGCCATGGCCCGCCGCGCCGGCTACATGTACGGTGCCGCGCTCGACCGCGGCCCCGCCGGCCAGATCGGCACCGGGTTGGGGCAGACCACCTCGACCGGCACCGTCAGCCTCATCGCCCCGACGGTCGAGATCACCCACACCGGCCAGCGCCTCACCATCGACGGCGTCGAGATCGAGTTCCAGGTCACCCCTGGCACCGAGGCGCCGGCGGAGATGAACTTCTACTTCCCGCAGCACCGGGCACTGTGCACCGCGGAGAACACCTCGCACACGCTCCACAACATCCTCACCATCCGCGGCGCCCTCGTGCGCGACCCCCACGCCTGGGCCCATTACCTGACCGAGACGATCGACCTGTGGGGCGAGCAGCTCGACCTGGTCTTCGCCTCGCACCACTGGCCCACGTGGGGGCGTGAGCGGGCGGTCGAGTTCCTGGCCATGCAGCGCGACATGTACCTGTACCTGCACGACCAGACCCTGCGGATGCTCAACCAGGGCTACACCGGCGCCGAGATCGCCGAGGTGCTCGAGATGCCGCCGGCGCTCGAAGCGCAGTGGCACACCCACGGCTACTACGGGTCGGTCAGCCACAACGTGAAGGCGGTCTACCAGCGCTACATGGGCTGGTACGACGCGAACCCGGCCAACCTGTGGCCGCACCCGCCGGAGGCGGTGGCGAGTCGGTACGTCGAGGCCATGGGTGGTCGCGACGGCGCCCTCGGCGTGGCCCGGCGGGCCTGGGACGACGGCGACTACCGCTGGTGCGCCGAAGTGGGCAAGCACCTGGTGTTCGCCGACGACGCTGATACCGAGGCCCGCGACCTGCTCGCCGACGCGCTCGAGCAGCTCGGCTTCGGCGCCGAGAACGGCACGTGGCGCAACGCCTACCTGGCCGGCGCCACCGAGCTGCGCTCGGGGAACTTCGGGACGCCGGTCAGCTCGAGCGGCCCCGATCTGATCGGCGCGCTCACCGTCTCGCAGGTGTTCGACAACGTGGCCATCCGGGTCGACGGGCCCCGAGCGTGGGACGAGCACTTGCTGATCGCGTGGCACATCACCGACGAGGACACCACCTACCTGAGCGAGCTGCGCAACGGCGTCCTCCACCACCGCACGGTCGCCGACGCGCCCGGCGGTGTCACCACGTTCACCCTCACCCGGCTCTCGCTCATCGGGCTCGTCACTGGCACCCTCGACGTCGGCGCGGCCATGGGCGACGGCACCGTCGCCATCGACGGCGACCCCGCCGTGCTCGGCCGACTGGTGGCCCTCCTCGCCCCGGTCGACCCCGACTTCGACATCGTCACGCCCTGACGAGGGCGTGTCTCGGCACGGGTCAGCCTCAGCCTGATGGGTGTGGACGGTGACGCACCCCACCGTCGGGTCGCCTGTTGTGATTGTTTCAATTGACGGATAGCGTGTCCGTATGGGAGCGACCGTGACCGCGGAAGCGATCGCCCGAGCGGAGCGGCGGGCGGCCGAAGATCCGCGGTTCGCGGGCGCACTGCTCGAGCTGGTCGAGGCTCCGACCTCGACCGCGGGGTCGTTCTCGCACAGCGCGGCTGCCGCGCTGAATCGCCAACGTCGCGACGATGCCCGGGCCCGGTTCCTCGAAGGCTGCCTCCCCACGTCGGACGTCCAACGCCTACTCGACCTCCGAACACCGCAGGCCGTGCACCGGCTGCGCAGCCGCGGGAAGTTGATCGGACGTCAGATCGGCAATGCCACCTGGTTTCCGGCGTGGCAGTTCCGCGACGGCGAGCGGCGGGCCGATCTCGACGACGTGCTCGCCGCGCTCGAGAAGTTCACGTCCGATGCGATCGCCGTCGACCGGATCATGCGTCTGCAACGTGACGAGCTCGGCGGGCAGAGCATCGCCGAAGCGTTGGACCGTCCTCGGAGGAGGGCGGTCGCCTGGGCGATCCTGGAATCCCTCGGCTGATCTCGCTCGATCGTGTACCCCGCCACGTATCCGGCGGAGCGGCCCGCTGGTCTCCGCCGCCGAAGCCTTCCCGCCGGCACCGAGCTGTGGCGCATCGAAGGGACCGACCCTGCCGCGTGGGCCTGGGCCGGGTTCGCGGTTCCGCGCCACCGGTTCGACTCGGCGACCGGGGCCTTCCGGACCCGGTATGCCGGCCAGTCGATCCACGGCGCCGCTCGTGAGCGCTACCTCGACACGGGTCTGCTGATACCAGCGGATCACGACCACCAGTTGTTGATCCGTCTCACCACCACGCGCCGCTTCCGCGTCATCGATCTGCGCACCGAGTCGAACCTCCATGCGCTCGATGCCGACGACCGCATCAGCACGAGTCACGAGCCCCGCGTCTGGCAGGCCTGCCACCGACTCGCCGATGCCGCCCGCACCTGGTGGCCGGACCTCGATGGCATCGTCTACCGAAGCCGTACGACGCCGGCGACGTCCATCAACGTCGCCTTCTGGTCGATCGACGGGTTCGCCGTCGAGGCACAGGAGCTGCAGGCGGATCCGGCCGAGCTCGACGAGCTGGTGCTGCACCACCACTTCACCGTGGACTTCGAGTACTGAAGGCACCCGGCGGGAGGTCATCCCGCCGGCCCCGTGCGTACGGCGGCGATCGACCGGCGAGGCGCCGTGGCTGTGCCAAAGACCCTCGCCGTTGTGCCTCGTCCGCACGGACGACTGCTCCTCGCCGTGGCGACCCATCGTGATGGCGATCTTGCCGCGGACGGTGCCCGCTTCGAGCTGGCGCATCGCTTCCTGCGCCCGGTCGAGCGTGTAGGTCTGGTCGATGCTCGGCGTGACCTTCCCGGCCTCGATGAGCTCGGTCAGCGGCTCCAGGTCGGCATGGTGCTCCGTCGAGGCGAGCATGGTCAGCCGCGGACGCACGAAGATCGACACCAGTGGTGCCCGCAGGCTCCTTCCGAAGCCACCGGTCACGTTGCCCTTGTTCTCGCCGCCGACGATGACCAGGCTGCCCCTCGGGTTCAGGGCACGCCGCAGCCGGCGGAGCGACGTGTTGCCGGCGATGTCGAGGATCAGGTCGAAGTGGCGCGATCCGTCGGTGACGTCCTCGGTGGCGTAGTCGGCGACGTGGTCGGCGCCGAGTGACCGGACGAGGTCGGACTTGGCCGCGCTGCAGACGGCGGTGACCTCGGCGCCGAAGGACTTGGCGAGCTGGACCGCGTAGGTGCCGACACCGCCGGACGCACCGATGATCAAGACCTGCTGTCCGGCGTGGATGCGCCCGAGGCGCAGCCCTTGGAGGGCGGTGGTCGCCGAGATGGGCACGACGGCGGCCCGTTCGAAGTCGAGGCTCGGCGGTTTGTGAGCGAGCTTGTCCTCGCTAGCGGCCGCGTACTCGGCAAAGGCGCCCCGGCTGACACCGAACACCTCGTCGCCGACCGCGAACCGGGTCACGTTCGTACCGACGGCCGCCACGGTTCCGGCGACCGCGAGTCCGGGAACGCGGTTCCTGGGTGAGCGCAGACCGAAGCCCATGACCCGCATCAGGTACGGGCGGCCGGTCATCGCGTGCCAGGTGCCGCGGTCGAGGCCGGCGGCGTGCACGTGCACGAGCACGTCGTCAGCCTCGATCTCGGGACGGTCGGTCTCGGTCAGCCGCCAGGTCTCGCTCGATCCGTAGCGGTCTTGCACGATGGCCCGCATCGTCCCGGTCGTGGTTGCTACCGGTTCGGGGGAGTTCCCGGTCTGCTGGTGCGTGGTTGTCGTCATGGTGTTCCTCTCGGGTGGTCGATGGTCGTCGTGGTCGGGTGAGATCAGCGGGCGTTGGGCCGCGCCGCCGTCGGGTGCGTCGTCCCGGTCTGCGTGACGGAGATCAGCTCGGCGTTCAGGGAGGTGAGGTGCATGAGCACGCCGTTCAGGTGCGAGGGATCGCGGACCTCGCCGACCAGGCGGGTGCCGCGGTCGTCGCGGTCGACGGTGAAGTCGTCGAGCAGGGGGCGCAGGAGTGCCGCGCCGACTCGACCGCGAAGCACGATCTGGTAGGTGGCCGGTCGGGACATGCACCCATCATCGCGACGAGTGGGGTGGTCGAGCATCACCCCGCGGGACATCTCACCCGGGTGAGATGCTGAACCTAGGGTGGGGTGGGTGATAGGGGAGTCCGCGCCGAGCCTGGCGGCGACGAAGCTGACGCCGCCACCGGCCCCGGCCCGCCTCGTCGAGCGGTCCCGGCTCGACGACGTGCTGGACGACTGCGTCGAGCGTGGCGTCCGCTTGGTCCTGGTGTGTGCGCCGGCCGGATCGGGCAAGTCGACGCTGCTGGCGTCGTGGGTCGGGAGCGGCCCGCGGGCTGCCGCGTGGTTGCAGGTCGAGGAGAGTGACTCGGATCCGGCGCGGTTCTGGTCGTACCTGGTCGATTCGGTGGGCCGGGGCCTCCCGGAGGTCGCCGCCGCGGTGAAGCCGGTGGTCGTCGGCTCGAACGGTGACAGCGTCGCGGTGGTCGATGCGTTGGTGACCGAGCTGGCCGAGCGGACCGCACCGCTCGTGGTGGTGATCGACGACTACCACCTGATCCGCGGGGGCGACGTGCACCGTGGGGTCGAGCGGTTCATCGACCTCTGCCCTCCGGGGGTCACCATCGTGTTGGCCTCCCGCATGGATCCACCGTTCCGGCTCGGCCGGCTGCGGGTTCGCAGCCAGCTCGTCGAGATCCGGGCGGAGGATCTCCGCTTCGACACCGCCGAGGCCACCGGTCTGCTGGGTGCGGCCGGGCTCGCGCTCGAGGCGGAACTCGTCGCCGAGCTCTGCGAACGTACCGAGGGGTGGGCGGCCGGCCTGGTGCTCGCCGGGGTCTCACTCCGGCGAGCCTCGGACCCCGCCGAGTTCGTCGAAGCGTTCCGCGGCGACGACCAACTGATCGTCGGCTACCTGAGTGAGGAGCTCCTCGATGGCGTCGACGAAGACGAGCGCCGCCGCCTGCTGGAGACGTCGGTCCTCGATCAGCTCAGCGGTCCGCTCGTCGACGCGGTCGCGGCCACGACGGACGGCACCGCGTGGTTGCACCGGACCGCAAGAACCAACCAGCTCCTCGTGCCGCTGGATCGGACCAGCTCGTGGTACCGGTACCACCACCTGCTCCGGGATCTGCTCCGACTCGAACTGCAGACGGTGCACCCCGAAAGAGTGGCCGACCTCCATCGACGGGCCGCGGCCTGGTTCGAGGCCGAGAGCGAGTTCGGTCGTGCCATCGCACACTGGCTCGCTGCCGATGAACGGGCTGCCGCCGCGCGGCTGCTGAGCGTCTACGGGGTGCACCTCCTCCGCGACGGACAGATCGAGACCCTCCGGAGTCTGCTCGTCCGACTCGGCGATCTGGCCAAGACGTCGACGCCGTGCGCGCTCCTCTACGGATGGTGCGAGTACATCGGTGGCCGCTACTCGCTCGCGCAGGAATGGCTCGACACCGCGTTGGCGGTCGCTCCCGATGACTTCGATCGGATCTACACGACACCGTTGGCCATCAACATCTCACTCGGACGGGGTGACGTCGCCAACGCGCTCGACCTGGCTCGAGCCATGATCGCCACCGATCAACTGTCCTCGCATCCCGCCGACCTCGCCACCGCGACGGGTGCCGCGTTCGTGTGGGCGGGCGCAGCAACCGAGGCCCGTTCGGCCTTGCAGTTCGCGCTCGAGAAGGCAGCGGCCGACGACGTTCGATCGGCTCATGTCCTCGCGCTCGTGTATCTCGCGATCGCAGAGCTCGTGGACGGACGAACCGACGCGTCGCGGAGCGCGGCGCAGGTCGCGACCGCGACGGCGCAGCAGTACGGATTGGCGAGCTACCACGGCGTGGCGCCGGCGTATGCAATCCGAGCGCTCACCGCGGACGACCCGGAGCGCGCCCGCGCCGACGCTGAGCACGCCCTCGGTCTGGTGAGGCGGGTGTCTACGCCGCTCGCCCTCGGCTTCGTGCTCACGACGTGCGGCGACAGACTCCTGGCGCTGGGGGACGACGCCGGTCGACCGCTCCTTGCCGAGGCGCGGTCGGCGATCGACCGCTGCCCCGACCCTGGCATCGCGGCCGCGTACCTCGCTCGAATCGAGGCGCGCCACCACATCGCCGTGCCGACGGCAGCTCGCACGGCTGCCCTCGTCGAAGACCTGACCGACCGCGAGCTCGCCGTGTTGCGCTACCTGCCATCGGCCATGTCCCAGCGCGAGATCTCGTCCGAGCTGTTCGTGTCGCTCAACACCGTGAAGACCCACTGCCGCGCCATCTACCGCAAGCTCGGCGTCGGCGACCGCAAGAGCGCGGTGCAGACCGCCCGTGAGCTCCAACTGCTCTGATGTGGCGCCGATTCTGCTCCTGAACAGCGGTTTCGCACTGGAGCGGGTGACGGGAATCGAACCCGCGTTCTCAGCTTGGTAATTCGATCAGGCCCGATTCGCTGACCTGCACCGATAGGTATACAAGCAGGTCAGAGCCGGTTTTCTGGTATCAGTCCGTCCGTCCCGTACGACCGAATCCCGTTGCGGTGTGGCACGAATGTGGCACGACAATTAGCCGTCAAACTAAGTGGGGACTGAGAAGATCAAGCTGAGAGCGCGGGACTGTGTCGGAGGAGTTCGGACGGTGGCCCTGTCCGTGTCGAATGGCTCGCTCGACGCCGTCGGCGGTTCAGATCTC
>Ga0209048_10002693_pt1 | contig 17505 bp, 18 predicted proteins | sample FrelakmetCRP12CR_FD_187146 | JGI IMG/M metagenome (GOLD analysis project Ga0209048, IMG submission 187146) | Freshwater lake sediment microbial communities from the University of Notre Dame, USA, for methane emissions studies - CRP12 CR (SPAdes)... | ecosystem: Environmental > Aquatic >... | reverse complement strand
GTTGGCTCCCACAAGGTCGCGCTCGTCGACTTGGAGTAGCTCTGGGAGCCGCTGTAGACGTTCCCGGTGACGGTGCCCATCATCACGTCGAAGCCGACGCTGATGTTGTTCGCGCCCCCCAGGTTGAAGTCGAGCTGCGGGCCTACGAGGAACGAGCTGTACCAGGCGGTCGAACCGGAGCCGCAGGAGTAGTAGGGGTAGTAGTACGCGCAATTGTAGTAGCCGCTGTTGTAGAAGCCCCCGCCGAGGTTCACCCTCACGACGTTGTTGTAGACGTCGATGGGCTGGACCTGGGGCTGGCCGGGCTGCGTGAAGGTGTACTGCGCCGCGGCAGGCGCGGCTGCGGCGACGACGGTGACGGCGAGAGCAATTCGGAGAAGACGGGGCATCGTGTTCCTCGAGGTGAATAGTGGCGAACGAAGGCGGTTATCATTGCCAATTTCCCGCCGCTGGCAATGCTCCGTTCGGGTATCGGGCACCCCGCTGCCGTAGTGCACTGATCATGCCCAAAACGGATAGTGAGCGGATCGCCGGTCTCGCCCCACGCGACCCTCCGTTGGCGCGTGCCCTCTCTCAAACCTTCTGACCCGGGCCGAAGCCGTACGAGGGCCGGGTACGCCGGATATGCGCCTCCGTTCGATCGCAGCCGGTCGTGGCGTCTACTGCCTCCTCGCAGCTCGCTGCGCTACCGAGGGGCAAGCTCGGGGCTGGTCGTGGTCGTGACCCCTGCGCAGGCGTTCACGAATCGTCTTAGCGGGCCCCCAGCCAAGCCCCATAAGTGTTCGCTTGCCAGAATCGATGGCAGGGAGATGACCGGCCTCATGAATGCCCCGGACCTTGAACGCGCAACTCACCGGAGCCGCTCGGTGACATCGAACGCTGTCTTCCGGGCCGGCGTGACAGGCCTTCTCCGGTTCCCGGACTTCGAGACCTTCGCGGCCTCGGTTCCAGGCTGGGACCAACGCCACCAGCAGATAGGGCGGGGAGCGCCCGGCGCGCACTTCGCCGTGGCGCAGACCGCGAGGCTTCAACTGGGCTTGGTCAGCCGCGCGGTGGGAGTGCGCATCGAAGGCGTCCCTCCCCGCGATACGGTGACCTTCGGAATCGCGCTGACCGGCGAGGTCCGGGTCGACGGTGAGGCCGAACAGCCATGCCGTTGCCCGGCGGGACCGCGATCGATTGTCGGTGGAGGGTCCACTCCGCGCCGGTGATAGGATGCGACGACGGAGGACGTTGGGTCGTGAGAAGGCTCGTCACCGGGAAGGGGTCACAACATGAGCGTCCACGTTGTCCGGCTCGGCAGCCCGCGCAGGCTACGAGAGGGCCTGCGCATCGGGACCGTCCGCCGTCCACCGAGGGGTATCCCCAAGGACCGGTTCGCTTCGGATGGCTGGTACGACGTCTGGCTTCCCCTTCTCGCACCTTCGGCCGCAGTCGTGCGTCTCGCCAAGTCAGCCGCGAGCAAGGACTGGGCGCGGTTCATGCGTCGCTACCGTTCAGAGATGGGGTCCCCGGAAGCTGGTCACGTCCTCGATCTGCTCGCAGCGCTCTCCCACCGTGTCGACTTCTCCGTGGGCTGCTACTGCGAGGACGAGAATCGGTGCCACCGCTCCGTTCTGCGAGAACTGCTCCTCGAGCGGGGAGCGCGAGTGACCTGATGGAAATCACTTCCGCGCGCCCGATTCCCAGGGACGCGGAGTTTCCATGAGAACAAGGCGGCCCAGCGGGAGTGTACTTCTGGCCCAAGGCCCCTGGGATTGGCGCACGCAGGCGCCCCCGAGCTCTCGAGCACGCACCACACCCGGGAGCCACGAAGGCAGTCGGCAGATCCGCGGAAGCGCCTCGCCAAAGGGGAGGTCGACAATGCGCTGCCCGCCGACCGGGGTCGGCCAAACCACGTTTCCCGTCGGGTCCCCGCTGTAGGCGACGAACACGGGAATTGCAGCGAGATAGCGATCGAGTTGGCGAATCGTCTGACTCGGGGCCGCTGGGCTTGTCACGCTCTCCCTTCCATTGACAGGACCGCTACCCCCGCCGAGCGGAATCGGCAATGCCCTCAGGGGGCCCATGGATCGACCTGTCTAGCGGTACTCTTCGTCCCGACATTCATTCTCGTGCTTGGGCCACGGGCCGGGCAGTAGGAGGTGGCACCGAGAGGCGTTGATGTCGTGTTCGCTCTCCCGGGCAGCGTCTCGACGAGGAAGCCCAGGGCCTTCGTTCAGGCAGCTGGGCCATGGTTCGCGCCCGCTCGAACGCCCCGTGGGCTGCGACCAGCACCAACAAGGGGCTCGCCTCCCAGACCACGGCGACGCCTGTCCTTCGAGTCCTCCACATGGGTCTCTGACCACGATGGATTGTGTGTCCCCAATCTGGACGCCCCCGACTGGGAGTTGCTGCAAAGATTCGTCGGGTGCACCCTGGAATCACGGGTAGTTGACGGCAACTGGCTGTGAGGAGCCGAATAGCTGACTGACAAACACCCGCGCGCCCGTGCGCGCCTGCTAGGTGGGCTGGTGATGAGCTCTCAGGAGCGGCGTTCCATGCAAGAGAAGTCTCCGAAGTTTGGAAAGAAGCCCGGACAAGCCGATGGCGGCCCGCTCTCGATCCCAGTGCCCCGCTCTTCACGGGCCGAGCGCCTTGCCATGGGCAAGAAGCTGCGAGAGGCCTGCCCGCGCCGCTCGCAGGCGGCCTGGACAGCGCCCTCGGACCGCCCGGACCCGGTCCAGCTGGTCCTGACGGCAGACGAGGGGCGCATCCCAGAACTCCTTCCGCTTCGCCACGGGCGCATGGCCCAGTCCCCCTTCACCTTCTACCGGGGATCGGCCCTCGCCATGGCCGTGGACCTAGCGGCCACTCCGGCGACCGGCGTCCGCGTGCAATGCGGCGGGGACTCCCATTTGGTCAACTTCCGGGGCCTCGCCACCCCGGAACGGCAAGTCATCTTTGCCATCAACGACCTCGACGAGACCCTCCCGGCGCCCTGGGAGTGGGACCTCAAGCGCCTCGCGACGAGCTTCGTGATCGCGTGCCGCGACAACGGCCTCGGCGAATCCGTCGCCAAGGATGCGGTTCTGACCTGCGTCAGATCCTACCGCGAGCACATGGCCGAGTACAGCGACATGAAATCGCTGGACCTCTGGTACCACGCGGTCGAGATCGAGACGCTCATCGCGGGCATCGACGATCCAGGGATCCGACGGCGAGTGATCAAGCGCCTGGCGAAGGCGCGTGGGAGCAGCACCTCCGAGGGCATCTTCCCGAAGCTCACCGACGTTTCGGGTGGGTCGCCGGTCATCAAGGACAACCTCCCCGCAATCTTTCACTGGCAGGGCCACGTCGCCGGAGAGCTCCATCCTGACGTCAAGGACGGATTCGCCCGGTACGGCGAGACGCTGACATCCGCCCATCGGACGTTGCTCGACCGCTACGAAGTCAAGGACGCCGCGATCAAGGTCGTTGGCGTCGGAAGTGTCGGCACGATGTGCTTCATGGCGCTGCTCATGGACGGCGAAGGAGATGCGCTCATCCTCCAGTTCAAGGAGGCGCGCGCCTCCGTCCTGGAGGCCTATGCGGGGAAGAGCGCCTTCCCGAACCACGGACAGCGGGTCGTGAACGGACATCGCCTGATGCAGCCGGCGAGCGACATCTTCCTCGGCTGGACCGAGGGCAAGCGAGGGCGCCACTTCTACGTTCGCCAACTTAGGGACGTGAAGATCAAGCCGGCCGTGGAGACATTTGGAGTGGCCGAGATGACCTTCTTCGCCGACTGGTGCGGAAACACCTTGGCGCTCTCCCACGCGCGTTCCGGGGACGCCGCCCTGATCAGCGGGTACCTGGGCAAGAGCGACGCATTCGACACGGCTATCGCCGCCTTCTCCGCCGCCTACGCCGACCAGAACGAGAAGGATCACGCCTCGTTCAAGCGTGCGATCCGCCAAGGAAGGGTCGAGGCGCTCATCGAGAAAGCGGAGTGAGGGCACCACATCTGGCTGGTCAGCGGTCGGCTCGCCGCAATTCAGTGGTCGTCGCTGAGGCTGGAAGATCCGGGGATCTCTCGCGGAGGCCCAGGGAACAGGGTCCGCAAGGCGGAGCCCTTGGCGCTACCGCACACCGCAAGGACTCAAGGGCGCAGCGGTAGGCGCGCACCCAATCGGAGGGCGCCGCGGCGAGCGAAACGCCGCCACCCCTGAAGGGTTGGAAGTGTCGCGGGTCAAACCATCCAGGGGAGTGTCGGAGGCACTCTGGAACGGGTGTTCCCGCGTCCGCCTAGGCCGCTGGAGCGCCTGCGAAGAGGAGGGGGCATGCGGCCGGTTCCTAGGGTGGCGTTGCTTTCCGGTTTCCTGGCAGCTGGCCTCGCATCGAGTACTTGGGCGGTGGAAGCGTCCGGGTGCGTTGCCTGTCACGTCGACGAGGCGATGCTCGTCAAGAATCTCGGCGGGGCCAAGGCAAAGAAGTCGGCGTTGCAGTCCGGCGCCGGTTGAGGCGGCTCTGTGGCTCCGTTGGAGCCACAAGAGAAGGTTCTCGTCTCGAGAGACTTCCTGTCTACTACCCATGGTGCTCTCGCCTGCGAGAGCTGCCATGCCGGCAACCCAGGCAGCATGGACAAGGCAACCGCCCATGCGGGCTTCGTTCCCCTCCCCAGCGTCAAGAACCCTGAGAAGGCTTGCGGTGAGTGTCACGGCGAGATCGTAGCCACTGCCAAGGATTCGCTGCACGCCAGCCTCTCCACCTTCCGCCATGTGCTCGCGAACCGGGCGAGCAAGGACAAGTGGGCGCACGTCGACGAGGCGCGATCGAACCACTGCTCGGCCTGCCACACGAGTTGCGGCGGCTGCCACGTGAGCCGGCCCGCGTTCGCCGGGAAGGGTTTCGTCAAGGGGCATGCCTTCCAGAAGCGCTCGGACCCCATCAACCAGTGCACCGCCTGCCACGGCAGTCGGGTCGGCAGCGAGTTCTTCGGCGAGCGCGGGCAGGGGGATGTCCACGCGGCCAAGGCCATGGACTGCGTCGCCTGCCATCCCGCGAAGGAGATGCACGCCGCGGGTCCCAAGGATCTCCCGGGCCGATACCACCTGAAGGAGATGGTGCGCTGCACCGACTGTCACAAGGACTTGGAGCACGGATCCGTGCGCGACCACGCCATCCACATCGGCAAGGTGCAGTGCCAGGTCTGTCACTCCCAGACCTACGTCAACTGCTACAACTGCCACGTGGGGAAGGACGCAGAGGGGACGCCCTTCTTCCAGAACGAGCGTGAGCTCGAGGCCCTCAAGATCGGCCTCAACTACGATCCCCAGGCTCCAGGAGCCGGATACCGGTACGTCCTGGTCCGCCACGTCCCGTCCTACCCGGAGATGTTCGACTTCTATGGAAAAGACGGCTTCGCCAACTTCGGAAGCGTTCCCACCTGGAAGCGGGCTTCGCCGCACAACATCCAGAGGCGCACCTGGCAAGCCGCCACCTGCAACAACTGCCACGGAAACCGGACGTTGTTCCTCTCCCGTTCCGATCTCCTGAACTACGAAGTGCAGGCCAACGGGAAGGTGGTCGTCCCGGATGCCAAGCTACCGAGGGCGGTCAGGAAGACCCAGAAGCTTGCCATCGACACCAGCAAGGTGAGGGCCGGCATGGTGGTGGACGCCCGGTGGCTGCATGAGAACCTAGGGAAGAAGAACGTCGTGGTCATCGATGCTCGCAACAGTGATGCCTACGGAAAGGGGCACGTCGAAGGCGCAATCTCGCTAGACCCGCTGACGAGCGGTCTCCGCACCGGTCCCGAGGCGGAAAAGCCGTTCGTGCTCGTCGACCACAAGGCTGTGGCGGCGATTCTCGGCCGCGCCGGGCTTGCGGCCGACGACCGCATTGTCGTGTACGACCAGAGCGGCGTCGCAGCGACGATGCTGCTCTGGGTCTTGGAATGGGCCGGTGCCACCAACGTCGCCTATCTGGACGGCGGCATCGAGGGATGGCACGCGGCCGGCTTCCCGATGAGCACCGAGCCCGCCACCCGGGAGGCGCGCACCTTCAATGGGGTCGTCCAGCCGTCCTTCGTGGTGAACAGCGAGGCCCTGGCCAAGCTTCTCGGCAAGAACGTGGTGGTTCTCGACGCGCGCGCCATCCACAGGGTGCTCGGCGAGACCCAGCATGAGAAAGCCACGCGGGCTGGCGCCATCCCGGGATCGATCAGCTTGCCTTTGGGCGGCCTCATCATGGACAACGGTGCGCTGAAGCCACCGGCGGAGCTCCTATGGATGCTCAGGACGCGAGGAGTGACGCCGGACAAGACGGTCATCACGACTTGTGACACCGGCATCGCTGCCGCCGACGCGTTCTTCATCCTTCGGTACCTCGGGTTCCCGGACGTCCGCGTCCACGACGAAGCGTGGGTGGTCTGGTCGAAGACCAGGTGACCCGTTCGCCTGGACCGACGGCTACGAAGAAGCGCGCAGCTCACAGTAGGCGCGCAAGGGGCGCGATCAATGCCACCGTCGGTCCCTGGCGAAGGTGATGAAGGAGCCGAACCAGGGGAGCATTGTTGGAAACGGGCGGTGGGGAGGATTGGGACACCGCCGGGACGCATCGAGCGGCCGGATTGCTCACGGCTGCGCTGGCAGCCGCACAGTGCGGTCCATGAGGGCTTCCAGTGCACGCCGTGGGTCCTCGCACAGACCCGCGTGGACGGGTGAGAGCTGGATGACCGTGCTTCTTGGGGCCACGAGCCAGTGGAAGCGCTCGCGCCGCGAGAGCTTGCCGATAGGTCCGGCTCCCACCGCTCCGGCGCAGATGAGTGGGATCGCCTGCAGGTGCGCCTCGATGAGCGGGAGATCCGCCTCGGGCCAAAGCCTTCGGACGCGGACGGAGTCGAGCTCGACGCATGCTTCGAGGAAGTCGCGCTCCAGGCAGAACAGGATGACGCCGCAGTTGACGAACTCCTCCCTATCCACTCGAGGTACGACACGCACGACCGCATACTCAAACGAGCTGGTCGTAGGCATGGCGTGCCTCCTCCTCGAAGACGTTGGCGTCGGCGAGACGGGCTTCCAAGTGGCGCACGTAAGCGGAGCGGTGGTCGGCTGTCGTGGCGAACCCGTCGCCTACCAGCCACGTATCGGGGACGAGCGAGAGCACCTCCGCGATGACGCCGCCCCGCCACCGCGAAGCGATCCGCTCGCCTGCCGGCGCGAGCGCGCTCGCCCAGGGGAGGAGGACATGGTCTTTCACGTGAGAAAACGGCGTCCGGACGGCCGAGCCTGCGCCCTGCCATGCGTGGTGGAAATTGATCGACGCCCCGTGATCGATGAGCCAGAGACGACGATGCCAGACGAGGAGGTTCGGATTGCGTGCGGTCCGGTCCACGTTCGTCACGAACGCGTCGAACCAGACCACCTCCGAGGCCTCGTCTGCCGATGGTGGCGGCCCGACCACCGGATCGAAGGTGACGCTCCCTGGAAGATAGTCGAGCCCTAGGTTCGACCCCAAGCTCCGCTTGAGAAGCTCGCGGATCTCCGGGTCGGCCTCGTTGCGCCCAAGCTCCACACCCACGTCCACTTGCACGAGCTCCGGGACGCGAAGCCCAGCCGCGCGGGCGAGCTCGCCCGCGACCACCTCCGCCACCAGCGCCTTCGGACCCTGACCGGCACCTCTGAACTTGACCACGTAGAGCCCGGAATCGTCCGCCTCGACGATCGCAGGCAGCGACCCACCCTCGCGAAGCGGCGTCACGTAGCGCGTGGCGGTGACCCTCTTCATCGGCCGAAGGTACACTGCGTTCGACGACATGAGAAGAGCGCGCCTTGACCGGTCTCCCTCTCTCCGCGCGGCGGACGGTGCGCGTCGGCCGGTCCACGAAGAGTGTCTCGAAAGTAGTCAGCCAGGTTGATCCCGGGTGTACTCTTGGAATTGGAATGCCAAGCTCCTGCGCGATAGCCTGTTCCCCTCGGCGAGCGCCGAATGGGTGCCTCAGCTCAGGTCACCAAGCCGCGTCCGATCGAGTGCGGCGGGGGTTGACTTGACGGGCTCACGCAGATCACCAAGGCCGACGCCTGCTACCTTTCGCCGGCGCCGCCACGACGTGCTGGAGAACAGCGATGCCGAATCCATTTGACCATCCACTTCTCGTCTTGGTGGCTTCCCTCCTCGGACTCTGGATGTCTGCATGGCTTGGCAGCCGAGTTCGCGGGTGGCGAGCGAAGGGCGGCGAGGAAGCCGGGGAAGATTTCTCCGTGATCCTCGGAGGGACCCTCACTCTGCTGGGCCTGATCATTGGCTTCACCTTCTCGATGGCCGTGGGACGGTACGACCAGCGCAAGAACTACGAGGAGCAGGAAGCGAACGCGATCGGGACGGAGTACGTCCGGGCAGACCTGTTGCCAGCCGCGGATGCGGCGAAGGTGCGCGGGTTGCTACGCAGCTATCTCGACCAGCGGATTCTGTTCTACGTGACTCGGGACGCGCAGCAGCTTCGGCAAATCGACAGCCGAACCACTCGGCTTGAAGCGGAGATGTGGTCTGCCGCCGCAACTCCAGCAACGGCACAGCCAACGCCGGTCGTAGCTCTCGCGGTCGCTGGCATGAACGACGTACTCAACTCGCAGGGCTATACCCAGGCGGCGTGGTGGAATCGAATCCCCGTTGGCGCGTGGACTCTACTGCTTGCAGTCGGGATCTTCTCGAACGTGCTGATCGGCTACAGTGCGCGCGGACGGAGCCTGCTGTTCCTCTTGCTACTGCCGATCGCGCTTTCGACGACGCTCTTTCTCATCGCGGACATCGACAGTGCGCGCGGCGGAGTGATCCACGTCCGTCCGCAGAACCTGGAGAGCACGGCGCAGTCTCTGACCCCTCGATGAACGCCGAGAAGCAGCCATCCGAAGACATGCGGGTTCGGTGAGCTCTCGCGAGTTGGCCTGCATCGCGGTGAAGGGAGAACAGAAGGCGCCAGCACCCCAGCGCTTCGCAGGCAGCGGACTCGTTTGGAGCTGAAGAGGCCGGCCAAGGCCAACGGGGAAGCAAGGCCGCCTATCGTCGTGCCGCGCCGGCTCCCCGTGTCGGGGAGATCGCCCAGCGCTGCGCCAACCCAGCTGCGAAGATGGCGAGAGACGCGAAGACGGCAAAGCCGTTCTCGAGCACCTGCACATCCTTGGTTGCCAGGAAGGTCGGTCCATAGCCCAGCACCAAGTCGACGAGCATCCAACCAGAGAAGCTGGCAACCACGAGAGCCCACGACCAGGCCAGCCGTCCGCCGCGCACGGACAGGGCCAGAAGGAGCATCGGGCTGACGAGCAGTAGGCTGGCCAGGTCGGAGGCCGCCGAGACAAGGGGGAGCACGGCCCCGGGGTCACCAGCGAGCGCGGCCCGTGCCGAGCGGGCGAGGAGCGGAGCCACGGCAAGGACCGCGAGGACGGACACCAGGCCACCCCACGCGAACTGCTGCCAGGAGTCGAGGGCCCGTGCCAGCCCCGACGCGAACCAGACGCGGGCCATGAACGTGGCGCCCACGACGGTCGCGAGGTTGGCGACGATCAGAAGGAAGAGCGAGAACTGCTGGTGACCGGCCGAGGTCAACACGAAATTCGTCGGTCCCTCGAGAACCGTTCGCAGCACCAGGCAGACGTCCCCGAGTCCCCAGAACCACCAGCCCCACCGCAGGAGGTCACCGGACCGGAATCTTGCCCCCGCGAAGAGCTCGCCGCCGGCAGCGAGCGTGCGGGTGGTGACTGCCGCCCAGAAGAACAGCGCTGCCCCATTCCTTCCTTCGGGCAGAGACCAGGCCGCGAACAGGAAGGCGACGAGCCCCAGTAGCGGAAGCAGCGCTAGTTTGGAGGCTTTCATAGGGCGAGCCGGCGCTCGAGCTCGGCAACGATCTCGTTGCACTGTTCCATGCCGAGCAGCGTCCGCAGCATCGGTTGAAGAGCCCGGAGCAACTGCGGCAGGTCAGCGGACGTGAGAGCTTCAGGAGCCTTCTTGAGGCTCCGCTCCGAGAAGACCCTAACCGCATTGCGAGCGGTATTCGGGCCTAGCCACTGTGCCAGGGTCTCCGCGACTTCGTCGGAGAGAGACGCACTCAAAGGGAAGTCAATGCCTCCCGGGCGAGGCTGTGGGGCGATTCGCAGAGCCGTGAGTCGGGGCGGCGGAGCTCAGAGGGACGCGAGCCACTTCTTGGCCTGCGACTCGTCATCAAACACCTCCCGAACCAGGGAATACTTGGCCTTATTGCTCAAGAAGAGCAACTTGTGAAAGGCGGTCGCTCCCACGAGGGCCTCGGCAACCACGTGCTTCGCCTTCTCCGGGGCGTAGCGCCGGATGGCATCGGCCATCCGCTCGTCCAGTTGATTCGTCGGGATCGTGAGCAGCCGCAGGGATCCCGGCGGTTCTTGGGCGATGACGCGCATGGCCTTCCTCATCTCGGCGATGAAATCGCCAGGGGAAAGCCCCGAGTAGTCCAGTCGCAGGATGCGCTTTCCCTCGTGCTCTATGAAGTCTGCTCGAGGCATCGGGACGCTTGATTGTAGAAGGAGATCCGGGCGCACAGGTACTTCATGGTCCAATTGCTCGTCCCACATCCGCTTACGTCCACGTGAGCACCTGCCTTCAAGCGTGCGGCTGGGCGCTGGGGCATACGGCCTGCCTGGGCCGGGAGCGACCTCGGAGGATCCTACCTCTCATGGCGCGCGCTCCCTTACGAGTGCAGTTCCCTCCCCCGTAGCCGACGGGCGGCTGGACTCGTCTGTTGATCGGGAGCCGGCTGGCCCGAGGCGCGGGCAGCGCTCCCCGGGGCGGTAACGCGGCCAGGACCGTCGACCCTCGCCGGGCGCGGAAGGCTATGATGCTCGCCCGATGGCAACCCCGCCCGAGACCGCCCGTCGATCCGAGCGCCAGTACAAGCAGCGGGTTGCCGCTCTCCCGGTAGTGGGCGCCGTCCTCGTCGCGCTCGCCGCCGCCTTCCCCGCGGCAGCGAGGGAGAAGTCCGACCTCGTGGTGCTGGTGAACGGGAACAACATCAACGGCGAGATCATGGGGCTCTCGCGCGGGAAGCTCGACTACAAGACCGACGACGCAGGGCGGCTCTCCATCGAGTGGCTCAAGATCCTCCGGGTGACGAGCGCCTACAGCTACGAGATCGAAACCACGGCAGGAGTGAGGTACTTCAGCACGCTCCAGCCGCTGCCCGCGGACGAGAAGGGCGCCCTGCGGCTCGACGATGGCACGACAATCCCGATACGCGACGTCGTCGCCATCGTCCCGCTCAACGCCGGATTCTTCAGCCGGCTGAGCGCCTACCTGGACCTGGGCTTCGCGCTCGCCAAGGCGAACAAGGCCGTGACGCTCAACTCGGACGGCCTCGTCGCGTACCGCGGCGAGCGCATGGGCACGAGCCTTCAGTTCAACGTGTACTTGCAGGACAGCAGCAACGTCGCCACGGCGGTCGCCAACTCGGTCCAGCTCACCGGGGACCTGTACTTCGGCCGTTGGACAGCTCAGCTCAGCGTCATTGCCGAGCAAAACAGCGAGCTCGACCTGAACCTCCGTCTCACCCTGGCTGGCGGGGCGGCCTACGCGGCCATCCAGAGCAACTCGATGATGCTGTTGGCGAAGGCCGGGCTCGCCGGGATCCGCGAGAAGTACACGACCGGCGACGCTGCCTGGTACCTGACGGGGTACCTGGGAGGCTCCTGGGACGTATTCCGCTATGACAGCCCGAAGCTCGACTCGGCGATCCTGGTGGCCGTGTACCCGTACCTCACCGACCTGGGGCGCGTTCGCGTGGAAACGACCATCCGCTTGAAGTACGAACTATTCACCGACTTCAACGTCGGGCTGAACCTGAGCGATACCTACGACAGCCGGCCGCCCGAGTCCGGGTCGAACAACGACTACAACTTCTCGATCACGATCGGATGGTCGTACCGCAGGTGAGTCGGGGCTGCGCCTGCCAGCGTCGCGCGGCGCGCCCCAAGATGCCACCTCCCGCAAGGGCTTCAGAGGCTAGACGTCCCGCTTCAGGGTGTGAGTATCCTTGCCGCCATGATGCGTGAGCACGCGCGGCTGGTCGAATGCCGTCGGGGGGCCCTTTGCGCTCGCAGGACATGCACCTCAAGTGCTCGGCTTGCGGCCGTTCTGGGCCTCGTCGCCCTTGTCGGCCCCTCGCCGGTCCAGGCCTGGATCTGGCCCGAGCACCGGGACATCGCGGTCGAGGCCGTTCGAGAGCTCCCCGCCGCCGAGCGGAAGGCCCTGGAGGCCATGTGGACCGACCTCACCTCCGACGCCGGGCCCCAGCTGTGCCGCACGCTCGTGAGCGCGGGCGCGGAGCCACAGTCGAAGCTCGGAGACTGGAGCGCGGTCTGCATTGACTTTCCGTCCTACCCCGCGCTGGGCGGCGACCACTCCTGCTCGACCGCCGACCTGAGAGCGGTGACCGAGAAGGAGGACTGGGGGAGGAAGGTAGCCTGGGTGGCGCAGCGCTCCAAGGTGAAGCTTGCCGAGGCTGGGGCCTCTCCCGAGCGGCTCGAGGCATGGAACCGATCCCACCTCGCCATGCAGTACGTCGACCCCGCCTATCTGACCCGGGCAGCCGGCAACAACGCCCACTTCCTCATGCCCCGCGCTCCCATCGAGGAGCCAGAGACGATCGACTCCTACGTGGCCAAGACGCTCGCCGAGGGGGCGGGGATCAGCGCGACGGCGATGTACGTCCAATACCACGTGCTGGCGCTGCGACTCGCCGCCCAGTACCACGCAGCCTCCGCCGCGGTCCGGCCCGACTTGGCGAGGCGCGCGCTCCTGGCCGAGGGCATTGCCCTTCACTTCCTCGAGGACTCCTTCTCGTCGGGTCACTACGCCGCGACGTGGGGCACGGCGGCATGGCAGAAGGGCACCCACGACCTCTACTGCGAGATCGGGCTCACCAGCATGACCTGGGACGGAGAGCTCTTCGCGAGCTACGGCGACGCCCACATGCGGGAGCACGACAAGAAGGTTGCCGCGGCGACCATCGGTCAGAGCTTGTCCCAGCTTACGGCGGCTGCATCTGGATCGCTGCGGGTGTCGTCCGCGGCCAACGCGCCGGAGGAGAAGGCGATCGAGGACCTCGACTTCTGCAAGGCGAAGACGCTCCCGTCCATGCCGCTCGACCCGGTGGCGAAGGCCGAGGCCGTCAGGACGCTGCGGAAGACGCCTGTGCCGTCCGGGGACCAGAAGGAGGTGCACCCGCCACGTGCGCGGGCCGACATCGGACCCTTTGCAGGAGTGGTCGCCGGCATCGCCGCCGGCCCTGCCTTCGGAGGCTACGACACGCAGGCCGGCTGGCGCTTCCGCACCGAGTTCGAGGTGGGAGCGAGGTTCGGCTACGGCCTCGAGGGTGTGCTCACGAAGGCCATGGACGGACAGATCTGGACCCAGGCGACCTTCGTCGCGGACCCCGCCCAGCTGGACGTATCGTGCCCGGGATGCCCTGGTGGCACCCGGACCAATACGGCGTTGCCGCGCGTGCCGGCGCGCTCGGCCCTGAAGCTCGCCTTCCGGATGCCCTACTACGTGGTCCCCTTCGATCTCCTGGTGCTCGCGCCGGTGCTCTTCTTCACGTCGAAGGATGCACTTCAGGAGGTGATCTTCGCCTCCGCCAGCGGCGGGCTCCTGACCATCGAGCGTCCGCTGCCCACCAACCTGGGGACGTTCCAGTTCATGGCCGGCCGCGAGTTCGGAATCACCTTCTGGGGGTATCTGGGGTCCGTAGACCAGTTCATCGCCACGCCGACCACACCCCCCACCCAGGCGACGTCGCAGCTCGTCGACTACAAGTCGCTGGAGTTCGACTTCCCGGTGTTCGAGTACGTGCCTCCGCGGGCATTCGCGACGACGCTCTCGCTTGCCGCGGAGTTCCAGGCCGGGTTCAGCGTCGAGTTTCCGCAGAACGCCACGCTTCCTCTGCAGGGCAACCAACCCTACCCGGGACTGGCGCCGAGTTGGTTCGTCTACCTACGGCTAAGACTCGACGCGCGAAAGTATTTCGGGGGCGCCTCCGAGGACTGGTCCAATTGACAGGGCACACTCAGGAAGCCTCCGCAGGGGGAGCCATGGACCGTGAACGAAAGCACCGCATCCTCGTCGTCACCGGCGCGCGGGGGAGACTGCTCGGGCTCTTGATTATCTATGGATGGGGATGCACGACCGTCCAGCAGGGCGGCTCGCAGACCACGGCGCTGATGGCGGCCACGGGTAGCAAAGTCAGCGCTGCTGAGCTGCGGGCGATGAACAACATCCTCGCCATCAGTGTGCCCGGCATCATCGAGACGACGGCGGATGAAATCGAGGCCCAGAGCCCTGACGCGGCGACGAAGCGGCGAGCACTTCTCTGGAAGATCGAGGTGATCCCCGCTTTCTACGCGGCGCTCTTCTACTCCGATCCGCTGGCCGCCGCACTCGACGCGTGGTCCTTGTCCATCCAGCTCGGGGAGGCGGTGGAGTTCGGGCCGTGGCGAGAGCGTCTCGGCTCTCTACAGCCAATCGCGTCCGAGGCCACTCACAAGATCCGCATGCAGGTCGAGGCCGCCGCGAAGGCAACGGCCAAGACCGACGAGGGATTCGACCGCGCGAAGGCAATGGTGGAGCGCTGGGCACGAGAACATCCCATCGTGGGGCCGGTTTCATCCCGACCGTCGATCCTCCCCGCGCTCACGCGGATGGCTGGGGAAGGCCTGGACGTCAGCGTGTTTCAGGTTGTGGCCGACATCCCAGCCACCGTCGCGGATCTCGCCACGAGGATGGATATCTACGCCGCCTATCTTCCCAAGTCCGCGCGTTGGCAGGCCGAGCTGATGTCCGGCGACCTGGCCGACCGGAGCGAGTTTCGGCGCGCACTCGTCACGCTCGCCTCCGTGGAGAAGCTCACCGAGCGCACCAACGCGCTCCTGTCTCCGGAAGCGCTTCGTGATGGGTTCGACACTGCGAGCAGCAAGATCCGGTCCGAGCGCATCTCCGCGCTGGCCGCCGTCGACGAGCAGCGTGTGGAGACTCTGGCCTACCTGACGCGAGAGCGAGTGGCCGTGGTCGCGGACATCGACCGCGAACGCGAAGCTCTCGCACGCCACATCGAGGAGGTTCGCACGAAGGTGAGGTCTGACGTCGACGAGGTCTCGAACCGGATCATTCGCAAGGGGGCAATGGTGGCGGCGCTCCTGCTCATCCTCGCTGCGGGGCTCACGCTGCTCGTCGTCGACCTTGCATACCGAATCCGAGCGAGGCATTCCGCCAAGCCCTGAGGGCTGGAATTGCAGCGCACGAGAGGACGGGCGGGTGACGGGGCCGTCCGGGCATGGGGGAAGCCTTCGCCGCACGAAGCGGCTGGTACGGCTACTCTCCTTCCTCTTGAGCGGACAACCGCAGACCCTTGGCGATTTCGCCCAGGCGGAGTGACAGACAACCGGACCTGCTGTGGCATCATCGGCGCGACATGGGTAAGCGAGAGAAGCCGTCGAAGAGAATGGCACCACCCGCCCCGTTCAACCCTGCGCTAGCCCGCCTCGCAGCAAGGCGCGTGGGCCTCCCGGACGCGGCGTCGCCTTCCGGGAGGCTGCCGGAGCGGCCGCCGCCCAGCCGCGCAGTGGTCCGGATGCAGAGAGCCGGCCGTGGCGGAAAGACCGTGACGGTCGTGGAGAAGCTCGACCTGCGGCCGCAGGAACTGGAGGGTTGGCTAGGGGACCTGAAGCGCGCGCTCGGCTGCGGCGGCGCGGTCGAAGGCGGCGCGTTGGTGCTGCAGGGTGACACGCGAGAGCGGGTGGGCAAGCTGCTCCAGGAGCGGGGCGTGAAAAGGGTGACGGTGGCGTAGACGGGCAAGCGAGGCCCCGCCGACAGGTGGTTTGCGTGGCATGCGCCCGCGGCGTGCGGCCGGTCAGGCCTTCCGTGCCGTGGCGACGACGCAGGGGACCAAGTAGCGGATCTGACCGTCGCGCCGGTGCGCGCCGACGCCCAGACGGTTCGCTGCCACGTCCTCCTCGAAGATGCGACGCAGGCGATCGGCGCCGCCTGGCTCAGGGAAGGACGCTGCGAGCTGCTCCTCCAGTGGAATTTCCAGCCGGTATGCAGACGTCTCGACCTGCAGCAACTCCTCCGCCGCGAGCAAACGTGGGAACTCCGACGGTGGGAGTACATGAACGTGGCTCGGGTCCCGGACCCTCTCTGCCTCGTCGTAGGCTGCGGCAAAGCGCGGTTCCACCGCCGCGTCCACCACCATGACCGTGCCCCCATGCTGGCAAACTCGGATCATCTCGCGGAGTGCCGTCGCCGGTTCGAGCAAGTGGTGGAACGTGTATCGCGTGAGGACGATCGAGAAGTGTCCATCCGGAAAGGGCAGGTGGTTCATGTGGCCCTGGCAGAAGTCGACGTTCGCGAGCGCGCCCTTCCTTGCTGCTGATCGTGCGCGCTCAAGCATGGCGGGCGTGATGTCCGTCCCGGTCACCTGCTTCACGTAAGGCGCGAAAGCGCAGGCGACGATGCCCGGCCCGCAGCCAGCGTCGAGTACGGAATCCTCGGGCCCGGCCCCCGACTGCCGGAGCATGAGGTTCAGCGCGGCCTCGTTCGAGTGCGCGGGCACATCTGCGAACGGGGCCGCTTGCCGCGTGAATTGCTCAACGATGCGGCGCTCGTGCTCGCGGTCTCCCATTGGCCTCTCCCGTGCAGGAGCGCGGATCGTCTCCGGAGAATGGATTCAAGGCAAGGCCAGAGTCGCGTCTGCGGCAGATCGCGAGTGGTCGTCAGCCTCGAGCCCCAGGTCGGCGCGGTTGCCCGAAGCGCGCAGGGCCATCGACAGTGACGCCGGGACCCGCCCATCAGGGTGATTGGCGCTTCGGGGCGGAAAGACGGGGCTCGCCTCACCCGCCAGGGATGCCTGGTGGTGACCTTAGAGGGTCACACGCGGGGTCTACCGTTGCCTCGGAAGAATAGCTACGCTCTAAATAGAAGGGTGGGTTCGCAAATGGTGAATCCTGCTTCCGTCGCCCTCCCTGTGCTCAAGGCCGACCTCCTTCTCGTGCACCCACCAGCCGCCTTCGAGTTCAGGGACAGGCGTGACCTCTACTTCCCGTTTCTGGGCACCACCGGGGACATACCCATCACTCCCCTGTACGAGGTGTATCCGCTCGGATTCAAGCACCTGCAGCGCTTTCTGGGGGAACGCGGCATCGACGTGAAGATCCTCAACTTGAGCAGCTTCTTCCTCAAGTATCGGAATGTGGACCTGAACTCCGTCGCCTCGGCCCTGGAGGTCAGGTTGATCGGGATCGATCTCCACTGGCTCGTTCACGTCCAGGGTGCCTTGGCGGTCGCGGCACACCTGAAGCGATGCCGGCCGGAGATCCCCATCCTCCTAGGCGGGATCTCTTCTACGTACTACGCGGCTGAGCTCATTCGCCTTCCCTACATCGACATGGTGATGCGCGGGTACGACACCCTGGAGCCCATGGATCGCCTGGTCGCCGCGATCGGCAAGATCGGGGACCTGACAGCGGTTCC
>Ga0209048_10002692_pt1 | contig 17507 bp, 13 predicted proteins | sample FrelakmetCRP12CR_FD_187146 | JGI IMG/M metagenome (GOLD analysis project Ga0209048, IMG submission 187146) | Freshwater lake sediment microbial communities from the University of Notre Dame, USA, for methane emissions studies - CRP12 CR (SPAdes)... | ecosystem: Environmental > Aquatic >... | reverse complement strand
CGCTGCAGGCTAGTAAGTCCGACAGGCTGCTAGTGGTCGGTACCCAGCGTCATCTGCGCGCGCCGCGGCACGCGCCAGCCGTTCTCTACGAAAAGGACGGCCCGGTTGGCATCATCTCACTCAACCGGCCAGAGGTGCTCAACGCCTACAACGTGGCGATGCGCGACGCGCTGTTCGAGGCGCTGCAAGCGGTACGTGACGATCCCGATGTCCGTGCGATGGTGCTGCGCGGCAACGGACCGGCGTTCAGCACCGGCGGCGATGTGGCGGAGTTCGGCAGCGCTCCCTCACCAGTCACGGCGCGTGATGTGCGCTGGCGCCGTGATGCCTGGGGGTTGCTCCACGCGACTTCAAAGCCAACCATCGCCGCCGTCCATGGCTACGCCGTCGGCGGGGGTTTCGAGATGGCGCTGCTGTGCGACCTGTGCATCGCCGCCGACGACGCACGCTTCTGTTACCCCGAAACCGGGCTGGCGATGATCCCCGGCGTCGCCGGCACGCAGACGACACCGCGGCTACTCGGTGTCGGCCGCGCCCTCGATCTGGTGCTCACGGGCCGCTGGCTCAGCGCGCTCGAGGCGCTGCAGCTTGGCATCGTTTCCCGCGTCGTGCCGCCCGCACGCCTGCAAGCCGCCGCGGTTGACCTGGCACGCCAACTGTGCGAATTGCCGCCGGCGCTGGTGACAGGCGCGAAGCGGGCAGTCACCGAAGGACTCAATCTACCGCTGATCGACGGCCTGGCATTGGAACGCAGAATTGTGTCATTGAGGAACTGAGTCAGTGAACCATTGAATCAGTGAATCATTGTCCGAAAATGACTCAGTGATCCGATGAACCAATGAATCAATCGAGAGAGCGGAGCAATCAGTGAACACGTCCAACTTCGTCAGCATTCCGGCAACCATGTTCGAGGACCAGGAAATCCTCGTCTTCGACCAACATCGGCTCACGTACGGCCAGCTGTGGCAGAACATCCAGCGGCTGGCCAATGCGTTGCGCGGACTCGGCGTCGACCGCGGCGACTGCGTTGCCGTGCTGCAAGTCAACTCGCATCGATACGTTGAGGCCTACTACGCCACGGCAGCCATCGGCGCGGTGTTCTTGCCAATCAACTACCGCGCCAAGTTGCCCGAGCTCGAGTATATGATCACCACGGCGAACGCGAAGGTGCTACTCGTCGGTGACCGCTACCACGATACCGTCGCGACGTTGCGCCCGAAGCTCACCTGCGTGCAAACCTACGTGGCGATGGAAGGGGCGCGCGAAGGCATGCTGCATCTCGATCGCATGATCACCGAGGCATCGCCGGAGCTTGATCCACCCGAGGTCGACGACGAAGACACGACCATCCTGATGTACACCAGCGGCACCACCGCGCTGCCCAAAGCCGTCCTGCTCACCTACAACGACTTCACCGCGTACGTAACCGCCAACGTCGAGCTGGCCGACGGCACGCCGCGCGGCACGTCGCTGCTCTGTGTGCCGCTCTACCACATCGCCGGCGCCACCAACGTCATGACCAACATGTTCACCGGCCGCAAGCTCGTGCTGCTGCGCCAGTTCGACGCTGGGGAATGGCTGCGCACAGTCGAGAAGGAGCGGGTCACGCACGCATTCCTGGTGCCGACGATGGTGAAGCAGCTCATCGATCACCCCGACTTTGCGAAGTCCGACCTGTCGAGCTTGCAGAACCTGTCGTACGGCGGCGCGGCCATGCCCTTCCCGGTGGTCCGGCGCGCCATCGAGATGTTCCCGAAGACCGTCGGCTTCGTGAACGCCTTCGGGCAGACCGAGACCACCTCGACGTTGACAGTGCTTGGTCCCGATGATCACCGGCTCGACGGCACGCCGCATGAGGTCGAGCTGCGGCTCAGGCGCCTCAAGTCGATCGGGCGTCCGCTGCCCGATGTCGAGCTGAAAGTGGTCGATGACGATGGGAAGGAGCTGCCCATCGGCGAGATCGGCGAGCTGTGGGTGCGCACGCCGCGCGTCATGAAAGGCTACGGCAGCAGCAGCGGGACGACGTCGCCGCTGCAAGGTGGCTGGCTGCCGACGCGCGATATGGGCTGGCTCGACGAGGACGGCTACATTTTCCTGGCCGGCCGCAAGGACGACATGATCATCCGCGGCGGCGAGAACATCGCGCCGGCGGAAGTCGAGGCGGTGATCTACTCGCATCCGGGGGTCGACGAAGCTGCCGTGATCGGCGTCCCAGACGTCGAATGGGGACAACGCGTCGCAGCGGTCATTGTGCCACGCCCGGGGGTGACGTTGACGGCCGACGAAATCAGCGAGTTCTGCCGGCAGCGCCTCGCCAGCTTCAAAAAGCCTGAAGTGATCCACTTCATCGACGCGCTGCCCAAGAATCAGATGGGCAAGGTCCTCAAGAAGGATCTGCGCACGCAACTCACCGGAGGCAGTGCGTGAGCCGCAGCACCGCCGCGCGCATCTCCAAGCGGCTGCGGGCGCGCCTGCAGCCGCGTCCGCTGAACACCACCATCACCGGCGGCGTCGCCTGGCTGCGCCTCGAACGGCCGCAAGCTGGCAATCGCATCACGGCGGAGCTGGCGCAGGCGTTGTGCGACGCTGCCGCCGAGATCGAACTGGACGATTCCGTGGTTGCCGTCGTTGTCGCCGCCGCCGGTTCGGACTTTTGCCTCGGTGTCGAGGGCAGCGGAGATTGGCAGACGCGCGTTGATTGGGTCAAGGCCATCGGCAACCTGACCCGGCCGGTAATCGCTGCCATCCAAGGCGATGCGTTCGCCGAAGGGTTCGAGCTGGCACTCGCCTGCGATCTACGCCTCGTATCGGATCGCACCCGCTTCGCCATGCCGCAGCTGTCGATGGGACACCTTCCCACACACGGCGGGACACAGCGCTTGCCGCGCATCGTCGGACGGATGCGAGCTCTCGACCTTTTGCTCACCGGCCGGACGATCGAAGCAGCGGAAGCGGCGGCGATGGGCCTGGCGGCGCGTGTCGTCGCCGCCAAGGACTTCGATCGGACGCTCGACGCGCTGGTGAGCGAGTTGAGAACCAAAGGTCCCATCGCACTGCGTTTCGCCAAGGAAGCGGTGTTGAAGGGCAGCGACCTCCCACTCGATCAGGGGATCCGCCTCGAAGAGGACCTCTACGTCTTGCTACAAACAACGCGCGATCGGGATGAGGGCGTGCACGCGTTCTTGGAAAAGCGAAAGCCGGTATTCCACGGCAATTGAGGCAAGCGGAACACCGAACGACAAGAAGGGAAGCGAATCATGGCGAATCAACTCGGGAAGATGTACCTCTGTGCAAAGTGCGGATCACAAGTCATCGTCACCAAAGGCGGCACCGGTGCGCTGAAATGCTGCGGCCAAGACATGGAGCAGAAGAAGTAGCGGCGCAGGCCGGGAGCCTCTTTCCAATCCACCACTCACGATCCACAATTCCTCGGTGAGCACCACTGAGGAAGCCGCGATTGCGCGCACGACGCCAGCGCGCCGCCAAATCGATGAGTGGGCGCTTGTGCTCACGTCGGCCGGTATCGCCCACGCAGTCCAGACGCACCTCGAACAATGGGCGCTCGTCGTAGCGCCGGGTGACGTCGCGCGCGCTCAAGCCGCGCTGAACGCCTACGACGTTGAAAATCCGCGTTCACCGTCGACGCCAGCCGCCACCACCGAGTACGGTCCGACGTACGCCGGGGTCATCATGGCAGTGGGGCTCCTCGGATTCTACGCCGGCATTCTGGCGAGCAATCGCGAACCCGATTGGACACGGGCGGGGGCCGCGACGGCGGCGCGCATTTTGAACGGTGAAGTGTGGCGCGCCGTGACGGCGTTGACGCTGCATGCCGGCCCGGCGCACGTCGCCGGCAACGCGGTCTGTTGCGCCATCTTCGCCACGGCGCTCTGCCGCGCGTTGGGTCCCGGCGTCGGGGTGTGGTTGATGCTGGTCGCCGGGGCCGGTGGAAATGCACTGAACGCGGCGTTGCGCGGCGCACCACACAGCGCGGTGGGCGCCTCCACCGCCATCTTCGGCGCGGTGGGTGCGCTCGGCGCGCTACAGTTCGTCACACGAGCGCGCGGCGGGGTGAGGCGCTGGCGGGCATGGGTGCCGATCGCCGCCGCCCTTGGACTGCTCGCGATGCTGGGAACCAGTGCAGACAGTGACGTGCTGGCGCATCTGTTCGGCTTCGGCGTCGGGGCCGTACTCGGCGCAAGCTCGGCGGTCATTCTGTCACCTCCGCCCGGTCGTCTGATGCAGGCGCTGCTCGCCGCAGCAGCCCTCGCGACCATGGCCGCTGCTTGGGTCGCCGCACTGCGATAGCTTGGGGTGTAGCCGTGCTGCGGCGTCGTTCGGCCAGGCGGAAAAGGAGAGCGCGCGGAAGCCAACTGAGAAGGCTTTGTGGTTTGACAATTTGCCCGGAAATCGTCACACAAAGGGGGAACGATTCACACGGAGGGAGGAGGGAGGCATGGACAAGCTTGTGACGCAGGCTGCAGGAGGGTTCCATAGGCGCCGTGTCAGTCTATCGCTCGCGCTGTCGTTCGCGGCCCTGCTCGGGCTCAGCGCCACGGCGCCGGCCATCGACGGGCCGTTTCTCGGTGTCGATGTGGGTGGGTCGAAGCCGGTGAACAGCAACTACCGCGCTCATGTAGAAACAGGTGCGACCGCCAACCCCTACGCGGGATACATGTTCAACGAGTACTTCGGCCTCCAGGGCCAACTGCAGTTCGGCTTTCAGGAACCGGACAACGATCATCGCGGCCTCAGCAGGGAAAACCAGACCACGTCGGTGGTTGGCTACATGCTGGGGCCCCGCTTGCAACTGCCGATCTCCGATTCGCCGTGGGGACAGCCAATGGAGTTCTACATAACCGGCCAAGGTGGCGGCTACACAGGACTCAGTGGCAGCCTCAATCGCACGAGCGGCGGACTGTCCGCCGGCGCTGGCCTGGACGTTTATCTGACCGACCATCTCGCGCTCAGCTTCTTCGGCCGCTACAATCGTGCCTTTCAGTCGCCGCGTCCGACGTTCTTGATCTACCAAGCACCCGATCAGCAAGGAGGTGGCGACGCCCAGTGGGCCGTGGGTGGCATCGGATTGAAGTATCGCTTCAATGGGCCCGCAGTGGCGCCACCACCGCCGCCGCCCGCTCCGGTGGCGCAGGCCGCACCACCGCCGGCCGAGAAGAAAAAGATCGTCCTGCGCGGCGTCAACTTCGACTTCGACAAGTCCACCATCCGGCCTGACGCGCGGCCGATCTTGGACGAGGCCATCAGCACGCTCAAGGAGTACAAGCAGATCACCCTCTCGGTCGACGGCCACACCGACAGCGTCGGCACCGATCAGTACAACCAGAAGCTGTCGCTGCGCCGTGCCAAGTCAGTGGCCGACTACCTCGCCAAGGGCGGTATCGATGCGAAGCGCATGACGGAAAAGGGCTTCGGCGAATCGCAACCGGTCGCGAGCAACGACACCGCCGAGGGCCGCGCGCAGAACCGCCGTGTGGAGCTGAAGATTCTGCAGGGGCCGTGAGCGCGGTCGCCGCGGACTCGATACCGATTCGAGAAAGGGGGCAGCGACATCGCTGCCCCCTTTTTTTCGGTTCCCTGCTATAGAGCGAGCATGTTTGAGCTCGATGAAACCCAGCGCATGCTGCAGGACGCCGTGCGCGCCTGGTGCGAGGGGCAACTGGCGCCCGCGGTGCCCGCGCTCGAACGCGGCGAACTCCTGCCCTACGACTTGCTACGCCGGCTCGCCCGCGAGCTCGGACTGTCCGAGACCCTCGCGCGCATGGCCGAGCGGCGCGCAGGGAAGCTGCGTGGTGGCCATTCCGACGCCAGCGACTCCGCCGGAGCTGTAGGCAGCTTCGGGGCGGACCCCATGCTCACCAGCGTACTGCTGAAGGAAATCTCGCGCGTCTCACCCGGCTTCGGAATGGCGTTGCTGGCCACCTTGGGCTGCGGCATGGCCATTCTGTCGCGCGGCTCCGCCGAGCTGATCGAACGCTATGCCCTGCCCGTCTTGCGCTTCGACAAGATCGGCGCGTGGGGACTCACCGAGCCCGGCGCCGGCAGCGACGCGTTCGGCGGCATGCGCACCACCGCGGTCGCAGACGGCGACGAGCTCATCCTCAACGGCCAGAAAACCTTCATCAGCAACGCGCCCTTCGCGGAAATCTTCGCCATCTACGCGCGCATCGAGACCGGCGATGCCGTGCGCCCGATCCGCGCCATCGTCGTCGAGCGCGGCACGCCCGGCCTGGAGACCGGGCAGCCGATGCGTAAGATGGGCATGCATGACTCGCCTACCGGCGAGATCTTTCTGCAGGACTGTCGCGTACCGCGGCACAACGTCATCGGTGACCTCGTCGAGAGTAAGCCCTCAGCCCGCGGTGGTGCTGCGCTCGATACGTTGAATCTGGAACGCTCGGTGATGCCGGCGATGTGTCTCGGCATCATCGAGCGCTGCGTGGAGGAATCGATTCGCTACGCCAAGACACGCGAGCAGTTCGGTCACCCGATCGCCGAGTTCCAAGCGATCGCCTTCAAGCTGGCGCGCATGGAGCTGGCGCTGGAGAACGCGCGCAATCTCGTGTTCAAGCTGGCGTGGGCACAACGCGCCGGCACCCTCGACGCGCGGCTGGCATCGCTGGCCAAGCTCTACTGCGCGGAAGAAGCGGTGCGCGTGGCGCTCGACGCCATCCAGATCCACGGCGGCGCCGGCTACATGGCCGAGCTGCCGTTGGAGAAGCTCATGCGCGACGCCAAGATGTTCGAGATCGGCGGGGGAACGAACGAGATCCAGCTACAAACGATTGCGCGGGCGATATTGGCGTAAGAGAGAGACAACAGACCTCAGACCTCAGACCTCAGACTTCGGACTTCGGGTCTGAAGTCTGAGGTCTGTTGTCTGTGGTCTGCCCCTTCAGTTTGCGGCCGCAAGATGGCAAGGTGTCGGGGCGCGACGTACTCGCGTCGCAGTGACCTGACGACACGGAGGATGTGATGTCCTGGCCTTTCCTGTTGCTGAGCCTCGTGGGTGCGTGGCTCACCTACAACACCTACCAACCGATTTACGCGCCGCCGCGCCGTGCGGCGTTCAGCTTCTTCGCTGGCTGGCTCACGGCGGAGCTGGCACTGCATCACCTCGCCGTGCAGGCGGTGGTCACGCTCCTCTTCATCCGCGCCGGCGCGCTGCACGCCTGGCCGGGCAAGCTGGGGCTGCTCATCACCATCGTCTCGTGGATCGGGCTGTGGCGCTGCTACTGGCGCGGGCGTGACGCGGCGCCGGCGGTCGAGCGCGCGGTGAGCGAAGCGCTTGGCGCCGACTATCGCGCGAAAATTCTCCCGGAGTGGGCCGAGAAGTTCCCCATCGATGTCGACTGGCGCCAGATCCTCCTGCCGTTCCCCGTGCGCCGCAACTCGGACATCGAGCGCGTGCGCAACATCCGTTATGCGCGCGTCGCCGGCATCAACCTCAAGCTCGATGTCTACCGGCATCGCTCGCATCCAACGAACTGCCCGACGCTGCTGCAGATCCACGGCGGCGGCTGGGTGATCGGCACCAAAGACGAGCAGGGCCTGCCATTGATGTTGCACCTCGCGGCACGCGGTTGGGTGTGCGTTACCGCCGACTACCGGCTGAGCCCACACGCCACCTTCCCCGACCACCTCATCGACCTCAAGCGCGCCATCCAGTGGATTCGCGAGCACGGCGCGGAGTACGGCGCCAATCCAGACTTCCTAGTCGTCACCGGCGGCTCCGCTGGCGGGCATCTGGCAGCGCTGGTCGCGCTCACGGCAAACGATGCGGAGTATCAACCCGGCTTCGAGCATGTCGACACGTCCGTGCGTGGCTGCGTACCTTTCTATGGCGTCTACGACTTCACCAACCGCCACGGACTCTGGCAGCACGAGGCCCTCACTGAACTGTTGGAGAAGCGCATCATGAAGGCAGCGTATCACGAGGCTCCCGAGCACTACGAGAAGGCGTCGCCGATGAGCCGCGTCCACGCCGACGCCCCGCCGTTCCTCGTCATCCACGGCGATCTCGACACCCTCGCCACGGTGGAGGAGGCCCGCGGCTTCGTCACCGCATTACGTGCCGTGTCGCGCAACCCGGTCGCGTACGCCGAGATCCCCGGCGCACAGCACGCCTTCGAGCTCTTCCCGTCGTTGCGTTCGATGCTCGTCGTCCACGGCGTCGAGCGCTTCGTCGCGTATCTGCACAGTCAGTACGCAGCGGTTAGCCACTCCCTGCCGGCCGTCTCAACCCCACAGGCTGTCGCCGGTTGACGCTTGGTATAACTGACCTGGGCCACGCCTCGCGCTGCAACCGAGGCAGGAGCCCCGCGCGCTGGTACTTGACAAACAAACGTTCGTTGGGACAGATGCACCCGCACACAGAGGCGTGCATGTCTGTTTTTTCAATCCGCACTCCGCACTCCGCAATCCGCATTCCGCAATCCGCAATGTGAGGTGCTGATGTCTGACTATGGTTTCTGGAATTTGGCACAGAAAGACCCTGCGCACGTTGCGCTGATCGAGCCCGATGGGAGAAAGGTCACGGCGGGCGAGTTGCTCGCAGCGTCGAACCGGTTGGTGCATGGGTTACGCAATCTGGGCCTGAAGCAGGGTGACTGCATCGCCACCGTGCTGCCGAACGGCGCGGCGATGATCGAGCTGTACCTGGCCGCGGGTCAGGCCGGACTGTATCTCGTACCCATCAATCATCACCTCACGGCGGCGGAGATCGCGTACATCGTGCAGGACTCGGAAGCGAAGGCGTTCTTCGGCGCCGAGCGTTTCGCCGACACCTGCCGCGGCGCAGCGGAGGAGCTGCGCTTCCCTGAGCATGCACGTTTCGCCGTTGGACCCGTTCCCGGCTTCCGCGCCTACGCCGATCTCACAAACGGCCAGCCCGACACGCTGCCGGAGAACCGCGCGGCCGGACAGGTGATGAACTACACCTCCGGCACCACCGGCCGGCCGAAGGGTGTGCGCCGGGCGTTGGCACCGTACGACCCCGACGCCGTGTTCTCGGTGTTTGCCATGTTTCTGGCCATGTTCGGCATTCCGCCCCAGAACGACAACGTCCATCTTACCGGCTCGCCGCTCTACCACACCGCCGTGTTGATGTTCACGGGCTCGTCGCTGCACTATGGTCACACTGTCGTGCTCATGGACAAGTGGACGCCAGAAAGCTGCCTCGACTTCATCCAGAAGTTCCGCGTCACCACCAGTCACATGGTACCGACGCAGTTTCATCGCTTGCTAGCGCTGCCGGAGGACGTGAAGGCGCGCTACGACGTCTCGTCCCTGCGGCACATCATTCATGCGGCGGCGCCGTGTCCGGTCGACGTCAAGCGCCGCATGCTCGAGTGGTGGGGCCCGGTGATCTACGAGTACTACGCCGCCAGCGAAGGCGGCGGCACGTTGGTCACGCCCAACGAGTGGCTGCAGTATCCGGGCACCGTCGGCCGCGCCTGGCCGAGCTCAGAGATTCGCATCCTCGACGACGCGGGCAAAGACTGTCCGGTCGGGCAACCCGGCACCGTGTACATGGCACTCGGCGCTGCCGAGTTCGAGTACCACAAGGACAAGGCGAAGACCGAAGCGAACCGCCGCGAAGGCTTCTTCACCGTCGGCGACGTCGGCTACCTGAACGACGAAGGCTACCTATTTCTGTGCGACCGCAAGATCGACATGATCATCTCCGGCGGCGTGAACATCTATCCAAGCGAGGTCGAGTCGGTGCTGCTGACCCATCCGAAGGTCGCAGATGTCGCCGTCTTCGGCATCCCGAACGAAGACTGGGGTGAAGAGGTAAAGGCGGTGATCGAGCCGGTTCCTGGCGTCACAACGTCGCCCGAACTGGCGCAGGAGATCCTCGCCTTTTGTTTGGCCAACGCGGCAAAGTACAAGTGCCCCAAGTCGATCGACTTCGTCGAGTCCCTGCCACGCGATCCCAACGGCAAGCTGTACAAACGCAAGCTGCGTGACCCGTATTGGAAGGGCCGCGAGCGGGCGATCTGAAGGGTAAGACGTGAAACGTAAGGGGAGCCCTTCCCCTCCGGTTACGTTTTACGTTTCACGTTTTACTCGCCTGCGTGGCCGGCGTGGACCGCACCGCACCACGGACCGCCGGTTCGACGCCATACGCGTAGAACAGCGCACACGCCAGCAGCGGCATTAGCGCCGCCAGCCCGAACATCGGTCGCTGCCCTAAGTTATCCGCGACCGGGCCAAACAAGAAGGCGCTGCTCATCACACCCAAGTTGAAGGACCCGTTGAACAGCGCCTGCGCGCGGCCGAGGTGTTCGTCGGCGGTGAGGTCGACCAGAAACGCGTGCAGCGTCGGATAGCTGATACCCTGCGCGCCACCAAACAGGACACCCGCCACCACCAGCGCGGGAATGCTCCGGGCCAGCGAGAGTGTGACGATCGACGTGGCGAGCACGAGCAAAGCCGGCAACACAACAGCGCGCCGCCCCACCGAGTCGGATAGTCCGCCGCCGAAGAGGCGTGTCAGGATCGCGGTGATCGTGTACGCACCATAGAAGAACGCCACCCGTCCCAGGTCGTTGCCACGCACGAAGGTTGGGATGAAGGTCATGACCGTCCCGAATCCCATACCCGCGAGAGTCATTGTGCCAATCAACACCCATTGCAGCCGGCCAACGCGCCAGGGGCTGCGAGTCGCCGTAGCCGCCGGCCTGTGGCGCGTCGGGATACCTGGTAGCAACAGTAATGGTAACGTCGTAAACGCAGCGGCGGTGACGCAGAGGGCGTGGAAACCCGCGCGGTGGATGATCTCCTCACCGATCGTCGGCGCCAACGCGTGCGTCAATAGCGTCGACACGCCGAAGATGCCCAGCGCCTCGGCGCGGCGGTCGCGAGGCGCCAGCTCGGCGGCGAGCGTCGTCGACGCGGTGAACGCGGCGGCGAAGCACACACCTTGCACGACCCGCAAGGCGAACAGCGCCGGGCCGATGGCGTCGACAAACAGGTAACCGAGCGCCGCCGCCGTCATCCCCACGGTTCCCACCACGAAGAACCGGCGCCGCCCGAAGCGGTCGAGCGCCACACCGATGAGCGGCAGGACCACCAGCGCCGCCATGCCGCCCGTTCCCATCACCGCCCCGACCATGGCCTCGGAGCCACCCAGCGACTTCACATACAGCGGCAGCAGGAAGAAGGATGCGAAATTCAGGAAGAAGAAAAAGTTGGCAACGGTCACGCGAGCAAACGGACCGGAGAGCAGCGGCGTCGGCATCTGGGATCCTATTTCCCTCCCATCGGATGGGCGCGGAAGAATTCCCAGATGCGCTCCGTTGCGTCTGGCGGCCAGCGGTGCGCGAAATCGCCCTCGCAGTACTCGACCTCGCTGCCGTCGCGGCACTCGCGGTGCCGCTCGCACCCATTGCTGACGTGATCGCGGCAGCCGTCGCGCTGCACCCACGCGTCGCGCGCCGCACGCGCTTGCGCTACCGGTACCATCTCGTCTTGGCGGCCATGGTGGATCAGCACCGGTACCGCACGTCCCGGATCGCATGCGCCAGGAACTTGCCCGCCACTCACCGGGGCCACCGCTGCAAAGCGGTCGGCCATCCGACACGCCAGCAGATAGCTGAAGTACGCACCGTTCGAGAAGCCGGTGGAGAACACCCGCGCGCGATCGATGCAGTATGTTTGTTCGAGGTGATCGAGCAGCATGGCGGTAAGCGCGAGGTCGCGGTTCTTGCCGGTCGTGAAGATTTCCCAACCGGGCGCATCGCGCCCCAGTAGGTGGACCGGCAAACCGTCCGGGTAGACCGTGATGACGCCGTCCCGCGCCGCGAGTGGTTTGAAGCCGGAGACGTTCAATACGCCCACAGCGCTGTGGCCGAATCCGTGGAAGTCGAACACCAGCGACGCTGGCGTTTTCGGCTGAACGCTGTCCGGCACGTCGAGGATGTAGGCGCGGCTCACGCCGTCGACATCGATGGTGCGGTGGAGCTCGCGCCCCGTGTCCAGCGTCGCCAGGCCGCAGCCAGCACTCGGGCGTGCCGGAACATCGGCGGCACGCGTCACCGCGGCACCGATGACCACGGAGCACATCACCACTACAAGACAAAGTTGGTCTCTTGGAGGGCCGTTCATGCTTGCGCACGTTAAGCCAACTGTCGCCCCACAGGCAATCGGGTGAGTTTGCGCTGTTCCAGGAAAACCGCGAGAACCGCCTGCGATGATTCCACCGGCGCCGCCGACAGCCCCGCGCATTGCGGCACCCTGCTTCCGGGAAGCGCTTCGTTTCTGGCTGAAGCTGGGGTTCATCAGCTTCGGCGGACCGACCGGGCAGATTGCGATCATGCACGCCGAGCTCGTCGAGCGGCGGCGCTGGATCTCCGAGGAGCGCTTCCTGCACGCCCTGAACTACTGCATGCTGCTGCCTGGCCCTGAAGCGCAGCAGCTGTGCATCTACGTTGGCTGGCTACTGCACGGCACCTGGGGCGGCATCGTCGCCGGCACATTCTTCGTCATCCCGTCGATCTTCGTGCTGATCACATTGAGCTGGCTCTACATGACCTTCGGCACACTCGCGGCCGTGGCAGCGTTGTTCTACGGCCTCAAGGCGGCAGTGCTGGCGATCGTCGCGGCCGCTGTGATTCGCATCGGGCAACGTGCGCTGAAGAACGAGGTGATGGCGTCGCTGGCTGGGCTGGCGTTCGTCGGCTTGCACGTCCTGAAGATCCCCTTCCCGGTCATCATCGTGTCCGCTGGCGTCATCGGCTTCTTCGGCGGCAAATTCTGGCCGGGCAAGTTCTACGTCATCAAAGGACATGGTGACGGCGGGGGTGCATTGATCTCCGACGATCATCCACCGGCCGAACACACGCTGCCCAGTGGGGTACGGGCCGCCAAAGTGCTCGCGGTCTGTCTGACCTTGTGGAGCGTTCCGTTGCTCACGCTTGCCTGGTGGCAGGAAGGTGAGCCGGTGTTCTTCCAGCAGGCAGTCTTCTTCTCCAAAGCGGCAATGGTCACCTTCGGTGGTGCCTACGCCGTGCTGCCTTATATTGCGCAAGCCGCCGTGGAGACCTACCACTGGCTGCAGCCCGGCCAGATGATCGACGGGCTGGGACTGGCAGAGACCACGCCCGGACCGTTGATCATGGTGGTGGCGTTCGTAGCGTACGTCGGTGCATGGACGCAGGCCAGCGGCATGTCACCCGCAGTTGCCGGCCTCCTCGGCGCGCTGGTCGCGACGTATTTTACGTTCCTGCCCTGTTTCTTGTGGATCTTCCTGGGCGCGCCCTACATCGAGCAGACGCGCGGCAACGTCCGGCTGAGCGCCACGCTATCGGCGATCACCGCCGCCGTGGTCGGCGTCGTATTGAACCTCGCCGTCTTCTTCGGCGAGCACGTGCTGTTCCCGCAGCCATGGCGGATCGACCTGGTCGCCGCGACGCTCGCTGCGGTCGCGTTCATCGGGTTGTGGCGTCTGAAGTGGGAGGTGTTGTACGTCGTCCTTGGCGGCGCCGCGGTCGGTCTGCTCTACAAGCTACTCATCATGAGCTAGCGGCGCGCAGGGCGCGCTCGCACAGTTGCGGCCCCCTCAGGGAGCGGAGCGACACGCGCCGCTACCGCAACAACCCTTCGACATCCGCCCACTCCGTCACCGGCGCAGAGCAAGCCATGTTGTGACAGACATAGACCGTCGGCTTGCCGTCGAGCTGTCCCTTGCCCTGCAACAGTGGCGGTAACGATTCGCCCCGTGACGGATCGACAACCATGAGCGTCCGGTTCGGGAGGTACGTAGAGCGGACACGCTCCAACAGCGCAGCGCGCGCGCTGGGCGCGCCGACGACGACGATCTCACGCGGCTTCTGCGTGTAGAAGTCGACCGCACACAGCATGTTGGCAAAGCCGAACGGCTGCTCGCGCATCGGCCCCGCGTACAGTCGCAGCAACGTTTCGGCGCGATCGAGATAGTCGGCCTTCTGCGTGTAGTGGTAGAGTCGCAGCAAGTCGCGCGCAGCGACCGAGTTGCCCGACGGGATCGAGCCGTCGAACGCCGGCTTGCTGCGCACAATGAGCGCCTCGTGGTCGTCACTGGTGAAGAAGAAACTCCCGGCTTGCACGTCCCAGAAGTGCGCGATCATCGAATCGGTCAGCGCCACGGCGCGCTCCAGGTAGCGGCGGTCCTGCACCACCTCGAACACGTCGAGCAGCGCTGCCACGAAGAAGGCATAGTCGTCGAGGTAGCCGTTGAGCTTGGCGATGCCGTCCTTGTACGTGCTGAGCAGTCGGTCGCCGTGCTGCAGCTTCGCCTCGATGAACGCGACCGCGTCGGCGGCGATCTGCTGATAGCGCGGTTCGCCGAGCACCTCGGCGGCTTTGGCGTAGGCACTGATCATCAGCGCGTTCCATGCCGTGAGCATCTTGTCATCCAGGCCCGGCTTGATGCGCTGCTCACGCACCGCGAACAGCTTGGCGCGGGCATCGGCAAGCAGCTGGCGTGTCGCTTCGGGGTCGCGCCGGAACATCTTGGCGAGCTGCTCGACTTCGAGCGTCACGTGTAAAATGTTGCGGTGCTCGAAGTTGCCGGGCTCGGAGACGTCCCAGTACCGGCAGGCAACTTCCGCCACGTCATCGCCGAGGATGCGGCGCACTTCGGCGACGTCCCACAGAAAGAACTTGCCCTCCTCGCCTTCGCTGTCCGCGTCCTGCGTCGAGCAGAAGCCGCCGTCGGCGCTGCGCATCTCCTGCGCCACATACTCGAGGACATCGCGCGCGACGTCGGCGAAGAAGCGGTCGCCGGTGAGCTGATACGCTGAGAGGTACAGCGGCACGAGCTGTGCGTTGTCGTAGAGCATCTTCTCGAAGTGCGGCACCAGCCAGCGCTCATCGACGGAATAGCGATGGAAGCCGCCGCCGAGCTGATCGTAGATCCCGCCGTGCGCCATCTGGCGCAGCGTGTGGAGAACCATGTCGAGGTACTGCTGCTGCCTGGTGACATGGTGAGCGCGCAGGAACAGCTCGAACACCGCTTCGTTGGGAAACTTCGGCGCCTGCCCGATACCGCCGTGCGTTTCATCGTACGCACCGGACAGCTTGGCAGCGGCATCGGTGACGAGCGCTGCAGCGAGCGGCTGGCTCGACGGCTGCAGCGCTTCCATACGCTGCAGGCCGGCCATCAACTGCCCGACGGTCTTCTGCACGTCCTCCGGCTTCTCGTGATACGCCTGCGCGATGGCCAGCAGCACGCGGCGGAAGCTGGGCAAGCCGTGGCGCTCCTCCGGCGGGAAGTAGGTGCCGCCGTAGAAAGGCTTGCCGTCGGGCGTTAGGAACATGGTCATCGGCCAGCCGCCACGGCCGGTGAGTATCTGCACCGCACTCATGTAGATGTGGTCGACGTCGGGACGCTCTTCGCGATCCACCTTGATGCTGACGAAGTGCTCGTTCATCAATTGCGCCGTCGCCTCGTCCTCGAACGACTCGTGCTCCATCACATGGCACCAGTGACAGGCCGAGTAGCCGACGCTCAGCAAGATCGGTTTGTTCTCCTGCCGCGCCCGCGCCAGCGCCTCTTCGCCCCACGGATACCAGTCGACCGGGTTGTGCGCATGCTGCCGCAGGTATGGGCTTGTTTCATGGATCAACCGGTTCGTATGTGTAGCCAAGTTGCGACTCCTTCACGTTGCTTTCGTGCACACCCAAGCGAAGTGCCCGGCGGGCATTAGACGGGTTCAGCTGTTCGGGCCTCCAGCATCCGTGTTGCGCGTCGACACGTCAAGGTGGGGCAGATATGGCCGGTGCGAGTCCGCGAGTTGTATCGCTGGGAGAAACGCGGCACCATCGCCGCCATGGCGAACCGGGCAGAGCTTCTCCGCGCCATCCCGTCGGTCGATCGGGTGTTGAGCTGTGACGCTGCGAGCGTCGCGCTGGGCCGCTTCCATCGGGCCTATGTGACGGAGTCGATCCGTGCGGTACTCGATGACGTGCGCCAGCACGTCACTGCGCAGACTCGGCTCGCAGCTCCATCGCCCGAGGAGGTCATGCACCTGGCGCTCGCACGCATGGACGCGCAGCAACCGTTGCCCATTCGCGCAGTGGTCAACGCCACGGGGGTGGTCCTGCACACCAACCTCGGCCGCGCGCTGCTTGCGCCGGAAGCGGTGAATGCCGTCGCGCGGGTCGCCGCCAGCGCCGCCAATCTGGAATACGACCTCGCACGCGGCGAGCGTGGCGATCGCGACGACCTCATCGCCGACGACCTCTGCGTGCTCACCGGCGCCGAGGCCGCAACCGTCGTCAACAACAACGCCGCCGCCGTGCTGCTGGCGCTCAACACGCTCGCCGAAGGGCGCGAGGTCGTCGTGTCACGTGGCGAGTTGATCGAGATCGGTGGCTCGTTCCGCATTCCCGACGTCATGGCGAAAAGCGCCGCGCAACTGCGCGAGGTCGGCACTACCAACCGCACGCACGCCGACGACTACGCTGCGGCGATCACGCCGCAGACCGCTCTGCTGCTCAAGGTGCACACCTCGAACTACCGCATCGTCGGCTTCACCAGCGACGTGCCGCTGGGAGCGCTCGTCGCGATCGGCCACGCACGCGGCGTGTCGGTCATGGAGGATCTGGGCAGCGGCGCGCTCGTCGACCTGTCGGCGTACGGACTGCCGAAGGAACCCGTCGTCGCCGAACGCATCCGCATGGGAGCCGACGTCGTCACCTTCAGCGGCGACAAGCTGCTAGGTGGCCCGCAGGCCGGCATCATCGTCGGCCGCCGTGAGCTGATCACACGCATCAAGCGCAACCCGCTGAAGCGCGCCTTGCGCTGTGACAAGCTCACCCTTGCAGCCTTGGCGGCGACGCTGCGCCTCTATCGCACGGCTCCCGATCTGCGCACGGCGCTGCCGACGCTGCGCTGGCTGACGCGCCCGCTCGCCGAGATGGGAGCCGTCGGCGAGGCCGCCGTGCCTGCGCTGCGCGCCGCACTCGGCGAGGGCTTCGTCGTCGAGTTGGTCGACGCGGAATCTGAAATCGGCAGCGGCGCATTGCCGATCGAGAACCTGCCGACCAGGGCCATCAGCATCACGCACCCGACTGTCGGTGCAGACGACATCGCACGGTTGTTTCGCAGCGCCGATCCGCCCATCATCGGCCGCATCCACACCGGCTGCTTCCTCCTCGACCTACGCGGCATCTTCAACCCTGAGGACATCGTGCCCGTGCAACGCTGAGTCCGACACGCCAATCCGAAATCCGCATTCCGCAATCGGCAATAGACTATGCCACACATCATCGGCACGGCGGGTCATATCGACCATGGCAAGACAGCGTTGATCCGGGCGCTGACGGGCCAGGACACCGACCGCCTGAAGGAAGAGAAGGAGCGCGGCATCTCCATCGACCTCGGCTTCGCCTACATGGACCTGGCGAACGGCGAGCGCGCCGGCATCATCGACGTGCCGGGACACGAGCGGTTCATCCGTAACATGCTCGCCGGCGCGCACGGCATCGATCTGGTGTTGCTC